>JAEEGL016439700.1_pt1 | contig 48143 bp, 41 predicted proteins | sample 9134231 | NCBI WGS metagenome assembly JAEEGL01 (sample SAMN16246548, study PRJNA631951) | gut metagenome | biome: gut microbiome; feature: rumen; material: fiber-attached | host: Bos | place: Iran: Karaj | collected 2018-10 | reverse complement strand
TTGTAACTGTAGAATAATTATCCCATATTCCATATGCGCCCTCAAGTTCATCAAGGCTCACACGCTCCCCGACATCATCCCCCGCGAGAACTCGCCTTGCTCTTTCGCATCTAATAGTATCATTAGAGTTTTGTTCCGTGTCATAAATGAAATGGCACAGCTCCTGCTGCTCGTCAGTCAGGGCGTCAAAGTCGGTAATGCAGAGATCATACCTGAGGAATCTCTCCCACAGTTCGTCATTCTCTCCAGCAGACACAGGGAATGCAGCAAGGCTCGCAGCGCAAAGGGCGGCTGCGGTCAGACATGACATCAGTTTTTTCATGGTTATTACTCCTTTATGATGTGTAATATGGAGTTCCCGTACACTCCCCCTGTTTCATTGTAAAAGAATAAACCATTATGCCTATACAACAGGCAACTGCATTACAATGCCAACCTCGAACTGCTGAATAGTCAGCGCGTCGAGGTTGGTCACGCCGTCGCTGCCGATGACGTCTGCGTACTGCTTCTGGCGCACAGTGAGCGGGAAGCCGTCCGGGTCAGCGGTATTCCTCATAATGCTGACTGCATCAGCCATATTTACGCTGCTGTCTCCGTTAACATCTCCGGATACACCCCCGACAGCAACAAACTCCAGCCCCCACTCCTCAGCGTATCTGTCCGCCTCAGAACCGACGTTTCCGGAGATGACGCAATTATTAGCGAATGCGCATTTGGGCTCGTCAGTAAGTGGCCTTTTCGGTGGCGGAGGCTCTATGCCAGATGTGAATTCTTGAGGTGTTTTATGAGGATATGCCCCTATGACCTGTATAGTGGGCGGTATTGTCACAGAACTAAGATTAACAAGGGCCTCCTGCCCGATAGTCTTTACACTAATGGGAATATTGATGTCAGTAAGACTTACATCTCCAAAAAACGCCTGATATCTGATGTTTTCAACACTTTCTCCCAAAGTGACACTTTCAAGGTTTCCGCATAATGATACAGCTCTTTCTCCTATATCATTGACATTAATATACGCAGTTTTCAAACTTTGTAAATCATAGAAAGCACCTCCGGCTACTACCAGACCCGGACAATCAAGTGTTATTTCTGCCATGGAATTGCATTCCGAAAACGCCCCTCTCGCTATATATTTAAGGCCTTCAGGGAAATCGATCTTTTCAAGATACTCACAATTCATAAAGGCATTCTGGTCAATGCACTCAAGTGTATCCGGAAGAACGATCTCTGTGAAAGGAGTTTGTGCAAGAGCGCCCTTTTCGATTGCCTTTACAGGGCAGCCATTTATCTCGCTCTCAATAACAAATGGTTCTGTAATCTTTTCTGTGGACGGTTTACCAGAATAATTGCTCCATGCAAAAACCGCTGTTCCGTCAGGCTTTGTATAATACCAGCCGCCGTTAATTTCGATCATGCCGAACCCTTCCATGTATTCCTTCTCACCACGGAAATCCTTCATCGGGCAGTCATATTTGACCGGAATAGTTTCGATCAACTTATCATTACCGTCATAAACTTCAAAGTGACTCTGCGTATCGGGAGAAACCTTTTCACGGAACAACACATAGCTGCTTCGTTCATCATCAATCCAATATTCCGTTTTGTTATAATAATCATTACTATTTCCATCAAACTCATAGTTTAAACAAATAACGTCCGGAACACAGTTTATGTATGTCTGCCAGCCGCCATAGTATGTTGTATAGAATGAGCGATTATCCCACAGACCATAAGCATTTTCAAGCTGTTCGACAGTCAGTCTGTCGCCTACATCGTCACCTGCAAGAGTGCGTCTTGCTCGTTCGCAAACGATGTTATCATTTGCAGCCTGTTCAGTATCAAAGATGAAATGGCACAGCTCCTGCTGCTCGGCAGTCAGGGCGTCGAAGTCGGTAATGCAGAGATCATACCTGAGGAATCTCTCCCACAGGTCGTCATTCTCTCCGGCAGACACAGGGAATGCAGCAAGGCTAGGAGCGCAAAGGGCGGCTGCGGTCAGGCATGAGATCAGTTTTTTCATGGTGATCCCTCCTTTTCTTCAATGTACCATAAAAGACTTCAAATGTCAAGGTTTTTTCGGTACAGAATCAAAGTTCGCGGGGAATGTCAATCGCCGACAGAAACGCTCTCAGCCTGCGCCGAGAGCGTTTTAAGTGTTATGCAGTTTCCGGAGTTTTCTTCTTATCACGCAGGAGCAGCACCATGAACACCGCCCCCATGATAAGGAAGGGCACATACTCGAATGTTCCCGTGAACCCTTCGAGGTCAGCGTCCTCGGGGATATTGCCCTGCTCAAGAAGCATCATGACCGCATTCTGGCTCGCGTTGTAAATGAAGTGTGCCACAACTGCCGGGAAAACGCTCCCCGTTTTTTGTGTGAGCCACATCAGGAACACACCGAAGCACGTCAGCAGAGCGAGCCTGCCGAATGCAGTTTCGAGCGAGTATCTGAGCGTGCCGCTTCCCGCGAGGTAGTTCGCAATATCAATGGGGAAATGCCATGCTCCCCATACGATACCCCCGATCAGACACGTCCCGGCTGTACCGAACAGCGGCTGCATTTTCTGGTTCATGTAGCCGCGCCAGCCGAGCTCCTCGCCGAGCAGTCCGACTGAGACCAGCGCAGCCTGTCCTGCGAGTATCATCACACACGCAAGGACGTTTGTGAGCGTGAAACCGCTCAGCCACGAGCTGTGTCCCGCCGCCGTTACCGGAACGAGATACATCGCCGCAACACCGATGCACGGCAGCGCGAACGCCAGCAGATAGTACCTGAGATTTCCCGTGAGGTTGAGGTGCAGCTTCATATCGCGGAACTCCTCTCTGGTGACAGCCCTTGTGATAAGGCTCGCGATCGCAGGCGACGCACAGAACAGCTCCGCTACTATGAAACTCACCGTCTGCGAGCTTTCCATAGGCTTCCTTAGAACGATGAGGAGCGCACCGAATGCGAACGCGATGAGCAGATATATCCCGAGCCGCTTGGCGCAGTCCTTTTTACTTGTCATACTGCTCAACTCCTTTCAGATACACCCTGCACGAAATGCGGTAGGATATGTAGTAAGCCGCGAGCGCGATCACGCAGAGGATACCCAGTGCCAGCGTGAGATTATCCTCAGTAAACAGCTTTTCACCGGTTTCAAACAGGATAACGTCGATATTTCCTGCATTAGTCAGTACCAGCACCGATATGATGATGACGAAAAGAATACAATAGATGAGCTTGATTATACCGCCCTTTTTGTTGCCGTAGCGCAATGTGAACGGAATGTCGGTAGCGCGTAGGAGCACCTGCAAAAATGCGAGCGGAATAGCGAATGTAGACATTGAGCTAGTCAGCTCCCAGCCCTTGTCCGCGGCTGCCGCACAGAACAGCTCATCGAACATTCGCAGGCTCGTCACGAACAACACTATCATTGCAAAGACCATTTCGTATTTCACCCGGATAAACCCGCAGTAGCCGTCCGGAGCAGCAGTTATCCAGTAGCCCCATATCTTGCGGTCGTCGCCCTGCAGCACCATTGTCTGTATGCATCCCGCGGCAAGAAACGCGATAACGGTGCATATAATGCGGAAATTGCTCATCTCCTCCGGATTGGTGACTATCTCCCTGTTGTAGAGTATCATTACGAACGGCAGCAAGCCGCACGCTATCATCATCAAAATGAAAAATCGGTTCTGCTTCCATTCTTTGTAGACCAGTCCTGTCATTACGGCTCCCTCCTCTCATACGCTCTCCACATCACGATGAAGTGAGCTGTGCAGACGCACACAAATAACACGAGCGCGAAAACTGTGAATGCTGCCGTTCCCATGCTTCCAAGGAACTTCTTCGACTTTTCGATGAGTTCTCCCATACCGGAAGAAAAGAACGCTCTGTTCAGCAGGAAATACAAAGCTATGACTGCGAAGCTCGCGATAGTGCCGTACTTTTTAAGGTCCTTATCGTTTTTTGCGAGCATCAGGATACCGTCGTAAACAAGGCTGAAAAGGAAGAAGACAGTTGTAAACATAAGGAATTGGTTCATCACGGCGAGTGAGTCCATGCCGCCGGCAAAAATGTTTACCAGCACGCAGAACGTTCCTGTCAGGACGCCGGACGCTGTAACGTACATCAGCTTCACAAGCAGGTCTGCTGCTGCGTTTTGTACGGCGGTGGGCGGGAGTACGATAGCGTAGCGCTTCCAGCCGACATTTATGTCAGCTTTGTGCAGGTCATTCTCAAGTCCGGCTGCAGCTCCGCCGACCATTGCTACCATCAGTCCCAGCATTCCCATACCGGAGCTGTCTGCGGCTGCGTCGGGCTCCTCATCGCCGGAAAGAAGGATCGGTATGAGCACACATATCAGCATGAGCAGGAACAGTATCAGCATGAAGAGATAATGCCTGCGGGTCAGTTTCAATTCCCTGTAAATGAGAGATCTGTAGAGTTTCATCACGACCACTCCTTCATATCGCGGTGGACATAGTAGAGCATGATATCGTCAAGGCTCGCGGGGTCTATCACGCAGTCGCGGTACTTGTATGCGGCGCTCTCGCGGTCTTTCACCATGACCTCCGCCCCGAAATTATTCGTGCGTATGCTGACGATGTCCTCGGAGTCTATCTCCGCTATCTTGTCCGTGCTGCATTTTAGGATACCGTGCGATTCGATCATCTCGTCCTTGTAGCCTGTGAGGAGTACCTTTCCCCTGTCGATGAACGTCACCATATCTGCTATTTTTTCAAGGTCTGAGGTGATGTGCGAGGACATCAGTATCGAGCGCTCACCGCTTTGGAGGTACTCCATGAAAATGTGCAGTATCTCGTCGCGGACAACGGGGTCGAGTCCGGTGGTCGCCTCATCCATGACGAGGAGCTCGGCGTTGTGGGAAAGTGCACAGGCTATCTGCAATTTCATCTTCATGCCCTTTGAAAACTGTCCTATCTTCTTTTTTACAGGCAGCTGGAAACGCTCGATATACTGCATATACGCGGAGTTGTCCCATTCGGGGTACATTCCCTCGAAGATACGTGCCATGTCCTTTGCGTTGAAAATATCGTGGAACGGCAGCTCGTCGAAGACCACGGCGATACGCTGTTTTATCTCATTTTCGTCCCTGACGTGGTCAAGTCCGAGCAGACGCATCTCACCGGAGTCGATGTCCGTGATGTGGAGCAGACTGCGGATAGTCGTGGTCTTGCCTGCGCCGTTCTGTCCGATAAAGCCCATGATACAGCCCTTCGGCACGTCAAAGCTGATGTTGTCGAGCGTGAAGCCATCGTAGCGCTTGGTCACGCCGTTGATCTCAATTGCATTTTCGTATGCGGTCATATTATTCCCCTCCGTTGACGAGATCGAGCAGTTCGTGGAGCTCCTGCATGGTGATACCAGCCTTCTGTGCCGTATCGCTAGCTTCCACGAGCAGGGATTCGATCCGCTTGAGCTGCTCCTCCCGATAGATCTCAAGATTCTGCGCCTTGACGAATGAGCCTCTGCCCGTATATGACTCAATGAAGCCGTCACGTTCGAGCTCCTCGTAGGCACGCTTGGTCGTCATGAAGCTGATACGGAGCTCAGTTGCGAGAATGCGCATTGAGGGCAGCGCGTCGCCCTCTTTAAGCTTTCCCTCCAGTATCAGCGTCTTGATCTGGTTTGCTATCTGCAAATAGATCGGTTCGCCGTTTGCATTGCTGATGTTGATATTCATGATTAGTGTACACTCCTTGCGGTCGCTAAGGCTTTCAAGGCATTTGCAACTGTCCTGAAAGTCTGAATTGTATAACCTCTATATATACAATTATAGCAGGCGTGTTACACTTTGTCAAGGGGTTTTTTGAAAAAAAACAAAAAAAGAAAGATACCCCGAAATGGAGTGTCTTCCTGTTGTGGTCGTATGGCAGCTTATGCACTGATCCTGCCCGCCTATCACTCAAGGATATAGCCGGCGCTTCGGATAAAGCGTATCTCTGCGCCCGAGCCTATCGCGCTGAGCTTCTTGCGCAGATTCGAAATGTGTACCCACACCACGCTCGTGTCTACGTTTGTGTCCCAGCCCCAGATACGCGAGACCAGCTGCTCGGTGGCGATGATGGTGCCGCGGTGCTCCATGAACATCTCCATTATCTGGAATTCCTTCGCGCTCAGGGGACGTCTCTTCTCCCCGCAGGAGAGCTCGTAGGTCGAGCGGTTGAGCTGCATTCCGCTGCATTGCAGGAGGTCGGGCACATAGCTGTCCTTGCGGCGGAGCATTGCACGCACTCTTGCGACGAGCTCGGCTGCGGAGAACGGCTTGATGAGGTAGTCGTCCGCACCGGCTTCAAGTCCCTCCACGCGCTGAGAGACCTCCGCTCTCGCTGTGATGAACATTGCAGGAGTGTTCACTCCCGCATCGCGGAGCGTCCTGAGAACATCAAGCCCGTTCATGCCGGGCATATTTATGTCGAGCAGCAGACCGTCGTACTGGTTGGTGCGGGCGAATTCAAAGGCGTCGGTGCCGTTGGAAACGCAGTCCGACGAAAAGCGGTTCCGCTCGAATAACCGGGCGAGCGAGCGTATCATCTTCTCGTCGTCGTCAGCGATCAGCAGTTTCATAGTTTTTCTTCCTTTCAGTGTCACGGGCTCTTTTACATTTATAATGATACTGCATGATAATGAAATCGCGTTGTATTTTCTGTGTGAACAAAGTGAAATATTTATGTAAAATCATCATTATAATTTCATTCAGGGTTCACACTAATTTTAGGCTGGATTTAGGGTCGTATGATATTATCAGAAACAGGAAAACATCCAGTCCAGAAAAAGGAAGATGAGAATATGAAACAGGAAAACGCAAGATCCCGCCGGATCCGTATAATAGCGGCTGTGTGCGCTATGGTCGTACTGTCGGGAGGCTCGGCAGGTGTGCTCGCGATGAGATCAAAGACCCATGCGCAGTCCGCACAGACCGAAAGCACGGAGGAGACCTCCGCCGAAAAGGCTGATGACGGTATCATCAGTGCGGGCGGAACTGTCACTGCCTCTCAGCTGGGAGAGTCCCTCGGGCTCGAAAACACCGCTGTGAAGCTGACTGTCGGGGCTATGCTCATTGAGTCGGGGGATCAGGTGACTGTCGGGTCGCAGCTGTATGAGATAACTGCGGACAGTCTCACCAAAGCCGAAAAAACGCTGAATAATGAGCTCCAGAGCGCAAAAAGCGCACTGCTGGAGCAGAATATTTCCTATATCAAAGACAAGAACGAGGCGTACCTGCTGTATCAGTCACAGCTGCTGCTCGTGAGCACTGCGCAGAGCGACTACGATACCGGCATGGGCACGCTCGATAGCGACCTGCAAAAAGCCTATGACTCATATCAGGAGGCTGTCAGCACGATAGACAGCGCGCCCGGCGAGATCGCGGATAAGCAGACTGAGCTCGGTGAGAAGCAGTCGCTGGCGGATACGCTCCAGCAGAAGAAGGATTCTTTGCAGGGCGAGTCTGACAGCGTTAAGGAGAAGCTGAGCTCCGCTGCCGGGAAATACAACAGCGCTGCGGCGGAGTACAACGCTGCGGCGGGAACTGTCAGGTATCTCGGGAATGCGCTCGGGAAGGACACCTCGGGGTATGCGCTCGCGGGAAGCATTTCTGCCGACGTCAGCGGGAGCACTGCTCCGGAGACTGACGCCCCAGAGCCCTCCGGACAGGAGATGGTCATTCCCGACGGACAGAGCTTCGATATGTCGGGCATGATGCCTGTCTCCTTCGGGGCATCGGGCAGCGTTAAAAAAGCTGTTAACCCCGGGGACGATCCACTGAACGCGCTGTATGAATCGGCGGTCGCAGAGTATGAGACCCAGAAGGAGCTGCTCGGTCAGGCGGAGGCTGAGTACGCCGCCGCTGAGGAGGAGTACGGCTCCGTTACGCAGTCGCTGAGTGAGTGCACCACGGAGCTGAAAACGGCTCAGGACAGCGTTAGTGCGCTGGAAAAAGAGATAAGCGAGCTCGAGACCAAGCTCTCGAATGCAAAGAGCGAGCGCAGCAAACTGCTCTCAGAGTACAACAAGCTAAGTGCTTCATACTCCACAGATCAGCTCGAGCTCAAAAACAAGCTCGATACCGATAATGCGTCCTGTGCGAACGCTGAGTACCACTACCAGATCACGCTCGCGACTATCGAGGACGATCTCGCGGAGGCTCAGGCGGCTTACGACACCGCTGAGGAGAATCTCCGTATATTCAATGAGGAACTTGCGGGCGGCTACATCTGCGCAAAGCAGAACGGGATAGTGTACTCCGCGAACTGTCAGGAGGGCAGGAACGTGAACGTCGGAATGCCCGTCGTTTACTACGTTGACGAGAGCAGCTACGCTGCTACGGTCGAGCTCGGGCAGAACGATGTCACTCAGGTCAGCATCGGGGATACGGTGCTCATTTACTCCTCCGAGACCGGTATCGCCAGCGGTAAGATAACTGCTATCTCACCGGGAACATCGACGAGCCTCGCTGATGTGAGGTTCAATGTCACCGTTGAGGCGGACGTCGGAGCGGCCCTCTACAGCGGGGAATCCGTGAACGTATACTTCAATTATTCAGACATGAGGAGCAGCGACTTCTCGGACTTCAAGGGAAGCTCCGGCGGGGAGCGTCCGGACTTCAGCGGCGGTATGCCGGAGGGCTTCGATCCCTCCAGTATGCCTGACTTTGGCGCACGAAAGGAGAACTGACATGAAAAAACTGATCGCAGGTACTGCGGCATTGGTGATAGCAGGCGGCAGCGCGCTCGGGTATGGTGTCTATCAGAGATCGGCGAAGAGCAATGCTGCTGAGGTGATAAAGGAGGTGACTGTTTCGAGGGGAAATGTCACCGCGGGCGTGACTGAAAGCGCTGCTGTGAATGTTGACTCCCTCGAGCAGACATACGACCTCGTACTGACGTCCACGAGCGTTTCGGCTTCGGTGGAGGGCGGGAGCTCCTCCCCGGGGGACAGCATGAGCATGGGCGGAATGAGCATGGGGAGCATGATGGGCGGCATGAGCAGCAAGAGCGGCAGCATGGGCTCCACGAGCGTTTCCACGCAGTCCGAATCCTCTGCGGTAGCGCTCGTTGTGGATCAGGTGCTGATAACCGAGGGACAGACTGTACAGAAGGGCGACGTCATCATGACGATCACGCAGGACAGTATCGATGAGGCACGCGCTCAACTCACGCAGGCGGTCTCGGACGCAGAGCTCGCGCTCGTGCAGGCTCAGATAGAGGCGGACGAAACTCAGCTCTCCGCTAAGTTTGACTACGATACCCGTATCGCGGAAGGCGAGAATGCGCTGTCTGTCTACAATGCGTCCCTCGATGAGATCGCGCAGAATATCAGCAGTCTCTACAGTCAGATAGATGACATCAACGCGCAGATAGCGTCCTGCACTGACGACAGGCAGCTCTCGCAGCTCAATTCGCAGCTCGAATCGCTGTCCGCACAGCTCTCCTCGGCTGAGAGCTCGCGCTCTTCCGATGAACTCGCTGCCATGCAGACCTACGAGGAGGCGTGTATGTACTACGAAAACGCGCAGGATCTGTATGATGTGTCAGTGAACGGCGTAGGCACTGCTGCGGAGGAGGCTCAGGAGGCTGTTGACGCAGCTAATTCCGACCTTGAAGCATTCGAGGCTTACATCTCTGACGGAAACATATACGCGGAGTACAGCGGCACTATCACCGGTGTGGGTTATTCGTCCGGCGACACGCTCACGTCCGACACGGCTATCGCGAGCTATGCGGATGCTGAGAGCATAACGGTCACTGTGAATGTCACTGAGGACGATATCTCAGTTGTCCACATCGGAGACGGCGTAGATATCATCTTCCTCTCCTATCCCGATGAGATGTACAGCGGGTATGTTTCCGAGATAGGGTCGTCCTCGACGGAGGGCAGCTCCTCGACTGTGAGCTACCCTGTAACGGTCGTGGTCACGAGTGTTCCAGAGACGCTGCTCTCCGGCATGACGGCAAACGTCACATTCATCTCCAAGCAGGTGCAGGACGTTCTGTATGTGTCCAACAAGGCTATAACCAATGAGGGCACTGACAGCTATGTTACCTTGAAAAAAGCTGACGGCGGCGAGGAAAAGGTCAGGGTCGAGGTCGGGTTCTCGAACGGCAATGTCGCTGAGATATCGGGCGTATCCGAGGGAGATACCCTGCTGATAAAGGGTAAGGTGTCGTGATATGCGGTTTTCGGAGATATTGAATCTTGTCAGGCTGAACCTGATACAGAATAAGTTCAAGGTGCTCCTGACCTCGATAGGTATCATCGTCGGAGCCGCGACTATCGTCTGCGTTATCGCTATCGGGCGCGGCGGAAAGGCTGACGTCGCTGAGCAGTTCCGCAACCTCAACGCCGGCGCCCTCGACATCAGCTATGAGCAGGCACAGGAGAGCTCTGGGTTCACGTTCGGTGGGAGCGCGCCGTCTTCGGCAGGCGGTGATACGGCTTCGTCTATGGGCGGTATGCCGGACTTTTCCGATGGGAGCTTCCCCACGATGAGCGGCGGCTCCATGCCTGACTTCTCGTCGTTCAGGGGAGGCAGTTCGGAAGGGCAGGGCGCCTCGTTCGGCGGCTTCGGCGGCTTCGCTGACTTCAGCGGGCTGTTCGGGGGGAACTCTGACAGGAAGAACATGGAGAACATCACCCTCACCTCTGAGGACATGGAGGACATCTATTCCTCCGTCCCTGGACTGAGCGAGGCTACTATCTCGTACACCACAAAGCAGGACATCTACGGCGGCAACATCGAGGAGACTGAGTCCTATACCATCGCGGGGACGCTCTCCAATTACGCGGAGCTCAGCAATCTCTCGATGATGTTCGGCGATTATCTCTCCGACGCGGACAACGATAACAAGTCCAAGGTGTGCGTGCTCGGATACACCGCTGCGAAGAGCATTTTCGGCAGTGCCGAGGAAGCCTACGACAATACGGTCTACATCGACGACCGCCCGTATACTGTGGGCGGAGTCCTCGCGGAGCAGGGTACGGTCGAGTCCGGGATAAGCGCGGACGAGGCTGTCTTTATCCCCTACGCTACGGGTATAAAATACCTCACCGGCAGCGATATCAGTCCCACTATCACGGTAATCGCGGAGGACGTTGACAACATCGAGGCTGTCACCGCGGACGTGAAAACTGTCCTCGCGGCAAGCTACCCGAATGCGGAGTTCACTGTCTCCGACGCAGGCAGCAAAATGGAGGCTGCTAACAAATCCAACAAGACGCTGACGCTCATGCTCATCGCTATGGCTTCGATCGTCTTCATCATCGGCGGTATCGGTATCATGAACGTGCTGTTCGTTTCCGTCAAGGAGCGCACTCAGGAGATAGGAATTCTGAAGGCTATCGGCGGTTCGCGGAAGGATATCCTCCTCGAATTCATGATGGAGGCGTGCTGCATAAGTCTCATTGGCGGTGTGATAGGAGTGCTGGTCAGCCTGATGATAAGTCCTGTGCTGTCCGGGCTCAGCATACGCATGGAGATGTCCGGAACCGGCGCACTCATAGCGCTGGGATTCTCGCTCGTAACGGGTACTGTTTTCGGCTTCTACCCTGCATGGAAGGCTTCAAAGCTCGTGCCGGTGGAAGCGCTCTCAAGTGAATGATATATCATGGGAAAAGGAGATATTTTATGAAAAAAATGATTGCGGCTGCTCTCATGGCAGCTATGGTCGCTTCGCTGGCTTCGTGCGGAAAGAGCGCCAAGGCGGAGGATACTGAGTTCATTTACGGAAAGATAGATTCGATATCCGGCAACGATGTCGTGCTGCTGCTCGCGGACTACAACGAGGACGCTGAGGAGTCGGGAGACAGGGACAGCTCCGGCAGTGAGACGTCCGGCGACGAGGTCAGCAGGGAGAAATCCGGAAGATTGGGCGGCGGGGAGAAGTCCAAAAACTTCACCAGACCCGAGAACGGCGAAATGCCTGACGGGTTCGACCCGGGTAATTTCAGCGGAAGTATGCCCGAAGGCTTTGACCCGAGCAACTTCAGCGGCGAAATGCCCGAAGGGTTCACTAAACCCGAAAACGGGGAAATGCCTGAGGGGTTCGACCCGAGCAATTTCAGCGGTAGTATGCCCGAAGGCTTTGACCCGAGCAACTTCAGCGGAGAAATTCCCGAAGGGTTCACTAAACCCGAAAACGGAGAAATGCCTGATGGTTTCGATCCTGGTAATTTCAGCGGAAGTATGCCCGAAGGCTTTGACCCGAGCAATTTCAGCGGAGAAATTCCCGAAGGGTTCACTAAACCCGAAAACGGCGAAATGCCCAAGAGATCAAACCGTGAGAGCACGGGGAGCAGTGCTTACACTCTGACCGGTGAGCAGACTGAGCTGCGTATACCCGTCGGGACGACGGTCACGACCAGCCTCGGTGTCAAGACTGACTTCGACGCGCTCAGCTCCGGGGATATCATCAAGTGCAGCGTCGAGAAAAACAGCAGCGGCGAGTACGTCGTTACGGAAGTATGGATAATGGAGCAGTGAGGTGTGAGTATGGCAACAGAACAGATAATCTCGATGAGAAATGTCTGCAAGAGCTATAAAATGGGCTCGGAACGTCTGAATGTGCTGAAAAATGTGGATTTTACCGTCAATAAGGGCGAGTTCACCGCGATACTCGGTCCGTCGGGCTCGGGCAAATCAACGCTCATGAACATCATCGGCTGCATGGATACCTTCGACAGCGGTTCATACTCTCTCAACGGGATCCCGATACATCAGACCAAGGAGCGCGAGCTCGCCAATATCCGCAACCACGAGATAGGCTTCATCTTCCAGAACTACCACCTGATACCCACCTACACCGTCATGCAGAACATCATCATGCCTCTCCTCATGCGCGGTCAGGACAGAAAGTCCGCAGAAAAGGACTGCCGGGAGATAGTGGAGATGCTCGGGCTCTCGGAACGTATCCACCACAAGCCGTCAGAGCTGTCGGGCGGTCAGCGTCAGAGAGTCGCGATAGCGCGGGCGCTGTGCAGCAAGCCATCCCTCCTCCTTGCAGACGAGCCGACGGGCGCGCTCGACCAGACCAGCGGCACTGAGGTGCTGAAGCTGTTCACGAAGCTTCACGAAATGGGCAACACTATCGTCATGATAACCCACGACCTGAACGTCGCGAAGTGGGCGCAGAGGACGATACGTATCGTTGACGGGGAGATCTCCGAGGAGGCTGTGAACGCCTGACAAATACAGATACGAAAGGGACTGCTTGCGGGCAGTTCTTTTTTGTGCGGAGGAAGTCATACTCTGAACCGATTAACTTTTCATCAGGAAACAGGCGGAATGAGCATTGTGCACTTCCAACAGTTTTGTGCGGCTGGCGAGAGGATATCAGCACAGTACCTACAATTTTCGGCGATGTTATTGACAAGTCCGGAAAAACGGGATATAATCATAAATTGAAAACGATAACCATTTTCAATTTGTTAAGTATTCGGAAAGTGAGGCGAAATGATATGTCGAAGAGCAAGAGCAGAGTACTGTCCCTGATAGTGCTTTTAGCGTTCAGCTTCGTCATCTTCACATCGTCTCTGTTCATAATCGTCCACGCGGATCACCACTGCACAGGCGAAGGCTGCGCTGTCTGCACTGAGCTCGCTGAGTGCCACAATACGCTGTCTGCGCTCGGCACTGCCGTCGCGGGGACGCTCCCTGTTTCACTGATACTTATAGCTGCGGCTGTACTCGTCTGCGTGACGGTGCAGGCGCGCTCTGAGCATACAACTCTTATTTCTCTCAAGGTTGAGCTTCTGAACTGAATAATGACCGCGTTCATCCTGCGGGACAGCTGCGTCTGTGCGCTGATACTGTCCGTACAAAGGCACGCCGGGGCAGCTATGCCTTTTTTCGTCGTACCTGAAAGCTATCATTATTCTGTTCGGAGGTTCATTTTTTATGTTCGGAAAAAAACTTGGTATAACTATTTTAGCCCTCACACTGGGGACTGCTGCGCTCACGGGCTGCGGCTCGAGCTCGAAGGCTGCTGACAGCGACAAGAAATTCAGAGTGGTGTGCACTATCTTCCCTGAGTACGACTGGACAAGGGAGATACTCGGCAGCCATGCTGACAGTGCGGAGCTCACCTATCTCCTCGACAACGGCGTTGACCTGCACAGTTATCAGCCCACCGCTGAGGATATGATGAAGATATCCACCTGTGACCTGTTCATATACGTCGGCGGAGAGTCTGACGAGTGGGTCGAGGACGCCCTTGAAGACGCTCAGAACAAGAACATGAGGGCCATTGACCTCATGGACGTGCTCGGTGACAGCGTCAAGGAGGAAGAGCTCAAGGAAGGAATGCAGGGTGAAGAGGAAGAAGGCGAGGAAGAGGAGGAAGAGTACGACGAGCACGTCTGGCTCTCGCTCAGCAACGCCAAGATCATCTGCACTGAGATCGAGAAGAACATCGAGGCTATTGACCCCGATAACGCTTCTGATTACAAAGCCAATCTCGGCAGCTATATCGAAAAGCTCGACGCCCTTGACGGTGAATTCAAAGCTGTTGCTGATAGTGCTGAGGTAAAAACGCTTATTTTCGCAGACAGATTCCCGTTCCGTTACCTCGTGGACGATTACGGGCTCGATTATTACGCTGCATTCATCGGCTGCTCAGCTGAGACCGAAGCGAGCTTCGAGACTATCTCTTTCCTTGCACAGAAGGTCAATGAGCTCGGCTGCGATACGATCTATACCCTCGAAAGCTCTGACAAGTCCATTGCTGAGACAGTCACAAGCACTTCGGGTGCAGACATCACTATCGCGGAACTCAACTCCCTGCAGTCCGTCTCGCAGGACGACATCGCCGGCGGGGCGAGCTATCTGTCGCTCATGCAGAAAAACTGCGACGTACTTGAAGAAACACTGAAATAATAACGCGCGAAGGTGCAGGAGTATCGTTTGCCGCTCCTGCATCTTCGGTGAACGGAGGGATATAATGTCTGCACAGATGGTCTGCAAAAACGCCTCTCTCGGATACGAGGACGGCATAGTCGCTGAAAACCTTGATTTTACCATAAGCAAGGGGGATTACCTATGTATCCTCGGTGAGAACGGTTCGGGAAAGAGCACCCTCATCAAAGCTATCCTCGGTCTGCAGCCGCAGGTCAGCGGCGAGATTGAGTGGTGCGGCGGTGTTAGGAAGAACGAGATAGGTTACCTTCCGCAGCAGACCGTCGTGCAGAGAGACTTCCCTGCTTCTGTCCGCGAGATCGTTCGCTCGGGCTGCCTTGCAAAAAGCGGCTTGCGGCCGTTTTACTCCAAGGCTGAAAAGGAACTCGCTGAAAGCACGATGAAACAGCTCGGTATCGGCGAATTTGCCAGGCGCTGCTACCGCGACCTTTCCGGCGGACAGCAGCAGAGGGTACTGCTGGCGAGGGCACTGTGCGCCACGAGGAAGATGCTCCTCCTCGACGAGCCCGTGACAGGTCTCGATCCAAAGGCTCAGCATGACCTCTATGAGCTGATAGCCGGGCTCAACCGTGAGGGCATCACGATCATAATGGTGTCGCACGACCTCACCTCTGCCATAAAGTACGCTACGCATATCCTGCATATCGGAGGCAGGAAACAGCTCTTTTTCGGGAAAACGGCAGATTACCTGAAAAGCGCGTCAGGAATGCTCTTCACAGGAACGGAGATGAACGGAAATGAGTAATATCGAGAAGCTGCAATACTATTTTGAGTTCCCGTATGTGAGGTACGCATTCATCGTGGGGATACTCATCTCGCTGTGCTCGTCGCTGCTCGGGGTGACGCTCGTGCTGAAGAGGTTCTCGTTCATCGGCGACGGACTGTCTCATGTGGCGTTCGGAGCGATGTCACTGTCAACAACACTGCCGGTCATGATAAAGCAATACGCCCTGTCATGGAGCGGCGAGGATAAGCTCAGTCCGCGTATGCAGGGCGTTGTGAACTGGTTCGGAGGACTCAACGATATGTATATCGTGCTGCCGGTGACGCTTGTGTGTGCGGTGCTTCTGCTTCGTACAGGGCAGAACACCAAGATCAAGGGCGACGCTGCGGTCGCAATGCTGTCCGTGGGAGCGCTCGCGGTGGGATATATGCTCATGAACCGATTCCCCTCAAGGGCGAACATCTCGGGCGACGTTTGCAGCACGCTGTTCGGCTCGACCTCGATACTCACGCTGAAACGCGAGGACGTATGGCTGTGCATAGTTATGTCGGTAGCGGTCATCGCGATATATCTGCTGTTCTACAACAAGATATTCTCGGTCACGTTCGATGAGAGCTTCACCAAGGCTTCGGGCGTGAACGCGGATTCGTACAATCTGCTCATCGCGGTCGTGACAGCGCTGATAATCGTGCTCGCGATGAACCTCGTGGGGTCGCTGCTCATCTCGGCGCTGATCATCTTCCCTGCCCTCTCGGCGATGAGGATATTCAAGAGCTTCAGGAGCGTCATCATCTGCTCGGCGGTGATATCCGTCGCCTGTGCGGCTTTCGGGATAATCGTATCGATACTGTCCTCGACGCCCGTCGGCTCGACTATCGTCGTGGCTGACCTCGGGGTGTTCATCCTGTTTTCGTTGATATCTGCTTTCGTAGGAAAGGCAAGGTCTTAGGAGGTAAATAATGAGAGCTAATGTTATACTGTCCGCGGTGCTGCCGCTCGTGATGCTGACAGGCTGCGGGAGCGTTTCTGCTGAAAATTCGATTCAGGAGCAGACCTCCGCTGTGTCAGTTCAGGATCCAATGGATGCAGATATTGAGGGGAAGAATACATCATCAGGAGCAGATGAGGCTTCGTCCGGAGAAAGATACAGTCAGATAGACATCGACCTGACGGAGATGGACTCATCTATGATCTATGCTACGGTGTATGATATGGTGAACAACGGCGACGACTACCTCGGGAAAACCGTTAAGGTGACGGGGCCGTTCTCGTATTTCAAGGACGAGCAGACCGGTAATGAGTACTTCGCAGTGCTCGTCAGCGACGCTACAGCCTGCTGCTCGCAGGGTATCGAATTCGTCCTCGACGGCGACAACACCTACCCGGACGATTATCCGTCCCTCGATAAGACTATCACCGTCGTCGGCGAATTCAACTACTACAAGGAAGAATACAATACCTACTGCCAGCTCCTGCACGCAGAGATGACCTACGATAACTCGCTCTCGTGGGAGAAGTGATCTTCCGCTTCGGACTTCGCTGCCCGCGGGGCACGGCGTCTGAATACGCATGCGAGAAGCGCTGACACTGCGAGCACAGCTCCGGCTATGGGGTAGACGATGATGAGGCGGTTGGTAGTTCCGTAGATGTCGAGGACGCCCCTGAAAACGCTCCCCACTGCGAAGGCTGCGACTGCTGAGTTCCACAGATCGACGAATGCTCTGTCCGGTGTCTTGTCTTTCAGCGCAAGTATGCCGAACGGCAGTGCACCGAGCAGCAGCGGCACCGCAAATGCGTATATCATGTAGTACGAGTAGACCTCGTGGCTGAAATGCTCATAGACGGCGCCGAAAAATGCGAGGAACGCCGCTGCAAAGATGTGTCCGATACAGTTTTTGAGCGCTGTTTTATCCGATGTATACAATGTCGCTCACTCCCCTCTCCTTTATGCTTCCGTTGGTGGTCGGGTTGTTGACTACCTCCCCGCCGTAATACATCGTCGAGGAGCCGCCGCCATCGAGGTTGTAGGCAGTCTCAGCGCCGAGCGACTGCATGAACTGCGCGAGCTCGTACAGCGACAAGCCTTCGCTCTCGCTCGTTCTGCCGTCGGACACGACGAACAGATAGTGGTTCTCGGAGATGATACCGATAGCCGTGCGGGGATTGCTCGCCATTGCCCTGCCGACCTCGTCGCCCTCGGAGACTGTTATCGTGCCGTCCTCGATGAGACCCGGTCCGAATGCGAATGCCTGCCACACGCCCTGCTCTACGAGCTCGTCTGCGGTATAGTCGCTCTGGCTGATGACCTTCATCGTGCCGTTCGCATAGATACACAGCAGGTCGTCGCTGCTCGGAGCGTCGCGGTAGACTATTCCGTTGCGGATAACGTAGCCGCGCTCCCTTGCGCCGTAGTAGTCGCCGTTTATCGCGAGTACCGCGTCGTTGTCCGCGGCGATCGAGGAGGTGGTGTCCGTCACGTTCCTGCCGTAGGTGTCATCGGCGAATGCGGTTTTCAGGTACACTGCCGAGCTGAGCCGGATGTCCGCGACGTATATCTTCGTGTTGTTCTCATAGTATTCGGTCATGGTTATGCTGATGTTTTCGTCCTCATAGGTGCTGCCGGAGACCGTGATCCCGGTGCTTGCAGGGACTGAGCCTCCGCTGCTGCCGGACTGATGACTGTGCCTGCCACTCCCGCTCTTTCCTGCGGGAGCTTTTTCTGTTGCGGAGGACTGCCCGTCGCTCTGCACGGGGGCTGAGTTCTCCTCCGTCTGCTCGAACATCGAGTAGTTTATCTCCGTGGCGTCGGTCTGGTAGGCGCGGCTGAGGACGAAGGTGTCCAGCGAGATATAGGCTGTGAATGCGGTCAGCGCGAGAACGTAGCAGACCGCCCAGATGTGCTTCTTCAAGCGGACGCACGCTCCTTTCTGAACACGAATTTATGCTGTACGACATAGCTGAAAATGAACAGTATCATCTCAGTCAGGAGCTTTGCGGCGTAGGTGTTAAGACCTGTCAGCGCGAGCGACCTGAGTATCAGCGTGTTCAGCGCGAGGACTGCCGCCGCGAGCGTGAAGTACCTCGCTGCGGACGTTTTCAGCGTCTGGTCGGAGCGGAACACGAAGCGGCGGTTCAGGGTGAAATTGAACGTACTGCTGCATACTCTCGCAGTGCTATTCGAGATGACCGCCGAGCCTGTGAACAGTGTCATCAGGCAGAACAGCGCATAGTCCACGAGGAAGCTGAGCAGCGAGGCCGCGGAATACCGCAGTATCTCCCTGTATATGCGGAACGAGTCCCGCACGGTGTCGAAGTGCGAGGAGGAGTTGCCGTCGAGGTAGACGGTCTCTATCGGGAGCTCCCTTATCGTTATCCCTCGCCGCGGCATTTCAATGAGCATATTCATCTCAAACTCATACCGGCTGCCCGGTATCTCAAGCATCGCGTGAAGTAGCCTGTCGCTGAACGCGCGCAGCCCTGTCTGGGTGTCATATACCCTCACGCCCGAGGAAATGCGGTAGACCGTCCTTGTGACGGTGTTGCCGATACGGCTGCGCAGGGGGACGTTCCTGTCGAAGCCTCTGCTCCCGAGGATAAGCGTATCGGGAGAGGCTGCGGCCGCATCGCAGACGCGGATAATGTCGCCTGTTCTGTGCTGTCCATCTGCGTCAGCTGTGACAACGGCGAACGGCGCTCCGAAATGCTCTCTGATATATCGCATTCCGGTCTTGAGTGCCTCGCCCTTGCCCTTGTTTGCGTGGTGTGTGATGACTGCTGCGGAGCCGGAGAGCTGTGCGAATACGAGGTCGTATGCGCTGCCGCTACCATCGTTGACGACTACGACCTCAAAGCCGCTTTCGTGCAGTTCCCTGACTGTCACGGGCAGTTCACTGCCGGGTCTGTATGCGGGAATAAGCGCTATTTTTAAAGTTCTCATATATATCGCCTCTTGTTTGCTTATTTCCCCCTTCGATTCTGAGTATATGGCGCTTACTTTAAAATAATCTTAAAACAAAGCAGTTCTGCCGGATTTTCATCTGGATTCCACATTTGGCGCGGGAGAATACAATATGTATAAACCGCGAACGAAACGTAAACTTTGATCATCAGCGGCAAAAGACTCTCTATCCCCTCACATCAGTGAGCTCACGGCTAAGGTCAAGACTGCGCAGCCCGAAGCGGAGTTCGGCGACTTCAACGGGGACGGTCTGGTGGATCCTGTTGACGTTTCGCTCATTCTCTGCTGCAATGCGTATGTCGCAGACAACGGAACAGCCACCATATATGAGTGGTATCAGACTATCTGACGATATGTCCACACGCCCCCGCAGGAGCTCTCCTGCGGGGGATTTTTTGCTGTGGGGGTGTGCGCGTGTGGGATATCGCGATGTGACATGAGACGATAGTGCATAGGGGCGGGCGTGTAAAATAGTGTTTTCTCCCTTGATGATAGACGGACTATCATACACGTCCGGCGCAGAAGCTCCCCGCGTGTTTAGAAAAATCATCAGAAATGGATATTTTCATTGATTGTAAGCGCACGGCGGGCGGTGTATAATATGATTGAACATTCGGTTCGTTTTATCATTATATTAAGGGGGAATCAATATGGAAATCAGAAAAAGGCTCGCTGCTGCCCTCACAGCGGCGACAGCAGCTCTGTCTGCGATGTCCGGTGCGGCACCGTCAGTCTGCGGGGATTTAGGCGTCCTCACGGCTGATGCGGCTGATGCGGCATATCCGGTGCAGGAGTTCAGGCTCGGCATGGCAGACACCGACAACAACGTCACGGCGGAGGGCTCAATGCTCATGCCGGCGGTAATGTCCGGGACGAGCGCCGAGAAGTGGTCGCTCAACTATGTCAGTGCGGGCGTCTACGAGATAGTGAGCTCGGCGTCGGGGCAGATACTCACTGCGAACGGCAGCGGGGTCTCTCTCGCGGACGACACCGACGGCGCAAACCAGCGCTGGAACATCGAGGGCGTGCAGAAGGACTTCGAGGGCTACTATCTCTACTACAAGATCACCAGCAATGCGGACAGTTCCAAGGCGCTGACATTCAACGAGGGCACGGGCTTCGCACTTGCGTCCTACTCCGGCGCCGCCTACCAGAAGTACAAGCTCAACCTCGACGGTCTGGAGGGCTTCGCTGCTAACTGCATGACCTCCTCCGGCGAAAAGGCCGGAACAATCGGCGGTCTGCTCGGTGAGGTGGTGTACGTCTCCACGGCTGATGACCTCGAGAAGCAGCTCAACTCGGTCGGCGCACAGACTATCGTCATCACCGCTGACATTGATATGCAGAAAAAGGGCAATACCCGTATCCGCGACAACAAGACCATTGTAGGCTCATTCAGCAAGCACACTATCTACGATTCGCAGTTCCGCACCAATGACGCTTACGGCGCTGAGGACGACAGTCCGAGCGACAATATCATCTTCCGCAACCTCGATATGCAGGCTAAGAACGTTCCTAACCGCATTCTCATCAACATCTGGTCGTCGCGCCAGATCTGGATAGACCACATCAACTTCAACAGCCAGCTCACATACGACCGCACAGGCAACGGTCAGGACGAGGTGGGCAAGTTCATCTGGATAAACACTCCCTATGAGAGCTACAGGGACGCAAAGGACCGTCTGCGCAGCCCGGACTATGTCACGATCTCGTACTGCAAGTTCACCCACCGCTACTGGACTGTCGCATACGGTACCCAGAACGACGAGCTCACGCGCGACCGCACGACCCTCCTCTATAACTGGTGGAACGAGAACGTCCGCCGCTGCCCTCAGCTCGGAAACGGCTCGGCGCACGTCTACAACAATTACTACTCCGCTTACGGCACCGGCAGCAACGGCTCCGCGACCTCCGGTATCATCGGCGGCGACGGCTCCGACATGGTCTCCGAGAACAATATGTTCAACGGCTACAGCCAGTCACAGGCGTTCATGATGGGCGGCGGCAGCGACCCCTGCCGCGACTCCGGTTCGTACCTCTCGACCGCGCTCAACGGCACGCCCTCAAAGGTCAGCTTCTCGCCGAAAACTACTTCCTCATGGTACCCGAACAAGTCAAACTACGGCTATGAACTGCTCGACGCATACAACACCAAGGGTACCGACACCAAGACGTTCTGCACAAAGTATGCGGGGTGCTTCAGCTCCGCGGACGGGATAAAGTACATCACCGACGGCGAGTTTTCAGGCTGGATAACTGCTAAGTATGCAAGCCCGTTCCTGCGCCATGTTGAGCTCACTGTGAAGACAGGGGCAGAATTCGATACGGCGTGCGCCTATACCTTCCGCAACGTCAACAGCGGTCTGTACCTCACGGTAGAGGGCGAGACAGCGGCGAGCGGGTCGAATGTCGTTCAGGGGAAGCCCTCCGACCGCGGCGCCTGCACATGGTACCTCGCGGAAGCAGGCGACGGCTACTACTTCATCTACACTGCGCTCGGCGGCGGCACTTCATACTGCATAGACCTCCCCTACGCGAGCACCGACAACGGTACGAGTATCGGGCTGTGGTCGAATGACGAGTCCGACGCGCGCAGGTTCAAGTTAATCAGCAACGGTGACGGAACATACACGATAACAACAAAATGCACCAACGATCAGAGCTGCTTCGGCGTCGTTGCTGACTCAAAAGAGGTCGGCGCAGACGTCGTGCAATGGACGAGTACGGGCAATGATTCGCAGAAATGGATCGTGTCCGCGAACATCTCCGGCAGGCTCATCTCGAACGTCGAGGTGCTCGACACTGAGTACTACAGCTCGTGGGCGATCGGGTACGACATCGCGGTTGGCTCGCAGATATTCGGCGACCGCACTGCCGAGCGCTGTGCAGTTTCGGAGCTCTCTCCGGAGCTCGCAGGGGCGGAGTTCGTAATGACTGCCTGTGACGCCAAGAGCCTGACCTCCGACCTCGCTATACTGACTGCAGGCGCGGACATCACGGTGTACGCTGCCTTCGACAAGCGAGTTGCTGAAGCTCCCGCGTGGCTGGCGTCATGGGAGAAGACCGCGCTCAGTATCAGCTCCAGCAACGACATCGAGTTCGTTGTGTACTCGAAGAAGCTTGCTGCGGGTGAGTCGCTGACCATCGGCACGAACGGGCAGAGCTCGGGCTGCATGAACTATTTCTTGCTCGCTGCGGCTGACGTGAAGGAGGTCGCCGGGGACGTAAACTGCGACGGAACATTCAACGTCGCGGACGCGGTGCAGCTCCAGAAGTGGCTGCTCGGCGAGTCCGGAGCTGTACTGTCCGACTGGCAGGCGGCTGATCTCTGCGCTGACGGGCGCATCGACATCTTCGATCTCATCACCATGAGACAGATTCTCGCACAGACGTGACTGCCCAGCCTCTCCAAGGTGAACATAGAAAACGACCCCAAGGCTCAGCCAAGGGGTCGTGTTTTTTTGCTGTTCCGGGCGCGATGTCATCGCTCTGCGAGCATTTCGCGCATCAGTATCATGTCTGCGATATCGAGCTTTTCGTCCGCGTTGAGGTCACCTGCCTGCCAGTCCGGGAGGTCGGTGTCAGGGACCGCAAGCAGCCATTTCTGCATGAGGACAAGGTCGGAGACATTGAACGCGCCGTCTGCGTTGACGTCGCCGCGGACCTTGTCTGCAACGGTCTCGCTCTCGGTGTAGTAGTAGTCGGGCTCACTGACCTCCTTGAAGTTCACCCTGAAAAAGTCCATTGAGCCGTTCATTCCGTCCGCGATGAGGTACACCGCGCTGTCGCTCATGATGTCAACAGGGTCGATCGTCACGGTGCCGGAAGTCGTCTTCGCGCCGGAGCCGTCATTCACCACGAGCTTCGCGATGTCGCCGTCGAGTATGACGCTGACAGTCGCCCAGCTGCCCGCCTTGTACGAGCTCTCTGCGGTCACGGACTGCGCGCCCGTACCGTCGTTCATCTCGAAGGTGAGGGAGCCGTTCTCGGCGGTGAGGGACATATATTTCTCGGCGTCGCCGAAGTGGAAAATGGTGTTCTTTGCGTTATCGCGGAGGAGCACTGCGGTCTGGTAGTCGGCGTCGCGGAGGGCTGCATAGGAGCTGTCGCCGACCATATATCTGCTGTCGGTGAAGGTCAGCACTCCGTTCCCGCTGGTGAGCTTCTCGCTCCATGTGGGTGCGCCGAAGCTCATCGCAAAGGTCGATGTGTAGGTGTCTGCGGCGATGTCGGTGCTGTCTGTGCTGAACTCCAGCCCCGCGTACTGACCGTCGGTGTAGGGGCGGCTGTTCGCGTAGTTATCAGGACTTGCCCAGCCGTATACCGAGCCCGCCGAGAGGCTCCTTCCGGAGTCGTCGTAGTAGTCGCCGTCGGGCATTGCCTGTCCGGAGGCAGAGCCAGCCGCAAGTCCGTATGCGACGCCCTTAACGGTCGCATTGCCACTGACGTTGTAGGTATTGAAAACGAGTCCGCTTTCGAGAACGCGGGCGTTGTCCGAGATGATCGAATCGCCCATTACGCCGGCGTAATCACCGACAATGGCGTTGTCCCTGACCTGAGCCCGCTCCGCTACAACTGCGTGTCCTGTCACGACTGCATTCCCGGAGACCTTCGCGCTGCCCGTTACCGTCGCGTGACCGTCTATGCGCGCACTGCCGGTTACCGTCGCGTAGCCGAGCACTCTCGCGTCCTTGCCGACGTACACGGAAGCGTCAACGGTCGCGGTGTTCGCGACGAAGCCGCCGCCGTTGGCGTGTCTGTGTCCGGAGGCTTCATTGACGTCGCTGCGCGACTGCTTTATCTCCGCGCCCTCTATCGTCACGCCGTAGGGGTAACGGTTCTTGCCGAGGAACGGGGCGTGGTTCTCGTCGAATTCGCCCTCTCCGTAGGCCCAAGCGACGCCGCACTTCTGCCATGTGTCGGAGTCGGGGGTCGCGGTGACGGTGAGGAACGCCTCGGAGTCGGTGACGCTGTTGAAGCTCATCGTTGCCGTCTCGCCGGGCTTGAAGAGGTCGGAATAGCGTGTGGTTCCGTCGTTCTGCTCGACTGCGATACACGCGCGCCAGTCCGCGCCGGCGATGTCTGTCAGGCCCTTGAGTGTTATGCTGATCGTATCTCCCGTGACCCTGAGCGGGACGATGTTCACGCCGAACTGCTGCGGTGCACGCTCGGTCGGGACGGTGTAAAAATCATCTGCCTTCGTGCTCTTTTCGAGGAGGGTGTATATCTCGCCCCAGCTCCATTCGCCGCGGTCGAACAGCTCGTTCTGACGGCGCTGATAGTCGCTCTTGTGGGCGAGGTCGAGGGTCGCGAGGCGCTTTGCGTAGTTGCCGAGGGTCTCCTTCATGTCTGCTCCTGACAGCCTCTCCATTTCGAGGTACGGGTACTCGTCCACCTGACCCTGCTGCATGAGATCCTTCACGAAGCTGCTGCCGTAGCCGGGGAGACCGTCGGGGTTCTCGGTGAGGTACTGGAGAAACGCCCACGCGGCGTAATTGTCGCGCCCGATGATCGGCGTGAAGCAGAGATTCTTCATGTAGGTCTCGAAGTAGTCGGTCACGCCCGATACGCCTGCCCACTGGCTGTAGTAGTCGGAGTAGAGGAACTGCTCGCGGTACCAGTTGCCTATCGCCTCCCATAGCGCGCTGACGTACTTGTTGTTGTTCCAGCCGAGCTGATGCGCCGTTACGACGTGTCCGAACTCGTGGGGGAGCACCCACGACGGGTTCGGGGAGTTCTGCATGGCGCCCACGCAGCAGAACATGAATGCGTAGCCCTGGTCATCGTAGCCCATCCACGCCCAGTCGTCGGGGAACCGCGAGATACCGGTGCCGGAGATGTAGATATTGACCTTATACTGGTTGCCGTCGCGGAGAGCGGTGTTCGTGGACTGCGTAGGCGGCTCCATGTGGAGGTCGTTCATGTAGACGTCCCAGCAGGCTTCGAGGTTCTTGGCGTTCTCCTCGAGGAAGGACTGCGTCACCTTACCCGAATCTGCACCGGTCTTGCCCCAGATGAACTGGAAGTGCTCGGATTCCCAGCGGTTGACGTCCTCGCCCGAGCACCACGGGTCTCGGGTACTGAGCGAGTCAGCTGCGACCGCAACATAGCTGTACGGCGCTGCCGGGACTGCGGCTGCAAGTACTGCTCCTGCGGAAGCGAGTGCGGATATGCTTCTGAAAAGTTTTGACATTCTGGATTCCCCCTGTTTTCTCATTGATATATAAACGTGCGCTGCCTATGCACACGTTATGCCCTGCAAGATTAATCTGTTGTTTATATATTATATCGTAAAGAGTGCGATGTCAATGTACAAAATCCCCAAAAACAGGCTTTTTCGGGACTTTTTGAAAAATAGGGACGGTTCCCGCACAGTCAGTGTCAGATATGCATATGCCGATACGCCAGTGTTGGTGTGTTTTAACAAAAATTAGGGCTGTCTGTTGCGAGAGTGTATTTTTTCCGCACTTGACTGCAAGCGAAAAGTGTGAGATAATAATTTCAGAAAAACGTTACCTTAGCGTGGCGGATCACGTCTATTATGGTAAAGGGGCAAGGAGGTGCACCATGGAGGATATCCTCATCATCGAGCTGTACTGGAAAAGGGACGGTTCCGCCGTATCGGAGAGCCAGATCAAGTACGGCAGCTATTGCAGTTCCATTGCGGACAATATCCTGCACTCTCCCGAGGATACCGCTGAATGTGTCAACGACACTTGGCTGCGCGCGTGGGATTCCATGCCGCCGCAGAAGCCGAGCCGGCTCGCTCTGTTCTTCGGCAGGATAACCCGTAACCTCGCCATTGACAGGTACCGCAGTAACAGGTCGCAGAAGTACGGCGGCGGGCAGACTGCGCTGTGCCTCGAGGAGCTCGGGAAGTGTATCGGGGAGGAATGTCCCATTGAGGACAGGCTCGCGCTGCGGAGCTCCTGAACAGCTTCCTGCGGGGGCTCTCCGAAAAGAACAGGCGGATATTCCTCCTGCGCTACTGGTACATGATGCCCGTCGCTGAGATCGCGCAACGCAGCGGCATTTCCGAGGGAGCAGTCAAGATGACACTGAAGCGCGTGAGGGACAAGCTGAAGGACTTCCTGCAAAACGAGGGGGTGGGCGTATGAAAAACAGGGATATATTACTCGATGTTATCGGCGAGACCGATGAGGAGCTCGTTCCTGAACTGACTGAGAAAAAGCACAGCCGCATAAAGCGGATAATGCTCGGAGGAGTGTGTGCGGCGGCGGTCATCGCAGGTGCGGTCACGCTGTACCCGAAGCTCGGGAAAACTCCTGACCGTTCCGCGGGGAGCTGTACCGTCCTCGCAGCGGCAGTCTACCCACAGATTCCGTCATATCCCGACGGAGACGACTACGGCGATTATAAGGCGTGGTCTGAGGCAGTGACAGAGCTCCGCACCCAGCCGGAGGGGTACAGTGACGGGTTCGATACTTTCTTCGTGAACAGCACAAAGGTCTTCCTCTCCGGCACGGAAAGCCGGAACGCGGTCTACTCCCCGCTGAGCCTGTATATGGCGCTCGGCGTGACAGCTGAGATCACTGACGGCAGCTCCCGACAGCAGATACTCGACGTCCTCGGGCAGAGCGATATCGAGTCCCTGCGGGCACACTCAAGATCCATATGGCAGGCTGACTACATGGACGACGGAATGGCTAAATGCCTCCTTGCGACGTCGCTGTGGACGAACAGCTCGCGCTCATACAGGACGGATACGGTAGGACAAATCGCAGAGAGCTACTATTCGTCTGTGTACTCCGGCGACCCCGCCGATGAGGTCTACAGCTCGGCGCTGCGGGAGTGGCTCAACGAGCAGACCGGCGGGCTGCTCACCGACTATGTCTCCGGCATTGAAATGGACCCGGAAATGGTGCTGACGCTCGCTTCGACCGTCGATTACTGCGGCAAATGGGTCGATAAGTTCAATACGGACAGCACGGAGCAGTCCGTATTCCACGCTGACGGCAGCGACGTTATGTGCAATTTCATGAACGCCGAAAGGAACATGGAGTACCGCTGGGGGGAGAGGTTCTCGTCGGTCAGCCTGCCGCTCGAGAACAACGGTCACATGAAGCTGATACTCCCTGACGAGGGCTGCTCCCCCGCCGACCTGCTGAACGACGAACAGTTCTGGGAGCTCATGAAGAGCCAGTGGGACTACACAAACGGCAAGTATGTGACGGTAACGCTGTCTGTTCCGAAGTTCGATGTGTCCTCTGATACCGACCTGCGGGATGGGCTGCTCCGGTTAGGCGTGAGCGACGTTTTCAGCCCTGATACGGCTGATCTCTCTCCGCTGACCGACGACGCCGACGGGCTGTACCTGTCGCAGGCGAAGCAGGACACGAGGGTGACTATCGACGAGGAAGGCTGTCGGGCATCGTCGATGACTGTCATGGATGTCTGCGGAGAGGCTCAGCCTGACGATCATGCGGATCTCATTTTCGACAGGCCTTTCATCTTCGAGATAATGAGCGCTGCCGGACTTCCGCTGTTCGTGGGTATCGTGAACGTCCCTGTGTGAATAATGAGAAAGACCGTCCGGGATCACCCGGGCGGTCCGTTTTTTGTGTTCATCTGCTGAGCAGCTCGGCGTATGCCATGAGCAGCGGGGCTATGCCCTTTGCGTCGTTCGCGACCACGCGCTCGCTGAGGTAGTACTGCGCGGTGCCGTCGCGGTAGGGCGACCCGCCGAGTCCTGCCATGAGGCAGATGTTCCGCAGCACCGGGACACCGCCGTCGGAGGTGATGTACCTCTCCGTGACCGCCGCAAGCGCGGTCTCCCCTGCCCTTGCGGAGTCGCTCCCGCAGACGCCCAGACGCGCTGCTTTCAGCGCAGAATAGGCAAAAAGCAAAGTTCCGCTCGTCTCGGGATAGTTCCCGCCAAGCTCGGGACGTGCAGGGAGCTGGAGAAGCATTCCGGCATCGGTCATGCAGGAGGTCAGTGCGGCAAGCAAGCCGTCGAGCATCTCGCCGGAGAGACGTCCGAGGGGTGAGCTCGTTCCCGCTATGCCGCAGATATCGGCAAGTCCCGCGCTGAGCCAGCCCATCGAGCGCAGCCAGAATTCGCGGGAGAGACCGGTCTGCAGATCAGCCCACGACTGCGTACGGGTCTCGTCGTAGCCGTGGAAGTACAGCCCCGTGGAGCTGTCGCGCATTATGTCACGGATATTCGCAAGCTGACGGCTGATGTCATCGTCCATGCCGCCGAGCTCCGCCATGAACGGCAGCGCCATGTATGCACCGTCGAGCCAGATCTGGCGCGGGTAGATCTCCTTGTGCCAGAAGCTGCCGCAGTCAAGTCTGGGCTGCTCCGCCATCTGGTCGGCGAGAAGCGAATACGCAGTGCGGAATCGCTCGTCGCCGGCCGTTTTGTAAAGGCGTATGAGAGTGCGCCCGCCGTTGAGGTTATCGAGGTTGTGGTCGCTGATATTCAGCGTGGGTATGCCGCCTGCGGGGTCCACATACTCCTCCGTGAATCGCAGGACGTACTCCTCCAGCCGCGCGTCGCCGGTGCGGTCACTGAGCATGGTCAGCGCCGCGAGCATACAGTTGTCGATGTAGTTCCACTTTGCAGGCTTCCCGAAGATACGGCTCTCGCTGTTCCAGAGGGGGCGTTTCGGGTCGGAGGGCAGGATAAGTCCCTCTATATAGGCTTTTGCAGCAACTCCAAGCTGCTTGATAATTGTCATCCGGTCAATCCTCCCGCGGTGATACCGCTGACGAATTTTTTCTGTGCGAGCGCGAACACGGCGATCGACGGTATCAGTCCGATGACCGACATCGCGATGACCTTGCGCTCCTCATAGCCCTGTCCTGTGCTGTCCACGGATATCCGCAGCGCGAGGGAGAGGGTGTATTTTTCGGTCGAGTTTATCATGATGAGCGGCGTGAGGAAGTCGTTCATCGTCCACAGGAACGTGAACACCGCGACCGATATTATCGCAGGGCGTATGCACGGCACGAGCACATACACGAGCGTGCGGAGCGTCCCGCAGCCGTCGATGCGCGCGGCTTCGTCGAATTCGCGCGGTACGCCCTTGAAAAACTGTATCAGTATGAACACGAACATCCCCTCGCACGCGAAAAGCGACGGCAGCGTGAGCGGGATATAGGTGTCGAGGAGCCCGAGCCGGCTCCACAGCAGGTACATCGGCATGACGGTGACTATCGCCGGCATGAACATACCGCCCATGAGAAGTCCGAAAAACAGCTTCTTCAGGGGGAAGTCGAACCTCGCGAAGCCGTATGCCGTCAGCACTGACGACACCGCCGCGAAAATCGTCTTCGGTACTATCACCCTGAATGTGTTCAGGAAGTAATGTCCCATGGTGAAGCCTGTGCCGGTGCGCCATGCGCTGCGGTAGACGCTGAGGTCGAAGCGGCTCGGCATGAACCACATCGAGCTGTAGATCTCTCTGTTCTCCTTGAACGACGCGCCTATCAGCCACAGCAGAGGGTAGAGCATGAGCAGCGCGGTCACCGTGAGGACAGCGTATACGGGGAGCTTTTTCATCGTTCGTCCTCCCCTTTGCGTCGCAGCAGCACGAACATCAGCCCGACTGCTGCTGCTATCGCTGCAAAGAGCATCCACGATACTGCGTTGGCGTAGCCGACATTGCTGTAGCGGAACATCTCCTGATATATCAGCATACCGAGGGTGTAGGTCCCGCGGAGGGGACCGCCGTCAGTGAGCATGAATGGTGCGTTGAACTCCTGAAACGCCGCGATAGTCTGCATTACGAGGTTTATGAATATGACGCTCCTGAGCTGGGGCAGGGTTATCGAGAAGAACGCCCGCACCCTCCCGCAGCCGTCCACCCGCGCGGCTTCGTAGTACTCGCGGGGAATGGAGTTCAGCGCCGTGAGGAATATGACCATTGTCGAGCCGAATTCCCACAGGCGCAGCAGGACTATCATCAGCATGGCAAAGCGTGAGTCGCCGTACCAGCTCACCGGCGATACCCCGAACACGCCGAGGAACTGGTTGACCAGCCCCGACGACTTGAACAGATACTGCCACATTATCACTACCGCAAGGTTAGCGCCGAGTATCGACGGTATGTAGAAAGCCGTCCGGAATGTGCCCATCCCTCGTATCTCGCAGCTCAGCAACAGCGCCACGAGCAGCGACACCGTCAGCTTCAGCGGGACGAGTATCAGCGCGTACCTGACAGTCACTCCTGCTGCCTGTGTGAAATCGCTGTCCGCGAGCATATCGCGGTAGCTGCGCAGACCGGTGAATTCAGCCTCGCCGACTCCGCTGTAATCCGTCATTCCGAGAATGAATGAACTCACGAAGGGGTACAGTATGAACAGCACTGCTCCCACCGCGAACGGCAGGATCAGCAGCAGTCCCGTGTACTTGCTCACGCCGACGGGATTGCGGTAGATGTGTTTCTTCATTTCTTTATTTTCTCCAGATATTCCGTTATCGAGCTGCTCAGCTCCTGCGCGGCTTCGTCGGGTCCGGCTGTGCCGTAGGAGACCTTCTCGATCGCGCTGTTGCAGTATTCCTTGACGCGCGGAAGCTCCATATACGGGCTGACGGTCATGGTATCGACTGCCTCGAGCTGTTCGTCGCTCTCCTGTGCGAGACCGCGGAGCTTTCCGCTTGCCTCAAGGCTCTCCTCCGCATAGCGCGAGGCGGGTATGCCTCTCGTCGTGCCGAGTATCTGCGCGCACTGCTTGTCGTTCAGCAGGAAGTCGATGAACGCTGCCGCCTCGTCGGGGTATTTCGTCCCCTTGGAGACTGCGTACAGGAGCGAGGGCTTAATCATCCAGCCGCCCGAGCTGCCGCCGGCGTCGGTCAGGAGCGGGCCCGCTTCGAGCACGCCGTCGCCGAGCACTGCCTCGTACTTCCCGACTGTGCTGCCCCATTCAAGGACTCCCGCTATCTTGCCGCCGATGAATTCCGCGGACTGGTAGAGGGCTGCGTTGCCGTCCTCGTCGGTGCGTGTCTGTATCGTGCGGATAACGTGGGCGTCCTCAAGCTCCTTATAGAAGCGCAGAGCGTTAGCGATGTCCTCCTCAGTGAAGCCGAGGGTGCCGTCCATGCTGATGAACTGTCTGCCTGTTTTCTGCTGGATATAGACCACGGCAAGGTACCACGCGGTGCCGCCCGACTGGATATCGAGATCGAGCGGGTAGATGTCAGCACTGCGGAAATCACCTCCGAGCGCGAGAAGCTCGTCCCACGTTGCGGGGTAGTCCGCGCCGAGCCTTGCGTAGACATCGGAATTGTAGAACAGACTGCGTCCGCTGACCGAGACCGTCACTGCATTGAGCCTGCCGTTGACTCTGCCGAAGGAGAGCATATCCTCGTCGAAGCCGGAGAGGTCGAGTGTATCGGTGAGCGCGCCGAGGTCGTAGAACCCTGTCCCGTCCGGGGAGAGCGTGATGAGCCAGTCGTAGTTTATCTGCATGACGTCGGGCTCTGTTCCGCCGCTGACCTGTGCTGAGACCTTCTCCGTCCAGCCGTCCCAGCCGCCGTACTCGGGGACTATGCCGATATCCGGGTGGAGCTCGTTCCAGAGCTTTATCGCCTCGAGGGTAGCCTCATGGCGGTCGTCGCCGCCCCACCACGAGAAGCGGAGGGTGCATTTATCCAGTTTTCCGTCGGGCGGAGTGACAGCGGATTTGCTGCCGCTCCCGCAGGCAGAGAGCGCGAGCGCACAGCACACTGCTGCGGCTTTGGAAAGTAGTTTTTTCATACTCTCAGTACCTCAAAATAATAATGATACTACATTATATCACACGTAACACAGAATTGCAAGAATTTCCGTGAAAATCCGCGCGTGAGTATGTAGGGAGGCAAAGAGGAGCCCCCTTAGCCTCCCGTTTTTCAGATAGTTCCTGTGATGATAAGCGTGCTCACGCCGGGCTGGACTGCCCATGCGCCTGTATCCGGATCCTGCGTGTAGGTCGCTGCAGGGACTGTCACAGAACCGGCTGTGCTCTGGAACTCGCCCGTCGCTTCTGCGTAGGTGTAGTTGGTACCTGCTGTCCATGCGGCTCCGTTGAACTGCGCGGTAAGTCCGCTCAGGGACGGAGTGAAGGTGTCGCTGAAGATAACGCTGTCCTCAGCGGAAGCCTCAGTGTTGCCGTAGTTCTGGATAATGAAGGTGTAGGTCACCTGACCGTTCTCCTCGACCTGTGTCGGTGAGAGAGACTTGCTGATAGCGAGGTCGGGCTCTCCGGAGGGAGCCGTCTCCGCAGAAGCCGACAGTGCTGTAAAGCCGGTGCCGCTTATCTCTGCGGTATTGGTAATACTGCCGCCGGCTGTGGGCGGAGCGAACTCGTTCGCGCGGGCTGAGTAGAGCACGAGCGCTGAGCCGCCTGCCGGTACGCTGATGCCTGTGATAGTCAGCGGAGACTCCGTGGTGACCGTCGGGGCGGTCTGGAGCACACCGTTGACGTAGCAAGCCGCTGTGCCTTCGATATAGGTGAGCGGGACGACCTCTGCCGCGCCCTCAGAGGGTGCATATGCGCCGAGGTCATCGGTTATCGTTATACCTGTGAAAGCTGATGTGCCGCTGTTCACGAGGCTTATCACGAAAACGTTATCGCCGCCGGGAGTGTAGGTATCGCTCACTGCGTTCTTCTGCGCGGAGAGCACCTCTATCATCTCGCCGACTGTGATGTTCGAGCTCGCGATCGTGCCGTTATAGGAAAGTGTAGCCTGATTGTAAAAAGCTGCCATATTTATTCCTCCTCTGTTTTGATGAGGCTGTGCCTCAATGCATAATATGCAGCAGTGCATTAAGCCGTCACACGTTTTCACAGAAACGTCATCTATGTGAAATTTTTTTCACATATTCTTTCCAAAACTTCTACATACACTGCAAATTAATATCACAAACGGAAAATATAATAAAAACATCGAAGGAGCAAAGAGCTCCGGAATAAACGAAAAGGAAAGTGAACAGCTATGTATGAGTTCGATAATAACAATATGATGAATGATATAACAGAGACGGAGGCAAGCCCTATGAACAAATTTACAGGCAGCGAAGGCTTCTGTACGGATTCTCCCGCACCCAAGAAAAAGAAGAAGCACACCGCTCTCAAGATAACAGCTTCCCTCATGGCAATGGCTCTCGTATCCGCAGGCTCTATCGGAATCTACTCACAGGTAGCACCGATGTTCAATAACGAGACGTCCTATACAGAAGTATCCGACAAGGACACTGACGAGGACGCAGACGGCGTCATCAGGCTCTCGAGTGCCGAGAGCGTCAGCCTCATCAAGACTTCTGAGTCAGAAGGCGACACGCTCTCCACTGAGGACGTCGTTGAAAAGCTGCTCCCATCGGTAGTCGGCATTGAGTCGAATTTCACTTACACATCGCAGAGCAGCGGCGGCTACTACTACGGCTACGGCTTCGACTACGGCACTCCCTCCACTCAGGATGCTACGGCGACCGGTACAGGCGTCATCATCACTGAGAACGGCTACATCGTCACCAATGCGCACGTCATCTACGACAGCGAGTACGGCTGCGGCCTCGCGGATTCTGTTTCGGTCATCGTCAATGACGGTACAAGCTACGACGCTGAGGTCATCGGCTACGACACCGACTGCGATATCGCTGTCCTCAAGATAAACGAGACAGGTCTCACTGCCGCTGAGTTCGGCGACAGCGACTCGCTCAAACTCGGTCAGGACGTCGTTGCAATCGGCAACCCGCTCGGCTTCGAGCTCATGGATACAGTAACAAGGGGTATCGTTTCGGGTCTCAACAGAAACGTTACTATCAATGACAAGTCGATGAACCTTATCCAGACCGATGCGGCTATCAACTCCGGAAACTCCGGCGGTCCGCTCATCAATATGTACGGTCAGGTCATCGGTATCAACTCCTCCAAGATGTCCAGCTCCTATTCGCTGATGGGCTCCTCAGGTGCAAGCATCGAGGGTATCGGCTTCGCTATCCCCTCCAATCAGGTAATGACCATAGTTGACGACCTCATGAAGTACGGCTACGTCACAGGCAAGCCGCAGCTCGGCATAAGCTGTCAGGACGTGACGGAGACCGTTTCCAAGATGTACAATCTCCCTGTGGGAGTTTATGTCACCGACGTGACCAAGGGCAGCGCTGCCGACAAGGCTGGTCTCGAGGTGGGCGACGTCATCACGGCAGTGGACGACACTGAGGTGAGCACTTCGTCTGAGCTCGTCGCTGAAAAGAACAAGCACTCCGCCGGGGACAAGATCGAGCTGACCTTCATCCGCGACGGAAAGGAAAAGACCGTCAAGGTAACTCTTGACGAAGTAAAAAACGAGGATTGACGCTTTTTCATATTCTTCATACCAAAAGGACCGTTTCCGCAGGAAGACGGTCCTTTTTTATTCAGAAACTCCATTGACAAGTGCGCGTTTTGACTGTATAATTGTATATATTTAAAAAGTCCGGTACTCTCAGCCGGCGATCAAGGAGTTTGAAAATGGATAAAAACGACAGATCTTACGCTCTCGCGGCGGAGCTAACCTCAAAGCTCACGCTCGACGAGAAGCTGTCCCTGCTGTCCACTCACCACCATGCTGTGGAACGGCTCGGAATGAATGAATTCTATATCGGTCAGGAGGTAGCCCGGGGCTTCGTAGGCAGAGAGCCCGAGCACTACTCCACGGTCTTCCCGCAGCCTATCGGTCTCGCGGGGACGTTCGACAGGGAGCTCATGCGCGAGCTCGGCGAGATAGCCGGGAATGAGTGCAGAGCGTTCTACAACAAGACCAGGACCGGCGGCGGCTGTGTATGGGGACCCACGGTAGATATGGAGCGTGATCCGCGCTGGGGCAGAAACGAGGAGGCTTACGGCGAGGACGTCTTCCTCGCGGGAGAGATGACCGCTGCGTACACCTCCGCTATGGCAGGCGACAACGGCACCTACCTCAAAACGATCCCCACCCTCAAGCACTTCTGCGCGAACAACTCCGAGGAGTCACGCGTCAAGGGGAATTCATTCCTCCCGCTCCGCATCAAATATGAATACTACTACGCGGCTTTCATGAACGCGATACGCTTCGGCGGCGCAAGGAGTGTCATGGCGGCGTACAACGAGATAAACGGCGTCCCCGCTATGCTCAACCCGGAGCTGAAAACTGTACTCAAGGACAAGTGGGGGCTGTGGTTCACCGTGACAGACGGCGGTGATTTCAGCCAGACCGTGACCTTCCACCGCTACTGTGACAGCCATGCAGAGGTGCTCGCGGAGGCACTCAAAGCCGGCTGCGACACCATGACCGATATCGACTCCCTCGTGAAAAAGTCCGCAGAAAAGGCGCTCGCGCGGGGTCTGCTCACCGAGGAGGACATCGACGAGACTGTGCGGAATGTCCTCTACGCGCGGTGCAGGCTCGGTCACTTCGCCGACGACTGCCCCTATGATTCTATCACCTATGACGACGTGGATACCGCTCAGTCGCAGGAGGTCAATCTCCGCGCGGCGCTCGAGCAGGTCACTCTGCTGAAAAACGACGGCACCCTCCCGCTCCGGGATATTTCCGGGAAGATAGCCGTCTGCGGTCCCCTTGCGGACGAGGTCCTGCGGGACTGGTACACCGGTACGTCGCGGGAGACTGTATCCGTTCTGGAAGGCATGAGGGCTGAGTTCCCGCAGTGCGGGATCGTCCACGACAGCCTGTGGGACATCGTCGCTGTAAGAGCGTCGAACGGAAAATATCTCTCCGCGAAGGACGACGGGACTGTCTCTGCGGACGCCGATATCCCGGGCGAAAGCGAGCTTTTCGAGATGCAGGACTGGGGCGAGGGCTGGGTGAACCTCTTCTCCGTAAAATACAAGCGTTACCTGCGCAACACCGACGGCAGGCTCATGCTCCACAACCGCGGGATCTACGACTGGTTCACGCGAGAGACCTTCAATCTTTTCCCGCACGAGAGCTCCGGGGAGACGGTCATCGAGGAATACCTCGGACACCAGCGGCTCACGCTCAACGGCGTACAGCTTGGCTTCGAGCCGAGCAGGACTGTCCGGAGTGAGGGACTGTTCACGGTCGAGGTGATCAGCTCCGGCACGGACAGAGCGCGTAACATAGCCGCAGAATGCGGTACGGTCGTCTATTGCACGGGCAACTATCCGGTGCAGGTCGCGAAGGAGTGCTTCGACCGAAAAACGCTCGCGCTGAACGTCCAGCCGAACATGGCGCTGGAGCTGAATGAGCTGAATCCGCGGACGGTCATGGTCATCGTGTCGAGCTATCCATACTCCGTAAACCGCGAGGACAAAGCGCTCCCGGCGATACTCTGGACGTCCCACGCGGGTCCTCATCTCGGGACGGCGGTCGCGCGAACCCTGAACGGGAAGAACCCTCCCTCGGGACGCCTTGCGCAGACGTGGTACAGGAGCGAGCTCGACCTTCCGGACATCAACGACTACGACATCGAGTCCGCGGGGACGACGTATATGTACTTCCGCGGCGAGCCGCTGTACCCGTTCGGTTTCGGGCTGTCCTACGCGGATTTCCGGTACTCCGGTCTAAGCGTGCGGAGGACGTCAGACGGCGCGGAGGCGGTCGTGGACATCGAAAATGTCTCCGGCACGGACAGCGCTGAGGTCATTCAGATATACTTCACCGTGCGCGATTCTGAGGTCACACGTCCGCTGAGGAAGCTGTGCGGCTTCGCGCGAGTCTTCCTCAAAGCCGGCGAAAAACAGACAGTTCGCGTGACTGTCCCGGAGCATATTTTGCAGATATACGATGTCCGCAGCGGCGAGATGATGACCGAAGGCGGCGTGTACACGTTCCTTGCGGGACGGTCGTCCGCGGACATACGCGCGCAGGCTGACCTCGCTGTCGAGGGTAAAAAGCTCTCGCTGCGCGGAAGTACGTTCAATGCTCAGAGTTTCGACAAGGCGCACGGTATTAGCATTTTCTGGTCACGCAGATTCAGCAGGAATTATGTTCGAGGCATCGCGTGGGACTGCGGTCTCACATACGGCGGTATCGACTTCACCGGCTGCACGAGGGTGAAGCTGAGTGCGGCGGCGGTCACTTGTGACGGGACGATATACGCCGATATTTGTGGGAAGAAAGTCGAGATAAGTGTTTCCGCGAGTGACAGCTTCGACGACTTCGCAGAATATGAGATCGCGATACCGGAGGGAGTGTCCGGTGTCGGGACGCTTGAGATATGTCTGCCGGAGTTCATGGCAGTCATGGATATAACGATAAAATAGCACAAAACAGACAGCCGCAGGAGGACAGCTGACCAAAACTCCTGCGGCTTTTTGTCCGCGAAAATGTTGACAATCCGTGAAAATGTTTGTATAATTGTTGTAGATAATTCGTGAAAAGGAGGGATCCCCCTGAAACTCAAAAAAATGGCTGCGGTGCTCCTCTCTGCACTGCTCTCCCTCACGGCAGTGCGGTTGCCGGAGATCCGTGATACTCCGGCTTTTGCAGCTTCCGACAGTGTGACCTTCACGCAGTTCGACAGCTCCGTCAACGGCGGCGAACCGATACGCGGAGTGGACGTCTCGTCGATAATCGCTATCGAGAACGCGGGGGTGGTGTTCTACGACGAATCCGGCAACCGGCAGGACATCTTCAAGACGCTCGCCGAGCACGGAGTGAACTACATCCGCGTGCGCGTATGGAACGAGCCATATGACAGCTCCGGGAACAGCTACGGCGGCGGAAATAACGACGTCTACACCGCGGGGCTCATCGGAGCGCGGGCGGCAGAATACGGCATGAAGCTCCTCGTCGATATCCAGTACTCCGACTTCTGGGCTGACCCTGCCAAGCAGTCCCGCCCGAAATACTGGGCTTCGCACGACCTTGACACTCTCGGCGGGGAGATATACAAGTGGACGACGTGGGTGCTGACCTCCGTCACCGAAGCCGGCGGCGACATCGGCATGGTGCAGGTCGGCAACGAGACCAACTGCCACTTCTGCGGCGAGGATGATATGTACAACATCTGCAAGCTGTTTGCGAGCGGCAACAAGGCTGTGCGCGACTTTGACAGCGGTATCCTCATCGCCCACCACTTCGCGAACCCCTCGACCGGCTACTACCCGTGGTACGCAAAGGTCATGGACGAATGCGGGCTCGATTACGATGTTTTTGCGACGTCCTACTACCCGTACTGGCACGGCACGACCGATAACCTCACCTCCGTGCTGAAAAATATCGGCGACACCTACGGCAAGTACGTCATGGTCGCTGAGACTGCCTACCCCTACACCAGCGACGACGGCGACACCTTCGGGAACGTCGTTTCTGCGTCCTCCCCCGACTGCGAGTTCAGGTACGATATCTCAGTTGACGGGCAGGCACAGTGCCTCACGGACGTTTTCCAGGCGGTCGCAGACACCGGGAAATGGGGGATCGGAGTATTCTACTGGGAACCCGCGTGGCTCGGAGTCCCCGGGATATCGTGGGAGGAGCAGAGACAGCTGTGGGAGCAGTACGGCTCCGGCTGGGCAACTGCAAGTGCTGCCGGCTACGACCCGGACGTCACCGAGACCGGGGGCTCGTCCTACGACAATCAGGCGCTGTTTGATTTCAGCGGAAAGCCGCTCGCTTCGCTCGACGTTTTCGGCCGTGTCTACCCGCAGTCCGAGAGGGTGTTCCTCCGGGACGGCAGTGAGATCACTGAAGGCGCGTACAGGATAAAGAATGCTGAGACGGGTCTGTATCTCACGGTCGCGAATGCCGACGGGCGCGCTGGCGGGAACGTTATCCAGTACTCCGCGGACGGCGCTGCGGACTACAACACATGGTACATCAAGTCTGCCGGCGACGGCTACTACTACCTGTATTCCGGCATGGACGGCAGTGAGCTGCTGCTCGACCTCGACAGCGGCAAGCCTGACGACCGCACGAATATCGGTATCTACACCCGCACGGACAGCGACGCACAGCGGTTCAAGTTCGTGGCGCAGGACGACGGGTCGTACCTCATCGTGACAAGCTCCAGCAAGGACAGGAGCGCGGTCGGGGTCTCAGGCTCGGGGGACGGTGCAAACGCTCACCAGCTCCGCGTTGACGGCAGCAGATCACAGACGTGGATACTCGAGCCCGTTGAGGAGTACAGTATGTCCGGCGACTTGAACGGCGACGAAGTTATAGATATTTTCGACCTAATCCTCATGCGGCAGTGTCTGGTCAGTCAGGAATTTCCCGACGCGGCGGACGCAAACGGCGACGGCTCAGCGAATGTCGCAGATCTCGTCACCTTGCAGAGCTTTATCCTCGGCATGGAGGGCATGAGTCTGCACGAGCACGGCACGCCGAGGAATACGATATTCCCGAAGATCTGAATATGCGAAAAGCTCCCCTTCCGGGGAGCTCTTTTTATACATTGAATCTGAACAGAACGATGTCACCGTCCTGCATGACGTACTCCTTGCCCTCAAGACGGACAAGTCCCTTTTCCTTCGCAGCAGCCATCGTGCCGCACTCCATGAGGTCATCGAATGAGATGACCTCCGCACGGATAAAGCCCTTCTCGAAGTCCGTATGTATCTTTCCGGCAGCCTGCGGAGCCTTTGTACCGCGGGTGATGGTCCATGCGCGGACCTCCTGCTTGCCGGCAGTGAGGTACGAGATCAGTCCGAGGAGCGAATAGCCCTCCTTGATGATACGGTTCAGTCCCGAGACCTCCAGCCCCAGCTCGCTGAGGAACATCGCCTTGTCCTCGTCGCCCATGTCCGATATCTCAGCCTCGATCTGCGCACATATCGGCAGCACTGCTGAGTGCTCGGATTCCGCGAGCTCACGGACTTTTCTGTAGTTCTCGTTAGTCTCGATGTTATTGGTGAAGTCCTCCTCGCTGAGGTTCGCAGCGTAGATGACCGGCTTTGCGGAGAGCAGCGGGGTGGTCTTTATCAGCTCACGCTCCTCCTCGGTGAAGTCAAAGCCGCGGGCAGACTTTCCCTCCTCGAGGTGTTCCTTCAGGCGCTCAAGGAACTCAGCCTCGGCAAGGTATTTCTTGTCGCCCTTGGCTGCCTTTTTCGCCCTGTCAATGCGTCTCTCGACCATTTCGATGTCCGAGAAGATGAGCTCGAGATTTATCGTCTCGATGTCGCGCAGCGGGTCGATGCTGCCGTCAACGTGGATTATATTCGGGTCCTCGAAGCAGCGTACAACGTGGACTATCGCGTCCACCTCGCGGATATCCGCAAGGAACTTGTTTCCCAGTCCCTCGCCCTTGGAGGCGCCCTTGACAAGTCCCGCTATGTCTACGAATTCGAGCGTTGCGGGAGTGAATTTGTCCGGCTCGTACATCTCCGCGAGCTTATCGAGCCTTTCGTCCGGGACCGATACGATACCGACGTTCTTCTCGATAGTGCAGAACGGGTAGTTCGCAGACTCCGCGCCTGCGTTCGTGAGTGCGTTGAACAGCGTGCTTTTGCCGACATTCGGCAGTCCGACCATACCTAACTTCATTTGTGATCTTTACCTCTCTTAATTGTTTGCATATATTATCCTCTTGTTGTTAACAAGCGAATTTATCGTGGAATTCTGTATCTGCATATCACCGCTGCCGGTGCCGATGTCCTTCGGGGTGCCGGCGAGCATGGTGAGCGATACTGACGAGTCGATGATCGCGAGATTTCCCGAGCCGTGCGCGTCGCCGATACCGGTGACCTCATCGCCCTCGGAGTCAATGATTATCTCCGCGTCCTTGATCTTGGTGTTGACACTTCCGCCAACCGCACCGATACAGGTGTGCTTCGCGGAGCGCATACGCATATTTATCCTGCCCTTCTTGATGAGGACACTTCCCTCGCCCTCCTCGAGTACGCCTATGCCGACTGCCTGTGCGCCTGTGCAGGACATCTCGATGTCCGCGGCGGAGGTTATCGTGGCTATGCCCTTGACGCTGCCGATACCGGTGACCTTGATACCGGAGATAGTGATGTCGAGCGAGCAGTTCTCGGATATCGCGATGTCGGCGTCGCCGTTGAAGCTGCCTATCGCGAGACCGTTGTGGGAGTACATATATATCTTCACGGTGCCGGAGCGGAGGGCTATCTCGGAGTCGTCCTCGTTGAAGCCGCCGCCTATGCACAGTGACTCGACGCTGTTGGAGATTATCTCGAGCGTACCGGTCATGTCTATGGTGATGTCGCCGTAGCTGTGGTCGAAGTCGTTTCCGATACCGATACCCTCAGAGGCGTAGCAGTCTATAGTGAGGCTGCCCTTGCCGGTCAGCTCGAACTGGCTCCCCATGGGAACGTAGATACCCGAGTAGCCGAGTTTGTTGTTCTTCACGAGGTTCAGCACCAGACGGGCGTACTCGCCCACACTGATAGTCGGCTTGCTGTTGCCGCTTATCATGTTCACGTTCTTCAGCGTGAGCTCACAGCTGTGGTTGTCCATGATACTGATGTTCATCTTCACGGGCTTGTCGGGGTCGCCGACGATCGTGAGCTTGCTCTGGTAAACGTGGATATCCGTGTACTTCTCGAGCGCGAGCTTGAGGAGATCAATCTCGGAGTCATTCTGGGCGGCATATATCTTCTTCACGCCGTCCGGGCGGGATTCAAGGTTGGTCTTGATTATCTCGTCCTTTATCTCGGCGGAGATGCTGTTGAGGAAGAGCGGCTTCGGCTTGGAGGTGTAGTAGCCCTGAACGAGGTCAACTCCCAGCCTGATGACGGTTTTCAGCTCCTGTACGGTCTCGACGCCCTCTGCGAGAGACTGGAGCTGGTTATCCTGGCAGAACTCAATTATCGACGTTACGAGCTGCTGCTTCTTGAGGTCGTTATGGATATCGCTGATGAGCGAGCGGTCTATCTTGATGTAGTCGGGCGAGTAGTTCAGCAGGTTGGAGCTGTTGGAATAGCCCGTGCCGTAGTCGTCGATAGCGAGCTTGGTATGCGTGAAGCCGCAGCGCTTCTTGAGGGTCTCGATGCCCTCGGGGGTAGCGGAACTGTCCTCGACTATCTCCACGACGGTCTTCTCAATGAGCTCGCCGTAGGTGAGGTAGAGCTCGTTGAAGTCGTCCTCAGTGAGGAGGGAGTTGGCGAGAGAGTTGATGAACAGCTTGCGGTTCTCGAATATCTGCTGATTATCGCTGAGCAGCTTCATGGTGTTGAAGAAGGTCAGCTTCTCGACGGCGTAGAGGTTGTTCTGCTCGCCGGCGATGCGGAGTATCTGGTTCGGGGTCATCTTGATGTCGCCCGTGGTGCGCATGAGAGCCTCGTAGCCGACTATCTCGCCGGTATGCGTCTCGACTATCGGCTGGAGGTAGTAGGTCAGCAGATTCTCCTGGATTATGCGCGAGAACAGCTGCGCGTTCTTGTAGGAGTCCTTCTCGCGGACGTAGTTCTCCTCGGAGAACCAGTTGATGACGCTCCTGCGTCCGTTCTTCGCCTCGTACAGCGCGAACTCGGAGTAGTTCACGAGCATATTGAAGTCCGCTGCCTCCTCGGGGTACGAGGAACAGCCGATAGACAGGCTTATGCTGCTCTTGTCGGAGATGTCGATGATCTCGCCGAAGTCGTCCGTGAGTATGCACTTCTGCACAGCTTCGTCCATGCCGTTGAGGATATTGTATATGCTCATCTTGTCGCACTCGCGGAAGAACGCACATATCTCGTAGTTGGACTTCGAGCCGATGATGACGTTCTCGCTGGAGAAGCTCTTCAGCGTCTCCGCGACGGAGGTTATGCAGTTGTTGGTGTTGTCAACGGTCAGGTATGAGCCGAGCTTGTCTATGCCGTTGATGTAGATAGTCGCGAGGCAACCGTGCTGTATCTCCGGGAGGAGCTTCTTTATCTTCTGCGAGAACGACGGATAGGACGGCAGTCTCGTTATGGGGTCGTAGTCAACGAAGCTCTTGCTGTCGCTTATCTCGGAGATCTGACGGGTGAAGTCCTGCACGAAGCCGAGCCACTCGTCGCTGCTCTCGTAGATGTTCATTTTTATGTAGCGCGTGACACTGCTCTCCGAAAAGCGATAGATATGGCGCTGACCCTCGACGGGGCTCTTCGATATCTTCTCGAGCAGGTCGAAAAACTCGAACTCGTTGAGTTTCTCGCTCTGGCAGCCGAGCATACGACAGGCTGCTGCGTCGAGATAGGCAGCTTTGTCCTTTGCGATATAGGTGAACGCTCCGATATTGCCGACGAACTGCTGGAATGCCTGCCAGTCGCGGCTGAGCTCGGGCGGGTCTTTTTTAACGTTGAAAATACTCATAGGCGCTCCGATACGCAGCCGTTTTTGAGAGGATAGCTGCGCCCCTGCATTTCCGGTATGCAGAAGACCGTATATATAGTCATTATACCTCGTTTTTGCACGAATGTCAATGAACAAGCTTTGAATTTTTACATAAAAAAGGGACGGTGCTGACCGTCCCCTGATGTCTATTCCACTTCAAACTCCTCCGCGCGCTTCACCAGCTTTATGTCCACGAGCGCATCCACGAGGGTGCCGTTCTCCGCGCATTCCTCGGAGAAGACCTTGCCCTCCGCCCGTATCCTGCCGATGAAGGCAGTCTCGCTGTACGGCACGAGCAGCTTCATGCGCCGCGCCGTCTCTGGGAGGTTCTTCATTATGCATTCGAGCAGCCTTGCGAAACCGTCGCGGTGCTTCGCGCTTATCATGACCGTGGTGTCGTCCTCAAAGACTGTGTCCGTGAACTGTGCGATGTCGCACTTGTTCAGCACGTCGATCTTAGGGATCCCGTCGCAGCCGAGCTCCGAGAGCAGCTTCCGCGTGACCTCAGCCTGTTCCTCGCGCTCCGGGGAGGAGAGGTCCTGCACGTTGAGTATTATGTCCGCAGAGGCAGCTTCCTCCAGCGTCGATTTGAACGCCTCGACCAATTCATGCGGGAGGCGGCGTATCAGTCCGACGGTATCAATGAGCATGACGCTCCGACCGTCCGGGAGCTCTATCGAGCGGGAGGTCGTGTCGAGCGTCGCGAAAAGCTTGTTCTCCGCGAGCACGCCCGCGTCGGTAAGCGCGTTCAGAAGCGTGGACTTTCCCACGTTCGTGTAGCCGACTATCGCCGCGCACAGCACCCCGTCCTTCTTCCTGCGCGAGCGCGAGAAATTACGGTGCTTCTCAAGTTCTTCGAGCTCCGCCTCGAGAGCAGATATCCTCCTGCGGATATGGCGCTTGTCGGTCTCGAGCTTGGTCTCGCCGGGACCTCTCGTACCTATGCCGCCGCCCAGACGCGAGAGCGACGTACCCAGACCAGTCAGGCGCGGCAGACGGTATTTCTGCTGCGCGAGCTCGACCTGCAATTTGCCCTCTTTTGTGCGGGCACGCTGCGCGAAGATGTCGAGTATGAGGGTAGTGCGGTCTATCACGCGGACTTCAAGGATATCCTCGATGTTGCGCATCTGAACGCCAGTCAGCTCGTGGTCGAAGATGACCAGTTCGGCTTCGAGAGGGGCAAGGTGCTCCTTCAGTTCCTCAAGGCGACCCGTACCCATGCACGTCGCAGAGTCGAAGGTCTGGCGGCGCTGTATCATCGTCCCCACGACCTTTGCATTGGCGGTCTCCGCGAGCTCGGCGAGCTCAGCGATAGAGACCTCCGCGTCGAATTCGCCCGTGTCCACGCAAGCGAGCACCGCCCTCACGGGCTGGTCGTCAGTCTTATTTTCGTACATATCTTACCCCTGTGCCGCGAGGTCGGCGACCTCCTGCGGCGTGAAAACGTATTCCTTCCCGCAGAAATGGCAGCAGACCGTTGTGTCCTTGCCCTCCGCGGCGATGTCCTCGAGCTCCTTTTTTCCGATGCTCAGCAGCACGCGCTCAGTCCTCTCACGCGAGCAGTCGCAGTGGTAGATCGGCTGTGCGGTGTCGAGCTCGTTGGGTTCGAGTCCCGCGAGGAGCATTTCTGCGATCTCCTGCGGCGAGACGCCCTCGTCGAGCAGTGCAGAGACCGGACGCATTCCCGCGACATTCTTTTCTATCGTGGAAATGCACTTCTCGTCCGCGAACGGCAGGAGCTGCACGAGATAGCCTCCCGCTGCCTTGACGGTGAGATCGGTGTCCACGAGCACTCCGAGCGCACAGACCGTCGGGATCTGCTCGCTGGTCGCGTAGTAGCTCGCGATGTCCTCCGCGATCTCGCCCGAAACGAGCGGTATCACTCCCACATACGGCTCACGCAGACCCATATCCTTGACCACGGACAGTGTCCCGTCACGTCCTACGGCTCCCGCGACGTCGAGCTTGCCGACGCTGTTCAGCGGTATCTCGACTACCGGATTGCTCACGCTGCTCTTGACGTTTCCCCAGCTGTCCGCGACCGCAACGAGCTGTCCCGCAGGACCGTCCGCATCGATACGCAGGGTAATGCTGTCCTCCTCGCCCTTGAGCATATAGCCCATGAGCGAAGCCGCTATGCTGAGTCTCCCCAGACCCGCCGTAACGACCGCCGAGGTCTTGTGTATGTGCTCTATCTCCGAAACGATTTCCTTGGCGTCGAGGACTGCGGCAAATGCCGAGCCGTCCGCCGATATCGCCCTGTGCAAATTTCCCATGCTATCTTCCTTTCATATCATCTGACCGCTGCGCACGCACCGTGCCGCGTAGACTATCCTCTGTGAGTTTGGTGCGGGCGGGTCGAACGTATCATCGCCGTACTTCGCGATGAGCTCGAAGCCGGTCTCCGCAAGCAGCCGCTCGATGTCCTCCTCGCTGTATGCACGCTCAGTGAAGTCGTCGCTGCTGCGCGAGTACAGCCCGTTTTCCTCCAGCTCGAAGAATTCAAGGTGCATTTTCACCGAATCGTCCGAGCGGTCGAGCGTGTTCTCCCACACGCAGTAGACGCTGTCCGTCTCGTAGGTGAAGGTGTTGTCCGCGAGGATATCCCTGTGCTTGTAGAGGGTGTTGACATCGAATATGAACAGTCCCCCGACCTCCGAGAAGAACGCGACATTCCCGAACACCTTCCGCACGTCGTCGGGCGAACTGAGGTGGTTTATGCTGTCGAGTGCGCAGACCGTGATATCCACAGTCCCGAACATATCGAGCTTCCTCATATCCTGACAGAGATACTGTATATCGAGCCCGCTGTCGAACTTCTTCTCTATCGCCATGCCGAGCATCTCGTCGGAGTTGTCCACACCGATTACGTCGTACCCCAGACGCGCCATTTCCTGCGAGATACTGCCTGTTCCGCAGGCGAGGTCGAGGAGTATGCTGTCCTTCGTGGTCTTGTATTTCTGTATTATCGCGTGGAAGTACTCCGCGCGCTTTTTGTAGTCGATATTCGCAGTGAGCTCATCGTAGTACCGCGCAAATGCGCTGTAGCCGCTCATTCTGTGTCCTCCTCTCAGAAGTCGTCCATTATCACGGCGCCCGTCCGGACATAGACCTCATTTTCGTCTTCGTCGTATTCGTATCTGTCAACGGCGCGGTAACCGTCGTCCGCCGTGTAATAGTGCCAGTGATCGGTCTGGACGAGCTCGCCGTCCCTCCAGTAGCAGAAAAAGCTGTTCCGCTCGCCGGTCTGAGCAAAAGTCCTCACAAAGCGCAAAGCACAGCCTTCTTCACACCTTCCCTCACTCTGAAAAAGGGCGACCGCAGCCGCCCTTTAGTCATTTATTTACCAGCCATGTCCTTAGCCTTGCAGCACTTCTTGTACTTCTTGCCGCTGCCGCACGGACACGGGTCATTGTCGCCGACCTTCTTAGCCGAACGAGCCGGCTCGTCGGAGAAGCTGCCGTCGCCTGCACCAGCATTGGGTGCGTCCGGCTGGGCTACCTGCTCGCGCTCGGGAGCCTCGTTCCTCTGGAGCTTTACCGTAAGGAGCATACGGACTGTGTCCTCGTGAATGGACTCGACCATCGCATCGAACATCTCGAAGCCCTCGTAACGGTACTCGATAACGGGGTTCTTCTGACCGTAGGAGCGGAGTCCGATACCCTTCTTGAGCTCCTCCATGTCGTCGATGTGAGCCATCCACTTGGTATCGACCACCTTAAGGAGGATAACTCTCTCGAGCTCACGCATTACCTCCTCGCCGTACTCAGCCTCCTTAGCCTGGTAGATCTCGCCAGCCTTGGTGTTGAGCGCGGTGATGATGTCCTCCTTGGATACGGAAGCGAGCTCGTCGTCGTCGAAGTCGAGATCCTCAGGACCGATGAGCCAGCCGAGGAAGTAGTCCTTGAGACCAACGATGTTCCACTCGGTCTTTACGTCGTCGTCGATGAGGTAGGAGTCAACAGTGGTCTTGATGAGATCCTCCATCATCTTGAGAATGCTCTCGTGGAGATCCTCGCCGTCGAGCACCTGTGAGCGCTGCTTGTAGATGATCTCACGCTGTGTATTCATAACGTCGTCGTAGTTGAGGACGTTCTTTCTTATGCTGAAGTTGTTGCCCTCGACCTTCTTCTGCGAGGACTCGATGATACGGGTGAGGAGCTTGCTCTCGATAGGCATATCCTCCTCGACCTTGAGCGTCCTCATCATAGCCTCGAGGCGGTCGCCCGCGAAGATACGCATGAGGTCGTCCTCTACGGAGAGGAAGAAGCAGCTCTCACCCTCGTCGCCCTGACGTCCGGAACGTCCGCGGAGCTGGTTGTCGATACG
>JAEEGL013176776.1_pt1 | contig 48146 bp, 40 predicted proteins | sample 9134231 | NCBI WGS metagenome assembly JAEEGL01 (sample SAMN16246548, study PRJNA631951) | gut metagenome | biome: gut microbiome; feature: rumen; material: fiber-attached | host: Bos | place: Iran: Karaj | collected 2018-10 | reverse complement strand
GGCTTCGCCCTCGACGTCCTCGGCGATGATGAGCATCTTCTTGCCCATCTTCACGACGCTCTCCAGCAGGCCCAGGATCTCCTGAATGTTGGAGATCTTCTTATCGGTGATCAGGATGTAGGGATCGTCCAGGATGGCTTCCATCTTGTCGTTGTCCGTTACCATGTAGGCGGAAGCGTAGCCGCGGTCGAACTGCATGCCTTCCACGATGTCCAGCTCGGTCTTCATGGTCTTGCTCTCTTCCACGGTGATCACGCCGTCCTTGCCGACCTTCTCCATGGCGTCAGCGATCAGCTCGCCGATCTCTTCGTCGCCGGAGGAGATGGCCGCGACCTGCGCGATGGCCTGGCGGTTCTCGATGGGCTTGGAGATGGTGCCCAGGTGGGCAACCACGGTGTCAGCGGCGCCCAGGATGCCCTTCTTGAGCACCATGGGATTGGCGCCGGCGGCCACGTTCTTCAGGCCTTCGCGTACCACGGCCTGCGCAAGCAGGGTGGCGGTGGTGGTGCCGTCGCCGGCCTTGTCGTTGGTCTTGGTGGCGACTTCCTTTACCAGCTGGGCGCCCATGTTCTCAAAGGGGTCTTCCAGCTCGATGTCCTTGGCGATGGTCACGCCGTCGTTGGTGATCAGGGGAGCGCCGTACTTTTTGTCCAGAACGACGTTGCGGCCCTTGGGGCCCAGGGTGATCTTTACGGTATCAGCCAGGGTATTGATGCCCTTTTCCAGACTGCGGCGGGCTTCTTCTCCGTACTTAATCTGCTTTGCCATGATGATGCCTCCTGCTTATTCCACGATGGCCAGAATATCGCTCTGGCGCACGATGATGTATTCTTCGCCGTCATACTTCACTTCGGTGCCCGCGTATTTGGAATAGAACACCTTCTGACCGGCCTTGACGTACATGGTGATCTCCTTGCCGTCCACATTTCCGCCGGGTCCGACGGCCAGCACTTCGGCCAGCTGGGGCTTTTCCTTGGCGCTGCCCGCCAGCAGGATGCCGCCCTTGGAGGTCTCTTCCGCCTCCATGTTCTTGATAACAACTCTGTCGCCCAAAGGCTTGATCTTCATAATGATGCCTCCCAATCTGTCTTGGTATTGTTAGCACTCATAAAAGCTGAGTGCTAAACCACGATTGATAGTTTACTCATCCGGGCAAAAAAACGCAATACCCTAAACCGTTAAATAGAGGAAATTTTGTGTTAATTTGCGAAAGAAGCGATGCGCTTATGCTATACTAACGCCCAGGAGGCGAAACGATATGGATAAATGGGACGCACGCTTTATGCAGATGGCAGACCTCGTGTCCACCTGGGCGAGCTGCTATAAGCAGAACCGCAAGATCGGCTGCGTGATCGTGAAGAACAAGCGCGTGATGACCACGGGCTACAACGGCGCGCCGGCTGGCGTAAAGACCTGCGTGGAGAGGGGTTACTGCCTTAGGGAAAGGCTGGGCATTCCTTCCGGTACGAAGCACGAGATCTGCTACGCTACCCACGCCGAACAGAACGCCATCATCCAGGCGGCGAAGCTGGGCGTGTCCATAGATGGCGCCACGCTGTACTGCACCCACCAGCCCTGCACGATCTGCTCCAAAATGATCATGAACGCGGGCATCAAGCGCGTGGTGTACCGGGAAGGCTACCCGGACGACTTTGCCCGCGAGATCATCAATGAATCCGGACTCGAGCTGGAAAAATACGGCGAAGACGCGGCACAGTAAAGGGAAAGCAGTTAATTTTCTGCTTCAGGCGCTTTGAGGCTTTCCGCCAAAAGCGCTTTGTGGTATAATAATGCGCAATCAAACAAACAAGGACGGCGAAAACAAATGCTGGATATCAATCTGATCCGGAACGACCCTGAATATGTGAAAAACGCGCTCAAGAAGCGCGAATATGAAGTGGATTTCACCGAATTCCTGGAGTGGGACAGCCGCAGGCGCGCGCTGCTGAACGAGAACGAGGGCTGCAAGGCCGAAGTCAACAAAAAGAGCAAGGAGATCCCCGTACTCAAGAAGCAGGGCAAGGACGCCGGCGCGCTTCTGGAGGAGCTCAAGACCCTGAAGGAGCGCATCGCTTCCATGGACGCCGAGCAGGGCGAGCTGGAAGAAAAGATCCGCCGCTTCATGCTGTCCCTGCCCAACATCCCCGCCGAGGACGTGGTTGCCGGCGGCAAGGAGAACAACCGGGCCATCAAAACCTTCAAAGAGAAGCCGGTGTTCGATTACGAGCCCAGGAACCACGTGGATCTGTGCACGTCTCTGGGCCTGATCGACTATGAGCGCGGCGTAAAGATGGGCGGCAACGGCTTCTGGCTGTACACCGGCAAGGGCGCCCAGCTGGAGTGGGCGCTGCTCAACTACTTCATCACCGAGCACCTCAAGGACGGCTACACCTTCATGCTGCCCCCGCACATGCTCACCTACGAGTGCGGCCTGACCGCCGGACAGTTCCCCAAGTTCGAAGAGGACGTATACCGCCTGAACGAGGAAAGCTTCCGCTTCATGCTGCCCACCGCCGAGACCGCGCTGATCAACCTGTACCGGGGCGAGATCCTGGCGGAGAGCGATCTGCCCAAGCGCCTGTTCGCCTACACGCCCTGCTACCGCCGCGAGGCGGGCACCTACCGCGCCAGCGAGAGGGGCATGATCCGCGGCCACCAGTTCAACAAGGTGGAAATGTTCGGCTACACCCGCCCCGAGGACAGCGACCAGATGCTTCAGGAGCTGATCGGCAAGGCCTGCCGCCTGGTGGAGGGCCTGGGCCTGCACTACCAGCTGAGCAAGCTGGCGGCGGGAGACTGCTCTGCCTCCATGGCCACCACCTACGATATCGAGCTTTGGATACCCAGCATGAACGAATACAAGGAATGCTCTTCCGTGTCCAACGCCCACGATTATCAGGCGCGCCGCGGCAACATCCGCTTCCGCAGGGACGACACCAAGAAGATCGAATTCGTGCACACGCTCAACGGTTCCGGCCTGGCCACCAGCCGCCTGATCCCCGCCATCGTGGAGCAGTTCCAGCAGCCCGACGGCAGCGTGATCGTGCCCGAAGTGCTCAGACCCTTCTACGGCGCGGACAAGATCACGAAATAAACGAAAGCATGGCCTCCGCCCGGGCGGAGGCCGTTTTATGCCTATGAACTGGGAATTGGATGAGAATATCCGTCTGACCACGCCGCGCCTGGTCCTGCGCCCTTTGACGGTCGGGGATGACGACGCGATGTATGCCCTGATCGCCCACGACCGGGACGTGCTCAGATACTTTATCATGCCCTACGCGGAAGAAAGGAGCGGCTTCACCATGGAGCGCTCCATCGAAGCCTGCCGCGCGGGAAAGAAGCATATCCTGGCGCTCGTTGAAAAGGAGACGGACGAGGTGTGCGGCATGATGCTGATGTGCTCCGCGCCGAACCCCGTATTCAACGCCTGCGAGGTAGGCTACGCGCTGGGCAAAAAGTTCCAGTGCCGGGGGCTGTGCGCCGAGGCGCTGACGGCGTTTACGGAATATCTGTTTTCAAAAGGCGTACACAAGGTGTTCTGCGCCTGCATCACCGAAAATACGGCCTCCCGCCGCGTGATGGAAAAATGCGGCATGACGTATGAAGGGACCCGGAAAGACGAGATCTTCTACCGGGGCCGCTACTGGGACACGGACGTGTTTTACAGGCTCGCGCCGGAGCATGGGGAACCGTCTTCTGTCCAACCGTAGGAGATCTACCGCTTCCGCTTTACGATGACGCCGGCCTTTTCGGCGATGTCGTTCATCGTACCGGGGAGAATAAACAAAGCGCAGGTGGCGTAAAAGTACGCCATGCTGCGCTTTTTCAGTATGAATATCATCACTGCGCCAAAGATGACCGGGATGAACCATGACGCGATGTACAGGAGGAAGATGCGCTTTTGCCTGGGCGTAAGCGTACGGTAGGGTTTCAGGGTCATCTGCTTTCCGCTGTGATATGCCATATGCTTCCGCTCCTCGTCAGAATAAATCCTGCTCGCCGTATCGGGCGGCCAGTTTTCCCACAAGGCGCTTCAGGTGCTCCCTGGCCTGGCTCTCACTGAGGAAGCGGTCTTCCTCAAGCGGCTTTTCGTCGCCCATCAGACCTACGAACTGGCTCACCTTGAGGCCCAGTGCGTCCTGCATCTCGCTGTCGCAGCCGGAAGGGGACACCAGATAGTAGCACAGCACGCTGTCCTTCTGGCCGATGCGGTGCGCCCGGTCCTCTGCCTGGGAGTGCACGGCGGGGGACCAGTCCAGCTCGCCGAACACCACGCAGCTGGCCCGCTGCAGGTTTAAGCCGCTGGCGCTCCTCAGCGATACCACGCACAGGTCTGTCTTCCCGCTCATAAAAGCGTCCACGCTCTTTGCCTTCTGCGCGTCCGTTTCCCGACCGGTGACGAAGACGGGCTGGTAGGCCTTCAGCTCCTTTTTGTATATATCCATCACCGCGTGGTGATGGGCCATCAGAAGCACCTTTTCACCGCCCTCCAGCAGCGCGCTCACGAAGGCGGCCACGTAGGGCGCCTTGGCCGCGCCGGTGGCCTGGCGGTGGATCTGGCAGATGTCGTCCTCGATGAGCGCCCTCTGGGAAGGGGTGGCGGCCAGGCGCAGGCAGGCGAACTTTTCCTTCAGCGGCTCCATCAGCCGGGCGTACAGCTTGTCGTCAAAGTCGATGTACTGCACCAGCCGCCTTTTGGGCGGCAGCTCCGAGAGCACTTCGTCCTTGGTGCGCCTGAGCATCAGCCCCTCGCGGCGCAGATGCTCGCCCAGAAGCTCGGGCTTGGCCACAATCTTGTTGTTGTAGCCGTAGCACCATTCCCGCGTAAAGCTTTCCCAGTCCCCCAGGCAGTGGAAATCCAGGATGTTGATCACGTTCCAGATCTCGCCGCCGTTGTTGTATATGGGGGTGCCGCTCAAGCCGATCACGTTTTCGCTGGTCTGGGAGAGCAGACTGGCGGCGGAATACTTTTCCGTGCCGCTGTGGCGCAGCTCCTGGATCTCGTCAAAGATCACGCAGCCGAAGCTTCCGTCGGCAAGCGCGTTTTTCCAGCCCCGCAAAAGCAGGTAGTGTATGATGTACACGTCGGCCTCGGGCAGGTCGTAGGGCGTAAGGCCCCGGATCACGTGCACCCGCAGGCTGCCGTCCGGCTTCAAAAACCGCTCCGCTTCGCTCACCCAGTTGCGCACCAGGTGCGGCGGCACCACCACAACGGCGGGATAGGCGTTCGCGCTGGCGATGAAGGACAGCGCCTGCACGGTCTTTCCAAGGCCCATCTCGTCCGCAAGGAGCGTGCGGCGGTTGTTTAAAAGAAAGGCCAGTCCGTACTGCTGGAATTCCATCAGTTTGCCGCTGAAGGCGTCCGAAGGCGGCTGGGCGCGCTGGGGTGCGTTCAGGCTCTTCTCTCTCTGCACGGCATAGCGGCGGGCGTCCTCCAGGGCGGCTTCCCAGCGCGTACGGTCCGCTTCCTTGATCTCAAGCGGATAGCGCAGCATCAGCCAGTTGAGGTCGCCGATGATGCGCCGGTGGGCCGTAAAGCGCGCAACGCCCCGCCCCCGGCCGTCGCAGCCGGGGAAGAGGCGCTTGGCGAGCTCCGTCACGCAGGGATCGCCCCTGATGGTCCACGAGCGCGAGCGCCTGTTGTAGGACAGGGTGCCGTAGGTGCGGGCGCCTTCGTCCGGACTGTTCAGATACGCGGGATATTCCTTCACTTGAGACTGATCCCCCAAAGCCGGTCGAGAGAAATCTGGTATACGGGCTTGCCGCCGATCTTTTCCGGCAGCCTGACCTTCCTTTGGCAGACGACCATGATCTCGTCCACCTCCGGATGCTTCAGATACCCGGTCAGCTGCCGAATGAGCGCCGCGGGGGCGGGGCGTCCCTTTTTGACCTCCACCGCCACGCGGTTTACCAAAAAATCCGCCCGCCGGCCCGGGCCGAGCCTGGCCTCGTGGATGAAGGAGATGCCATTTCGATTCAGCGCGTCCGAGATCAGGCTGTGGATATCGTCCTCGTGGGGGACGCTTCCCAGCCGTATCCCGGAAATGGCTTCAATAATGCTGGCGGCGGTTTCGGACATGATTTTTCTGAAAAGCCGCTCCGACGCTGGCACCGGAACGGCTGTGTGCTGGTATGCCTGCTCCCGGAGGCCCGGGAGCGGAAGACGCGGTTTACAGGCGGATATTTTCGCCCTTCAGGCCCACGAAGGCGCCGGTGTCGCCCAGGCCGCTTTCGGGATGCGCGATCAGCCACTTGTTCACGTGGGTGAGCAGCTTGTCCTCGGCGGTGTGCGCCTTGCCGCGCTTGGGCAGGGGTTCGTTGGTGCCCTTGGGCAGCACCACGGTGCAGCGGAAAGTGCCTTTTTCGGTGGTGGACACGGGAGCGTAGTGCAAGGTGGTGGCGTAGATCTCCACCAGCGTGCCCTTCTTTACCAGGAAGGCCTGCATTTTGGAGGTGTCGTAGCTGAAGTCCTTGCCGATGTCGCTGCGCTTGCCCACGATCAGGATCATATCGGTGCAGGCATAGTTGAGCTCGCTGTCCCGGTGATATTCAACGGCGTTGAGCAGGTGGTTGTGGCCGTTGCAAAAGCCGATCTGGATGGGCATTCCGCCGTAGGCTTCCTCGCTGAACTGCTGAAAGATCTTCAGCTTTTCCAGCTCCGGAACGGAAGGATAGTACACCACGCTCTCCTTGGGGCACTCGGTGTTTTCCATCGCCTCGGTCAGGGAGCGCAGGTAGTAGCCCTTGATCACGCGGCCGTAGGCGCGAAAGGCGCGGGAAGTGACGTTTTGAATCTTCATAGCGGTTCCTCCGACTGATTTTTTGTTTATCTTATCACGTTTCGCCTCACTTTGCAATTGCTTTTGCGCGATTTGGCGGATTTTTGACCGTGCGCCGGCGGGAAAACGCAAAAACGGGCGAAAAAGCGCCGGCGGGGCTACGCTTTACAATATAATGCTTGCTTGCGGGCGCAAAAAGGCTATAATCTTGATATCATTTTGCAGAGGTGGCAGATTTATGAAATTCACAGCCATGCTGACCAAACGCTTTAAGGATACGCCTGCGGACTGCCAGATCGCCAGCCATATCTTCATGATCCGCGGCGGCTATATGAAAAATGTGGGCAACGGCATCTACTCGCTGTTTCCCATCACCAAGCGCATCACATCCAAGATCGAGCGCATCATGCGGGAAGAGATGGACGCGATCGACGGCCAGGAGGTGCTGTTCCCCGTGGCGATGCCCGCCGGCATCTGGAAGGAGAGCGGCCGTTACGACGCCATCGGCAGCGAGCTGGTGCGCTTTAAGGACAGGGGCGGCAACGACATGGTGCTGGGCATGACCCACGAAGAGGCCGCCGTGCAGCTGGCCCGGGAGACTGCGGACAGCTACCAGCAGTATCCCTTCATGATCTACCAGATCCAGACCAAGTTCCGCGACGAGCCCAGGGCCCGCGGCGGCCTGATCCGCGTGCGCGAGTTCACCATGAAGGACGCCTATTCCTTCCACACCTCCAAGGAAGACCTGGAGCAGTATTATATGCGCTGCCACAAGGCCTACGAGCGCATCTTCGCCCGCTGCGGCGTGCCGGAGGTGATCTCGGTGAAGAGCGACAGCGGCATGATGGGCGGCAAGGTGGCACACGAATTCATGCTGTGCACGCCGGTGGGCGAGGACTCCCTGGTGGTGTGCCGCGAGTGCGACTTCCGTGCCAACATGGAGACCGCCGAGTGCGTGTACGACGACCTGGGCGGCGAAATGAAGGAGCTTCAAAAGGTCGCCACTCCCGAGATGAAGACCATCGAAGACGTGTGCGCCTTCTTAAGCGCGGACACGAAGCGTTCCGTCAAGGCCGTGGTATACCAGAAGGAGACCGACGACAAATACGTGGTGGCCTTCGTGCGCGGCGATATCGAAGTGAACGAGGTCAAGCTTCGCAACTATTTAAGGAGCGAGATCTACCCCGCCCAGGAACTGGAAAAGGCGGGCCTCGTTGCGGGCTTCATCGGTCCCAGGGGCCTGAGCAGCCAGGTGCAGGCGGTGTACGACATTTCCCTGAAGACCTGCCCGGACCTGATCTGCGGCGCCAACGAAGAGGGCTATCACCTGACCGGCCTCAACATGGACAGGGATGTGGGCAGCGTGGAGTACACGGACATCGGCAAGGCCGTGCAGGACGGCATCTGCCCCGTGTGCGGCAGGCGCTCCCTGTCCCTCACCCGCGGCATAGAGGTGGGCAACATCTTCCAGCTGGGCGACAAATATACGTCCTCCATGGGCATGAAATACATCGATAAGGACGGCACCCTTAAAACGCCCATCATGGGCTGCTACGGCATCGGCGTGGGCCGCCTGGCGGCCAGCGTGTGCGAAGCGCACCACGACGATTACGGCCCCATCTGGCCCATGAGCATCGCGCCCTGGCAGGTGCAGCTGTGTGCCCTGCGCGCGGACGACCAGGAGGTGCGCGCCTTCGCGGACAAGCTCTACGAGGATTTGCAGGCCGCGGGCATCGAGGTGCTCTACGACGACCGTCCCGTGAGCGCGGGCGTGATGTTCTCCGACGCCGATCTGACCGGTATCCCCCTGAGGGTGGTGGTGAGCCCCAAGGGCCTCAAAAACGGCACCGTGGAGATCTCCAAGCGCGACAAGAGCTATATGGAAAAGGTGGAGGCCGGCCTGGCGCTGAACAGCGTAAAGACCCTGGTCAAAGACATGCTGAAAGAGCTTGGCTGTGCCAGATAAAACCGAAACGGTACCAGACAAACCGGACGGGCAGACGCTCGTCCGGTTTGTTGACTGTATCGCCTGAATAAGCGATGATATGACAACGAATGCGAAGGGCATGCGCAAAAATACTTTACGGGCAGCTTGACAAACCGAAGCCGCAGTGATAATATGATGAAGTGTTTTTGAATGGTTCATTTTTTGCGTATTTTAAGTGATTTATGGGGCGTAAGCCCTGTAATATAAAGATAAGGAGTGTGTCAATCCATGAAGAAAATCCTCGCATTGGTACTGAGCCTTATTCTTTGCCTCGGCTGCTGCGCCGCCCTGGCGGAGAAAGTCGGCGTGTCCATGCCCACGCAGGACCTGCAGCGCTGGGTGCAGGACGGCGACAACATGAAGAAAGAGCTTGAAGAGAACGGCTACGAAGTCATCTTGACCTACGCCGCCAACAACGTGGCCACCCAGATCGCTGACCTTGAGAACATGATCACCAACGGCTGCGACGTGCTGGTCATCGCTTCCATCGACGGCGGTTCCCTTGGCACCGTGCTGAAGGCTGCCAAGGAAAAGGACATCATGGTCATTGCTTACGACCGTCTGCTCATGGACACCCCGGACGTGGACTTCTATGCCACCTTCGACAACTACAAGGTAGGCGTCATCCAGGCTTCCTACATCATCGAGAAGTTCGATCTTGAGAACACCGACAAGACCTTCCGCATGGAAGTGTTCGCCGGCTCTCCCGATGACAACAACGCCCGCTTCTTCTATGCCGGCGCCATGGATCTGCTGACCCCCTACATCGAGGCGGGCAAGCTGGTCGTGACCTCTGGCCAGTATGATTTCGAGACCTGCGCCATCCTGGGCTGGGGCACCCCCGACGCTCAGACCCGCATGGACAACCTGCTGGCTGCCTACTATACTGACGGCACCTTCCCGGATCTGGTACTCAGCCCCAACGACTCTCTGGCCATGGGTATCGCTAACTCCCTCGAGCAGGCCGGCTGCCCCATCGAGAGCTTCCCGGTCATCACCGGCCAGGATTGCGACAAGGCCAACATGAAGAACATCATCGCCGGCAAGCAGTCCATGTCCGTGTTCAAGGATACCCGTACCCTCGCCGCGCAGGTAGTTGAGATGGTCAACGCCTACCTGCTGGGCGACGAAGTGCCGGTAAACGATGAAGGCACCTACGACAACAACGTGAAGGTCGTTCCCTCCTTCCTGTGCGATCCCGTATTCGCCGACATCAACAACTATGTTGAGCTGCTCATCGAATCCGGCTACTACACCGAGGACGAACTGAAGTAATCACATCCCGGCGGAAGGGCTGCCTTTCCGCTTCTGCAAAAGGGCGGGCAAAACCGCCCTTTTGCGTATTTCTTTCGTTTGAAGAGCAGAAGGGGCTGATCCAATGTATATTTTGGAAATGCGGGGCATTACCAAAACATTCCCCGGCGTCAAGGCGCTGGACAATGTGAACCTTCAGGTGGAGGACGGAGAGATCCACGCGCTCGTGGGGGAAAACGGCGCGGGCAAGTCCACGCTGATGAAGGTTCTCAGCGGTATTCATCCGTACGGAACGTATGAGGGTGATATCCTCTACGAAGGGGAGGAGTGCCGCTTCCAGGAGATCCGCGATTCTGAGAATAAAGGCATCGTCATCATCCACCAGGAGCTGGCGCTGGTGCCGTATCTGACGATCGCGGAGAATATGTTCCTGGGCAACGAACAGCGGAAGATGAAGGGCGTCATCGATTGGGACGCCACCTACGCCAATGCCGTAAAGTACATGCGCATCGTGGGGCTCGAGGATTCCCCGCGCGAGCTGATCAAAAACATCGGAACCGGCAAGCAGCAGCTGGTGGAGATCGCAAAGGCGCTGGCGAAGAACGTGAAGCTGCTCATTCTGGACGAGCCGACGTCCTCCCTCACCGAGGCGGACAGCAAGAATCTGCTGGACCTGCTGCTGGTATTGAAGGAGACCCGGCACATCACGTCCATCATCATTTCCCATAAACTCAACGAGATCGCCTATGTGGCTGACCACATCACCGTCATACGCGACGGAAAGACCATAGAGACCCTGGACAAGAAAACTGACGACTTCTCCGAGGCGCGGATCATCAAGGGCATGGTAGGACGCGAGATGACCAATCGCTTCCCCAGGCGCGAAAATGTGAAGATCGGCCCCGTGTCGTTTGAAATAAAAGACTGGACGGTCCATCATCCCCTGTATCCGGAACGCAAAGTGGTGGACAACGTGTCGATATACCTGCGCAAGGGCGAGGTCGTGGGCATAGCCGGACTGATCGGCGCCGGGCGCACCGAGCTGTGCCAGAGCGTATTCGGCAGGGCATACGGCACGCATATCAGCGGTCAGCTGTTCAAGGACGGCAAGGAGATACGCTTAAACAGCGTGGCTGACGCGGTGGAGGCGGGCCTGGCCTATGTGACGGAGGACCGCAAAGGGGACGGGCTTGTGCTCAGCAATTCGATCAAGCACAATATCACTTTGTCCCGGCTGGGTCTTGTGAGCGAACATGGCGTGATGAACGCGGATCTGGAATACGCCAAGGCGCAGGAATACCGGGAGAAGCTGAGCATCAAAACGCCGACCGTGGAGCAGCTGGTGAACAACCTTTCCGGCGGAAACCAGCAGAAAGTGCTGGTGGCCAAGTGGATGTACGCGCAGCCGGACATCATGATGCTGGATGAACCCACCCGCGGCATAGACGTGGGCGCCAAATACGAAATCTACTGCATCATCAACGATATGGCGGCGGAAGGCAAGACGGTGCTGATGGTCTCGTCGGAACTGCCGGAGCTGCTGGGCATGTGCGATCGGATCTATGTCATGTGTGAAGGCAGACTGATCGGTGAGCTTCCCGTGGAACAGGCAAACCAGGAAGTCATCATGCAGATGATCATGGAGGAAAGCAAGACCAGCATCGGCGGTGCTGCCAAGGATGATTCTGAACAGGGGAAGGGGAAATAGACCATGAAAAATGGCGCGAAGATCGGTATGATAATCCTGTTGGCGGTGATGATCGTGCTTTCGGCCGCCGGCATTGCGGGGCTTACCTTCGTAGGACGGGAGCGCGCCGCCCAAAAGGAGCCCTACGAGCAGTATCTGGACAACGTGCGCCAGTATGAAGCGGAGGCCCGGTGCTACGCCGTCACCGGCGAACAGGCCGTTGCGAATATGGACGCATATATCGCCCAGATGGAAAAGGATCAGGCGGCGTTTGAAAAAGCGGGCGGAGCCGCTTCCCTTGTGGAGGACTTTTTGAAGGAAGCCCGTGCCCAGCGGGCCGATGCGGCGGATACCCATATGAAGACCATAGCGGACAAAAGTGCCGATATCGCTTCCTACGAGGGCCGCAGCGTGGACGACACCGAGGGCATCGAGCAGGCCAACAAGGACCTGTTCAAGGTGTGCAACCAGGTGAAGGCTGCCCTGAAAAAGATCACCAAGATCACCGATACCGAGAGCAAGCAAAGCTGCGAGACCGTGGTCTCCAAGCAGTATGCCAAGGCGGCAGCCGCCATCCGCGAAGCCTGCGAAAAGGGCGGCATCGCCCTGACGCTGGACGCATTCGAGCCCGAAACAGCTTCCGTGGACGTGCTGAACGCAGAGATCGCCAAAATGAACGAAGCGGAAGCGCTGCTCAAGGCCGAAGAAGCTGAGGAGACGCAGAAGCTGGAAGAGCTGAACCGCGGCTGGAAGGGTTTCGTCAAGAACAACTGGGACTACGCCTTTTGGCTGGCCGGTGTGGCGCTGCTTGTAGCGGCCCTGTGCGGCATCGGCTGGCGCAATCCGGACATGCTCAGACAGATCGGAAAGCGCGCCAATAAGAACATGATGCTGATCGCTCTGGTGCTGATCACGCTGTTCTTCTTTGTCACCACGCGCTACAGCAACCTGACACCCGCCAACGTATATAACGTCATCAACCAGTATTCCTACATCATCATCCTGGCTACCGGCATGCTTTTGTGTATCGTGTCCAGCGCAAACATCGACCTGTCCGTTGGCCGCGTGATGGGTTTTATCGGCGCTTGCTCCGCCAAGTTCATTATTGACGGGCACATGCCTGTATGGCTCAGCATGCTGATCTGCCTGTGCATCGGCATCGCCATCGGCGCGTGGCAGGGCTTCTGGATCGCCTACGTGCGCATCCCCGCCTTCGTCGTCACCCTGGCGGGCCAGCTGACCTTCTACGGTTTGACGATGGTGCTTTTGAAAGGCGAAACCAAATCGCCTTTCCCGGACGCCTTCAACAACGTTTTCGGCACTGCGCTGCCTGACTTCCTTGGGAACTGGCTGGGCATACATATAGGCATCAACGTGACCACGATGCTGATCGGCATACTGGTGGTGCTGGTGTTCCTGGTGATCCAGTTCAGAAACAGGGCCAAGCGCGTTTCCAAGGGCTTCAGCGTGGATCCTCTGGGCTCCATGCTGGTCAAGACCCTGTTGGTCTCCGCGGTGCTTTTGTGGCTGTTCTACAACCTCGCCAAGTATAAGGGCCTGCCCACGGTGCTCATCACCGTGTCGCTGGTGCTGCTGATCTACACCTTCGTGACCAGCCGGACCGTGATCGGCCGCCATCTGTACGCCATGGGCGGCAACGTGAACGCTGCGAGACTGTCCGGCGTGAAGACCCAGCGCATGCTCTTCCTGACCTACGTCAACATGGGTTTCCTGGCCGCGCTGGCCGGCCTGGCCTTTACAGTGCGCGCCAACTCCGCCTTCCCCAGCGCGGGTCAGGGCGAAGAGCTAAACGCCATCGCGGCCTGCTACATCGGCGGCGCCTCCGCCTACGGAGGCGTGGGTACGGTGGGCGGTGCGCTCATCGGTGCTCTCACCATGGGCATGATCAAGAACGGCATGTCCATCATGGGCATGCAGCAGTCCGTACAGCAGGTGGTGCTGGGACTGGTGCTGCTGGCGGCCGTGGTCATCGACATCGTGTCCAAGTCAAGCGGCGCTTCGCTGCCCTTCCTCTCCAGGCTCGGCGGCAAGAAGGAGAAAAAAGCCGCTGTTCCGGGCGAAAACGCAGCCGGCGGAAAGAGATAGTCCAAATCGCAAAAAAAGCGGAATGCCTCACCGTTCCGGGAGGCATTCCGCTTTATTGACTCTGTTTGATAAAATGGTTATGCTTTCGGGTATGGCTTGCTTTCCGGAGGCGGAATCCTGTATAATGGTCTTATCACGATCGGATGCGTTTGCATCCGGAAACATCAAAGGAGAATATCATGGACGAAATGCTTGCTCGCAAGCTGCAGCAGGTGGGGGAACACTTCAGGCTGCCCGGACCTTTTTTCAACTATGAAGAGATCCACACGGGCAACGTGAATCACACCTACCGCGCAGATTATATCCGAGACGACGGCACAGGCATGGCCAGGATCAAAAGCTACCTGGTGCAGCGCGTGAACACCTATGCCTTCCGCGACCCGGTGGGCTTGATGAACAATATCGACAAGGTGACCGAATACATCCACGAAAAGAGGCCCGGTCAGACCTGCCTGCACTTCCACCATACCGCTGACCGCAAAACGTATCTGTTTGAAGGGGACGAGTTCTGGCGCGTCTGCAATTACGTGCCCTCGGTGACCTACGACAGCTGCAACGATCTGGAGATCGTGCGCAGCGCGGCGGAAGCCTTCGGCGATTTTCAGATGATCCTGTCGGAGTTCGACGCCTCGCAGCTGAGCTACACGATACCGGACTTCCACAATACCCGGAAAAGGTACGAGTCCCTGATCGCGGACGCCCAAAAGGACGAACTGGGCCGCGTAGCCTCCGTCAAGGAGGAGCTGGACTATCTTCTGTCCGTGCAGGACATCGCCTGCCGGCTGACGGACATGCTGGACAGGGGAGAGCTGCCCCTGCGAGTAACCCACAACGACACCAAGATCAACAACGTACTGTTTGACGAAGAAACGGGCCGCGCCCTGGTGGTGATCGACCTGGACACCGTCATGCCGGGCCTGGTGGCGCACGATTTCGGCGACGCGGTGCGCTTTGCCGCGAACTTCACCGAGGAAGACAGCGAAGACACTTCGAAGACCGGCGTGGACCTGAATGTGTTCTGGGCGTTTGCGGACGGGTTCCTGAGCCAGACCGCGAACATGCTCACTGAAAACGAGATCGACACTCTGGCCCTGAGCGGCTTCGTGCTGGCCTGCGAGCTGGCGACGCGCTTTCTGGACGACTACATCGTGGGCGACAAGTATTTCAAGGTCAAGAAGGATCACCACAACGTGATCCGCACCCGCTGCCAGATCGCCCTGGCAAAGGACATGCTCAAAAAGCTGGACGCCATGGACGCCATCGTGCACGGCTGCGCGGAAAAGTACCGCAGGAAGAACGGATGATTCGCCCATGTTGACTCAACAAAAAACAGGCTGCCGCTCCGGAATGGAGCGGCAGCCTGTTTCTGGCCATAAGGCTTCAGCGGATCATATCCACGATCAGCTTTTCGATCTCCTTTAGCTTGATCACGGCCTCCACGCAGTCCGACACGAAGGGAAACAGGTCCCGCCTCGGCTTTGGCGGGAAGTCCGCGTGGCGCTTTATCACGTCCCGGTAGCGGGCCTCGGCGCGGCTCACAGCCGTATCCCAGGACAGGTACAGCTGATCCTGGGCGTTCTGGCCGATACGCCTGGCTTCTTCCGGACGGCGACAGACCTGCAGGACCTTCTGCGCGAGACTGTCAGAGTCGGCCTGCATGAACAGCCCGTTCACGCCGTCCGTCACGCCCTCCGCGGCGCAGCTGCCCTCCAGCAGCAGCGCGCCCAGGCCGCAGGCGGCGGCTTCGCGCACCACGATGCCGTTGGTGTCGAACGCCGAGGGGAACAGAAACAGGTCCGCGCGGCTGTACAGGGCGCGCAGCAGCTCCCTGTCCTTGAGCAGGCCCGTGAACACGCACAGGGGCATGATGCCCGTCTCGCGGCAGAGGGCTTCGATCTCCTGCCGGTCTGTGCCGTCACCCACGAACACCATGCGGAAGCTTTCGCCCGCGCGCATCACTTTGGCCAGGCCTTCCACGATCAGGCGGATACCCTTGTACCAGCGAAGACGTCCCGCGAACAGAAACACCGGCATGCTGCCGGCAAGGCCGAACATTTCGTTCACGCGGGCGATATCGCCGTCAGAAGCCTTGCCGCGGGGCATATCCACGCCGTTTTCCATCACGTGGTACTCGCCCTTAAAGCCGATGGAGCGCAGGTTTTCGCCGGCTCCGCGGCTGACCGTCCACACCTCGTCGCAGGCCTCCACGTTGCGCACCAGCGCCGTGATGAGCCTGTCCTGTATGAGCCTGCCGTGGATGGCGGCGCGGATGTCGATATCGAACTTGGTATGGTAGGTGAACACCAGCGGCGCGGGCGTCGTTTCCCGCAGGGTGCGGGCCAGAAGGGTGGACACGATGGGGCAGTGGGAGTGCACGATGTCGGGTGCGAACGCGGCCAGGGACTGAACGGCGTTCAGGCTCAGGGGATTGCCGGCGCGGTAGCCGAACATCTTCGTGGTGTCCAGGCTCTGGTAGCGTATGACGGGGAAGGAATAGTCGTCCACTGCGTCCGGGTTGCTGGGCACCGCCACGGTGACGTCATGACCGTGCGCGGAAAGCACCGCGGCATAGTTCACCACGGCATTCACCACGCCGTCCACCTGCGGCGGGAAGGAATCGTTCAAAAGGGCCACGCGCATTTCAGACCGCCTCCGCTTTCGTCAGGCGTAGGAATGGACGCCGGGCAGAAGGGTGTTTACCCCGATATAGGTGAACATCACGCAGATAAAGCCGATCACGGCGAACACCGCCGCCGCCCGACCCTGCCAGCCCCTGCGCAGGCGCAGGTGCAGGTATGCCGCGTACACGATCCAGGTGACGAGGGACCAGGTCTCCTTGGGGTCCCAGCTCCAGTAGCTGCCCCAGGCGCGCTCTGCCCATATGGCGCCTGAGAGGATGGTGAAGGTGAGAAACAGAAGCCCCAGCGCCGAGGCGCGGTAGCTGATCGCATCCAGCTTTTCCCTGTCCGGCAGGTGCTGGTCCAGAAAGCTGCCCTGCTGCACGCGCGCGCGAAGCAGGAAGATCAGGGACAGAACGAAGCACACGCCGAAGGAACCGTAGGCGATGATGGCCGTGGAAACGTGCAGGCCCAGCCAGCCGCTTCGCAGGGCGGGCATAAGTTCGCGCACCTCTTTGCTCTGCATGGCGGCGTAGCCGATCACCAGGAACGTGACCGGCGCGGCGAACGCGCCCAGCGCCTTGAAGCGGAAGCGGAGGATGAACACGAGGCTCACCAGACTCAGGCCCCAGGCGAAGCTGGTGGCAAACTCGTACTGGTTGGTGAGGGGCAGCCGTCCCGCCCCGATGCCGCGGCATATGAGCGCCAGCGTATGCAGCGCGAGCCCCGCCGCCTGGGCGATCACGGCGAAACGGGCAAAACCGTCTTTTTTGAAGGCGATAAAGCAAAAGTACAGCAGCATCGACGCGAAATAGACCGCCATTACGGCGGTGAACAGGGTGTTTTCAATCTTCAGCATTTGGCTTTCCATCCTCCGGGGTGGATATCTGCGCTTTTTCGGCGGCTTTTGCGAAGGCTTCCGCAAACAGTTTTCCGCCCTTGCGGTTTTCGCCGAAGAGACGCCAAAGGCCGTCCTGCCCGCTTACGGCCCACACGCGTACGGGCTGCACATACAGTGCAAGCAGAAGGCCGACGGCTGTGATCAGGCCGCCCAGCAGGGCGAAGAGGGAAAAACTGTTCTGCTTGACCTGCAGGAGAGTATAGGGCGTCGGTTCCGAAAAGCTGACGGCGTATTCGTCGACAGTGAGTTCCTCGCTTTGCCTCAGCACGTTCATGCCCACCAGCTGGCCGTTATAGTATACGCTGTAAAGATAAGCGGGATTGACCGGCGAATCGGAAAGGCTTTTTGGCCCGGCGCCTGGAACAAAGATGTAATCGGGATACACGGCGGACAGAAGCACCGTGAGCCCCGGCTTGTCGCTGACCTCCAGGTATTCCCCGGCGCACAGCCACTGGCTTTGCAGAGGTTCTCCGTTTTTGGTCACACTGGCCTTTGCGGCCCAGCCCGTGGAATTCTGGAAAAACTTCATGCCCCGCAGCCGGGCGGGATGGTTGACGGATACCTGGGCGCTTTGCGCCGTAGTTGCTCCGTTTGCATCGCGCAGGGTGAAGCGCGTGGTGTACTGTTCTACAAAGCCGCTTTCGCTTTTGTCGATCCGGAAATCATCGATCGTGGCGATATAGCCGGTGGAGCCGACCGCCATGCTCTGCCCCGGTACGCCGTATACGGTGTACTGTTTTTCGAGGGTCTGTCCCAGTGAAAAAAACAGGATCAAAAGCAGGATGCCCAGATGGCACACCCACGCGCCCCACAGGCCGGCGCGCCCGCGGACGGCGGAGAGCATGCTCTTCCCGTCCGTTTCGCTTTGGGCAGGTATGCCCATGTTCAGGTGCGGAAAAGCCTTTTCGGGCTGCCTGACCCACGCGGAGCATTCAGGCGTGAGGCTGAGCAGGTGCCCGGGCTCGGCGAACATGCGCGTGCGCCTGATGAGGGCCTTTACCCGCACAAGGTTGCACAAAAGCAGGTCCAGGCACAGAAACGCGCTTAAGACGATAAACCAGGGACTGTGAAACGCGTCGTCCAGATCCAGCGCTGCGATGAACGCGGCTGTGCGCTCGCCGTAGCGCTGGGCGTACCAGGCGTAGCTCTGCCCCTGGGTCAGGGTGCTGGCCGCCGCGCAAGCGGCGGCCAGCACGGCTAGGAGCGCTATGGCAAAGCGCATGGAGCCTAAAAAGCGTACGATCCTGTGAAAACGGTTGCGCATGTCAGTCGTCTTTGTTCAGGCTGTCCAAAAGCGCGAGCGCTTTGGTGATCAGTTGGTCGGAGGTGTCCAGGCAGCGAACGGCCAGCTCGGAATTGTGGGCGCCTTCGGAGTTTTCCACGTAGCAGAAGTCGAAATACCACTGGGCCTCCCGGTGCAGCGAGCGCACTTCATCAAGCTTGTCTTCGTCTACGATCTGATCGGCGACAGCTTTGGCGAGCGCGTCCTTAAGGCTTGACAGCCGCGTGCCCACTTCGGTCTCGCGGGCGGTGATGCGCTCCTGCAGGCGGCGAACCGTGTTTACCATATCGGTGTCGCCGTGGCAGGCGGCGCAGGAGGACAGGAGCATTTCGTTTTCCAGCGGGCTCACCAGCAGGTGGCTGTGGTATACGGTGCCGTCCAGGGCCTGCTCGATGGGCATGTGGCAGTCGGCACAGTTGAGCAGCGCGGCGTGCTTGCCCTGCAGGAAGGTCTCCATTTCGGGATGCTGCGCCTTGAGCAGCTTCGTGCCCGTGGAGGGCTGCGTCCAGTCGCTGAAGCCCATGGCCTCATAGTAGGCGTAAATGGCTTCGGGCGTCATTTCAGCCACACTGTGATAGGGCATCATGGTCTCGCTGTCAGAGGGCGTAAAGTAGTATTCGATGTGGCACTGGCCGCAGGAGAGGGTCGCCGGGTCGATGGCGGAAGCGTTTTCGTCAAGAGCGGTGGTCACATAGGTATGGGTCACCGTGAGCTTGCCGGAGCTGCCCGCGTCGTTGCCGTGGCAGGTATAGCAGCTTACGTCCTCTTCCATCAGCGCCATGACCTCGTCAAAGGGCATGGAATATACGCCTGCGCCCTGGTCCTGCACCATTTTGGCGAGGTTGGGCGTTTTGCAGGTGAGGCAGTTGGCCTTGGGGTGGGGGCGCTGGGTGGCTGCCACGTCTTCCAGGGTGTAGCTGTGGCCCCGGGCGCTGCCGTACTCCTTGCTGAAGCCGAAGCCCTCGTAGATGTTCACAAGGTAGGGGTCCTGCTCCAGATAGTCGAGGATGTAGCTGTTTTTGGCATTGTCGCCCATGGTGGCCGTGATGTAGGGGAAGGCTTCCTGCCAGTCGGCGGCGGTCACGGTGCCGTCGCGGCTGGTGGCAGCGGGCGCCTCGATATCTTTGTATTCGATGTCTTCCCGGGTGAGGGGGCCAAGGTCGCCCCGGTTCTTCAGGTAATAGCGAAGGCTGCCGCCGTCAAACAGACCCACTCCGTAGAGGATCAGCGCCAGAGCGCACACGGCGGCGACGATGAGCTTGATAAGCGTCTTGGTTTGCATGTTCAGCCTGCCTTTCCGGTGTCGCCTTCGGCGGGAGCGACGACGGGGGGAGTGATGACTTTGACGGGGCATTTTTCCGCGCAGGCGCCGCACTGCACGCACCTGGAGTAATCGATCCGGGCGAGGTTGTTCTCCACCGTCACGGCGTCGCTCTGGCACTGGCGCACGCACAGGCTGCAGCCGATGCAGCCCGCCTGGCATACTTTTTTGACCAGAGGTCCCTTGTCGCGGTTGGAGCACTGCACGGCCACGTGGGCGGACGCGGGCACCAGCTCGATCAGCCCGCGCGGGCAGGCTTTGGCGCAAAGGCCGCAGCCCACGCACAGGCGCCTGTCCACCACGGCCACGCCGTTTTCAACGCGTATGGCCTTTTCCGGGCACACCGTCACGCAGGAGCCCATGCCCATGCAGCCATAGGTGCAGTCCGTGATCACGAGGCCGCTGAGCGCGGCGGAGCGGCAGTCCTGTATGCCGATATAATTGCCCTGGTTGCGGGTGTATTCGCAGGAGCCCTTGCAGCGCACGAAGGCCACCTTGCGCTCCACGCTGCCGGCCTCCACGCCCATGATGGAGGCGATCTTTCCGGCGGCCTGATTGCCGCCCACGGGACAGCCGTTTACGGGCGCTTCGCCCTTGACGATGGCGTCCGCCATGGCGTCGCAGCCCGCGTAGCCGCAGGCGCCGCAGTTGTTGCCCGGCAGGCACTCGCGTATCCGGGAAACCCGCTCGTCGGTCTCGACGCGGAACTTTTTGCCCGCGAACACCAGCGCCGCGCCCACCAGCACGCCCAGCGCCACCAGGCTCAGGGTAGAAATCAAAATGATCTGCATATCGTTATCCCCCTCAGAAGCTCAGGCCGGAAAAGCCCATGAAGGCCAGCGACATCAGCGCGGCGGTGATCAGCACGATGGGCGCGCCGCGCAGGGGGGCGGGGATATCGTCTTCGTTGATGCGGCTGCGGATGCTGGCCAGAAGCACGATGGCCAGGGTGTAGCCGATGGCCGTGCCGAAGCCGGACACCACGGACTCAACGAAGTTGTAGCCGTCCTGCACGTTGGTGAGCGCCACGCCCAGCACCGCGCAGTTGGTGGTGATCAGCGGAAGGTATATGCCCAGCGCCCGGTACACGGCGGGGGACTTTTTCTTTAAGAACATCTCCACGATCTGCACCAGCGCCGCGATCACCAGGATGAACACGATGGTCTTCATGAAATCCAGGTCCAGGGGGCTGAGCAGATGGTCATAGATCAGGCTGGTGGCGGCGCTGGCCAGGGTGAGCACGAAGATCACGGCTGCGCCCAGGCTGGCGGAGGCCTTCATTTGCTTGGAAACGCCCAGGAACGAGCAGATGCCCAAAAACTGGTTGAGCACGACGTTGTTGATCAGGGCGCTGCCGATCATAATCAGGATCAGGCTCTTCATTCGTCCTTCGCACCGCCTTTCTGCTCACAGGCCTGCGAGCACAGGCCGCAGCGGCCGTCGCAGGGGCTTTCCACCAGCTTGCGCTGGCGGGTCTTGATGCCGATGGCGTTCATCACCGCGATGATCAGGGCGATGATCAGAAAGGCTCCCGGAGGCTGCACGAAGATGCCGATGGGCTCGATGCTCTCGGGCAGCACCTGCGCGCCGAACACGGTGCCGTTGCCCAGCAGTTCCCTCAGGGCGCCGGCCAGCGCCAGGGCCAGCGTGAAGCCAAGGCCTATGCCCAGGCCGTCGAAGGCGCTCAAAAGCGGCGGGTTCTTGCTGGCGTAGGCTTCCGCGCGGCCCAGGATGATGCAGTTCACCACGATCAGGGGAATGTACAGGCCCAGGGCCGCAAACAGCTCGGGCAGGTACGCCTGCATGGTGAGCTCGGTCACCGTCACCAAGGAGGCGACCACCACGATGTATGCGGGCAGGCGCACCTCATTGGGGATCACGCGGCGCAAAAGCGAGATCACGAGGTTTGAAAGGATCAGCACAGCCGTGGTGCTCAGGCCCATGCCGACGCCGTTCATGGCACGGGTGGACACCGCCAGCGTGGGGCACATGCCCAGCATCAGGATCAGCGTGGGGTTTTCCGTGACGATGCCGTTCCAGATGCGTTCCAGATATTTTTTCATCTCACTGATCACCGCCTTTCACCACGGTATGGAAGAAGTCGAGTCCGGCATTCACAGCGTTCAGCACCGCGCCGGAGGTGATGGAGGCGCCCGATACGGAATCGATCTGGTCCTCCCGCGTGGAGCCGCCCGCCTTGTTCAGGCTGAAGCGTTCAGCCGACCGGCCGATGAACTGGTTTTTAAAGGCGTCTTCGTTCACGCGCATGCCCATGCCGGGAGTCTCGTTGAGCTCGGTAAAGGATACGCCGTAGATCTTGCCGTCGGGGTCCAGGCCCAGGGCCAGGGAGACGTTGCCGTCAAAGCCGTCGGCGCTGGTCACGCTGATCACGTAGCCCACGGTCTCGCCGTTTTCGTTTTTGCCGATCAGGGCCTCGTTGATGTAGGCGCGGCCAAACCCGCTGCCCCAGGGCTGACCGGAACGGCTGTCGATCAGCAGGTTCCAGTGCACGTCGCTGTCAAAGCTCACCGCGCCGGGGCACACCGAAACGAAGGACCTGGCGCGGGCAGCGCGCTGCTGCTCGTCTATGGTGTCCTTGGTGACGTAGTAGATGCAGCTCAGGGCCAGGCCCGCGATCAGCATGATCGACACCAGCACCTTGACCGCGCGAGGGATGCGCAGGTAGAAGGGAACCCTGTCGCCCTGCTGCGCCCGAAGCGCGCGCTTGCGGAAGGCGTAGGGCTTGGGGATCACGTAGGTATCGATGAGGGGCGTAAAGAGGTTGCCGATGATCACAGAGTAGCTGAAAGCGTCTGCCGTGCCGCCGTATAAGCGGAACAGCGCGCCCAGTACGCCGATCAAAACGCCGTACACGGTCTGCCCCAGGCGGCTGACCGGGGAGGTGACGTAGTCGGAGGCCATGAAGAAGGCGCCCATCACCACGCCGCCGCCGCACAGGTGCGCCAGCAGGAAGCGGACGTCAAAGCCCTGGCCGCCCAGAAGCGCCATCACCAGCGTGAAGGAACCCAGCACCGAGAAGCAGATCTGGCCGTGGATAAAGTCGAAGGCCCACAGCGCCAGGCCGCCCAGCATGAGCGCCAGCACGGAGGAACCGATGATGCCGTTTTCCGTGCCGAGGAACATGCGGGTGATGTTCACGGCCCTGCCGGCCATGAGCTCGGCGATGGGGGTGGCGGCGGAAACGCCGTCCACGCTGAAATCCGCCATGGCGCGCCCGAAGGACACCATCAGGAAGCAGCGGCCCGCGAGGGCGGGGTTGATAAAGTTCTTGCCCAGACCGCCGAAGCAGCACTTGGCCACCAGTATGGCGAACATGGAGCCCAGCACCGGCAGAAGCAGCGGCACGTTGGGTGAGAGGGTGAGGGCCAGCATCAGGCCCGTCACGGCGGCGCTGCCGTCCTTCCAGGTGTCGGGCTTATGGCAGAGCTTGTCGAACAGGAATTCGCTGGCTACCGCCGAAAGTGTCGCCAAAAGCACCACCCACAGCGCGTGCCAGCCGTTTACGACGACGCCGATCACCGTGGCCGGCAGAAGCGCCAGAAGCACGCACTTCATGATGAAGGCGGTGGTCCATTTGTCCCGGGTATGCGGGGAGGAAGAGATGTTCCATGTCGTCTGCATACGTTACCTCCCGCTCTGGGCGCGTTTGCGCGCCAGTATTTCCGCTTTGGTACGTTTGAATATCTGCGTCAGCGGCTGACGGGCCGGGCAGATGTAGGAGCAGCTGCCGCACTGGATGCACTCTAGTCCGTGGAGCTTGTTTTCGTACCTGTCCATATCGTTTACGTGCACGGCGTCGGCCATCATCTGGGGCAGAAGGCCCTGGGGGCACACCGTGGTGCAGCGCCCGCAGTGCAGGCAGGCCGTCATGTCCTTTTCCGCCTGCTCGTTCTCGTCATCGATCAGAAGCGTCAGGCCGTTGTTCTGCTTTTGCACGGGCACGTCCAGGCTGGCCAGGGCGATGCCCATCATGGGGCCGCCCACCATGGCCTTTTTCACCATGGCGCCTTCCTTTATGCCGCCTGCGTGCTCCAGCAGCTCCGAGAACATGGTGCCGTCCCGCACGATGTAGTTGCCGGGATTGGCCGCGCCTTCGCCGCTCAGGGTGAGGCAGTGGCTGAAGAGGGGCTCCTGGTAGTACACGGCGCGCTGTATGGCGTAGATGGTGCCCACGTTTTCCACGATGCAGCCCACGTCCGCCGGCAGCTTGCTGGTGGGGAAGTCCACGCCCGCGATCACGCTGATCAGGCTGCGCTCGCCGCCCTGGGGGTATTTGACCCTCAGATCCCGCACGGACATGCGGGTCTTGCCCTGTATTGCCTCCCGCATGGCCTGTATGGCCTCCGGCTTGTTGCGCTCGATGCAGATCACGCCCTCCGCGTTGGGGAACAGGCGCAGCATCAGCTCAAGGCCCTCCGCGATGGCGTGGGACTGGGAGCGCATCAGCTGGTCGTTGCAGGTGAGGTACGGCTCACACTCCGCGCCGTTGGCGATCACGTAGCGTATGGCGTCCGGGTTCTTCGGGGCGAGCTTCACATGGGTGGGAAAGCCCGCGCCGCCCAGGCCCACGATGCCGGCGTCCTGCACGCGCTTTACCACGTCAGCCGCGCTCACGCCGTATGTGTCCCGCCGGGTCTCGTAATCGGCAAAAGGCGTAAACTGGCCGTCGTTGTCGACCACCACGCAGTCTGCAAACGTGCCCATCAGGGTGCGGCGCGGCTCCACGGCCTTCACCGTGCCGGAGCAGGACGAGAATACGTGCGCGGACACGAATCCGTCTGCCTGCGCCAGCATCTGGCCCACCAGAACGCTGTCGCCCTTTTGCACCACGGGTTTGGCGGGCTTGCCGATGTGCTGGGACAGGGGGAAGACCATTTCGCCTTTCGGGTCAAAGCGGACCAGCGCCGCATCCCGGCTGAGTTCCTTGTGCTCTGCCGGATGCACGCCGCCGCGGAAAGTATCCTTCACTGGCCTCTTCTCCTTTATCGTTTGATTGCAGGATCATGCGGATACGCGCCTTTCCCGCCGGGAAAAAGTGCATATCCAAAGAAACGTTTACATTATAACATGAAATGAGGAAAGTGTAAAGCCCGCTCAAGGATGGTGTGCTCGAAGTGAAACAGGATCTCATCCCAAGTGGTTTGCTGCTGCCTGCCGGATCGAAAACGCCGGGCATTCTGATGTTTACGTGCATATAACAAAGCGCGGTCTTGACAAGCAGCGGGGTCTGAATTAAAATATCACTACTGGTTCGAGGAGAGATGGCCGAGTGGTTGAAGGCGCTGGTCTTGAAAACCAGTGATGTCGAAAGGCACCGGGGGTTCGAATCCCTCTCTCTCCGTTTCCGTCGGCTGTGGAGAAGTACCCAAGTGGCCGAAGGGGCTCCCCTGCTAAGGGAGTAGGGTTGGATAACAGCCGCCCGGGTTCAAATCCCGGCTTCTCCGTAGAAACGCCCGTTTTCTGAGTGAAAACGGGCGTTTTTGTGCGGTTTTATATTCGCTTAAATAACTGTCCTTCGAAATCACCAAGAGATTTGTAACCTATCCGTTCACATGAGGTCTGCAACTACCACAAGGCGTATAGTTCTGGGCATCCGGTCTTGATGGGTTTGCAAGATCGGAAGGAGCACATCTTTCGAAAGACCTTTTATCCGGTTCAATTTGAAGAGCGGAATAGCACCAGGGATAATGGAACTTCTTCGTTTTTTCATTGATAACGTAACAACCTATCAGTTCCCCGGCGGCGGTTTCTTCCATATCTCTGTTGAATATGACAGTTAGTGCAGACACCAGGGCGTCTTCGAAATCGTATAACTCGGGTATGGACATTTCAACCAAGGTTCGCTCATTGACACGATAGTCAGCAAGTGTAGCCTGTTCAACGAACGTAGCCTGTTCGGCTATTTCAATGCCTTCATTCTGCAATTCTTCTAACTTAGGATTACAGCTGCCACAGGGTTTATACTTTGATGCATCCAAAAAAGAGCAATTGCAAAAGCACCTTTTGCTAAGATCGATTTGAAGAGCTGAATAGCACCAGGGATAATGATACTTTTTCGTTTTGGTATTAATCACATACAAGCCTTTTGACTCGTCAGCTGCTGTTCCTTCAATATTGCCATTGAATAGCTTCTCTAATGCTGATACGAGGGTATCTTCAAGGTCGTAAATCTCTTCTACAGACATTTCGGTCAATAGAAGGCCGTTGACGTAATACTTCGCACTCTCGCAATCTTCTGCGCATACAGACGCAAGAAAAATAGCTATCATGAGGCATAAGGCTGCAATCTTTTTCAAAATAAGAAACTCCTTCACCAATCTAATATGAATGCAATTCGTCTTACACCTTCACTCCGTCCAGCACCTTGCCCACTTTGTCGTGGATCACCAGGGTGGCGACGCGGTCGGCGGGGGTGGGGTCGCGGTTGATGAGCACCAGGTCGCGGCCGCGGAAATAGTCGATAAAGCCCGCCGCGGGGTATACGGTGAGGGAGGTGCCCGCCACGATCAGTACGTCCGCCTCGGAGATCTCCCGCAGGGCGCCGGTGACGGTGGCGTTGTCCAGGCCTTCCTCGTAGAGCACCACGTCCGGCTTGATCACGCCGCCGCACTCGCAGCGGGGGATGTCTTTGCTATTGAGGATATATTCCGGCGGGTAGAACTTGCCGCAGTCCATGCAGTAGTTGCGGTGCACGCTACCGTGCAGCTCAAAAACGCTTTTCGAGCCGGCCTTCTGGTGCAGGCCGTCGATGTTCTGGGTGACCACGGCGGTGAGGATGCTCTTCTTCTCCAGCTCTGCCAGCTTCAGGTGGGCCTTGTTGGGCTTCGCGTCCAGGGCGAGCATCTTGTCGCGGTAAAAGCGGAAGAACTCCTTGGGATGGGTCTCGAAGAAGCTGCGGGAAAGGATGGTCTCGGGCGGATAGGCGTAGGTCTGATTGTACAGGCCGTCCACGGAGCGGAAATCCGGGATGCCGCTTTCGGTGGACACGCCTGCGCCGCCGAAAAATACCAGGCGCTTGGCGGAAGAAACGATCTGCTGCAGGGTCTTCATGATCTCACCTCAGTATGCTTTGAAATCTGCGATGGCCGCGGGAGCGTCGCTTTCGATGATCTCCAGTGCGAGCATGGGCGTGCGGATGGGGGCAAAGCGGCATATGGCCTTGTGGCCTATGGTCTCGCCCTCGTACACGCACACGCGGCGGGCGGAAATGGGAACGAGGGAGGGCAGATGCGCCCAGACGCGGAAGCGCTTCACGTTCTGCCCATCAGTAAGATCTTCTTCGATGATCACGCTTTGGCAGAGGGGCAGGCGGGTGTGGTCGCCCATGTCCTCGGCCCGTAGGGCTCCGTAGCGTATGGTATACTGGTTTTCGCTTTCCCGCACGGGCGCGTCAAAGCCGAGGGGAACGCCGTAGCGGCCCTGGATCAGCGCGCCCAGCTCGCTGAGCCTTTTTTCGTCCGGCTCCGGGACGAGGCCGCGCCTGTCCGGCCCCACGTTTAAAAGCAGGTTGCTGCCGCGGCCTACGCTCATCTCGTACATGCCCATCAGCTCGTCCGTGCTCTTGAGGGTGCCTTCGTCCCTGTCCCAGAACCAGTGTTCGCGGATCTTGCAGTCGCATTCCGCCGGGGCGAAGATTGTCTTCTTTTCGCCCAGCACCGCGCGCTCCACGGTGTAAGGGTTGGGCATGGGGGCGTAGCCGTCCTCGTTGCCCACCCAGCGGGTGTCCGGGTCCCACATGTCGAAGATGAGGATGTCCGGCTGCAGGGAGCGGATCACGCTCACGATGCGCTTCTGGTCGTACTCGTGGCCGTCTGAGCCGCAGCCGTCGAACCAGATGTAGTCGATCTTTCCGTACCGGGTGAGCAGCTCCGTGATCTGGCGGATGAAATAATCGTCGTACTGGCGCGCGTCTTCAAACTTCACGGCCCAGGAGCCCCACTGGGCGGGGGAGTAGTACAGGCCTACGGCCATGCCCTCCGCGCGGCAGGCGTCGGTGAACTCCTTCACCACGTCGCCCTTGCCGCCCCTCCAGGGCGAGGCCGCCACGCTGTAGCGGGTGCACTCGCTGGGCCACAGGGCGAAGCCGTCGTGGTGCTTGGCGGTGAGGATGGCGTATTTCGCGCCGATGCGCTTGGCGGCCCTCAGCCACTGGCGGCAGTCGAGGGATTCGGGCATGAAAGCGGCGGGGTCCATCTCCACGCCGTCCCAGTCCCGGTGGCCGGGATGGAAGGTGCGTATGCCGAAATGAAAGAACACGCCTGTTTCCCAGGACAGAAATCGCAGCTGTTTTTGAGACGGTGCGGGCTTCATATGCAGGCCTCCCCTGGCGCGCCGGGCGCGGCGCGTGAATTCGGTCTATCCACCGGCATTATAGCATACGCGGGCCGGAAAATCCACATGGGTGCAAAAAAACGTTTTCCGGCGCGTCAGGGCTCGAACGTTCAGACGTTTTCAGCGCGAAATTTTCAGAAATGTGCTTGTTTTTGGCGTATGGCGGCTTTATCATACGGATATTGGGAACATCCCAAAATGACGACAGGAGGAATGAGCAATGAAGAGACTGCTCGCACTGGTTCTGGCGCTGGTCATGGCCCTGGTCATGATGAACGCGGTATCCGCGGAACCCGCCAAGACCTTTGAGACCAACTACGAAGGAAAGACCGTCATTCTGCATACCAACGACGTGCACGGCGCGATCGACGGCTATGCCTATATCCCCGCGCTGCGCGCCTGGTTTGAAGACAAGGGCGCTGACGTGATCGTGGTGGACGCCGGCGACTTCAGCCAGGGCACTACCTATGTGTCCAGTTCCAAGGGCGCTGCTGCCGTTGAAATGATGAACGCGGCCGGCTACGATATCGTGACCCTGGGCAATCATGAGTTCGACTTCGGCTACGACCAGCTGATGGCGAACCTGGAAAGCGCCGAATTCACCGCCATCTGCGCCAACGTGATTCTGGACGAGACCGGTGAATCCATCCTGCCCATGGGCGCTGTTTATGAATCCGAAGTCATCAAGATCGCTTTTATCGGCGTGGAGACCCCCGAGACTGCCACGAAAGTGAACCCCGGCCTGATCAAGAACATCCACTTCACCACCTTCGCCGACCTGTACACCTACACCCAGGCCGCCATTGACTTTGTGAAAGCCGACGAGCCCGACCTGGTGATCGCCCTCACGCACCTGGGCGTGGACAAGGAATCCGCAGCCAACGGCTACCGTTCCGTGGACCTGCTGGCCAACGTGGAAGGCATCGACTTCACCATCGACGGCCACAGCCACACCGTGATGACCGCCGGCGAAGACGGCGAAGCCATCCAGTCCACCGGAACCAAGCTGAACTACATCGGTGTCGTGGTGATCGACAACGAGACCAAGACCGTCGAGGACAACTTCCTGGTATCCACCAAGGGCCTTGCAAAAGACGAGGAAGTACAGGCCAAAGCCCAGGCCATCATAGACGAAGTGGACGCCAAGTACGGCGCCGTGTTCGCCACCACCGAAGTTCTGCTCAACGGCGCCAAGGCGCCCGGCAACCGCACCGAAGAGACCAACCTGGGCGACCTGATCACGGACGCCATGGTCTGGAGCGTTGTCAAGGAAGGCGGCATCGAGCAGGTAGAGCCCAACCAGGTGGTAGGCATCACCAACGGCGGCGGCATCCGCGCCACCATCGACGTGGGCGACGTGACCATGAAGGACATCAACACCGTGCTGCCCTTCGGCAACACCGTGGCTGTGATCTACGTCACCGGCGCCGAACTGCTGGAGGCTCTGGAAGCTTCCACCTTCTGCACGCCTGACGCTGTGGGCGGCTATCCCCAAACCAGCGGCATCGAGTGGACCCTGGATACCACCAAGGCCTACGATCAGGGCGCTGTGTACACGCTGGACGGCAAAGAGAGCAGCTACTTTGCTCCCGCCTCCATCAACCGCGTGACCATCACCGCCATCAACGGTGAGCCCTTCGACATCGACGCCGTGTACGCCGTGATCACCAACAACTTCTGCGCCGCCGGCGGCGACACCTACAATGCCTTCGCCCGCGCCTACTCCGAGGGCGCCGGCTTCGATACCGGCATCCCCATGGACGAAGCGGTCATGGCCTTCGTCACCGAAGTGCTGGAAGGCAAAATCACCGCCGAAGCCTACGGCGAACCCCGCGGCAGCGAGACCCAGATCCGCTGACCGTAAGAACGTTGCCGGCGCGGCCCGTTCGGGCCGCGCCGGTTTTGTATTTTGGGATCGGCGGATGGTTTAGTATTTGCCTGCGACTTCGGTAAATACATAATAAAGAGTATAATAACAAAAGAAAGCCATACGAGTCGGGAATGTCGCATCAAGCGACTGTGCGGATATCCCGATAAAACGATATCTCCCCGGCGCGCGAGAGAAGGTAATAAGGTATTATCGTAAAATGGACGTAATCACATTATAATACTTAAGTTGAAAACCGCATGCGTGACTTGATATTCACACAGAAATACGGTAGAATACAGATACAGTTCCCCTCCGGACAATACATCCGGCATACGGAAAGGAGGCCCGGCAGCGTATGGATAACCCTGATCAGAAAAAGGATCTGCCCTGGTGGCAGAGGCTGGAAAGATGGAAGCTGGCCGCCGTCATACTGGCGGCAGGCGATTTTATCCTGATCCATATCGCATATTTTGCCGCCCTGTGGGTGCGCTTTGACTGCGCCTTTTCCAAGATCCCGGCAAACTATCTGGATCATTTCAGGTATTTTATCACTCCTTACGCGCTGATCTGCGTATTTGTATTCGCGTTGGCCCGGATGTATAAAAGCGTATGGCGGTACATCAGCTTCAGCGAGCTGTTCCACGCGATGATCGTTTCCACGGTGATGTCCATAGCGCACGCCGCGCTCATCGGGCCTGTTGTGGGACGTATGCCGCTGAGCTACGGCCTGTTCGGCTGGCTTCTGCAGATGATCTGCGTGGTGGGAGACCGATTTGCCTACCGGCTTTTGCTGTACATCCGCTCTGTTCTGCGCCCCAGGGACGAGACGGCAGGCCGCGTGATGCTGATCGGCGCAGGCTCCGCCGGCAAGATGATCATGTACGACATCAAGCACAACGCCCAGGTAAGCGACCGCATCGTGTGCTTCATCGACGACGACCGCGACAAATGGGGCCGCTACATCGATGGCGTGCCCATCGCGGGCGGGCGCGACACCATTCTGGAAAACGTACAGAAATACCATGTCACCAAGATCTACCTCGCCCTCCCCTCAGCCTCGCTGGAGGACAAGCGGGAGATCTACAGCATATGCAGCGAATCCGGCTGTGAGCTCAAACAGCTTCCGGGCATCATGCAGCTGGTGAGCGGCCAGGTGACCGTGAAGGACATGAAGGACGTGTCTGTGGAGGATCTGCTGGGCCGCGATCCCATACGGGCGGACCTGAAGGAAGTGTTCGACTTCATCTGCGGCAAGACCGTTCTGGTCACGGGCGGCGGCGGCTCCATCGGCTCCGAGCTGTGCCGCCAGATCGCCGCGCATTCTCCCCGCCGCCTCATCATCTTCGACGTATATGAGAACAACGCATACTCTATCGAGCTGGAGCTCAAGGAGAAGTATCCCCGCCTCGACCTGGTGACCCTGATCGGTTCCGTGCGCGACAGCCGCCGCATGTTCCAGGTGTTCGACGAGTACCGGCCCGAGATCGTCTACCACGCCGCCGCCCACAAGCACGTGCCCCTCATGGAAGACAGCCCCTGCGAAGCCATCAAGAATAACGCCCTGGGCACCTACAAAACGGCCTACGCCGCCATGGTGCACGGCTGCGAGCGCTTCGTGCTGATCTCCACGGACAAGGCCGTGAACCCCACCAACATCATGGGCGCCAGCAAGCGCATGTGCGAAATGATCGTGCAGAGCTTCGACGCCAAGATCAAGCAGGGCAAGGCCGCCGAGATCCCGCAGCTGTTCACCCATACGGGCCTTGAAAACGCCGACAAGGACGGAACGGGCTCGGTGTTCAAAAACATCAAAACGGAGTTCGTGGCCGTGCGCTTCGGAAACGTGCTGGGCTCCAACGGCTCCGTGATCCCGATTTTCAAGCGCCAGATCGAAAAGGGCGGCCCCGTCACCGTGACGCATCCGGACATCATCCGCTACTTTATGACGATCCCCGAGGCCGTGAGCCTGGTGATGCTGGCGGGCACCTACGCCCACGGCGGAGAGATCTTCGTGCTGGACATGGGCAGCCCCGTGAAGATCGACACTTTGGCCCGCAACCTGATCCGCCTGTCCGGCTTCAAACCCGACGTGGACATCAAGATCGAATATACCGGCCTGCGCCCGGGTGAAAAGCTGTACGAAGAAAAGCTGATGGCGGAGGAAGGCCTCAAAAAGACCGACAACGACCTGATCCACATCGGCTGCCCCATCCCCTTCGATACGGATGCCTTCCTCTCCCAACTGGACCAACTGATGAAGGCCGCCTACAGCAACAAAGCAGACATCCGCCAGCGCGTGAAGGATATGATCTCCACCTACCATCCCGCGGGAGAAAGCACGAAGGACGAAAAGGGCAGCGCCTTTGCCGAGAAGGTCGTGGGGGAAGACAACTGAGACAGAAAACTTTCCTTTGCGGGCACATACACATTCGGGGCGCCTTCCTTTCGGAGGGCGCCCCGTACGTTTTTGCTTGCAAACGCGCCTTTTATGGGCTATAATCAGCCTGTAAAAAGCTGCCGGAGGATAAACGTATGCAAAGAATGGGCGGACACATGAGCCGCGGCTTTATGACCGAGGAGGAAAAAGCCAACCGTCCGAAAGTGACGGGCGCGCTCCTGAAGCGCGTGTTTTCGTATCTGAAGCCCTACTGGAAGCAGTTCATGCTGATCCTGTGCGCCATCGCGGCGTCTTCGCTTCTGGCGCTGTATCCGTCGGTGCTCACCGGCCGAATCGTGGACGCGCTGGCGGAAAGAAAGGGCGTCGCCCTGCTGGTAAAGCTCATACTGCTGTCCCTGGGCGTGACGCTGGGCAGCAACCTGATCGGCGTGGGACAGAACTACTTAAACAGCTGGATCGCGCAGCACATCACCTTCGATATGCGAAACAAGATGTACGCGCACCTGCAGCAGATGAGCCAGCGTTTTTTTACCACCAACAACCAGGGAGACATCATCACCCGCATGACCAGCGACATATCCGGCGTGCAGAGCGTGATCACCAGCACCTTCACCTCCATCCTGTCCAATTCCATCACGCTGATCGCGGCGCTGGCGGTGATGTATCAGCGCAACTGGATGCTGGCCACGCTGGGCGTGCTTGTGATACCGCTGTTCGTGATCCCCTCCCGCCACGCGGGCAAGACCCGCTGGACCCTCACGAGGGAATCCCAGGCCTGCAACGACGAGGTGAACGGCATCCTGAACGAGACCCTTTCCGTGAGCGGCCAGATGCTGGTAAAGCTGTTCGGAAAGGAAAAATACGAATACGAGCGCTATAAATCGGTCAATCAGCGCATGATCCGCCTCAACATCAAGGAGAGCATGGCGGGCCGCTGGTTCTTTATGGTCATATCCACCTTTTCTTCCATCGGGCCCATGCTTTTGTACCTGGTGGGCGGCATACTGATGATGAATTACGACCAGGATATCACCGTGGGCGACATCACGGTGATGGTGGCGCTGCTGGGTCGCATGTACGGCCCCGTCAATTCCCTGCTGAACATCCAGGTGGAATGGATACGCTCCATGGCGCTGTTCACCCGCATCTTTGAATACTTCGATCTGCCCGTGGAGATCCAAAACGCCCCCGACGCCGTCACGCCCGCGTCCGCGGACGGCAGCGTGGAATTCTCCCACGTGAACTTCTCCTACGATCCCGAGCGGCAGATCCTGCACGACGTGTCTTTCCGCCTGGACGCGGGCCGCTCCATCGCCATCGTGGGACCCTCCGGTTCCGGCAAAAGCACCATCATCAACCTGATCCCCCGCCTGTACGACTGCCAGGAGGGCACGGTGTACTACGGCGGCACGGACGTGAAAAAGCTGGACCTTTCGTTTTTGCGTAAGAGCGTGGGCATCGTGAGCCAGGAGACGTATCTTTTCAACGGCACCATACGCGAAAACCTGCTCTACGCCCAGCCCGACGCCACAGAGGAGGAGCTGATCGCCGCCTGCAAAAAGGCGAACATCTACGACTTTGTGCTTAAGCAAGAGCAGGGGCTCGACGCCATGGTGGGCAACCGGGGCCTGAAGCTCTCCGGCGGTGAAAAGCAGCGCCTGTCCATTGCCCGCGTGCTGCTCAAAAACCCGGCGCTGCTGATCTTTGACGAGGCCACCTCCGCCCTGGACTCCATCTCCGAGAGCCGCATACAGGAAGCCATCGAGCCCATCATCAAGGAACGCACCAGCATTCTGATTGCCCACCGCCTGTCCACCATCATGGCCGCCGACGAGATCCTGGTGGTCAAGGACGGCGCCATCGTGGAGCGCGGCGTGCACGCGGACCTGGTGAAGGCGGGCGGCGTGTATACCGAGCTGTACGAGACCCAGTTCAAAAAGGCGTTAAGCGGGCAATAATCATTTCGCTCTGCGACGGTTTTTCAAAGAATCAGCCCTACACGTCACACGTGCAGGGCTGATTCTTTATGCTCGAACGCTGCTTTGTTTATTTCCCCAGGCCCACGTATCCGCTCTTTTCCAGCAGTTCCTGGCCTTCGGGGCCGGTGATGAAGGAGAGCAAAAGCGCCACATTGGGGTTCTTTTCGCCTTTGCGCGTCACCGCGTACAGAGGCGTGATGATGGGATATGTGCCGTTTGCGATGTTTTCCACCGTGGCTTCCACGCCGTCTATGGCCAGCAGCTTCACCTGGCTGCCCACCATGTGGGCGCAGAAGAAGCGGAAGGTGTAGCCGATGGCGTTGGGAAAGTTGCGGTATTCGATGGTCTCCAGGATGTCGTCCATGCCGTCAGAAACCAGGTTCTGGGGCGCTTCCATCAGGGGCGTATCTCCCATCAGCGCTTCCAGCGCGGTCTGGCTGCCGCTGTTCTTGGGCCGCTGGTAGGCGATGATCTCTCCCATGTTTTCCACGCCCAGCTCTTCCCAGCTTGTGATCTGCCCGCTGTACACCCCGCGTATCTGCTCCACGCTGATGTTTTCCAGGGGATTGCCCGCGTTTACGATGAACACGAAGCTTTCGTAGCCCATCGGGGTGAGCTCAAACTCCACGCCGGCGTTCCGGGCGTCCTCAAGCTCCTGATCCGACGGTCCCGCGCAGAAGATCACGTCCGTTTCGCCCTGAATCAGCCGGTCGTACGCCCGGTTGGTCTTGGTGCAGGTGAAGCAGGCGTACCGGTTGTCTTTATAGTCCTCATAGCGGATGATGTCCGGGTACAGCGCCTGGCAGAAGGACGCGTACACGGGCAGCAAGGCAGTGGCGCCGTCCAGGCCGGGATAGGGATAATCCGGATCCCAGTGAAAATCGGGCTTGTTCTCCAGCACCGCAACTTTTGATCCGGTAAACGGATAATACTCCCTTAGATTCAGACCGTTTTGCACCACGGCCAGCTCCCTGAAAACGCCGTCCACAAAAGCGAAGGTCCCTTCGGCTCCGTCCTTTTCGGCAATCACCACGCCGTCTTCCTGAACTTCGATCCAGTCCCATTCCGTTTCCAGGAGCATCTCGCCGTCCGCGCCCACCAGACCGTAGCAGGAGTCGGCCCAGACCCAGTCGTCGTCCCACTTGCTCTCGTCTTTGCTGTAGACAGCGACCGTTGCCATGCCTTTGTCAAAACTATCCGCCATGTCGAATTCCGGCTGGATGACGCATTCGCCCTCGCTGTTTATATATCCCCAGAACTCGCCGTCCCAGCTCACGGCAGCCAGGCCCTCATAGAAATTTTCCGCGTCCGGGAAGGTCGGCTCGATCTGATACGCACCGCTGGTGTTCACATACCCGTACAGATCGTCCTTATATACCAGACCGAGGCCGTCGCTGAAAAAGTGCGCATTATCAAAGACGAGATCCGTAAGCATCGTCCCGTCCCGGCGGAGGTAGCCGAACATGCCGTCCTTTGCCACAACGGTGATATCTTCGCTTTCAAAGCTGTATATGCGGTCAAACTGGGGCTCGACCAGATATGTGCCGTCCCTGCGGATTATGCCGAACAGCCCGTCCTTTGCCACAATAGCGATATCATCGCCGTTAAAGAGGTCTGCAGCATCAAACTGCGGTTCCAGCAGATACGTACCGTCTTTGCGGATGTAGCCGTAAAGCCCATCCAGTTTTACCCACGTGATATCGTCATCAACAAAACCATAAGTGTTGATAGCGTCAAACTGCGGCTTTGCCGGCATCGTGCCGTCCTCCAGGATAAAGCCATATTGGCGAAACGTCCTCACCAAAGCGACACCGGCCGCATTGAACCCGGAGATCTCGTCGAACTGCGGCGCAAAGAGGATCTTACCGTCGTTTCGCACAAGGCCCACGAGGCCGTCATTCCATACGCGGGCCAGGCCGCGCTCGTCAAAGGACTGAGTCCACTCGAACTGCGGCTCGATCAGGTACGTTCCGTCCAGCTTCAGCCAGCCCCACAGGCCGTTCTCCCTTACCTCGGCCAGGCCGTTTTCGTCAAACATTTTCGTATCCGTAAAGCGAGGAGAAGCGATCCAGCCGTTGCCGTCCAGATAGCCGTACAGCCCGTCCACATATACGCAGTGCACGCCCCGCTCCTCGTCGAAGAAGGCCTCCTGGATCAAATGCCCCTCCAGCGGCGCGCCGTCTTCGCCGTACAGAACGAATCTGTCCTGCGCGGCGTCGTAAGCGAGGCAGCTGGGCGGATCGGTATCCAGCCAGTACTTTTGTACCTCTTCTTCTCCTGCTGCCGCGCATGCCAGCAATGCGAGAAGCAGTATCCCAAGCGCAAACGCACGCTTCATTTTTCCAGTCTCCCTTCACGCCGGGATGCCGCCCGGCTTCTTTGGACCTCTATAATATAAGATGGTCCAAAGAGCCAAACTGTGACACCCCCCAGCTGTTAAATGAATTTTAATTATTCACCAGTCCTGAGCAGCGCGATGCCGTAGGGCGGCAGGGACAGAAGGGACGTTCCGTCCGCGGTCTCCACGGAAGCCAATTCTTGAGCAATCTCCAGTTCGCCTGCCAGTGTATAGGCGCCGGTCAGGCTGACGGAAGCGGGATTCTCCCGGTCGAAGTTGATGGCGATCAGGCACTCGTCGTCTTCGGTAAAGCGCCTGAGCACGCAGCAGGTCTTTTCTACCTGGACGGCCTCGGTGCGCCCCTGCATCACCACAGGGTTGGCGGCCTTGAGAAGGTTGATCCGGCGGCAGTAGGAAAGCAGCGAGTTTTCATCCTCCATCTGCTCGTACACGCCGGGATAGGCGTATTCGGTGCGGGTGGCGCCGGGCGGGGGCGTTGTGATCTCCCCGTCCGCCCAGTACATGCCGATGCGCTTGTTGGGGTCCACGCCGCTGCCCACCATGCCGATCTCCTCGCCGTAATAGGTGAACACGCTGCCCGGGAACATGTTCAGTATGCCCTCGGCGAACTTGGCCTTGTCCGGGTCGGAGCGCGCCTGCAGAAGGCCCACCGTGCGGCCTGTGTCGTGGTTGCCCAGGAACGGGGCGATGATTCCCTCCGGAATGGCCTGCTCCGTGGCCAGCAGGGCTTTTACGTAGCTTTCCGCCGGGGCAGCCGCCTTGATGGAGGTAACGATGTAGCCCTCCGCCTGGGAGGCCGGGAAGAGGAAAAAGCTGTCCACGCCGCTATGGTAATACTCGCTGATCACGCCCAGGCTCGTCCAGGCTTCGCCCACGATGTAGCAGTCCGGCTTGATGGCCTTGGCGGCATCGTTCAGCCAGGACAGGAACTCTATGCTGTCCGCCGTAGTGGACATATAGCTCGTTACCGCGTCCAGGCGGAAGCCGTCCACGTCTACGTCCGTGAGCCAGAAGCGCATGATCTTTTCGATCTGCCGTCTGACGTCGGGATTTTCCAGATTGAGGTCCGGCATGTTGCCGCCGGAAAACTGCTCCTCGTAGAACCAGCCCGTGTTGTCCAGCCGGGCATAGCCGCTGCCGCCGGTCTGGCGGAAGTTGTAGTAGCCGATATATTTGTTGGTGAGGTTCCCGAAGCGCAGCGACGTCGCCGCCAGCTGGAACCAGTTGTGCCTGGTGGAGGTGTGGTTGACCACCAGGTCTATGATCACGCGGATGCCGCGGGCGTGGCATTCGCTTACCAGCTCGCGCATGTCGTCCAGGGTACCGTAGGCGGGGTCGATGTCGTAATAATCCGTCACGTCATATTTGTGGTAGCTGGGCGAAGGCATGACGGGCATGAGCCAAATGCCCGTATAGCCCATATACTGGATGTAATCCAGCTTGCTGATGAGCCCGCGCAGATCGCCGATCCCGTCGCCGTCGGAATCGGAATAGGAATACACGAATACCTCGTACCACATGCCTTCCTTCGCGCCTTCCCCCAGGGCGAAAACGCTCAGCATCAGGCACAGCACCAAAATAACAGACCATAGTCTCTTTTTCATGCGTACACTTCCTTTCCATCATACCCATATTTTAACATTCCATACGGTGAAATGCAAGTGCCCGCTGCGGGTTTTGACTATCCTTCCGCCGCGCTTGACTTTTTGCCGATTCCGTCGCATAATATATGATAGGAATGAAGATTTCAATACAAGGAGGCTGCGTATGAAAAAGCTGATTTGTCTTATGCTGTGCCTTACGCTGGCGCTGGGCGTGCTGGGCACGATGCCCGCCTTCGCCAACCCTGATTACGACGTGATGCAGGTGGTGAACTGCAATGACTACGTGTCCCTCCGCAAGGAACCCGACACGAAATCCACCCGCCTGCGCAAGGTGCACCTGGGCGAACTGGTGACCGACTGCCGTTACGCCGAAAACGGCTTTATGAGCTGCACCTGGGACGGCGTGAAGGGCTACATCCTGGAAAAGTACTTAAAGCCCCGAACGGACATCCCCAGTTCCTCCACGGTCCTCAAAAACCAGATGGTGTACAACTGCAACGAGTACGTATCTCTGCGCAAGGAACCGGATTCCAGCTCTGAACGGCTCATCAAGGTGCCGCTGGGGGCGATCGTAACCGGCTGCGCGTACTGGCCCGGAAACTGGATCCGCTGCGAATACAAGGGCAAGACCGGCTTTATCATGAGCAAATACCTGAAAACGGCAGACTATACCGTGAAGGTCACGCCCACTCCCACCGTAAAGCCTACTGTACAGCCCACGGCCACGCCGAAGGTGGACTATCCGCCCCTGCCCTACGAGATGGTGGTGGTCAACTGCAACGAGTGGGTGTCGCTGCGCGCAAAGCCCACCTCCAATTCCCAGCAGCTGGCGCGGGTGCCCCTGGGCTCGATGGTCACCAACTGCTCCCAGGCGAACGAAAGCTACGCCTCCGTCATCTATCAGGGCATGCAGGGCTATATCAGCCTGAACTACCTTGCCGAGTACGTGGCGGAGCCGGATGAGTATCAGAGCGCATTCTCCTCTCTGCCGGAGTGGCCTACCTACGAGCAGTTTAGCGCCGTGGGCACGCCCATCGTGGAATACAGCTTCGGCGGCTACACCGTGAGCGCCCGCCGCTCCTACGCCGGCGAGGGCGAGGAAATGATGATCGTGTGCTTTGATCCCAGCCATAAAGCCAGCTGGATCACTGGCGGCGCCGTCGATCAGGTAGGCCAGGTGGACAGCACCTACGCCTTTGTGGCCGGTACAGCGGACAAGCCGCTGATCGTGCAGTTCGTGTCCGGCGAAGGCTTCACAGCCTACGAGATCGGCCCCTGGAGCGACGTGGTGTGGCAGCTGACGGACGACAAGGCCAAGAGCGTCTCCGGCGGCCTCACGACCGCGGTGGACGCGGACGGAACGATCTACGCCATCGGCTTCTTCAACGCCGCGCCCATCTGCATCGCCCCCGACGGCACCCTCAAATGGGCAGCCGATAACGCCAACCCCAACATCTACTGGCCATACCGAATCATCCCCGCCGAAACGGAAATCACCGTGCTGTACGACAGCGTGGTCAACCGCAGCGATATGTGCTACGTGGTAAGCTTCGGCCTGGACGGCGCCCTGCGCCGCGTGCGCCTCGCCCAGCAAAGCGATTTCCCCGACGAAGAACCTTCTGCTCAAACGCAGGAAGAAGAAGTGTTTGAATAAGGGCTAAGGCAGCTGCCGGAGGGACGAATCACACCCCATTTGTCAGACAAGCATAGTATGCTGCTGGCAGATGGGGTGTTTTTTTTCCAAAGGGCAGCCGCACAAGAAATCTGTGCGAGTGCAGATTGCTATGGAATTGTAAAAAAGTGCGGCCGTGCTTATAAAACGCTACCGCGCTGCATGATCAAATCCGAAGTCCTGCAGGAAACGGGCAAACGCATGCTCACGGTCCAGGGCGGTCTCGTAGTACTTCAGGCCGTACTTCAGGCATTGCTCCTTCATGAGGAGGCTTTGCTCCACGATGTATTCCGCGCCTTCCCGCAGTTCTTCGTCCGATTTATAGAAGGTATAGTCCCTTTCCGTATCGTAGCGTTTCTGGATCAGGAAGCGCTCTTCGGGCGTCACGTCCGAGGTGATCAGATAGGCGATCTCGCAGCCGGAACCGCGAATGCAGCTGTCGTAATCCTCCGGCAAAAGCTGGTACATGTCCAGCACCAGGCCGGGCCCGTCTGTGCCGTACCCGCTTTGGTCCAGCATGGCGCGCACGAAGGGGGCCATCTTGCCGCTGATCACGCGCAGCGTGTCCAGGGAGGAAAGCCCCTGGTATGTGTTTACGCCGGTTTCCGGAAAGCATTTTTCAAGGCCCGCGATCACGGAATCCATGCTGATGTGCTGGTATCCGAACTTTTTGCTCAGCAGGCGGGAGAGGGTGGTCTTTCCGGCCCGTGGAACGCCCGCGATGATGATGTTGTTTGTCATGAGTCCTCCCGGTATTTCCATCCGGCTGATTTTGCGATGCGTTACGGGCGGGGCAGCTTTTTGAACAGCCTGGCGCTCCAGAACTGCATGCCGATTTCGTCTATGTAAAAATGGAGCACCGATCTCCAGTTTTTGGTGGCTGTGCTCAGTACGATGTATTCCGCCTCGTCCTTCACGGCATCCTCGGCAAAGCGGAACAGGGCGGCACCGATCCCCTGCGAGCGTTTTTGCGGCACGACGTACAGTTCCTCCACCTCAAAAAACGGAGTGCCTTCAGGCATCACGGATTTCATGCTTTGGGACGGGCAGACCTTTCCGAACAGATACCCGGCGACGGAAGCGCCTTCCGAAGCAAGAAAGATCCGGTTCCCTTCGATGTCCGACCTTTCATTTGCCCGGTACCCGTAGCAGCAGTTTTCTTCAGCCCAGTCTTTGGAAAGGGAGATCAGCTTATTGATGGTGGTGTCATCTGCCGCGGCTTCGTATATCCTCATGACGCATCCTTTCATTGTATAAAAACGAGCCTGCCGGATTATCGGCAGGCTCGTATATGATCGCTGTTTTCCGCTGCGCCGGTTATTCTCAGACGGCGCTCAGGCTTTTCTCAATACAGCTTCGCGCCTGCCGGGATGCGGGGATCGACCATCAAAAGATGGAGCCTCTCCTCTTCGCCTTCCTTGTGCACGGCAGAAATGAGCATGCCGCAGCTCTCGATGCCCATCATGGCCCTGGGCGGCAGGTTGGTGATGGCGATGCAGGTCTTTCCCACCAGCGCTTCAGGCTCGTAATAGGCGTGGATGCCGCTTAAGATCGTGCGGTCCTTGCCCGAGCCGTCGTCCAGGGTGAACTTCAGGAGCTTTTTGCTCTTGGGCACGGCTTCGCAGGCCAGCACCTTCACCGCGCGGAAGTCGCTCTTCGAGAAGGTCTCAAAATCCACTGTGTCCTCAAAAAGCGGCTCGATCACGACGTTGCTAAAGTCGATCTTTTCTTCGGCAGGTGCCGCTTTCTCAGCTTCCTGCGCGGCCTTGCATGCCTCCTGAGAGGGGCAGGTATTACAGGCGCAATCGAAATCTGCCGGCAGTTCTTCCGGTTTTTCATCCTTTTTCGGCAGGTCCAGCTGCTTCATCGTCGGGAACAAAAGCACGTCGCGGATGGAGGGGCTGTCGGTCAAAAGCATCATCAGGCGGTCCACACCGAATCCCAGGCCGCCGGTGGGGGGCATACCGTACTCCAGGGCGGTCACGAAATCGTAGTCTACCTGGGCGCGGCAGGCGGGGTCCAGCGCCTTTCTTTCGGCCACCTGCTTTTCGAAGCGGGCGCGCTGGTCGATGGGGTCGTTGAGCTCCGAGAAGGCGTTGCCGAATTCCGTGGCGTTGATAAAGTATTCAAACCGTTCGGTAAAGGCCGGGTCGTCGGGCTTGCGCTTGGCCAGGGGGCTGATCTCCACGGGATAATCGTAGATGAAGGTGGGCTGGATCAGCTTCTCCTCCACGAATGCGTCGAAGAACTCCGCCAGGATCGCGCCCTTCGTGGGGATCTCGGGCAGCGCCACGTCGTGGGCCTTGGCGCAGGCGATGGCGTCTTCGTCGCTCTGCCAGGCGTCGAAGTCCACGCCGGAATACTTCTTTACGGCTTCCTTCATGGTGAGGCGCTCCCAGTGGCCCACGTCGATCTGCTTGCCCTGGAAGGGGATCACCAGGCTGCCGCACACCTTCTGTGTGACGGTCTTCATCATCTCTTCCACCAGGTCCATCATGCCGTGAAAATCGGTGTACGCCTGATACAGCTCGATGGAGGTGAATTCGGGATTGTGCTTGGTGTCCATGCCCTCGTTGCGGAAGATGCGGCCCACCTCGTATACCTTTTCCATGCCGCCCACGATCAGGCGCTTTAGGTACAGTTCGGTCTCGATGCGCAGCACCATGTCCATGTCCAGGGCGTTGTGATGGGTATAGAAGGGACGCGCGGTGGCGCCGATCTCAAAGGGCGTCAGGATGGGCGTGTCCACCTCGGTAAAGCCCTTGCCGTCCAGAAAAGCCCGCAGCTCGCGCATGATGGCGCTTCTGGCAAAAAAGGTGTTCATCACGTCCCGGTTGGTCATCAGGTCCAGATACCGCTGGCGGTAGCGCGTGTCCGTGTCGGTTAGGCCGTGGAACTTCTCCGGCAGGGGATGCAGGCTCTTGCTCAGAAGCGTGAGCTCCCGGGCGTGCACGCTCACTTCGCCGGTCTTGGTCCTGAACACCGTGCCCTTTACGCCCAGGATGTCGCCGATGTCCCAGTCCTTGAAGGCCTGGTAGTTTTCCTCGCCCACGTCCTCGCGGCGGGCGTAAAACTGGATCTCGCCGTCCCGGTCGCTCAGGTGCGCAAACGAGGCCTTGCCCATGATGCGCCGGCTCATCATGCGTCCGGCGACGGTCACGGTCTGCCCCTCGAGGGCGTCAAAGTTTTCGGTGATCTCTTTGGAGGTGCGGTCCCGGTCAAATACCGTGATGCGGTACGGGCTCTTTCCGGCGGCCGCCAGGGCGTTCAGCTTGTCCAGGCGGATCTGCTCCTGCTCGCTCATGTCGCGGGGGACTAAATTGATTTCAGACATGGGTCTCTCCTTTCGTCCGGCTGCGTGAAAATGAAAAACGGCCTGCCAAACCAGGCAGACCGCATTCGTCGGTCTGCTTTATCGGCGTTTGATTTCCTTCACCTGCATCTTCACGATGCCGCCGGGGGTATTGGCCTCCACGATGTCGCCCACGTGCGCGCCCATGAGCGCCGCGCCGATGGGGGACTCGCCGGAGATGAACAGCTTGCTGGGATCGCTCTCGGTAAAGCCGACGATGGTATACTCGTCTTCCTCGTCGTATTCCATGTCGTATACGGTGACCACCGTGCCCAGGGATACCACGTCTGTGCTGGCGTCGTCCTCGTCCACGATGGTGGCGTTGGCGAGCATCTCTTCCAGCTGCACGATGCGGCCCTGCACGCGGGCTTCTTCGTTTTTGGCTTCGTCGTATTCGGCGTTCTCGCTCAGGTCGCCGTGGGCGCGGGCCTCGGCGATGTCCCTTGTGACTTCGGCCTTTTTGACGGTTTTGAGCATATTGAGCTCAGATTCCAGCTTATGCTTGTCGGCAAGCGTAAGCACCATGCCCTGGGCCATGGATTCAGACATCGATGCACATCTCCTTTGTATGCACTGCTATGCGGATATAACACAACAGGGGGCCATGATCGCCATGGCCCCTGCAGCGCGCCGAAAAAGTTGTTTCAGGCTTCGGCCTGCTGCTTATTCAGGCGCTTCGCCATGCGCGCCTTTTTGCGGTTGGCAGCGTTCTTGTGGATCACGCCTTTGGAAGCAGCCCTGTCCACGGCGCCCTGAGTGGCGCTGAGCAGAGCGGCGTCGGCGTTGCCCTCAGCGATGGCCGTGTCGAACTTCTTGACACTGGTCTTCATGCTGGACTTGATCATGCGGTTGCGCAGATTCTTCTTTTCGGAAACCTTCACGCGCTTGATAGCGGACTTGATGTTCGGCAAAAAAATTCACTCCCTGTGTTTGATTAGCTCACATATTATACAATACCGCCCCGCGGTTTGCAAGGCAAGAATCGGTTAAATAATTGGTCAAAAACGGCGATCCGGGCATGGAGCGGGGGAATGGAAAATCTTCAAAGCTTAACTTGACGTTTCGGGCGCCGGGCGGTATAATATCCTTCGGTATTGATGCCATGTGCCATAGACAGCGAGTGCGCAAGCGTAACTTCCTTAGGGATACTCGCCGAGGTGCAACGGATGACGATATGACTTTCGCCGCCCTTGCGCCTGCGCGCAGGGGCGTTTTTATACCGTCATTTCGGGACGGATTGCGAGGTGTTAAACGAATGTCCGAAAATGAGAAGAAATCCAGCGCCAGAATCGCAAAGGAAGGCATCGTGGCGGAACTGAAAGAAAAGTTCGCCAAGGCTGCCACCGTGGTCATGGTGGATTTCCGCGGCCTCACCGTGGAAGAAGACACCGCTCTGAGAAATGAGTTCCGCAAGGCGGGTGTGGAATACACCGTCATCAAGAACAGCATGATCTCTCTGGCCACCAAGGAAACTCCCTATGCGGAGCAGCTCAGCTCCATCCTGGCCGGTCCCACCGCCGTGGCCTTCGGCTACGAAGACATGATCGCTCCCGCGAAGATCGCGGTCGAGTACGGCAAGAAGACCAAGAAGCTGGCCATCAAGGGAGGCGCCTGCGACGGCTCCTACCTGGATGACAAGGGCGTACAGGCTTTGGCCGATCTGCCCAGCAAGGAGGTTCTCATCGCTCGCTTTATGGGCAGCATGATGAGCTCCGTTTCTGCTTTCGCCCGCGTGGCGGAGGCCCGCCGCAAGCAGCTTGCCGGCGAAGAATAATCACACAAGCACTTTGACCCACACAAATTGGAGGTAACACAATGAATATTCAGGAGATCATTTCCGCTGTTGAGTCTATGACTATTCTCGAGCTGGCCGACCTCGTAAAGGCCATGGAAGAGAAGTTTGGCGTTTCCGCCGCCGCCCCCGTTGCCGTAGCCGCCGGCCCCGCCGCCGCTGCTGAGGCTGTTGAAGAGAAGACCGAGTTCGACGTGGTGCTGAAGGAAGTCGGCCCCGAGAAGATCAAGGTCATCAAGGTCGTGCGCGAAGTGTGCCCCGAGCTTGGCCTGAAGGAAGCCAAGGCTGTGGTAGACGAAGCCCCCAAGACCCTCAAAGAGAACGTGGCCAAGGAAGCCGCCGAAGAGATCAAGAAGAAGTTCGCCGAAGTGGGCGCCACCATCGAGATCAAGTAAGACCGGCTTTACCGCGAAACACTTTCGCTTAAGCGGTGTGCGAAGGAAGTTTGCAGAGCAAACGGATGCGGGCATCCGCCAGGCGAGAGAAAAAGAAGCCTCCGGCCAGTATGGCCGGGGGCTTCTTTTGTATGCAGCGCGGGGGGCGGCCTATGCGGACGCGATGAGTGCGTATCGCATGAGCGCGTCGAAATCGCCGTTTGGGAATGCGCTGATATCCTTTTTGCTTTTGTTGATAAGGCAGTCCGTGAGCAGAAACACATTCATCCCGATCGCTGACGCGGCCATATCCTCGTCCGCGTCGTTGCCCACCATCAGGCACTCCTCCGGCTTTAAGTCCATTCGCCGCAGGATCTCCCGGTAATAATCCGGGTTCGGCTTGCAGTATCCGATGTTTTCATACGTGGTGTACAGTTCGAAATCCTCCGGCCTGAGCCCTGCCCAGCGGATGCGGGCCTGGGTTGCGACGGCGGGGAAAATGGGATTCGTGGCCAGGGCCACCCGGCAGCCTGCGTTTTTGAACTGCGTGACTGCCTCCGCCGCCTTGGGGGTACAGCCGCAAAACGCCCGCGCCTTCTCAAAATCCCCTTCGTAGAATTCCCGGAACAGGGCTTCGTCCCTGCGGGCCTCCTCCCCAAAGGCCGCGGTAAAGTCGTCCCAGAAGGCGGCTTCGTTGGTCTTGCTGCCGTCATTCATCACCATGGCTTTTGTGCCGTGCCATACCGCCTTCACCAGCGCCTCCGGCTCGTAGCCGCGGGGTGCCAGATGTCTGGCCAAAAGCTTAAAGTATCCCTGCGTAAATGCGTCCTGATCCATGGGGAGCATCGTCCCGTCCAGGTCGAAAAGAACAGCTTTTATCTTTTGCAATCCGCGTCTCCTTGTGTTTAATGCCCGCTAAATCAGTACAGCCGGGCGATGATGTCCGCACAGCGGTCGATGCCCAGAACGCCGCTGTCCAAGCAGATGTGATAGTTGCGCGCGTCGCCCCATTTCATATCCGTATAGAAGCGATAGTAGGCCGCGCGGCGCTTGTCTTTCTCCTTCAGGCGCTGCTCGGGCGTCTGGTCGGTCTGGCCGTATTCCTGCACGATGCGCCGGGCACGGCTTTCCATGCCGGCGTGGATGAACACGTTCAGGCAGTCCGCCTTGCCCTTCAGGATATAGTCCGCGCACCTGCCTACGATCACGCAGGGGCCTTTTTCAGCCAGCTCCAGTATGACCTTCTGCTGGGCGTTCCATACCAGGTCCTGGTTGCTCAGCCCTGCCTGCCGCGTGCCGAGCGCGGGGGAGAACCACCAGGAGGACACCTTCTCGCTCTCTTCCTGGATATAATCGCTGGCAAAGCCGCTTTCCTGGGCGATCTTTTCGATCAGCTCCGCGTCGTAGCAGCTGATGCCCAGGCGCTCGGCCACCTTTTTGCCTACGGTTCGTCCGCCGCTGCCGAACTCGCGGCTGATCGTGATGATCCGGTTTGACATATAGATCACCTCCATACCGCGATTATAGCCCGATTCCGCGCTCTTGTCAATCGATGGCGCACAGCCGGAAGTCTTTCGGGATCGGATGCGCAAACCAAAATGAAAAAATTATGTTGCACTATAGACAAATGCCAATTTGAATGGTATAATCGCTTCATATTTCAAATCGAGCCGCTTTTAGCCCGAATTTGAAGCAAATATGAAGGAGTGAACACCATGGCGTTTCAAAATGAGTATCTGGCGAAGGTATACGAGGGCGTCGTGAAGCGCGACCCCGATCAAAAAGAGTTTCTCCAGGCGGTCCGCGAGGTGCTGGAGTCCCTGCAGGGCGTATTCGATAAGCGGCCCGACCTGGTCAAGGCCGGCATCGCCGAGCGCATCGTGGAGCCCGAAAGGGTGATCACCTTCCGCGTCAGCTGGGTGGACGACAACGGCAACGTGCAGGTCAACCGCGGCTACCGCGTGCAGTTCAACAGCGCAATCGGCCCCTACAAGGGCGGCATGCGCCTGCATCCCAGTGTGAACCTGTCGGTCATGAAGTTCCTGGGTTTTGAGCAGACCTTCAAAAACAGCCTGACCGGCCTGCCCATGGGCGGCGGCAAGGGCGGCAGCGATTTCGACCCCAAGGGCAAGAGCGACGGCGAGATCATGCGCTTCTGCCAGAGTTTGATGACTGAGCTGTACCGCCACATCGGCGCGGATACGGACGTGCCCGCCGGAGACATCGGCGTGGGCGCCCGCGAAGTGGGCTTCATGTTTGGCCAGTACAAGCGCATCGCCAACGAGTTTACCGGCGTGCTCACCGGCAAGGGCCTGAGCTACGGCGGCTCCCTGGCCCGCACCCAGGCCACCGGCTACGGCCTCGGCTACTTTACCGCCGAGGTGCTCAAGGGCGCCGGCCTGAGCTTTGAGGGCAAGCGCGTGGTGATCTCCGGCAGCGGCAACGTGGCCATCTACGCC
>JAEEGL015237735.1_pt1 | contig 48147 bp, 39 predicted proteins | sample 9134231 | NCBI WGS metagenome assembly JAEEGL01 (sample SAMN16246548, study PRJNA631951) | gut metagenome | biome: gut microbiome; feature: rumen; material: fiber-attached | host: Bos | place: Iran: Karaj | collected 2018-10 | reverse complement strand
TTGAATCATATAATCGTATTTCATCCGTTCCTCGAGAACATAGATCCTTCCGGTTGTGTGCTCATAAACATAAACCCTTTGATCAACAATTCCGGAACCGTTACTTGCGTTCAGGCATATCTCAGGCTTACCGTCTCCCGTAAGGTCACAAATGAAAGCATCAAAATTGTAGTTAGGGAAATCTCTCATGATAGACCTTGTTCCTTTTTCGGATGTCACGGTAAACCCCGGATTTCCATCAGAAATAGAGAACACATCACCCGGGTATTCTTCCAGGGTCAATTGTTCTGTATTTGGATATTTATAATCATAAAGACGCCACGTTTTCGCATCCGGCCGGTCTTCTACGGGAATGCCGCCGTTAACGGCAGGCGTAGTCGAAAGTTCCGTTGCGGAGCCGGTTGGTGTGGCTGTAGGTTCACCGGCAGGTTCATTTTTCTTTGGATTTGTCATAAGAAATACCATCAGCACAACAGACGCGGCCAATGCGGCGATTATCACCCAGAATGCGGGCTTTTTGTAGTTCAGGATACCCTTTATGCGCTGTTTCACGTCAACGGCTCCGAAAGCCAGCGGGCAGGCGGCAATATTGTAATATCTTTTCCCGGCAGTGCTGCATTCCAGCAGTGTCTGCGAATATTCTGCGATCTCGTCTTTGCTCATATCACGGATAACGCGCTCGTCGCAGGCCATTTCGATATCCCTGCAAAGCAGTATGTATGCCAGCCAGCAGAGCGGATTGAACCAGTAAACCGAAAGCAGCAGGAAACCCAGAGGTTTCCAAAGATGATCACCGCGTTTTATATGCGTTTTCTCATGCGCAAGCACATTTTCAAGACTACGCCCGTTCAGCGTCGAAGGAATGTAGATCCTCGGCCTGATGATACCGAGAATAAACGGCAGATCGATATCATCGCAGAAGAAAGCGCCGTTTTCCGAGCGGTATGAGGCCTTTACGCGGTGTTTAAGCCTTATGTAGCTTACCGCAGCATAGACAGTCATTGCGGCAACGCCTGCAAGCCAGATGACCGTAAGCACGGATACGATGTTCTGCATGGGTGTTGCGGTCGTTTTTGTATTCTGCGCGGCGGGCGAAGATGTAGCAGCTGGATTTGTTTCGGCCGGGTTTGTGCCGGCAGGCTTTGTATCACCCTGAACGGGATCAGCCTGCGATATGTCTGTACCATTTCCGTTCTGCGAAGCCTCAGGTGTTTCGTTTCCCCGCGGTGATAAATACTCCCGGATCATTGGATTTAAGGTTGAATTGAATGCACCGATCCCTGTTCTGATCTCGGGCTCCTCAGCTGTCTGAATATCTGCGGGTATAGTTTCTGCGCTCGGTACAAGGCTTAAGACGCTCTCTATCGAAACAGGGCAGACAAGTCTTATCGCAACAAGCGCCCAAAGCAGGCAAATAACCCATTTCGGAGCCTTCTTAAACAGCAGGCGCACAAGTATAACAGCAAGGATAAGCCAGCTTGCCGTAATAGTCATATTAAGGATTTTCAAAAAAATCGTATCCATAAGTCAACCTCTCTACATATCTTCTTCCGCCGACGGCGCACGATTCCGTACAAAAACCTGTTCCTTATGATCGTTCCCGGTAGTCACGGTATATATAAACATTACCGTCAGCTTGTCATCGTAGAACACAAGCTCAGGATCTACATTTATTATTTTGACAAGCGCATTGAGCACATCCTGCGGAATATCAGCCTTACTGCAGCCCGGAAGATATGCGTTGAATTCCTTGCAGTCTATGAACCCGTGTTTTTTTTCCTCAAACAGGTAACTGCTTGTTTCTATGAGTATATCGTCGTTCAACTCACTGAGCTCGAATGAATAAATGCAGTCGCCGATGCGTCTGACATTTTTGAACGCCCCGGTAAAAGACATGGAATAGTTTTTTATTTTCCCTGTCCCGTCAGCGCCCGATTCAAATTCGTTAAACACGCCCCGGAAATTTCCGCCCCGGCCAATACTCATCGTTGTATCGAAATCGCGTGTTTCGGTAATATAATAGTACTCACCCCTGACAGCATCAAACAGGGTGCTTGTGATATCCTTTCCGCTCCACTCGTAGGGCCCATACTCATGTACATAAACAGAATACGATACTTTCGCAAACTCTGCTGTATCCTTGCCGTCCTCCGAAACGCATTTCAGCATTCCGTCGCTGAAAACGATCTTCTCGTAGGGTTTAGACAGTCCTTTCTTCCGGAAGTTTCCTTCTCTGACAACCAAAGTGTCGTTCTGTTCTTCAAGCCAATAATCTTTATGCTCCTTACGCCCCGAAAGTTCGTACATTTCCCCGGTCGAATGATCATATACGATAATCCTGTGGTCAATTATTCCGGAGCCCACATCCAGTTCGAAACAGAAATCCGGCTTGCCGTCACCGGTCAGGTCATAAATCAATATCTTCTCAGCAGCCGTAAAGATCATTCTTGTACCTTTGGAAGATGTGACGGTAAACTCCGGCGACAGTTCAAACACTTCTCCCGGATACTCTTTAAGCTTTATTTTTTTACTGACAAAATCCACCTGTCCGCCATCACTGTATAAGTTGTATCCGAGCAACGGAGCGGTCGCGTCAACCGTTATCGCAGTCGGATCGTCTGCTGCTGCAGGATCGCCTGTTACCGCAGGATCGTCTTTCTTCGCCGGTTCATTGTTCTTCGGATTCGTCACAAGAAATACGATCAATACCACAGACGCAACCAATACGGCGATTATCGCCCAAAATGCGGGCTTTTTGTAGTTCAGGATTTTCCGGAAGATTTTGTGCATAAGTTATCCTCTCGACGCAAATTGGTCTATCGATATAGACCACACTTTGAGTCTATACCGATAGACCAATTTTGTCAAGCACTATTTTATTTACACCATTCGATGATCGAGCCTGCGTTTGCAGAATCCGGGTCGTGGGCAAACTGATAGGGGTTTATGACTCCGTCGAAGGTCGGGTTTCCCGAATGCCTTTTTACACAGAACAGATATGTGTTTCCGACCGCTATATTGCACCTCGGATTTGAACAGGGATAATATATCATCATTCCGCTGTCCCGTTCAATGAGGCCTGCTTCCACCATCTTTTCATACTGTTCGTCTTCTTTATATCCGGGAATACCGCCGTAGAGCCTGATCCTGCAAATGTCCTGTTTTTCGCCCTTATACTGTTTTTCAACACTGACGGTATATATCGTATAAAGTATTCTTTTATCGTTTCCTTCGTCAAGAACCTCGTATGAAATATCTGTCAGTTTCCCCAGATATATGTCCGAGCATGCATTTACAAGGTCCTCCGGCTCCGGATACCCCTGCCAGTCACCATTCATAGGCATATACCTTGCATTTTCCGAATAAGATAACGGCAGGTCGTTCGGATATGTGCTGTCAAGTTTCCTGTTTCTCAGAATCTGTTTCCGTATAACGCCTGTCGCAAGCACCGCCACGATCAGAACTGCCGCGGCTGCCGCTGCGATCCTTATTATCTGCGTGCGCCTTAAGAAGATCTTTTCCGGATTTCCCGCCTCTTCTATGTATCTGTCGTCAATTTCGTCGAGGAATTGTTCCATCTCCTTTTTTGTTAAATGCTCCGTATCCTGCTTCATTCCCTGTTCCATCCCGTAACTCCTTTCTCTGCGAGGAAAGCCTTCATCTGCGCTTTGAGCCTGTTGATGCGGGTTCGCAAAGTGCCCTCCGAAAGGCCCGTCATTTTCGCGATGTCCGCATAGGAGTCGCAATACCAGAACCTTCGGATGAACAGTACCCTGTTCTCTTTTGAAAGCTTTGAAAGAAACTCATTTGCATAGGATGAAATTACTTTGTTGTCTGCGTTTTTTAAGGCTGTCTCCTCGGCTGTCGGCGCAGTCTCCCGCTCGAGACTGCAAAGTTCCTCAAAACTTGCGATATACTCCGTTTTTCCGTTTTCCGCTCTGTGATACTTTTTGATCGACAGATTGCGGACTATCCCGCAAAAGTACGCCATCAAAGAATCCGGCCTATTGGGCGGGATCGAGTTCCATACAGCCATCATCGCATCATTTACGCATTCCTCTTCATCCCTTGCGTCAGAAAGGTGGTTTGCGGCAATATGCCTTGCAAGTTTGCCGTACTTTGCGCCAAGCACATCCAGTGCCTTCCCGGACCGTGCAAACAGCAGCTCTATTATAGCTTTGTCGTCTGTTTCAGATATCTGCCGCATTTTAACCCTCAAAAACAGAGCTTCCGCCTCTGTTTTCCCCTTTCACCTTATAAGTACCTTTCCGCAGAAAAATGTTACACGGTGCGCCAGTTTATCGAGCAGACCGGCGGCAGCCTGTCAAAATCGAGATATGACACTGTTTTTGCCCAATTGTCGTGCAGGAGCAGGAAACGATGCTGCTTTCCGCCGGCGGAATAAACAGCATAGCCTACTATCAGCATGGTATGGTCTCCGTAAAAGCCATTTCCGTCGCGGAACAGCGAAAAGACCATGGGAATCCCCTTGTCTATAAGCTTCGTTATCCTTGCAAACCGCACTCCGACGCCTTTTACGAAAGCAACTCTTGTGTGCGCGCTGCGGCCCGCCTGTCTCAACGTCCTGTCAAATATGGGTTTTATCATGAACGGATTGGTTCCGCGTTTCCCAAAGAAGAACCGTTTGGCGTTTTTATAGACTCTGTCGAAAACATCTTTTGCAAGGGGAGCACGGGTTTCTGCAGGCGCATCGTTCTTTGTACGGGTTCCTGCCGATGCGGCCGTAACATCAGTGCCGGGGTGAGCCTTCTTATCGGTATTTGAAGACAACGCTCCCGTGTGATAAAGCGCGGATGTGATGCTTGCTATGCTGCAGCAGTTGTTCACTCCGTAATCGTCCTGCAAAAGCGGGACAAACCCACTGAGCACCTTTTCCCGGATACAGGAAGCTCCCGTAACACCATAGTTTTTCAGGAGATATTCATCAACATTCTCCTTTAATATCCTGCGTTTTCCGTATTTATTTCTTTTGAACAGCCAGGTAAACATCATGCTCTTCCTTTCCGGACACGAAACATCTCTTTCAATTGTATATCAACCATGTCCGGAACTCAACAAAAAAAGCCCGGAAAGCCGTTAAAAAGGCTTTCCGGGCTTTGTCGTTCACCGAACCTCAAGAGACCGTCAGATATAGAATTCCCTGATCCCTGCGGGATAAACAGCATCCCTTGATGTGTTAACAAGATAAGTCTCTCCGGCCCACTCTACGGATGCGTAGATAACGCCGAGTAAGGAACGGGCATCTACCTTAAGGCTTCCGTCAAAGTTTTCAAGGATGAATTTATCTGTTGTGCCGTCGGAATTAAGAAGTTTTACGAACTTTTCCGAATCTTCGGGTCTGTCAAGGCATACCCTTGTTCTGCTGTGTGCCTGTGTCATAGTCATGTTTTTTTCCTCCTGATGATTTGATCTGTAGTATTATTTACAAGGGAACGAAGAGTGTCCGCCGGTGAACATCATGTATTCATGGGGCATCCGTTCTCCTTGGAAACTGCTTTTATGTTTTTCGGTTTACAAGGTTATACTACTTTGATTTTTATTTGTCAACATAAAAATTGCACAAATATCAAATTTTTTTTGTCATCGGGAGCGACAGTTTGCTACTCTATGGCATTTATGATGTCAAGCACGGCAGCTTTTATCCTTGCATTTACGTCAAGCGCAGCCTCGCGCGAATCCTGCTTTGAATAGAAGTAGAACTTGATCTTCGGCTCCGTACCGCTTGGCCTTACGGCAAACCAGCTGCCGTTTTCGAGGAACAGGCGGATGGCGTTCTGGGGAGGGATATCCTCGTAGCCGTTGATGTAGTCGATGACCTTTTCCACCTTTATCCCCGCTATCTCCTTAGGAAGCTCTGCACGGAAGGTCTTCATCATCCTGCCGATGCGCTCCGAACCTGCTATGCCCTCAAGTATGATATTCGGCTCATCCTCCGCGAAATACCCGTACTTCGCGTAGATATCCTGCAGAACATCCCACAGCGTCTTGCCCTGCTTGCGGTAGTAAGCCGCTGCCTCGGCAACGAGCATGCCTGCGGAAATACCGTCTTTATCGCGGATATCCTCGCATGCTGCATACCCTACGGATTCCTCATAGCCAAACAGGTACTTGTAGCCGTTCTCGTGAAGGTAAGGGATCTTGCCGCAGATGTTCTTAAAGCCCGTAAGTGTCTCAAACATCTCAACCCCGTAGGCGTTTGCGATGATATTTGAAAGTGTTGATGTTACTATCGACTTGACCATTGCGCCTTTTTCGGGAAGCGTGCCGGCGGTCTTGTGTCCTTCAAGTACGTAATTTACGAGCAGATAGCCTGTCTGGTTGCCGTTAAGCGGAACATAATTGCCTTCGGAATCCCTTATCTCGATGGCGAAGCGGTCCGCATCCGGATCTGTTGCCATAAGGAGCTCGGCACCGAATTTCCTGCCGTATTCCTCGCTTAACCTGAAAGCTTTGGGGTCTTCCGGATTAGGATAGCCGACAGTTGTAAAGTCCGGATCCGGGTTCTCCTGCTCCGGAACGATCGTCCAGTTGGAAAAACCGCGATCGTTCAGCATCTGCCTGAAAGGGATCGAACCACAGCCGTTAAGTGGGGTGTAAACAAGCGGTATCGAAAGGTCAAGCTCGTCGCCCTCATGTATCGCGAGGGATTCGATCTTGTCAAGATATTCGCGGTCATATTCGGGCCCAAGCTCGATGATGCTGCCGTTTGCAAGACCTTCGGCATAAGAAGATGTCTTTACGCCTTCCCACATATCAACGGCATTTATTTTTTCAGTCATGCCGCCGGCAACCGACGACGAAACCTGGCATCCGTCATCCCAGTATGCCTTGTAGCCGTTGTATTCTTTTGGATTATGCGATGCGGTTATGTTGATACCGGAAACGGTACCGAGGCGCCGTATCATGAACGCCAGCTCAGGTGTCGGACGGAGTGACGGGAAGGAATAGACCTTTATCCCGTTTGCCGCAAAGATACCTGCCGCAAGCTCGGAAAACTCCCTTGAGAAGTGCCTCGGATCGTGGGCGATGACAACGCCCTTGTCCATGGCTTCTTTGCCGTATCCTGTAATATAGTCCGCTATACCCTGGGTTGCTTTTCCCACGGTATAGATATTCATCATGTTTGTGCCGGCGCCCACTTTCCCGCGCAGGCCCGCCGTTCCGAAGGAAAGATCCTTGTAAAAGCGCTCTTCCTTCTCTGTCTCATTGTCCTTAATGCCCCTAAGCTCCTCAAGAAGCTTCGAATCCTCCGGGAGCCTTTCAAGCCATTCTTCGTATTTCTCTCTATATCCCATTAAATAACCTCCTTCTTTTTGACTCACTCTTGCTGACACCGGTGGGGACGCCCCCGCTGACACTCTCATCTGATGTCAGGCAGGACCGTCCCCACCGTCTGATTGGAAATGTTGTCAGAAACAGCTGTCCCCGCCGATATTTTAATAATTCTCAGCGTTTACTTCAAAATAGCTCTGGGGATGAGCGCATACGGGACAAACATCGGGAGCCTTTGTGCCTACTACGATATGACCGCAGTTCCTGCACTCCCAAACCTTGACTTCGCTCTTTTCAAATACCTGCTTTGTCTCAACGTTCTTGAGAAGCGCACGGTATCTCTCTTCATGATGTTTTTCGATGGCAGCCACGCCGCGGAATTTAGCCGCAAGCTCCGGGAAGCCTTCCTTCTCGGCCGTCTTTGCGAAATCCTCGTACATATCTGTCCACTCGTAGTTTTCGCCGTCAGCCGCAGCCTTAAGGTTATCTGCCGTCGAGCCGATGCCCTTAAGCTCCTTGAACCACATCTTCGCATGCTCTTTTTCGTTTTCAGCTGTCTTTAAGAACATTGCCGCGATCTGCTCATAGCCTTCCTTCTTGGCAACAGAAGCGAAATATGTATATTTGTTCCTTGCCTGGGACTCGCCTGCAAATGCGGCCTGAAGGTTTTTCTCTGTCTGTGTTCCCGCATAGGGATTTCCGCCAACCTCAACAAAAGCGTTCTTCTGGTGGCACTTCGGGCACTCTTCCGGAGCGCTGTCGCCTTCATGAATGTAACCGCAAACCTTACACTTATACTGTTTCATTTTCACTACCTCCTTATTTGTCTGTCCGGCATTTTCCGCTGCCGTCCAGCATATTTAATATGATATTTATATTAGCATTTTTCATGCTCATATACAAGAAGAATATAACCGCCGGATCAGTCCGTTTCTACGCGTATCAGCGTCTTCGGAAGGAACTCCTTGAGCACGTCATTCATCTGCGCCGTTTCTATGGGCTTCGACAGATAACCATCGAAACCTTCGTTCAAATAAGATTCCTTTGCTCCGAGCACCGCGTCCGCTGTAAGACAGATAACAGGCGTATCAAAGCCCGGGATCCGCTTCATCCTGCGGAGCGTTTCCGTTCCGCTGAGCTCCGGCATGCGCTGGTCAAGGAAGATCAGGTCGAACTTCTCGTTGGCAAGGGCTTTTAAGGCATCCTTACCGCTTTCCGCAGTCGCAACACGCATCTGCGTATTCTTAAGCAGCCCCTTTACAACCATCAGATTGACGATGTTGTCGTCCACCACGAGAAGCTTTGCGTTAGGCGCAATAATGCTCTCTCTGCTGCTCTTTTCCTTTATGCTCTCCTTGAAGCGTTCCCTGAAGTCGCCTATAACGTCCTCGGAGCATACTCTCTGCGGGATGACCGCCGTAAATACCGAGCCCTCGCCGTAAGTACTGTCAACGCTGATGGAGCCGCCCATTATCTCTGTAAGGCTCTTTGTGATGGTAAGGCCAAGGCCCGTTCCCTCGATATTCCGCACTTCATTGTCGGCAGCGCGGTTAAATCTCGAAAATACCTTGTCCATATCCTCAGGTCTTATGCCGATGCCGGTGTCTTCAACCTTTATCTCAAGGTCGATAACATCATCTCTTCTGGTGCCGTCGACACATAGCTTAACATAGCCTGATTTCGTGTATTTTACTGCATTTCCGAGCAGGTTCACCATGATCTTGCGGATACGCATCTCATCCCCGTAAAGCTCGTCCGGCAGGTTTTCGTTGACATAGGTCTCGAATTCAAGCTTCTTTTCTTTTGCCCTGATGTTCGTCATGTTGACAACGTCGTTCAGCACGGAACTCAGCTTGTAGGGCGCGTTTACAAAGTCTATCTTTCCGGATTCGATCTTCGAGAAGTCAAGGATATCGTTGATTATGGAAAGCAGGCTGTGCCCTGCGCTCTCGATATTCTTAGCGCAAAGCAGCGTATCATCATCCTTGCTTTCGCGGATTATCATCTCGTTCATGCCGAGTATCGCATTGATAGGAGTACGGATCTCGTGCGACATGTTGGCAAGGAAGTCGGATTTGGCCGTATTGGCTTCCTCGGCATGGCGCTTCGCTTCCACCAGCTCGCTCATGGCGACCGAAAGATTCTTGTAGTCCGAGTTTTCGATACCGAAGTAGAAAATGTAGAGGCCAAGCACGGCTCCGGGATAGTTCATTACGATATGCGTCTTATTCCATATCTCGATCATTATGCCGGCTATCGTAACGATAAGACCTGCAACAGTCGTGATCTTCGCACGTTTGTCAAAGGTTTTGTTTCTTACCGCAAACATGACGATCGCATAAACAAGGAAGTACAGATCCACCGCAAAGCCTATGTAAAGCCTTGTCGCAGTCGACACTGAGATGCTCTCTTTGCTCGTACCTACAGCGTTCGGGACTTTCGCGATGAACACGCCCAGGATGAACAGCAGCGTCACGGTCAGGAAGACCAGGTTTACGAGCCTTAGTGTCAGGAAATGCTTCTTTTTGCGCTCAAGATCCGAGAAAGCGATAACCTCCATGTATTTCGCGAAACTGTATGTGAGGATAAGGTTAAACGCGTATTCGAGAAGCACGAGCAGGAGCGAGAATTTAGGGTAAGACATCCAGAACTGCGTATTGCGGGCGTATCCTGCGAGAATAGTAAGAATACTTCCCATTGCCACCGACATGACAAGGTTTCTGAACCACCCGGTGTGGCTGTCCTTTTTCTTGTCCGAGTTGAAAACATAGATGGCAATAAGCAGGATGATATTGAAAACGAGCGCAGTAAGCATTACCAGCATCTTCTCGGTTTCTTCTGCAAACGTAAAGTATTGAGTTGTCGGCATAATGTTCCTTTCCTGACGCGGCGCGCGCTTTGTCAAAAGTTTATGTCGATGTTCCGCTTATGGCTTAAAAAACTTAATTTCATATACTTCTCCAGAAAAGCCTTAACGGTCTTTCTGTATTTTTCGGGATCCGTGATGACCGACACCGCATGGGCAGCGCCATCTATAAAGCAAAGTTCTGCAGGTCCTTTTGTTGCTTCACAAAGCCTTTTACTGTTGTCCGGCACGATGAAATCGTCTGCGGCGCCGTGTATCAGCAGAATTGGTACAGTATTTTCTTTAAGCGCAAGAATAGGCTTCATCTCTTCAAAGCTCACTCCGAAACGAAGCTTTGCGCCTATGGAACCAAGGAATATAAGGATGGGCGCAAACACGCTGTCGTGCAGCCCCTTTTTCAAAACATTGTGTATCTCTGCAAACGGACAGTCCGCAATAGCAAAGTCCACTGCAGGCTTATATTTGAGGCATGTTAAGGTTGTTGCGGCCCCCAGCGATTCGCCGTGCAGCCCCAGCATCGCAACGTTTTTATAGCGGATCCTTGTATCCTCTATAACATGCAGCAGGTCCACCGCTTCCCGCACTCCGTATGTAGTCGCCGCAGGCGCGTTCTCTCCGTGTCCGCGGAGGTCGTATATCACACAGTTGAAGCCCATATCGAGATAGTTTTTTACGTATTTCAGGGCTCCGAACCTGTTATCCGTGTAACCGTGGGAAATGATCACATACCTGTCCGACGGCTCCGGCGCCGGGATCATGAAGGTTTTAAGCTCATAGCCTTCAAAGCCTCTGACCGTGTACGGTTTTAAGGCTTCCCTGTCGAACCAGGAAAGATCGTAATGTTCCGCCTGCCATCCAAACGCCTCGTCAAGCGTCTGGCGTTTTCCCGTCATCGCGATGCCTGCGATCAATGCTCCCGCTACGGCAAAAACGAGCAGAAGGCCCAATATGACCAATGATGTTATCTGCCAGAACATGGCCAACCTCCGGATTGACATTTGATACTTTTGTTTGATCCCGGCCAAACCGGCACAGGCCGGCTTTTAAGAACTTAGAAAAGTTCCGGGTTTGGGATCAAAGCACTCTTACGAGTCTCATTTCTTCGCTTACAAGCAGGAAATGACCGGTGTAACCAACAGCGATCTTTCCGTACCTGTCATCTATGCCTATGGATCTTGCGGGATTTTCTGTTGCCGCTCTGACGGCATCTTCCCTGCTTACGCCGAAGCTTATGGCACATGTCATGCACTCGAACAGATTTGTCACACTGCCGGCGATGGTATTACGGGCCTCCGCGAGCACTGCCTTTCTCCCCTCAACGCACACTGTCTGTCCGCCCAGGTCGTACTCGCCGTTTGCAAGGCCGCAGGCACGCATACTGTCGGAGATAAGGATCACTCTCTCCGGTCCGAAGATCCTGAAGGCCATCCTTACCATTGCCGGATGGATATGGATACCGTCGCTTATAAGCTCTGCATCCGCGCCCGCTTCGCAGGCTGCCGGGATAACGCCCGGAGCCCTGTGGTTTAAGCCCGGCATTGCGTTATACAAGTGCGTAACATGGCTCGCGCCGCACTCAAAGGCCTCTTTTGCGGTATCATAATCCGATTCCGTGTGGGCAACAGAGAACACTACCCTGTCCGAAAGATCCCTGATGCAGTCGATCGCCCCGTCAACTTCGGGAGCGATGGCTATGAGCTTAACAAGCCCCTGCCCCTTGTCAAGGAGCCTGCAGATCATGGCCTTATCCGGCGGTATGACATAATCCGCGTTCTGGGCTCCGATCCTGTTTTTCGATATGAACGGTCCCTCAAGGTTAATGCCCTCAAGCGCCGCATAGCAGGGAAGCGTGAAGGATGTGTCGTTCTTGTATTCAAGAGCGGCCTCGATGACCTTTGTTATCCTTGCTTCGTCGTAGGTCATTGTGGCGGGGCAGATCGCAACCACGCCGTTTGCGGCCTCATATTTCGCAAGCGCTTCTACCGCCTCTTTTGTCGCATCACAGAAATCAAATCCCTTTGCCCCGTGAAAATGCAGGTCAACAAGTCCCGGTATGGCAAGAAGCCCCGAAGCCTCGATGGTTTCATCATCCGCAGGCGCCGTCCCCGGCTCATAGATCCCGGCAATTATACCGTTCTTTACGGAAATATCCGCAGGTCTGAAAGTGTGATCGATATACGCAGATACACCTTTTACAAGCATTTTCCCACCTCTTTCTGCTGTTCTCCAGCTGTTGCGGGCTTTTTAGAAGCCCTGTTGTTAAATATCCGAATAGTCTTTAAGGATGCGCTTCAGGTTATGTACCGCGCGCTCTTCAAATTTCCTGTAAAGGCTAATCTCCTCCTCTGTAAAACCGTCATAGCGGATATCCTCAAAGTCGCTCAGAACGTGCTTTAAGTCGCCGGTAACTGCCTTTGCGCCGTCAACGAGCCTGTATCGCGTTTCTTCCGGCTGTTCCGGCTTTTTCTCACGGTTTTCCGGCTTTTCTTCCCGGTCGGCCTGTTTTTCGTCGGTCCTTGCGGGCTTTACCGCCTCCGCGTATTGCTTTCTAACAAGCTTTTGCAGCGTAAGGAGCGCCGTTGCGCCGCTGCATTCAAGATAACTTACCGCCTCTTTTATCGTAATGCCTTCCTTCGCAACCGAGAGCAGAAGGAGCATCCTTACATCGATATCCTTTAGCCCCGTCTTTTGCGCGGTCGCGTGCGACAAACGCGCAAGAAGCTTATTTTCGTAATAATTGTAGGCAAAGACATTATCGTCACCGTTAAGGAAATATACCGGGATCGATTCCTCCCCAAGCTTCTTTGTGCTCATCGAAAGCGGGGAAGCCGGGTCATCCCTTGCAAATTCCACAAGATACATGAGGATGTCCGCCTTGCGGGACTTGTAATCCTCCTCGTTGTGGATCTTTTTGAAGAAATCATCATAATACCTGATGACATTTTTCTTGGCTTCGGTGATCTTTTTTATGTTAAGGCTCTTTGTCACAAGCGAGCCTTCCGTCTTGACATAATAGTAAACAGGCACAGGCAGTGCCGCAATGCGCTCACAATGCGTCACATATTCGAGATTGAAGATGAAATCCTCGCAAAAGCTTACTTGCGGATCCATACCGAGGTTGTATTTCCTGATGATGTCCGTCCTGTAAAGCTTGTTCCATACCACACCGTAATAGAAATCCGCCGGGTTCTCCATCAGATAATCGCCGAATTCCTGTACCGTCATCACCTCGTCGGTGTCGATATCGCCCTTTGGGGCTATCCTGTCCCCAACCACACGGTAAAAATCAGCTATTACAAGATCGGCGTTCTTATCTGCTGCGGTACGCACAAGCAGTTTTGTCGCCTGGGGCGAAAGCCAGTCATCCGCGTCAAGGAACTGTATAAATTCGCCTCTTGCCATGGCAATGCCTTCGTTCCTTGTGGCCGAGACTCCCTGGTTCGGATTGTGTTTTACAACAACACGCTTGTCCCGTGCCTCAAAAGCATCAAGTATCTCCTTCGAACCGTCCCTGCTGCCGTCGTTTATGAGGATCAGCTCGAAGTCCCTGAACTCCTGCCCAAGGATACTTTCCACGCACCGGCCGATGTACTTTTCAGCGTTATAGACCGGCACTATTATACTTACCTGCGGCTTCTCCTGTGACATTTTCCTCTCCCCCCGTTGAAATCTTATCATTATATTTTATCAGAAAAGTGTTGTTTTTTCAACAATAACGGGCAAAATCTCCCTGTCGGTTAATAAAATGTCATTCTTGAGCAGAAACAGTTTTTCACAAGTTAGGTACAACTACTCCGGACTTGTTACGTTTTAAATAAATATTTTTTCATTCTATCTTTGTATCATTTCCATGATCATCCTTTTTAAACCCATTTAAAATCCGACCTTTTAAAAATTCTCTTTTTGTCGATATGCCGTTTTAAACCCATTTAAACGAAATTAATTTTAAAATTAACAAATGCCGTTCTTCTCCTGTAGATTTCCGACTTTTAAAAAAATATGGTTTTTTCTTGAAAACTAAAATCAAGTTATTTATACTGATTTTGAGACAGTTTACTTAAGTTTTGCACGGGGTGCATATACGGTCCCGTAAAGCTTAAGAGGAAGGAGTCAGGTTACAGTATGAAGGAGACCTGCATAACCAATATCGATTCACTGTTAAAGTTCGTTAAAGGCCTGGATGATTCCCATGACGGCCTTCGCCTGTGGTACAGGGGAGACGACTGTTCCGACAGGCCCCTTATCCCGTCCATCCAGCGCACGGAGCAGCGCATACAGGTGGAACGTTACATGACAAATGACTTCTATATAAGAGCCCATCAGATCATGTCAAATCCACCCGTAAAACACAATTACGCCGCATGGGTCTCGATAATGCAGCATTACGGTCTTCCGACGCGTATGCTTGACTGGAGCAAATCTCCCCTTATCGCAGCCTTTTTTGCGACGGAGAATTTTGCGGTCCATCCGTCGACGGACGCGACCATCTGGGTTCTCGTCCCCGATCTTTTTAACGAGATGATGGGTTTCGGACGCTGTATCTACCCCATTGATGCCGACACCACCCAGGAGATGCTCCTTCCGGCTTTTAAGCATAACCACCATAATCCCGAGCTTGTTGACAGGATACTCGCGGTAAGTTCCATAGAAAATAACCTCAGGATGTATTCCCAGCAGGCCAATTTCACTGTCCATAATTCGCTCAAACGGCTTCAGGACATCTGTCCGGACGACATCCTTTACAAGATCGTCATCCCGAGTGACAAAAAAGAGTACTTCCTTGAAAGCCTGAGAGTGTTCGGTATTACGGAAAGCTTTGTTTATCCGGATCTTGACCACATTTCAAAGGATCTGAGACGTTTTTACAATATCTAAAAAACATGCTGATTGCTATAGCGTTATATACATTTCGGCAGATCACCAATCAAATATAAAGGGGGCATTTCAGATGCAGATCAGACTGGAACATCTTACAAAAAGATTTCCCAACAGAAACAAAAAAATAAAAGAGGACGTTATCGCCGTAAACGACTTTGACTTAACTCTTCCGGACGGAAAGCTCATAGGGCTGCTCGGCCCTTCGGGCTGCGGCAAAAGTACCGCTCTCAATCTCATCTGCGGTCTCCTTGAGCCTTCGTCGGGCAGGATCTTTTTTGACGACGACGATGTTACTTCGATCCCCGCGGAGCGCAGGGGTGTAGGTCTTGTCTTCCAGAGCTACGCTCTTTACCCGCATCTGACCGTTGAGCGCAATATCCGCTATCCGCTTGAAAACCTCAAAGGGGATAAAAAGCTTACAAAAGAGCAGATGAAGGAAAAGGTCCTTCAGGCAGCAAAGCTTGTCCAGATAGACGAGCTTCTCGAAAGAAAGCCGAATGAGCTGTCAGGCGGCCAGCAGCAGCGCGTTGCCATAGCCCGTGCGCTTGTAAAGACCCCGAGAGTCCTGCTCCTCGACGAGCCTCTGTCAAACCTTGACGCAAGGCTCCGTCTGCAGACCCGCGAAGAGATCCGCCGCATCCAGAAGGAAACCGGCATCACCACTATCTTTGTAACCCACGACCAGGATGAGGCCATGAGCATTTCCGATACGATAATCGTTATGAACGCAGGCGTGATCCAGCAGGTCGACAAGCCACAGGATGTTTACGATAATCCGGTAAACCTTTTTGTTGCGAAATTCCTTGGTACTCCCGCCATAAATGTTTTTGACGGCAAGGTCGAAGACGGTGTTCTCTACATAGGAAAAGATGCCGTCCTTAAGCTTTCCGGCATAGGAAACAGGCCCGTTAAGGTCGGTATCCGTCCCGAAGGCTTTAATCCCGAAGAAAACGGCCCGTTTGTCTGCGACCTTGACAGAGTCGAGGTCATGTGCCGCGACATCAGCGTCGTTTCAAGGCACGAAGGCTCCGAAACGGACATCATCCGTTCCATCATAACCAGCGAACATGCAAAAAAGATGAAAGGCGAAAAGGTCCGCTTCTCGTTAAAGCCCGAAAAAGTCCACATATTTGACAAAGAGACCGGTGAAAGACTCTACTTTGAAACCGTCTGAAGTCCATAAAGAGGAGTGTCGATAATGAAGAAAAACAATCTCAAAGCGTGGTTGTATCTTATCCCCGCCTTCATCTTTCTCGGAGTTTTCATGGTCTACCCGCTGATAGACGTGCTTGTCTACTCCTTCGAGGAGGGTTACAATTTCGCTTCGCAAACGTCCTTTGGCACCGGCGCCTACAACTACAGATACGTGTTAAGGGATCCTTACTTCCTGCAGGCGCTTAAAAACACGTTCATACTCGTTGCAATAACCGTTCCTGTCTCCACGGGGCTTGCGCTCCTTATCTCCCTCGGTCTCAATTCCATCGAGAAGCTGCGCGACCTCTTCCAGACGGTGTATTTCCTGCCTTATGTAACGAACACGCTGGCTGTCGGTCTCGTCTTCATGATACTGTTCAAGAAAACGGCATATACAGACGGACTTGTCAACCTGCTGATCAAGCTTTTTGGCGGAGAGGCAGTGGATTTCATCACGGGTCCCTACTGGGCGAAGATGTTCGTGCTGTGCTTTTACACGGTCTGGATCGTGCTTCCCTTCAAGATCCTGATCTTTACAAGCGCCCTCGCATCCGTGAACAAGGTCTATTACAGCGCGGCAAGGGTCGACGGGACTTCAAAGTTCCGCATGTTCCGTACCATAACGCTGCCGATGATCTCTCCCATGATCTTCTACCTTGTCATCACAGGTTTTATCGGTGCTTTCAAGGCCTACAGCGATTCAGTGGCCCTGTTCGGCGTTGACCTTAACGCAGCCGGCATGAACACCATCGTAGGTTACGTTTACGACATGCTCTACGGCGATTCCGGCGGTTACCCGTCCTATGCTGCCGCAGCTGCGATAATCCTGTTCATCATCGTGCTTACAATTACCTGCATCAACCTGCTTGTAAGCCGCAAGCACGTTTACTACTAAGGAAGGAGGGCAAAACCATGGCTGTTCAAAAACAAAACGATTACGAAACAAAGGCTGAGCGCATCAAGGCAAAAGTCGGGCGCATATTTGTGTACTTCGGGTTATTTTTGTGGGCTCTCATTGTCCTCTTCCCGTTCTACTGGATGCTGCTCTCCTCGGTAAAGAGCTACGCTGCATATAACGGCGAATTCACCCCCAAATTCTTCACGCTCTCGCCCACGATGCAGAACTACCTCGACGCCTTCACATCGGTCCCCCTCGGGCGTTACCTGCTCAACACCTTCATCTTTACGGTGCTTACGACAGGTCTTATGCTGATCGTCATCATATTTGCGGCGTTTGCCTTCGCACGGCTTGATTTCAAGGGCAAAGACATTGTTTTCACACTGTTCCTTTCGCTGATGATGATCCCCAACGAGCTCGTTGTCATCACAAACTTTGTTACCATCACAAACGCAGGCCTGCGCAACACCTTTGCCGGCCTGATACTGCCATCCGTAACGAGCGTCTTCTACATTTACCTGCTTCGTGAGAACTTCGCCCAGGTACCCGATGACATCTACTATGCCGCAAAGGTTGACGGAACCTCGGATTTCCGCTATCTTTTCAAGATGCTTATCCCTATCTGCCGTCCGACCCTTGTGACCATCATCATACTTAAAGTCATAGAGTGCTGGAACTCCTATGTATGGCCGCGCCTCATCACCGACGACCAGAACTATTTCCTTGTTTCAAACGGTATCCAGGAGATAAGGGAAAACGGCTTCGGACGCGAGAACGTCCCTGCCATGATGGCCGCAGTCGTTATAATCTCGCTGCCGCTCATAGTCCTGTTCCTTATCTTCAGGAAAAAGATCATGGCAGGCGTTGCAAGAGGAGGTACAAAGGGATGAAAAAGCTTAATGTTACCCGTTTTCCTCTTTCAAAGCTTTTGCGCGGGGCTTTAGTCCTTCTGCTCACCGTGTTCATGCCGGTGCTCCTTTCCGGATGCCATAAAGCCAGGAACCTTGCCGTATACGAGGTTCCGGAAGACTTCGACACCTCAAAGCACTACGAGATAACCTTCTGGTCGAAGAACGATACAAACAACGTTCAGAAGCGCATCTACGCCCAGGCCATAAAGGATTTCGAGGCAGCCTACCCGAACATTACCGTGACCATGCGCCAGTACACCGATTACGGCGCGATCTATAACGATGTTATAACAAACATCTCCACCGGGACAACCCCGAATGTGTGCATCTCCTACCCGGATCACATCGCAACTTACCTTTCCGGTGAAAATATCGTTGTTCCGCTCGATGCCTTCTTTGCAAGCGAAAAATACGGATTCGGCGGCACAGACATAAAATACACGCCGGTTGCAAAGGACGGCGTAGTGCAGAAGTTCCTTGACGAAGGGCGTTTCGACAGCTGTTACTACGCGCTCCCCTTCATGCGTTCCACGGAAGCCTGCTATATCAACAAGGATATGGTCGAAAAGCTCGGCTACACCATTCCCGAGGACCTTACCTGGGATTTTGTGTTTAAGGTCTCCGAGGCAGCCATTGAAAAAGATGAGAACGGGCTGTTTAAGATCAACGGCCAGAAGGTCATGATCCCATTCATCTACAAGTCCACGGACAACATGATGATACAGATGTTAAAGCAGAAAAACGCGGGATACTCCGACGCAGCAGGTAATGTTTATATTTTCAACGATACGACAAAAGAGCTCCTCAACGAGATCGCGATACATGCAAAATCCCGCGCGTTCTCTACCTTTGCGATATCAAGCTATCCCGGCAACTACCTTAATGCAGGACAGTGTATCTTTGCGATAGACTCTACCGCCGGTGCGACCTGGCTCGGGTACGGCGCTCCGCTTTCGGATATCCACGACAGCCAGAAGGTAAAGTTCGAGACCGTTGTAAAGCCCATTCCGCAGTTTGATCCCGAGCATCCGCAAATGATCTCCCAGGGCCCGTCGCTCTGCATCTTCAATAAAGAGGACACCGGAGAAGTGCTTGCATCCTGGCTTTTTGCCCAGTACCTGCTGACAGACAAGGTCCAGGCGGCATATTCTCAGACCGAAGGTTACGTTCCCGTAACAAAGAGCGCCAGGGAATCCGAACAGTACAAGGATTATCTGTCAAGAAGCGGCGAAGATAACGACACCTACTACAAAGTCAAGATCGACGCCACAAAGCTTCTCCTTGAAAATACCGATAACACCTTTATCACCCCTGTTTTCAACGGTTCCGCTTCTTTAAGAAATGCTGCGGGGCAGCTCATAGAAGATGTTGCAAACGCAGTAAGACGTAAGCAGACCGTAGATGACGAATTTTACGTGAAAGAAAAGGAACGTATCATAAGCCTCTACAAGCTGAACGAGATCACAGTCTCCGGCGAAGTGAGAAAAGAACTCGGAGAACTGCCGAACGCGTCAAAGGCGCTGATAATAGTCCTGATAGTAGTCTGGGCGGGGATCGCCGCGTATTTTATCCGCGATAAGATCCGCGAAAAAAGGGCTCAAAAACAAAAGCATTGATTTTTCACAAAAATCGTTTATAATAATTGCGTGTTCGTAAGGACGGACACGCAATTTTTTTGAAAAGAGGAGATTAACTATGAAGAAAAACCTCATACTGGCGCTCGCGATGGCTGCTATGGTCGTTCTTGCCGCATGTGGCAATAAAACTACGACAACACCTACCAACACACCCGCAACGCCTACCAACACCCCATCACCCACGGAAGCTCAGAGCACCCCTACGGATGTTCCCGCAACTCCTACACCCACAGAAGCTCCTTTCGATCCCGCTGCAAAGTCCGAAGGCGTTATGACATTTGCCCAGTATTCTGCTGCAGAGATGGAATCCCAGGTCGTTATCGAGTGCTATGTTCAGGATCACCAGTCCTGGTATAAGGACAAGATCACTGTTTACGCAGCAGATCCCGACGGTGCTTACTTCATCTACAACATGGCCTGCTCAGAGGATGATGCCAAGAAGCTTGTAAAAGGCACAAAGATCAAAGTTACAGGTTTCAAGGGCGAATTCTCCGGTGAAGTTGAAGTTAAGGAAGCTACCTTCGAATTCGGTGAAGGCACCTACGTTGTTGAAAAGGCAACAGATGTTACCGCACTTCTTGGCACCGCTGATCTCGAGAAGCATATGAACGAGTTCGCAGCTTTCAACAATCTCACCATCGAGCCTTCCACAGATGCGGACGGCAATCCCGTTGCTTTCCTTTACAAGCACAATGGTTCCGGTCAGGACGGTGATGACCTTTACTTCAAGGTCAACAGCAACGGAGAAGTTTACACCTTCACCGTTGAATCTTACCTTTGCGGTAAAGGAACAGACGTTTACGAAGCAGTAAAGAACTTTAAGATCGGTGATGTTGTAGATCTTGAAGGCTATGTTTACTGGTACAACGGAATCAACCCTCACATCACAAGCGCCAAGGTAAAAGGCAATGCAGCAGCAAAGAGCGACGGCGTTATGACATACGCACAGTATGCTGCCGCTAAAGTTGATGATGCAGTTGTTATCGAGTGCTATGTTCAGGATCACCAGTCATGGTATCAGGACAAGCTCACTGTTTACGCAGCAGATCCCGACGGTGCTTACTTCATCTACAACATGACCTGCACCGAAGCAGATTCCAAGAAGCTTGTTCCCGGAACAAAGATCAAGGTTACAGGCTTCAAGGCCGAATGGTCGGGCGAGGTAGAACTTGCCGCAGGCGCAACCTTTGAGATCATTGACGCTCCCGCATATATCGCACCTGCAGTTGATATTACTGCTGTCTTCGAAAGCGGAGAAGATATATCCAAGTACATGAACCGCAAGTTCAGGATCACAGGCGCGAATCTTTCGTTCTCCATGAACCCCGACGGCATCAAGGTTCCTTTCCTTTACAAGGATCACGGCCAGGGCGAGGACGGCGACGACCTCTACTTTGAGATCTACGTCGGAGATAAAGAAATGACCTGCACAGTTGAGTCTTATCTTCGCGGAAAGGGAACGGATGTTTACGAAGGCGTTAAGCAGCTCAAGCTTTACTCCACCATCAACATCGAGGGTTACCTCTACTACTATATTGTTCCGAATCCTCACATCACAAAGGTTGAGGTAACACAGACTGTAGAATGATAACGGCTTAGCCGCATTAAAGAGTTTTTACCCGGCCCTTGGCTGTAAGCATTCTTACGCCAAGGGCTTTTGTTTATCGCAAAAAAAGTGCTTCCGGTTTTAAGCCGGGAGCACTTTTCTGTTATTTTGCAGGACTTTGCAGGCATTCTAAGCCTGTCCGTCACTTTATAAAGCTTGTGACAACTATCTCTATCCCGATACCGATAAGGATGAGGCCGCCGAGTATCGTTGCCTGACGCGAAAACTTCGTCCCGAACTTCTTGCCTATCGCAAGTCCCGCAAAGCAGATAACAAAGGTTACGCCCGCAATGATAAGTGCGGCAGCAAGCGCCTGTATCCAGTCGTATTCCGCTATGGTGAAGCCCACGGACAAAGCATCTATCGAGGTTGCTATGCCCTGCACCATAAGCGCTCCGAGCCCAAGCCTTGAATCCTCTTCCTGTTCCGTATCGCCCTTTATGCCTTCTACAAGCATCTTTCCACCGATAAACAAGAGCAGCGCAAGCGCGATCCAGGGGATGAATTTCTCAAAAGCCTTAAAATACACCACGATAGTGTGGACGCAGACCCAGCCTATCATGGGCATAAGGCCCTGAAATCCGGAGAAAACGCCCGCGATAAGGCTCATCCTTTTAGGGTTCATCTTTGGCTCCGCAAGCCCGTTTGCAAGCGATACCGAGAAGGCATCCATTGCAAGGCCCACACCAAGCATTATGCTGTTTATAAAAAAGAGCGCGGTCCAGCCCATATGGTCCACCTGTATCCGTTCCGGCTGTCCGCCGGTGTCATTAACGAGGATTTTATCACTTATCTTGCCGGGCCGCAAGTGATATTTGCACTTATCCGATTGACTTTTACACATCACAAGTGTTAGAATAACACTACACATGCAGGCAGGAGGAACGCTACATGAACAAGATACTCAAAGAAGCAATGTCCTACATTCTTATCGCGCTTGGTGCGATAATGGCGAGTTTTGCCGTAGCCTGCATCCTCATCCCCAATGACGCCATCGATTACGGTACCGCCGGTATCGCGATCATCATCAGCAAGCTCTCCGGCATCAAGCTTTCTGTCTGCGTAGCCGCTGTATTTATCCCCTTCCTGATCGCAGGCGCAGTTATCCTCGGCAGGACCTTCGGCATCAAGATGCTGCTCGGTTCCGTGCTTTATACCGTCGGGATCGAAGTATTTGAAAACATCTCTTTTGAGCTCAACATAGAGCATTTCCTTGCCGTTGTGTTCGGAGGCGCGATCCTTGGCACCGGCCTTTCTCTGATCTTAAAAAACGGCGGATGTATCGACGGTTCCGAGATCTTTGCGAACATCGTTGTAAAGAAGATCTCAGACAAGACCGGCAAGAACTTCAGTATGACTTATATCCTTATCGCTTTTAACGCCTGCGTTTACCTTGCCGTATTCATCCTTATAAACCGCAATGCAGCGCTCATGAGCCTTCTTGTGTACGTTGTCGCAACCTCGATCATCAACCACTTTACGGACCATTTTGAAGCCATCAAGCAGGTCACGATCATCACGAAACATCCCGACGACCTCATAAAAGCCATAAAAGAGGAGCTCAACAAGACCTGCACCATGATGGACTCCTACGGCGCGATAGCAGGCAGCAACAAGACCCTGATCTGCTATGTCAACTACTTTGAACTTTCCAAGATGAAGGACATTATCTCAAGGAATAAAGGTACTTTCAGCACCGTATCGACCATAGACGAGATACTCAGATAAAACACGCTGCCCCGGCACATCAATGCCGGGGCATTTCTTATTCCGTATAATCTATGCGTTTATATCTTTCCTGCAATACTTCACATATGCCGCTGCGATACCCGCTGCCATCAGGCACAGGCCAACGCAAAGATAAGGCACGTTCAGGGCTTTGTCGTTGATCAGATCCGCCCCCTCACAGAAACCGAAGGGAGTAATGTACTTCAGTACCTCTGCGTCTTTCGAGATATTTGCCACGATATTGAGGAAATACATTACCGCAGCTATCCCGATGCCGATCCCTATACCCGACCTGCTTAAGAAAGCCGAGATCCCAAAGCAGATACCTGCGATAACAAACTGCATCAGGAGATACGCAAGGTGGAACAGCAATACAAGCCCCAGGTCTATCTCCTCGCCTATGATCGCAACCGAAAGAAGCGAGCAGACAAGCACGATAGCGTTAAGTATCAGGATAATGGCATACACACTGAGAAGCTTTCCTGTGACCACTTTGGCGCGTGATACCGGGTGCGTGAGCAGGAATTCCGCAGTGCGCTCCTTTTCTTCCTTCAAAAGCGCGGATATTGCCGTGATCGCTGCGAAGAAGGCTCCGCCGATGGCAAGGATGTTGCCGCCCTCCACAGCGTAAAAGCCTATCAGCGTCCCGAAATTCAGCCTGTCCATGCCAAAGGCCGCGGTAAAGCTGCCCATGGAGGCGAACAGCTCGTTAACGCCGTCCATCTCGGATTTCATTTCCGGATACATCAATACGCAGACAGCGATCAAAAGGCCTATAGACAGGCTCCAGATAAGAATCGCCACCTTCTGTTGTTTTATCTCCTGTAATAATATAGTCATTTTCCCTCCTGTACAGAGCCTTCGATATAAAGGATCCGCTCTGTGTTAAACGGCTTTGGCCTTATTTGACTTGGTATCGTAGTATTCCATAAAGATCTCTTCAAGGCTCGGCTCCGTGATCGTTACATCCAGCACCTTCTGCGCCGCAAGATTTTGCAGCAGCGCGTTAACGTCGCCTTTGAAAAGGTATTCTTTTGTGCCTTCCGCCGTCTTTACCGAGACCTTCTTTGTACCTGTCTCTTCAAGCTTTTCGACACTGTCGCACATGATTATCCCGCCGTCCCGTATAAACGCCGCAGTCCTGCAGTAATTCTGCACTTCGGAGAGGATATGCGAAGAGAAAAAGATCGTGGCTCCGCGCTTGTTCTCTTCGTTCAGGATAGCGAAAAATTCGCGCTGCATCAGGGGGTCGAGGCCCGATGTGGGTTCATCGAGTATCAGCAGCTTCGGACTGTGCTGCACCGCGCAGACAATGCCCACTTTCTTTCGGTTCCCAAGTGACAGCTCGTTCACCTTCTTTTCAAGCCCGAGCCCGAGCCGTTCCGCAAGCAAAGCAGCCTTTTCACCGCATTTTACGCCCCTTAGGTCGGCAGAGTATTTGATAACATCCTTCACCTTCATCCCGGTGTAAAAATTGATCTCAGAAGGCAGATATCCCGTGTTTTTAAGGATCTTCGTGCTTTCCTTTACACAGTCGTATCCAAGCACCTTCGCGCTGCCCGACGTTGGGCTTATAAGCCCGAGCAGTGTCCTTATGGTCGTGGACTTCCCCGCGCCGTTTGGCCCGATAAAACCGAAGAAATCCCCTTCTTTAACGGTAAGTCCGAGCTTGTCAATGCCCCTGTTTTTGCCGTATGTTTTCGTAAGTTCCCGTGTTTCTATAACATTCATAACGATCCTCCCATGTTATATCCGCTATTTTTATGGCATATCTTCCCTGTCGCCAAAAACCGCAGGCTGCTCCTTTTATTTCAGGTACAGCGATTTCCAGAAGGCGATTATCTTCCTGTAATCCTCGACCATCCTGTCCACGTCAAGTTTTCCGGATTGCTGCATCTGCCAGAGGTACCCTTCCGAAGCAAGATACATGTCCTGATACATCATCTGCAGATCCAGACCGTCCTTGAACTTTGCGGGATCTATGGGCGGCAGCGATGCGTTGGACTTTAGTTTTGTGTAGGGCGCAACGATCTTTCGCACATCCTTTGCAACTTCCGGGTCTTTCTCGTAATACGCGCGGATGGAGAATTTGCCCATGTCCGGGTAATCCCGCATCATTTTCGCTTTTACCAGCAGCCCCCTGTACATGATGTCAAAGATGTCGTCACCCTCGTACGCACCGGATTCCTTAAGGTTCTTAAGCGTCAGCTCCTCGGATTTTTTAAGAAGGAACAGATAAAGCTCTTTCTTGTTCTTAAAGTAGAAGAACAAAAGCGATTTGCTGATGCCCGCTTCGAGGGCGATCTCGTTCACGGGGCTTTTTTTGTAAGAATTGTCCGCAAAAACCTTGAACCCCGCGTTGATGATCCTGTTCTGTTTTTCTTCGGGTAATGCATAAAACTTCTCGTTCACGGCGTTACTCCTTTTCGTTTTGTGTAACTTACGGTCCCGGAGAATCTCCGTTCTTTCATGATGAACTGTCATTGACCGTTCCATTCATTGACCGCTCCGGTTAATTTTATTATATTCCGTTGACCGTTTTTGAGAAGACCCCAAAATAATTTCTTTTGTCGCAAGCTTCTCCCCGAACCTTACATCATGTTCAACTATCAGCATTGTAGGCCGGTACCGCGCGATCAGGCTTTCTATCTGCATTCTCGAGAATACGTCTATATAATTCAGCGGCTCATCCCAGATATAAAGATGCGCAGACGTCAGAAGGCTTGATGCTATGAGCACCTTCTTTTTCTGTCCTTCCGAGAAATCCTCCATATTCTTCTCAAACTGGACACGTTCCATGTCAAGCTGCCGAAGAAGCGAGAGAAGCAGCGTGTAGTCAAGGTTATTCCGCTTCGCATGCTCGCTAAGGCGCCCTTTAAGATAAGAGGTATCCTGGTTTATATATGAAATAATGAGGTTTGGTGCGGTATTCAGAGCCCCTGTAATCTCCGGGCATTGCTTTTTCGCGTCACCCCCGGTATCGGGCCCGGTTCCTGCACAAATGCTGTCTTTTGGCACTGTCCCCGTCTCATACCCCGCCTTTTGGAGTATAGCCTTTATCAGGCTTGATTTTCCGCTGCCGTTCTCCCCCTTAAGGAGCACTATATCTCCCTGCGAGAGTTCAAAGGAAAGTCCCTCAAATACCGGCTTTTCGCTGCCATTGTACCGTAAAGACAGATCCCTGCATTCCACAAGCCTTTTTTTATAGTGCGAAAGCGGCATAAGCTTAAGGTCCGCAGGCTCTTCGATATCCCGGAGCAACCCTTCCTTTTCCTCTATCTCACGGCTTATCCTTGTCTCAAAGCTTTTAACACGGCTTTGCATCTTCTTTGTTTTTGCGCCGATAAAAGCCCGAGTACCCATGAAGCGGTCATGCTCCTTTACGGGATCAAAGCCGATCTTTGTGCCTTCGTTTTTGTCTGCCCAGCGTGCCGCGCGGTCTGCAGATGCCTGCAGTTTTCCTATTTCCTTCAGGTGCTTTTCGTTCTCTGCTTTTGCAAAGGAATCTGCCTTCTGCTTATTCTCCCACCATGTCGAGAAATTCCCCTTCTGCACTTCTATCGTTGCGCGGTTAAGGACCAGGACATGGTCCACGCAGGCATCCAGCAGGTCTCTGTCGTGGGAAACAAGTATAAAGCCCTTCTTTTCCGCAAGATAATGCTTTATTATCTCCCTGGAAGCCATATCCAGATGGTTTGTGGGCTCATCTATCAAAAGGAAATCGTTCTCCCCCGAAAAAAGCACCGCGAGCATCACCTTTGTGCGCTCCCCGAAGCTTAAGGTGGAAAAAGGCCTGTAAAGCAGCTCTGCGTCAAGCGAAAGCTTTGGAAGCTCACAAAGCACGCGCCAGCTCATTACACCGCTCTTCCAGTTTTCCATCAGCTCATCCGCGGTCTTTTCAAGGTCTCCCGGATATAATTTGTACGGGAAATAATCGAAGATCACATTTGCGGATATACTCCCGGAATACTCATATTTCCCGAGCAGCAGGTTTAGGAATGTTGTCTTTCCCTTGCCGTTCCTGCCTATAAAACCAAGCCGCCAGTCTGTATCCACGCTGAAGGAAACATTTTCGAAAACATTATCAAAGCTGCCCTCGTAACCGAAAGTCAGATCACTTACATTTATCTGTGCCATATATATCACTCCTGTTCTGTTTTGCGTTTTTACCAAAGCCTGCAAGCATGCCCGCACCGGTTTTATCCGTTTGCGGCAAACAAAAAAGCCTGCTTTTGCGTACGCAAAAACAGGCTCGTAAAAAGACCGTGTAAATATACAGGGCTCCGTTCACGATGATCCAATTCAAGCGTACACTAATAGACCTTAAGCCCTGCAAAACTGCAGCAGCCTTTGGTAAAGCTTATGTCTGCTTAAATCAAATCATCAAAACTTCATTGGACTCCCTCTTCGCACCGGGGATTCTTACCCGGCACCTTTCTTTCAGTATGTGAGTATTATAATATGACGACCGGAATTTTGCAAGATGAATTATTGCTTCAGGGTCTCGTAAACCGCCCTTGTTTCTTCTTTCGTCCCGCCGTTCACGTAGTAGGTTCCGTCCTTTGTAACTATCTTGATGTAGTTTTCAGAATCCCTCCACAGGAAGACCTTGCAGCCGGACTCTCCGTCGACTACGAAAGTACCTCTAAGTTCCTTATCTGTGCCGAGGCCTACAACCTTCGCAGCTTTAAGCTTTCCTGTGTTTTCGCCTAACTCGACGCTTATGATATCCGCTTTGTCGATCACGTAATTGTCGCGAAGCTGGTGACAGATGACTTTATTGTCCTCGAATTTCAGCTGCATCGGCGTGCTTTCGAGCATTCCTATCCATACGATGGCAACGATCGTGACAACAATGGTAAGTGCAAGAACAGCAGAAACAGCTTTCCCGGCAGGGTGTGCCAGGTTGATGGTGCCGCCCATTCCCACGCGTTTTTCTACGTTGAGCCGCTTGTCTTTGGGGTTGTAGTAGAACATGCCTGCAAGCCAGTAGTCATCATCATCAACAGTAAGGGTCATTTCCTTCTCGTAACGTGCTTCAATCTTTTTATTGCGGGCAACGAACAGCGCAACCCCGCCAAAAAGCAGCAGCATGTATACCGCAAGCGCTATCATGAGCAAAATATCAGTGTAAAGGAACAGGAAGGCTGCGAGCACGGCAAACGTAAAGGCTGTGTTTATCCAGGTCATGAGCACGAAGGAATCGGCAAAATTTTTCTTTTTCGCCCTGTTGTAATTCGCGTTTACAGCGCTGTCGGTCGAGATTACCTCGTTCTTCAGGCGGTCGATCACAAAAGCAATGATCAGCACGATAATGCCCGTAGACCAGAAAACAGCGGTTAGTCCCGTGATCATAAAGCTCCCGGCGATCCGAAGCGAATCAAAGGGGATGACCTTAAGATCCACAAGGAGCGCTGCCAGACAAGCAAGGAATCCAACAACATTCGGAAAGATGATCTTTGCAGGCTCAAGCCCGTGCACAGCTCCGGCATTGCTTAAGTCTGTGTAGGTAACCGCAGGCGTTGAGGCAATACCCAGCTTGCGTTTCAATGTCTTCATCTCGCTGTTTCCAAGGATGTAGGGCAGGTTTACGGCAATAATGATGATGAAGATGAATGCTGTCCAGACTGCTGTTTGAAGTATAAGCCCTCTAAGGAGCAGCAGAAGCCCCGAAACGATCAGCCCTGCGATAACAACGAAAAGCGCCTGTTTGCGGTGTGCGGCAAATATCCGGTCAACTTCCGCCGCAGCCTCTCCCTCTTTGTATTCCGGTCTGTTTTTCACGCCGAACACCAGCTTCTTCTCTCTCCAGTTTTTCGGATAGATCATGAAAAAGGTGATAACAAGCGTTAAAACGGCACATATACACATTGTCAGTCCAAAATAGAATGATAACATAGTTTTCCTTTCTTGACGGGCACTTTTCCCGTGCGTGAAAAATTACTTATAACACTCTTCCACTAAACTGATGATCCTGCTCTTTTCAACGCCGGAAAGCCTTGCTTCCGAGAGTATCCGCTTAAGCTCGTTAATATCGGCTTCGGGGATCTCACCGTGCTTTTTTATCTCGGTGCGGATCCTTGCTCCGTTTTTGCGGTCTGTCATTATATAGCCTTCCGTTTTCAGGAGCTGGTAGGCTTTTGAGACTGTCATGGTGTTGATGCCCATTTCAAGCGCGAGCGCCCTTACCGTCGGCAGCTGCTCTCCCGCTTTAAGCTCTCCGCCCGAGATCCCCATGACGATCTGGTTCCTTATCTGTTGATAGATCGGAACATCCGATAATTCATCGATTCGTATTACCATCGCAGGTCTTCCTTTCTGAATATTCTCCCATCTCAAACGATCCCTGACACAGGATTCAGGATATCTTTACAAGTTTCTTTTATCAAATACTGCCATTCCTATGATACCGCATGCTGCCACGCTTATGCAAGAGATGATAACAGCCGGCACAAAATCTTCCGTCTTAAGAGTCCCAAGGGAAAGATTCAGGCCTTCCGTAAGCCTTAAAGGCAGGTATTTTTGAAGCTTTGGAACATAGTTCAGGAAAAACATTACCGCGGTAACCGCTCCGACTCCGAGAAGCACCTGTCCGACATTACCTGCGATCGCTGAAAACAGCAGGAGAAATGCCAGGAGGAACATTCCGAAGAGCCAGTAGCAGAACGCACCGAACACAAGAGCTTCCACCTTATCCTCCGGCCAGAAATAAGCTGTGTAACCATATGTAACACCAAAATACACGAGATACATCAACGTCCAGAGACCGTAAACCGTGATCATCTTCGAAAAAAAGATCTTGCGTCTTGAAAGGCCTTTTGTCACCACCTGCACAAGCGTTCCCTTCATGTACTCGTTAACAAGCACGCCGCCAAGCATCAGGACGATGACTATGACGCACATAAGGCCGTTCTTGTAAAACTGGGTCCAGCTTGTCATTGCGTTGACTGTCACTTCACCGACTACCATTCCGGATTCAGCCAGGGAATCCTTCATGGTTTCCATAAGCCAGGGAGTAAGTTTTGCTATGGCAGGGTTCATGAGCCCGAATATGAAAAAGATGATCCCAAGGATAAGGAGCCTTCCGGTCCTTACGGTCTCCATCCATTCTTTTCTTAAAAATGCTTTCATATCTGTATCCTCATACTGTTTTCTGTATCGCTTCAAGGAAGATATCCTCGAGAGTCGCTTCCTGTTTTTCTATCCTTACGATATCCATCCTGTTATCCGCGATATACCGCATGATCTCAGGGAGTTTCGCAGGATCGTTAAGGACGATATCGCCGGAAGGCAGCCTTTGGAGCTCCGTATAGGCCCGCATAAGTGCTTTTGTGTCATTTTCATGCTCAAGGCGCAGCTCCGTTGCCGTGCTCCTTCTCTTTTGCTTTACCTCTTCGATAGTGCCCTGCATTACCACTTTACCGCCTTCAAGGAGCGCCATTTCATCGCAAATATGCTCCACGTCCGAAAGGATATGCGTAGAGAAGATGATGGTTGTCTCCTCTTTTGCGGCAACGAGAACATCAAGTATTTCCTTGCGTCCCATCGGATCAAGCGCTGAAGTCGGTTCATCGCAGATAAGGAGTTTGGGCCTTCCGAGCAGCGCCTGCGCAATACCGAGCCGCTGTTTCATGCCTCTTGAAAACCCCTTTATCCGGCGTTTTTCACTGCCAAGGCCCACAAGCTCGAGCATCTTATCGCTCCTGCTCTTTATCTCCCCCGAGTTCATTCCTGCGATCTCGCCGCAGAGCCTTAAATACTCCGCAGGGCTCATAAAGGAATAATACTCCGGCACGTCGGGCAGGTAGCCGATAAAGCGGTTTGTCTTTGTATTCCCGTAGTGCACCTTTTCGCCGCAGACAGTGACTGTTCCCTCATCAGCAGCGAGAAGCCCGAGTATTATCTTCATTGTCGTTGTTTTTCCGGCGCCGTTTCGTCCCACAAAGCCGAAGACTTTTTTCTCGGGGACTGTAAGGTCAACACCCTGCAGCACCTTTTTTTCGCCAAAATGTTTTTTTAGTCCGTTTATTTCAAGAACATTTGCAGTCATAAATATCTCCTTCGGGCACGGGCTTTTTCCCGGGCTGCAGGTCACAGCCTGCAGCCGGTCCATGCCCCAAATCTTTACGAATCTTCTTTACCAAGGATAAAGTAAAGGATCGGTCCGATGAATTCCATACCCACGATGGCTACGATAAGCCAAAGTGTGCGGTTCCCGCGCTTGTAGGTCTTGTGTGTGAGGATGTGCCACAGGGTAAACCCGAGCAGCGCAAGCTCTGCAACGATCAGCGGAATAAGGAATGGTAACATTGTTTTGATATCAGGCATAGTGTTTTCTCCTTTCTGCCCCGGCATTTTCCGCACATGCAGAAAGCCGTTTATGTCTTTTGCTGTATTGTTTGTATGTTTTGTATTGCTCCTTGTAATACACATAATACACCCTGTTTTTAAAACTGTCAAGAGGATTTTTAAATATATTTTTCGGCGCATTTATCATAGAGCAAAAAAGCATATCATGCAGTAACTGTTCAAGTGTTTCGATAATATAAAAGAGCGGTCAGTATCCTGACCGCTCCGGTGACAGCTGATAACTGTCATTTTTTATGATATTATGATCTCCCTGTCATATTATTATTCGTAGCTTATCGTCCTTTTCTCTTCATCCACAGTTACCTTTTTTACAGATATAACGGTATTCTCAGGGTATCCGAAAGCTTTTATGTCTGTTGTAAAGCTGTTGTTTCTGATCGTATTGCCCCTGCTCAGCTTTTCGAATTCATCACCGTAGGCGATACCGTCTCCCGTGGCAATAAAGACATTATCCTCTATCACATTTGAAGGATCGCAGGCATACTGGATCACAAGGCAATAGGATTCCGTGTTGTACACGATATTGTTTTTGATCGTGCAGCCCTTGGCGGTACCGGTCTCTTCCGGATCATACCCGCCGATGCATATCCCGGCCCAAGAATTGTTATACGCGAGCTTATTGTCATGAACGTTTATGCCCGATGTGACCTTGCCCTGATGTTCGCTTGCGACTTCAATGCCTATATCGCAGTTGATGACAAAATTATCGTAGATCTCAATGTCGCGTCCGCCGTCCACATATATCCCGTCCGCGCATGCCGATTCATAGGTGGGATTTATCGACGGATCCGAGCAGATGTTCTTTACAACGTTTCCGTGTATCTTCCCGTTTCTTGCGCTGTCCTTGTCATTATCCTCATCCTGTTCATAACCGATCGCATCGATACCGATATTGTCGCAGTCGTGGATGTAGTTGTCCTTTGCTTCAAAATCAGTCACATTTCCGTTAAATACGAGCGATTCACTGCTTCCCAGATGCAGGTTGTACAGTTCGCAGCCCTCAACGAGTATTCTGGTGGTCTCCCTGTTCACGCCGCCGCTGACATAAATACCGTGCGCATTGTAATTATCGTCATCCGTACTGCGGTCATAAATGAAGCCGAGGTCATGTACCTTACAGTTCCTCACGGTAATGCCGGAGGATCCCTTTGCGACCTTTATGCCTACCGGGCAGATATCCGAAGGCCCTTCGATCAGAAGGTTCTTTACTTCGATATTCTCAACGGTGATATCCTTCCCGTTTATGTAGATCATAACACTGTTGTCTTCGTTTTTCATGTCGAAGCCTGTTCCGTCGAAGACCGTTCCCTGCTCGCCGCGAAGTGTTATCCCGTCCTTTTCGATACTTACGGGCTCTTTATAGACACCGGAAGGCAGAAATACGACCGTATCTTTTTCAGCTTTCTTTAAAGCTTCCTCTATGGAAGTGGCATCTTTTCCGACTGTTATGACCGGGCGGCCGTCGGGCGTGGGTGTCGGCGTACCTGTATTCCCGTTTTTCTGTTTTCCGCATGCCGAAATCCCGGTCACGAGTGCCGCAAAAAGCAGGCATAAAGCAATGCGTCCCATGATCTTTTTCATGTTTTTTTACTCCCCTTTTTTTCTTTTTTTGGTCAAATTGTCAAATGACCGGATACTATAATACCACTATTTTTATGTTTAGTAAACTAAATCGTAAAAACCTGTTTACTTTTTCGTAATATAGTGGTAAATTTGTTTCGTTGGCAGATGCAAAATCTGTGCAAACGTTATAAAGAGGAGGCATTATAATGATTAGGTTACGTAACAAGTTACGTAAACCCATTACAAAAGCTTTGGCCGTTTTTCTGGCGGGGGTTTTAGTTTTTACCGGTCTTGGCTTTGTAATGGACAGGCAGATGGTATCTGCCGGCGAGCTTACCCTTGACGGTAAGGTCGATGACTGGAAGGATATCGTTGATATCCTCGAAGAACCTGACGGAGCATTCGACAGAGTCGCAGCTTATTGTGACAGCGACAGTTTCGACATACTTTTTTCCGTCAACGACACTTCAAAATGGTGCTATTTCCAGGTATATCTGGATATAGACAACAATCCGTCCACCGGTTATTCAACGGACGGCGGCGGATATGAGTTCCTGCTTGAAAACGGGTTCCTTTATCAGTCGTTCTCGGGTGAATGGCCCGGTACCGAAGTATCTTACTTTGACTTCGGTCAGTCGGACGACGGCTCAACCTTTGAGCTCTCTGTTCCCTTCAGTTCCATCAATCCCACAGCGGACAAGATCGCATTCCAGATCGTGCTCCTTAACGATTCCTGGGAAAGCGTCTTCAAATTGCCCGAAGAAGGCTCGAATTACGCTCAAAGCAAAGACAAGGTGACCATCGTATCCGATCAGCCTTATATCAGTGATTTCGAGTTAAAACAGAACGATGTCAAGGCCTTAAGCCCCGAAGCCATGCAGGACGGCGTTATCGCAACCTTTGCCGCAAAGGGCGGCGACGGAAAGGATTATAAATATTCCTTCGTAACAAGCTCAAAGAACGGTCCCGACAACAAAGATTTCAGGATAGAAGGCAACAAGCTCATCACAAACAAGAAGCTCCTTTCTCCCGGCGAATACAAGTTAAACGTCAAGGCAAAGAGCGGTGTGAGAAGCGAGATCAAGTCCTTCACTCTCAAGGTTTCGGCCCCCGCTCCCGGTTCCATAACCGAAAACATCTTTACCGGCGACCTTGGTGAATGGTTTATCGTAGATCACACCGAAAGCAAGGATGAAAGCGGCGATTACACGCTTGTTTCAGCCTGCTCCCAGGACAGGTTCTACGCAATGATCTCTTCCGCAAATAAGGACCTTAACACAAGAACATCCCTCGTACTCGATACGGACTCCTCAAAGGGCTTTAAGTACCTCGGGCTTGAAGGCGCAGATTATGCTGTAAGACAGCAGAAGCTTTACCCCGTCATTGCCGATAACAAGCTTGGTGCTCCCCTTGTTTCCGTAAATGAGGATTATTACAACGATCACGTTACATTCTCCCTGTATCTTGACGATATCGGGAATCCCGCAAAGGTTGGTGTCCACGCTTTTGCACTCAACAGGGACGTTTCAATTCCCGAGAGCGGATATGCGGTAACAAAAGATGCCTTCTCTATGTCTTATGACAAAGGATTCTTATATCCGAAGGCAGGTTATGACGCTTTCACAAATCCCGGTACAGGCTGGGCATGCTGGACCACAATAAGCCGGGAAAATGCCGAGAATATCGCATTTGACTACAGTCTCGCTTATCTTCCTCTCACATGGGCGAACCTTGAGACAACAAAGGGCAGCTTCGACTGGGCAAATGTTGAGAAGGAATACCACATTTCCTACTGGGAAGCAAACAATATCAATTTCATCATCCGTTTCGTCATCGATACTCCCGAACCCCTTACCGGTTCAAAGAAGAACGAGACCTACGGAGTAACGGTCAACAAGAGCTTTATCGAATCAAATCTTGCCGAAAACGGCAAAGTTACGGAGCAGACCGTAAACAAGCTCCTTAATACGGGCAACTACCGTATGGATATCCCCGCATGGCTCTTTGCGGAACTGTGCAATGATGTTCTCGCGGGTACGATCAAGGATGCCGGAACCTTCTACAACTGGCCCGATGCAGACGTTCTCGGCGGCGCGGGCTTCTCACCGAATTATGATGCACAGTCGCTCATCACCTATCATGCAGCCTGCATGAAAGCCATTGCAGACAAGTTTGACGGCTCCGCGGCTTACATCGAAATGGGTTCCCTCGGCCACTGGGGCGAGATGCACACATGGCCCGAAGCAGAATCCTTCGAGGAATACGATTTCGGATCAGGTGAATGGCCCGATGACGCAACCATCGAAAAATACGCAAAGGCCTACACCGACAACTTCAAGAAGACCAAAGTCGGCATTAGATCTTCCTACGGTTTCTCAAGAAAGAACAATTTCGGAATGTTCAATGATGTATTCGGACAGCCCGAGGGCACAAATTCCTACCTTGTGGACATCAGTAAGTCTCCCGACTTCTGGAAGACCAACTATTCCGGCGGTGAATTCGCAAGCGGCGACGTTCTCGCGTGGGTACACAACGACAATATCATGCGAACGATCTCCTACCTTAAGGAATCGCACACTTCATGGCTCGGACCGTGCTCACCGTGCGACATAATCAAAGGCAGCGCCGCAGCTTCGATCTACAAGGGAAATATCGATTACCTGCAGACCATCATGGGCTACCGCTTCCGTGTAAGCAAGGTTAAAGAGATCACAGGTGCAAAGCCCGGAAGCAAGATCAATGTAGATCTGACCTTCATAAATGAAGGCCTCACTCCTGCTTACAGCGACTATAAGATCGCCGTTGCCCTTATACCGGAAGGCGCAGCATCCATCGCAGATAACGCAGGTTTTGGAACAGCTGCGTTTGCTTCGACGACGCTCATGCCCGGTTCTGCGCTGAATATCAGCGTTCCCATGACGGTTAACGCCAATGCTTCGGGTAAATACACCGTTGTTGCAACTGTTGTGGATAATGACAACAAGCCCTGCATGAACCTCGGAATGGCAAAGAAGCTGTTCGACAAGGTCTATGTTCTTGGCACAGTAGAGGTTAAATAAGGGGGAAAAGGCAAATGAACAAAAGGACATTTTTCAGAAAAGCCATTGCCGCAATTCTCCTTGTGGCAATGATAACAGTATCGGGGTGCGGCAAAAAGCCCACGGATCAGCCCACACCTACCGTGACTCCAAGCCCCAGCCCTTCACCCACACAGGAAGTCAAGCCGACAGATGTTCCTGCCACACCGACTCCGACTCCCACTCCAATCGTTAACAAGTATGAAAAGGGCAGTACCGTAAACTGCGCAGGTTACACAGGCAAGATCACAGGTCTTGTAACGATGGATAACGACAATTTCTTTGCCGAATCCGGAAGTCTTGTGTTTGATTCCGCCGATGCAGACGGAAATCTTCTCTTCAAAACAGACGAAAACGACGAAAACGTCCGTGTACGCTGCTTATTCGAAGGCGGAAGCGGCGTTACGGTCAAGGAGGGCGATTTCCTTGTATTCAAGTATGAGCCCGTTAAAGAGTTCCCTTTCCGCACTATCTACATCGAAGGCCTTGTTGACGATCCGGAAGGCTGGGACAGTGTTTATATCGGGGATCTCTCCTATAACGACGGCTATGCCCTCATGGAGATCACAAAGGATTTCTTCGACAAGAACCTTGTCGCACTCCGTATAAAGGGTGACGGCGCTCCCGCAGGCTCAGGCCTTTCCTTCAGCCGGGTTTTTGTAATGACAGACGTTGCCGCTCCTGTGGCAAAGGGTTATACCTACGAGGTTTCAAAGACCGTATGCGGCGTTACGACTACCTTCTTCAGCGATGTTTACTCACGCGGTGTTGCATGGAGGACCACAGATGTTGAAGGCAAGGATACCGTGCTCCAGTACGTAAACAAGAATGATGTTCCCGACATCTACGCATTCGACTGGGATAAAGGCGTAACAGACGGCAAGGTTAAATCCGTTCCCGACTACTTCAACACAAAGATAGTAAACTCGGATGATTCCGCAACATACTACTGCCACAAGGCCCATGTTGAAAACCTTCCCGACGGAAACCAGTTCTATTACCGCGTAGGCGGCGCAAGCACAGGATTCTCAAGGCCGGGCCTCTGGACCGTAAAAGCGGAACCCGAAGACATTCTCTTTATCTATGTTACAGACCCTCAGGCTGAGAACGAATCCCAGTACCGCCAGTACGAAACATTAATGCGCGCAGCCTTTGAGCAGGCCCGCACAGTAGATTCCCATCTTGTGGGATACTTCAACTGCGGCGATATTACCAACGAGAGCCATGACGACAACTATTTCGTCGATGAGTACAACATGGCTGTGGATTTTGATGCAGAGGATATGATGGATTCAGTGATCATCCCTATTGCCGGAAACCACGACAACTCCGTAAACGGTTTCTATTCAATGTACGATATCGACTTTGTCGATTACTGCAAGGACGGAAAGCACAATTCACACTCGAGCGGCGGCTGCTCAAGCATAAAGATCGGTAATGTATATGTGATCTCCACAAACTCCAACGAGTCCACTTACCTTACCGGCGGCGGCAACGGCGAATATGACCCTCACTGCGATTACCACGAGCAGTACGCATGGATCGTTTCAGAGCTTGAAAATGCGCAGAAGTTAAGAAACGACGGCCAGATCAAATGGATCGTGATCCTCACTCACGCAGGTATGATGAGCGTCGGATATCACACCATGGACGGCGGTTCGAGAGCCTTAAGGACAAACCTCGTTCCGTTGTTTGCAAAGTACTCTGTGGATCTTGTCCTTCAGGGACATGACCACGCCTACACCAGAACTAACCCGTATTACTACGGCAAGGATATCAACGGCGACTTCTTCTCAGGCTATGTTTCAAACGAGAGAGAGACCGGATCCGGCCACGGCGAGATCACCCATGACGATCCTTTCACCGCGGAGATCGAGAAAGACGGCAGGCTCTTCAACATCGAGCCCGAAGGTACCCACTATATCACCGTTAACTATTCCGGTGAGAAGTCGCTTGACATTTCCAAGGAAAACGCTGAATCGCGTTACGCCGTTCCCGACAGCTACATCGAGGAAGGCTGCGCAACAAGCGTAATCAATGACGAGCTCTGCGCAAAGAGAGTTAAGAAGCAGTTCTATGCGCTTATCAGGGTAAAGGGCGATGTACTGACACTTGATACATACTCATTCAACGGCATTTCTTCAGAGCTGTTTGACACCTTTACGGTCAAGAAGGACGGTTCCGGCCTTCCCGACCTCGCAAAGAGGGATATCGACCTTAAGGGCATCTACGCTTTCGACAAGAAATATGACGGTGAACCCGCAGAATTCGATATCTTCGATATCACCGCTTACAAGGATGATTCCGATGAAGAAGAAAAGCTCTTCAAGGAATACGACGACCTGATCTACAAAGTTACCGGCACAACAGCAGACGGAAAGAGCTACAGCTCCGACAAGATGCCTTCAGCACCCGGTAAGTACACATTGCATATCATCGTTTCCGACGATTCGATCTTCTTCAAGGGCGAAACAACAGTAGATTTTGAAATCACACAATAAATCCTCCCTAAGTAAAACAAGACCGGCCTTGCATCCTGCATGGCCGGTCCTGTTTTTTGTCTGTGATTGTTTCCCGCTGACTCACTTTTGTTTTCGCCGGGATGCCCTGCAGCACGGCCACGAGCGAGGCTTCCGTCGGGAGCAGCAAGTTCGCTGCGGATGCGACGCGCGTTCCGCGCAGCGGACGAGGGCTATGCCCCGAGAGCGCCAAAGCATCCGAAAAAAGCGACTTGCGGCGATGGAGCGTTAAGAAAACGCGCCTGTGACGCGTTTTTAGCGTAATCCGTCCGAGCTATGCTCGAACGGTCGAGCCGTAGTGCAAGGCGGCATACCGCGGAAAACAAATGAGTCAGTGAGAAACGCCCCCACTGACTCATTAAACCAAAGACCCCTGTGGCGCAAAAGCGCACCACAAGGGCCTTTGAGACTATTTATGAAATATGTTGTAAGCCGGTTCAGATCGTCTTCACATCTTTATTGAAGATCATGAACAGCGCCGTAGCGGCAAAGCCCACGGAGCACCCGAGCAGCAGCGCCGTGCTTCCGAGGTTCTGGAGCACAATGCCCGCAAGCGCCGTTGCAATAGGTATAAGTCCCTGCGAGAAAACATTTGTGATGCTCCCGACCTTGCTGAGCTTGTCCCTGTCAACAACGCGCATGAACATTGTCCCGACGGGGATATTGATTGCAGGAATGAGGTATCCTATAACAAGCGACCCTGCGCAGAAGGTGATAAGGAACGCGTTAAGCGATCTTCCCTGCTCCACGAACAACCAGAATGTAACCGTAAGAAGAATCATTACGACCGCTATCGCTGCAATGAGTACCGATACCTTCCGGCCGCATTTATCGTCCTGTTTCTTTGCGCTAAGGATTGCGGCGCTCAAAAGGGAGCTTACGCCAAACACAACGCTTACGACCGATGACCACATCTCCGGTTTCAGGGCACTGTCAAACAGGTAAGAAGGCGCCGACGCAACATCCGTTTTTATAAAGAACGGCAGGAAATTCGATGTCACGGGGGCAAAGAAGAAGTTGATAAACAGTATCGACAGCATAAACACAAGTATTGCCTTCTTCTCGGCAAGATATCTGATGCCGTCGCCCATATCCGCAAGGGCAAGCCTGATCGTAAGCTTTTCCCCGTTTTTTGTCATCTCGTACCGGATGAACATCTCCGAAACGCCGGAGAACACATAGCAAACGCCGACTATCAGGAACAGCGTGTTTACAGGCATTGCGGCGTACATAATACCCGCAAGGATCACGCCGAAAATGCCGATCAGCGAACTTTTGATGGTGAAATAGGAATTCGCCTGCTGAAGCCTTTCTTCCTCGATTATATGCGGGAACAAGGCACCCGCTGCCGGTGAGAATACACCGCTCACCGCGTTTCCCACGGCTCCGACTATAAACAATATGACAATATGCGCCGTTGCGGCATTAAACAGGATCATCAGCACCGTCGCGACTATTATCAGTCCGCCTTTGATGTAGTCGCATACAGACATGATGCCCGCTTTGTTGAACCTGTCCCCGAGCACACCTCCGACAGGCGTGAAGATCAGCAGCATCACGCCGCAGACCGCAAGGTACAGTCCCTGCAAAAATGCGTTGTTACCGCTTATCTCGAGGATATAGAAGCTTACCGCAAAGCTGTAGAGCGCTCCGCCAAGTTCCGAAACAAGGGCTCCGAAGAACACAAGCCTGAAGTTTCGGTTTGTAAAGACATTTTTAGTTTCCATTTTCGTGCACGTTCCTCCAGAGTTGTATCAATTCACTGCTATCAAGGACACCGAGCATGTTTTCTATACTCTCGCCCGCTGAGGTTCCGAGCCCGTCATGGAAACTTGTTTCACTCGAAATGTTTACAAATCTGAAATCACTCCCGCAAAAGCTGGGTGCCATATCAAAACATGTAACTATCTGATGTGCTTTTCTCATACAATCCATCGCATCCTTTCTTTTTTCCATTTTCAGATAAATATACGACCTGGCCACCAGGGTCATCGCCTCGACCTTATCCAGAAAGCCTGTTTTCTTTCCCTTTCTGAACATTTTGATATTATTTTGCTGCCACTCCGTGATATCGAGCGCCGATGCATAGTCACCTTTCGTTCCAAGTACAAGAGAAAGACCGAAGACAGTATTGGTCATCTTCAAAAAGCAGTTTATAAGTGACTTCGACAGATACGGTTCCGCTTCGCTGTATTGTTGCCTGAAAAAAGCTAAGCCAAGCCCGATATCATCATTAAATATCCCGTATTGATTATGCTGCTTAAGTATTTCCAGGGATCTGTCATACTCGCCGAGAAGCTCGTAGGAACTTGCGATTCCACCGTAAATGCTCTGTTCCCCGACCTCGGGATCCTTGTTCTGGGGCAGGAGTGTCAGTGCCCTTTCAAAGAGCTCAAGAGATCTGCGCACCTCTTTTTCATGCTTCCCGCCTACGCCGAAAACCTGGTAAACAACCGCGCAGGCATAAACGGTCTCAAAAGAATTGGGGTACTTTTGCAGAGCTTTTTCTACCTCCGTAATTGCCCTGGGGTCCCTTGTCTTGCAATACTCCGCAAGTCTCTTCACAATAGTTTCTTCGCGGTTGTCCCGGACCTTGTATCCCAGAAGGACATCCACCGAAATATCAAAGAAGTCGGCAAGCTCCATGACCATCGAAAGCTCCGGCGTTGAAAGCCCGGTCTCCCACTTATGCACGGCTCCGGTCGTAACACCCATAGCCTCCGCCAGTTGTTCCTGCGTCAGCTTCTTCTCCTTTCTGAACGCCCTGATGTTCTCAGCAATATTCGGTTCCATAGGCCCTCCAAAAAAACAGTCTGTTCTCTTTATGGCTTAATGATACACCATATTTTTTGAAAATGGAATACACTGATGATACCATTCGTATAATATTTTTTATACCGTTAGTATATGTTTTTGGAATAGAAAATCCGGCATGTAATACCACGCCGGCTGAAAAAACTCCGCCGGGGCTTTGCTTAAAGCTTTCCGGCGGAGCCGTATATACTGCTTAATATGTGAATTTATAGCTTCCCGTATGACCGTTTGTAGTAAGTCTTACCGTTACTTTGCCGTCAGCCGGAACGTCAAACTCCTCATTTCCCGAAACGGTTTTTGTGAGGATCGTTTCCTTGGTGCTCCTGTTCACGATCTCAATGTTAAGCTCGCCTGAACTCGTTTTTATCTCGCAGTGGAGCTTTGTTGCATCCTTTGACGGAGTGAGCCCGTGACTGAATTTCCCGGATATCTTCGCATAGCTTGCTTCATACTTATGAAACGTGGAACTTCCCACAAAACCGATACGGATTCCGGAATTCGTTTCGAGGTTCCCCGTTGCCTTAAGGACTATAATTACTATCAGTATAACAGCCATTAAAGGCACTGCAACGATCATAAAAACATTCTTCTTCATCTTTCATTCCTCCAGTTTATTGTCTTTTTTAAGCTTCGCTATCTTTACCCATGCGATGATAACAGGCAGGAAACACAAGCCGGAAAGTACGCCTAATACCGCCGTCGGCACCGGCGCCGGGAATAACAGGATAAGCAGCAGAAGCATTATAAACGTCATAAAATACCAGGGATAGCTGAGCCGCCTGTAATAATCGGCAAGGTCTTCCTTTTCCGTATGCAGCTCAAACGGCTTCCCGTCGTTCTCTTTTTCAACTATCAGCAGCTCCCTGTTGAAGGTGGTCCTGTTGGTGGAGAAGAAGCCGCCCTTTTCGGCCCACGGCCTGATCGTGATCTTCGCAAGGGACCAGTCCAGGTTGATGTTCTTATAGAAAACCCTGTATCCCATACCTTCAAGAAACGCCTTGTAATCGTTCTCAGACTCAAAGGACTTGTCACCCACGTACTCGACTGTGTAGCAATAAGCATCCGGCGCGCATTCTTCAAACTCATAGGTGAGTTTTCCGGTCTTTACGAGCCTGTAACCCTTATGAGCCATGGCATTCAGCCAGTTCTCCTGACTTTTCATAAAGCCTGCAAAATACCTGATCTTTTTTATGCTCATACCGCACCTCCGATGATCCCTGCAGCAATGTCCGTAAGCTCCTTAAGACGCTCAAGTTCCTTTTTCGCTATCTCTTTTCCCGCAGCTGTGATCACATACTCCTTTGTCCTGCCGCTGCTGTCTCCGTAAGGCTTTATCCATCCTTTTTCCGTAAGGGTGCTGATGGCGCCGTACAGGGACCCTGCCCCGAGCACAAGCCTTCCGCCTGTCTTTTCCTCAATAAACTGCATGATGGCGTAGCCGTGCTTTGGTTCGTAGAGCGATAGCAGGATGAAGAAGGTTACTTCCGTCAAGGCTCCGCCTTTAACATTATCCTTCATATTGCTCCTTTCACACCGTTTTACCGGCTTTAACTGTATGTACCGCATGTATGGATAAGCACGCGGAACAGAATTACGCTTAGTGGTATATCACTAACCGTAATATATCACTAAGCGTAATAGTTGTCAACATATTTTTTTGAAAAAACTTTTAAAAGCCCTGTTTACCGCTATTCTCTTGTCTTTGCGCCCATGGACTTAAGCTCCTGTTTGCGCACATACATCATCTGGTCCGCTCTCTCGAAGGCATCGTGAACGCGTGTATCCTTTTCCCCGAGCAGCGAGTATCCGAGAGAAACGACTACTTCGTTTTTCGTGAGGTTTTCCTCAACCCTGCGGTTAAACTCCGCAATGGTCTCCTCCCTTGTTTCATAGCCTCGTCCCTGCAGAAGAACGGCAAACTCGTCGCCGCCTATCCTGAATACGGAACCATGCTTGAACACTTCGCATATCAAAGCGCTGGCGTCTTTTATCAGCTTGTCGCCCGCAGCATGGCCGAAATTATCGTTTACGTACTTAAGGCCGTTGATATCGCATACAAGAACCGCAAGTTCAGCAAGTTCCCCGTCCTTTATCATCCTGTCAAGCCCTGCCTCTGTATCCGCATAGGCATGCTTGTTTCGGATGCCCGTAAGAGCATCTGTATTTGCCATGCTCTTAAAGGCATTGGTGTTTTCCTGTTCTGCCTCGATCCTCTTCTTCGCGATGATCCTGATCTCAAGTAGCAGTATGCCCGCAAATATCAGCATTGCGGCCAGAATATAGATTATCTGGGCCCTGCTTGACGAAAGGTTCCTCTGGCTTATTCCGAGGATCCGGTCCTGTATTACACTTTCGCGGATGAGCACGACCATTTCCCAGCCGGTCCCTTCGATAGGTACAAAACACAGTGTCTCGCCGGCTCCGTCAGCGGTAAAAGAAAGGCTGCCCTGTACTTCCTTCATGAAACCGTCATGAAACTTGTCCCATTCTTCCCCGGATATATATTTTTTTACGGTGTCAAGAATGTTATGTGTCGAAACAACCGGTCCAAGCTCGGTTCCCGACAGGTTCTCGCCATTCTTCGAATATATTGCGAAGGAAGTTCTTCCCTGGTCGTCAAATGCGAGCAGATCGACGATATCCTTGATATCGATCTGAACAAAGACCGCTTTAAAGCGCTTTCCCATTATCTTCAAGTTCTCTGTGGGGATCGCCAGGCACAGCTGCTTTGACGATCCGTAAAGATATACCGTGCTTATCACTTTATCCTTAAGAACATCGGCCGAAAGGAATTCATGTCTGGTCCCGCCGGTATAGGTCGTATACTGCGTATATACCAGGTTGTCCTCATCAACAAGAGCATACCGGCTAAGAGACATCAGCGACTTGATCTTTCCGATGGTATGCCTCAGTTCATCCTGATCCTTAATCTCTTCATCCTCATAAAAGCCCAGTGATTTCTCAAGGAGTTCAAAGTTGTTTTTTATAAGGTTCATGATGGTCTTCGCACGGCGGTCGGCCATGGCATCGAGATAGAAGGAGCTGACCGAATACACGGCATCCTCTGTAGCACGGATGGTCCGTCTTGACGATACGACTGTCAGGATAACGACCGTCAGCATGATGATAAAAGTCCCTATAGCTGCAGTAAGGACAAATGTTTTATTTGTGATCCTTATTTTTTTCACCCTATATCACCATAAAGCAGCTCAAAGATGAACGCTGCGTCTTCCTGATAGATTATCGTAGTGATCTCCACCGTCTTCTCCGGGAACAGTTCTCCGGGCAGATTACCGTCGGCGATCTTTACGGCAACCTGAAGAGTATCGAATCCGATAGAGTAACAATCCTGAACGCCGAGACAATAGATCACTCCGTCGGCCAGATAACGCAGGGCCTCCTTGTCGTGATCCATCCCGACTATCACCGCATCGCTCTTTGCTTCGGTTATTGCTCTTGCGGCCCCCACGGGGTTACTCATATTGCAGCATATGATACCGTCAAGGTCGGGATTGTTCATTAAGATCGTTTTAGTCAAGTCATAAGCCAGATCTACCGAATCCATGTCATATTCGGTAGCAACTATGGTCATATCCTTGTATTTTGCTATAACATCCTTTGCGCCGTTTGCCCTGTCCTCATGGCAAGGAGCGCCGACGCTTCCTACAAGGATCGCAACCTTGCCCTTGTAATCGAGCTTTTTGCAGAGTGCCTCTGTCAGCTCGGCACCATCCTCATAATTATGGGTATTGCCCACATATGCGATCCTTTTGCAGTCGTCCGCCGCATCAGAGCTGGAAAAGGTCATGACTTTCCGGCCGGATGCTATCATTTCGTCAAGAAGCGGCGATATTACATCTTCATCCGCCACATCCACGCCTATGACATCATAATCCTCTTTCTGTGCAGCAAGAAGCCTTTCCTTCTGATCCGCTGCCGAAGCCTGCAAAGGTGCCATATACTCGTAGGTTACGACCACGCCTTTCTCAAGGAACTGCCGCTGGGCGTCCTCCATTCCGAGAGCAACCGCGTCCCACCAGGAATGGACGGTTTTGTATGTAAAATAAAAATTATAATGGTCACGCTTTGGTACATATCCGTCCAGATTATGATGAAAATTTACAGCTTCCCTTGCATCATCTGTGTTGGGGGCAGGAGCTCCGCTCAGAATAGGTTCGTTTTTACCCGGGCCGCCCTTATCCGTGCAACCGGGAATCAGTATCCCGGACAAGACCAGCAACGCGCAGGACAATACCGTTGCCGCTGCCCGAATATGCTTTTTTTCTTTCCCCTGACTCATACAGGTTCCTCACCTTCTTTTTCATACGTATTGCACTAAAGCTCATGCTCTGTATATAAACTGTTTTACTACTTTACGGGTATCAAGTCAACAGCTTATGCAAACCTCCGTTTCACCAAGGCAGCTCTTAAGCTTCCGTTATCCATGTGCATAAATGTGATATTTCCCGCAGCCTCAACAGTTACGGGGATCTTTGCGTTCTCGGCGATATTGCCTTTGGCATCAAGCACAGCAACCTCGATCCGGCCGCAGGATACGGTACCACACGGTGCCTCCCGGAAGGTATCCCGTTCCGCTTGAATTATCCTTTGAAAAAGGCCTGCTTACCGCCCAGTCATGCGGCAGTGTCACTTCTTCCCAGTTCGAATCGTCAAGATGCGTGTCCCTCCCTTTTACGCAGATCGCACCTGCAGCGCTATGTCTTAGGTGCCTACTTTTCCAGCATCCTGATCAGCTTTTCCTTCACGCCTTTCGAGTAAGGATGCTCTCTTAGCGACAGATTGAACTTTGTGGAGCCGATAAGCACGGACTGCGGGTGCGTAAACTCCATAAAGCCCCATTTACCGTGGTATGCACCCATCCCCGAGTGTCCGGTTCCGTTAAAAGGCACGCCCTTTACCATCATGTGAAGGCAGACCTCGTTTATGCAGCCGCCTCCAAACTGCATGCGCTGCATAGTCTTCTTCGCCCACGGGATGTCCTTTGTGAAGATGTACAGCGACAGTCCGTGTTCTCTCTCCTCTATTGTCCTGAGTATGCTTTCGATATCCGCATCATCAAAAGGCACCACAGGCAGGAGCGGACAGAAAAGCTCCTTTTGTACTATCTCCTCATCGATCTTCACGGGGTAGATGACAGTTGGGGCATATTTGCAGGTCTCGCTGTCTCCCGTCCCTCCAAAAACGATACGGTCCCTGTAGGGTTCGGCGGTCTTAACGCATTTGTCGTAGGCAGCTTTATTTATAAGGTGCGGATACTCCGGGTTATGTGCCGGATCGCCGCCTATCTGGCTTGCAAAGGCCTTTTTCAGCTCTTCAAGGAATTCGCTGGCAACTTCCTTTGCGACGGCTATCTGGTTAATATTTATGCATATCTGCCCGGAATTGAGGATCTTGAAGAATGCTATCTTTCTTGCAGCATCCTTTAAGTCCGCATCCTTTCTTACTATGCACCAGTTACCCGTTTCCCCGCCAAGTTCAAGAGCCGTAGGCGTAAGGTTCTTTGCTGCTTCCGACAAAACATGAACGCCAACCTTCGGAGAACCGGTATAGAATATCTTGTCAAAGCGCTCCGCAAGGCACATATCCGCAACATCATGACCGCCGTCTATCACTGCAACAAACTCTTCGGGAAATGTTTCGGAAAGGATCTCTTTAAGCACTGCCGTACACCTTGCCGATTTCGAGCTGGCCTTGATAACAGCGGTATTTCCGCCGGCTATGGCAGGGACCAGAACCCCGAGGGACAAAAATACAGGGAAGTTGAAAGGGCTTATTATAAGCGAAACGCCGTAAGGCATCTTGTAAACCTTCGTAAGGATGCTTGGAAAGCAGTGCAGCCCGCTGAAATGCGTTTCCGGGCGCGCCCAGCGGCGAAGCCCCCTTATGGCCTCATTTATCTCCATGAGAGTGCTCCCTATATCGCAGAAATACGCTTCCATGGGCGCTCTTCCAAGGTCCTCGCAAAGAGCATCCTCAAGCTTCTGCCTGTTGGTGAGCACTGCCTGTTTCAGCCTTTTTAGCTGCTCTATCCTGAATTTCACGGGCAAAGTCGCTCCGCTCCTGAAATATGCGCGCTGCGTTTCAACTATCCTGTGTATTCTTTCACTGTCCATAAAAAATCCTCCTTGTCGGTCGCCCTCAAAGCTATGCTTGTTCTTCATAGAGATTTACCAATCTGCATCCGATTTTTTAAGTCTTCCAAATACTTATCTTTTAATATTACCATACTATTCTCCCTTTGAAAATTCGTGGCCATTTGTCCATTAATTTTAATTTATCTGTATGAAGCTGTTATGTCAATCTATCTTTGAAAATTTATGGGTTTTATGCCGTTTTTATTAAATTTAAAGCGCATAAAAATACAATTTACGCTTTAAAATGCGCTTTAAGTTGCGCAAAAAGCTCCCAACGGAATCTCATCCATTGAGAGCCTTTATTATCACGGGAGTGTTATCACACTGCCTTTACTTGCCTTTTTCGCTTGCAATCTCTCCCACCATATATTTGGCATAATCCTTTGCAAGATCCGTATCATAAGATATATTCCTATCCCCTGCATATTCTATCAGAGCATCTTGTATCAGACTATGATATCTTTCATGAACATTCTTCAATGCCCATTCGCCGCCCTCTTTCTTGGAAAGGACAAGCCCGTGTGCAGCTTTTACTGTGACTATAACCAGCACATGGATCATCGTGCACACAAGGGCTTTAAGGAGTGTTGCTCCGAACTGGAGGCAATGTTCCTGTAACTAATAACAGTGTCGCTTGA
>JAEEGL014729798.1_pt1 | contig 48149 bp, 32 predicted proteins | sample 9134231 | NCBI WGS metagenome assembly JAEEGL01 (sample SAMN16246548, study PRJNA631951) | gut metagenome | biome: gut microbiome; feature: rumen; material: fiber-attached | host: Bos | place: Iran: Karaj | collected 2018-10 | reverse complement strand
TCCTGCCCTCCCAAGCCACTGCCACCCTCAATGGCCATATCCCCTATGCACACCGCGGTCTACTCCCCCATATCGCAAAACAACCTCAGCAACATGTCAAAAGACAACTGCACCGTGCGCCAGGCGTCCAGCAACGTCGACGCAAAACACTACGATACCGAACGGATCCGGAAAGAATACCTGGTCGAGAAGGTAATGGTCCCGGATGAAATCAACATGGTCTATTCCATGTTCGACCGCATCATCGCCGGCGGAGCCGTTCCCGTCCATGAAGAACTCGTCCTCACTCCCCCGGAGATTCTCCGGGCCGAATACTTCACCCAGCGCCGCGAAGTCGGCATCATCAATGTCGGAGGTACCGGCGTCGTGAAAGTGGGTGACGAGGAGTTCACCATCCCCTTCAAGGAGGCCCTGTACATTGGCCGCGGCAACCGCCACGTTTCCTTCCGGAGCCTGGATCCGGCCCATCCGGCCAAATTCTATTTCAACTCCGCCACGGCCCATCGCGAAACCGGCATCAAACAGGTTTCGAAGAAGGATGCCGTCGTGATGCACCTCGGAAGCCTGGAAGAGTCCAACGAACGAACCATCAACCGCCTGCTCGTCAAGGAAGTCGTTCCCTGCTGCCAGTTGCAGATGGGCATGACCGAACTCGCTCCGGGCTCGACCTGGAACACCATGCCGGCCCATACCCACGACCGCCGCATGGAGGTCTACTTCTATTTTGAGATCCCGGACGATGCCGCCGTCTGCCACTTCATGGGCGAGCCCCAGGAGACGCGCCACATCTGGATGAAGGGGGAACAGGCCGTCATCTCCCCGCAGTGGAGCATTCACGCTGCCTGTGCTACGCGCAACTACACCTTCATCTGGGGCATGTGCGGCGAAAACGACGACTATGGTGACATGGATGTCTGTAAGACCAGCGATCTGAAGTAATGAAAAAGCTCATCATTCTCTTGGCGGCTGCTACCCTCGCGGCCGCTGGGTGTAAAAGCCCCGAACAGAAAGTCATGGCCCGTTTCGTCCCGGAAAGGGCCGATGACTTCGTCTTCGAAAACAACCTCATCGCGGGCCGTTTCTATGGAAAGGCCCTGGAAGGCAACCCGACCTCTCCCGGACTGGACATCTGGGTGAAACTGCCCGGAAAACTCGTTGCTGACGAGTGGTACAAAGGCGCCATGGAAGACCCCGGGTACTATCACCACGACCATGGCGGAAAGGATTGCTACAAGGTGGCGGTCTCCCTCGGCGGCGGTGCCTCCGTTCCGCTGATTGACGGAAAGCTCTGCTATCCCAAGACCAACTATCGCAGTTACGAGGTTCTCGAAACGACCCCCGAAAAGGTTGTCTTTACCCTGAGCTACCCCGAGTGGGAAGCGTCCGAGGGCGTCAAGGTATCCCTGACGAAAAAGCTGACCGTCACGGCGGACAGTTATTTCACCGCAGTGGAAGACAGCTACACGTTCAGCGGTTGTGACAGTCTCTGCGTCGCGGCAGGCCTCAAGCTCCACAGCGCCCAGCAGACCGTGGTCGATTCCCTGGAGAAAAGCGACCGCTACGCCATCTGGGAGAAAGCCTCCGACCAGAGCGCCGAACCCGAAGACGGGCTGATCGGGGTCGCCGTGGTCCTTCCCGGGGCGGACGGTCTCCTGCTCTCCCGGGAGCTGGATCATGCCCTCCTCGTCAAAGAGATTGTTTCCGGCGAGACGCTTTCCTACAGCATCGGCTCCTGCTGGTCCAAGGGTGAGATCAAGACCGCCGAAGACTGGTTTGCGCTTGTCTCCGGCCGGTAAGCATCCAGCTTGACAGTCAATACATTACGAAATCTCCCTTCCCCCAAAACGGGGAAGGGAGATTCTGTAAGTAGCTGATAATCAGCCGTCTTTCCGAAACCGAAGAGACTATACTTCGATCGGCTTATACTTCGGCACGAGGGCTTTCATGATGCTCCAGGCGATGAGGTAGGCAACACCGCAGAAGCAGAACATGATGAAGTAGCCGGCAGGCTTGCCGCTGAATCCGAGGAAGGTGAAGGCATCGCCCATCTGCTCGGAATAGGTAAAGAGTTTACCGGCAATCTTCTGGATAAACATCGAGCCGACACCGCCGGCCATGGCGCCGATGCCAGTCACCGTGGCGATGGTACTCTTCGGGAACATGTCACCGATGGTGGAGAAGAGGTTCGCGCTCCAGGCCTGATGGCCGGCCGCAGCGAGACCGATCAGGATAGCCGGCCACCAGGGCGTATTGAACCGGATGCCGAGGGGCTGGGCGAAAAGCGCCGCAATCGGGAAGAAGGCGAAAATCAGCATCGCCAGCATACGGCCGGCATAAGGATTCATTCCCTTCTTGTCCACGAAAATCTTCGGCAGGTAGCCGCCGCCGATGGACACGACCGTCACGATGGCATACAGGGTGAAAATCAAGGCCTGTCCGAGACCGGACGTCGCAGGGGCGTTGAACTGGTTGGAGAAATAGGACGGAGCCCAGAAGAGGAAGAACCACCAGACACCGTCGGTGAAGAACTTACCGGTGATGAAGGCCCAGGTCTGCTTGTAACCGAAGCACTGGAGCATCGGGATGGACTTTTCGGCCGCGATGGCTGCCTTTTCGGCTGCTTCGGCCGCATCATCCTGGTGGATATACTCGATTTCTGCGGCATTGACGCGCTTGCTCTCCTCGGGCTTGTCATACATGAAGGCCCAGAAGAACATCCAGATAAAGCCCAGGCCGCCAATAATGATAAAGGCCCATTCCCATCCGAGGGACTTGGCCAGCGGCGGGATGCAGAGCGGAGCCGCGAGGGCGCCGACCGAGGCACCGGCATTGAAGATGGAGGTCGCAAAAGCGCGGTCTTTCTTCGGGAAATACTCCGCCGTCACCTTGATGGCCGCCGGGAAGTTTCCGGCTTCACCGAGGGCCAGGATCCCCCGGCACAGAAGGAAGAGATACACCGAGGTCGTCGAGATGGCCAGGGCGGCATTAGAACCGATTTCAACCGCACGCATAGCCTCAACGGAACCGACACCGGTCAGATGGGCGGTCGCCCAGCCGCAGGCGGCGTGGAGGCAGGCGCCGGCAGACCAGACGCCGATGGAAATCAGATAGCCTTTCTTCGTGCCCATCCAGTCCACGAATTTGCCGGCGAAAAGGCAGCAGATGGCGTAGAAGATGGAGAAGAAAGCGGTAATAGTACCGTAGTTATCATCCGTCCAGTGGAACTCGGGTTTGATGAATTCCTCATAGGTCAGAGACAGGACCTGACGGTCCAGGTAGTTGACGGTGGTAGCGACGAAAAGCAGGGAGCAAAGCCACCAGCGCCAATTTGTCATGAGTTGTTTCTGTGTTGACATATGGCTTAGATAATAGATTTAACAGCGCTGCGCATGCCTTCTTTCTGGATCAACGCCAGGTCGGCGGCAAGAAGTTCGGTAAGGCCCGGAATCTGATTCAAATCCTCGCCCCAGATGAAATCGTCGGCGAGGACGCCTTCGGCGACTTTACGGACATCACCCGTCGCCCAGAGGCCTTTCAGAAGGTCCATGATCTTCGGATCATCGTTCGGAACAATCTCATCTTCTCCGCGTTTTCCACCCTTATAATAGGTACAGATACCGGCAAGGCCCAGGACCAGGCCCTTCGGAAGCGCACCTTTGCGCTCCAGATAGGTCTTCAGACCGGGCAGGTCGCGGGTCTTGAATTTCGGGAAGGAATTGAGCATGATGGAGGTCACGAAATGTTTCACGAACGGATTGCGGAAGCGCTCCAGCACATCGCCGGCAAACTTTTCGAGTTCCTCCTTCGGAAGATTCAGGGTCGGAAGCAGTTCCTCGTACATGACCTTCCGGACGAAAGCGCCGATCTCGGGATCTTCGCAGCACTCCTTCACCGTGTTCAGGCCACTGAGATAGCCCACCGGACTCAGCACCGTGTGCGGGCCGTTCAGCAGGGTGACCTTCCGCTCATGGTATGGAGCCTCGGAAGGGACGAACAGGACGTTGAGTCCCGCCTTGTCGGCCGGGAATTCCTTTGCCACCTCCTTCGGGGCCTCGATGACCCAGAGATGGAAAATCTCGGCCTTGTCCAGCAGATGGTCGTCATAGCCGGCCCGCTCGCAGAGCTGGGCGGCGGTATCGCGCGGATACCCCGGGACGATGCGGTCCACCAGGGTCGAATACACGCCGCAGGCCTCCTCGAACCAGGCAGCGAAGTCCGGGCCGAGGTTCCAGAGGTCAATGTACTGCCGAATGCATTCTTTCAGGTGCTTTCCGTTCTCGAAAATCAATTCGCAGGGGAAGATGACAAGGCCCTTGCTCTTGTCCCCCTTGAAGAACTGATAGCGGTGGTACAGGAGCTGGGTCAGTTTGCCCGGATAGGAGGAAGCCGGCTTGTCGTCCAGTTTGCACGCCGGATCGAAAGCGATGCCCGCCTCGGTCGTATTGGAGATGACGAAACGGATCTCCGGCTGTTCAGAGAGGGCCAGGTACGCCTCGAACTGGGTGTAGGGGTTCAGTCCGCGGGAAATGACATCGATCAGGTCCACGCTGTCGACCGGTTCACCGCCGAGCAGTCCCTGAAGGTTCAGGTGGTACAGGCCGTCCTGCTCGTTGAGCCATTCGACCATGCCCTTCTCGATGGGCTGGACGACGACGACGGATCCGTTGAAATCCGTTTTCTGGTTGGTCTTCCAGATAATCCATTCGATGAAGGCGCGGAGGAAGTTGCCTTCTCCGAACTGAATCACCTTTTCGGTGTACTGCTTCGCCTGGGGAGCAGTCTTACGGTTTAATCTTTCCATATGATTGAATATTACAAAGTTACTCCTGTTTTAAATATTGCGATCTCCCGGTAGCCGTTCTTTTCGTTGTTGACCGTTTCACCGGAAGCGACCGAAAGGACATAGTCCCGGAAACGCGCCGCAACCGTATCCATGGTTTCATCCTGGGCGAGGACACCGGCATTGAAGTCAATCCAGCCGGGCTTGTTTTCCGCCAGCGGGGTATTGGTCGAAATCTTCATCGTCGGGACAAAACTCCCGAAGGGGGTCCCGCGCCCCGTCGTGAACAGGACGATCTGACAGCCGGAAGAAGCCAGCGCCGTCGAGGCCACGAGGTCGTTACCCGGGGCGCTCAGCAGGTTCAACCCCTTACTGCGCAAGCGCTCACCGTAGCGGAGCACGCCGCGGACAATGGACTTGCCGCATTTTTGCGTACATCCGAGCGATTTTTCCTCCAGGGTCGAGATACCGCCCGCCTTGTTGCCCGGAGAGGGATTCTCATACACGGGCATGCCCTGCTTCATGAAATATTCCTTGAAATCATTGATCAGGGAAACGGTCTTGTCGAAGGTCGCCCGGTCCTGGCAGCGGTTCATCAGAATGGTCTCCGCCCCGAACATTTCCGGGACCTCGGTCAGCACGGTCGTCCCTCCCTGGGCCACGATCCAGTCGGAAAAGACGCCCAGCAGCGGGTTGGCCGTGATGCCGCTCAGACCGTCCGAGCCGCCGCACTTGAGTCCGACGCGAAGTTCGCTGACCGGGACCTCCTCCCGGACATCTTTCGAAGCGACGGCGAAGATGGAGCGGAGCTGCTCCAGTCCATATTCAATCTCGTCTTTTACCGCCTGGGTCTTGAACATCTTCACGCGCGTCTCGTCCACCGGTCCCACCAACTCCCGGAAAGCGTCCAGCTGGTTGTTCTCGCAGCCGAGCGAAACGACCAGCACACCGCCGGCATTGGGGTGATGGACCATGTCAGCGAGGACCGTCCGCGTGTTTTCATGGTCTCCGCCCAGCTGAGAGCAGCCATAATTGTGCGGGAAGGCGACAACGGCGTCAACCGAACCCTCATGGCCTGCAATCTCAGCGCGGAAACGCTTTACGATCTCTTCACAGATGCCGTTTACGCAGCCCACCGTCGGAATCACCCAGATCTGGTTCCGCACGCCGACTTGTCCGTCCGCCCGACGGAATCCTCTGAAGGTCCGCCGTTCGGAAGAAGGTGCAATTTCGACGAGCGACGGCTCGTATTTGTACTCCAGCAGTCCTTCCAGATTCGTCTTGATGCAGGAATGGTCCACCATCGTGCCGGCCGCGGCCGCCCGGGTGACATGCCCGATCGGGAAGCCGTACTTGATGACGTCCTCTCCTTCCGCAAGGTCCCGCAGGACGATTTTATGCCCGCGCGGAATATCCATCTGAAGCGCAACGCCTTCGACCCTCTCGCCCTTGACGAGGTCGTCCAGCGCCACGGCGACATTGTCCGCAGGGTTGATTATAATGTATCTCATCAGAACCGGAAATAATTCTTGGCGTTGTTATAGCAGATATCTTCGACCATCTTGCCGATCCACTCGATTTCAGAAGCGGGCAGTTTGCCGTTTTCGACATCGGTACCGATGACATCGCAGAGGATCCTGCGGAAGTACTCGTGGCGCGGGTAGGAAATGAAGCTGCGGCTGTCCGTGAGCATGCCGACGAAGCGGGACAGCAGACCCAGCACGCTGAGCGCGTCCATCTGGCGGCGCATGCCGACTTCCTGGTCGAGGAACCACCAGCCCGAGCCGAACTGCATCTTGCCGGGGAAGGTCCCGTCGTTGAAGGTATAGGCCATCGTCATCATGACCTCGTTGTCCTTCGGATTGAGGCAGTAGAGGATGGTCTTGGCCAGCGCGTCTTCTGCGGCCAGCCGGTCGAAGAATTTGTGGCCGGCGGCGGCCGTCGGCAGGTCGTGGATGGCGTCATAGCCCGTATCCGGACCGATCAGGCCGAACATCTTGGAATTGTTATTCCGGATGGCCCCGACATGGAACTGCTGGGCCCATCCGGCCCGGGCGTCCATGACGGCCATATCGTGCAGAAAAGCGCTGCGGAACTTGTTGAGTTCGAGTTCGGAAACCCGGCGGCCGAGCAGGACCATCTTGAAGATGGCCTCGATCTCGATCTGCTTGTAATCGGCGGCATAGAAGGTTTCAAGCCCGTGGTCGGAGAGACGGCATCCCATCGCTGCGAAGAAATCGTGACGCCTCTCAAGGGCTTCGATCAGGTCGGCGTAGGAGTCAATCTCCATTCCGGCGGCCTCGCCGAGTTTCTTCAGGTACTCCTTGTAGGACTTGGGGTCCTCGATGGCCATCGCCTTGTCCGGACGCCAGGCCGGAATGACCCGGGTGCCGAAAGGATTGGCGGCGATCATCTTGTGCCAGCGCAAATCGTCGGCCGGGTCGTCGGTGGTGCAGACGACCTCGACGTTGAAGCGGCGGATGAGACTCTGGCCCCGGAACTCTTCTTTCCCGAGTTTCTCGTTACATTCGTCGAAAATTTCACGCGCCGTCGCCGGGCTCAGCAGCTTGTCGATGCCGAAGACGCGGCTCAGCTCCAGATGGGTCCAGTGATACAGGGGGTTGCGCATCGTATAGGGTACCGTCTCGGCCCATTTCTCAAAGGTTTCCCAGGCGGTCTTCGTGCCGCCGGTCAGGTACTCTTCGCTCACGCCGTTCGCCCGCATGGCTCTCCACTTGTAGTGGTCGCCATAATGACCGTCCACCAGCCAGAGCTGCGTGATGTCCCGGAAACGGATGTTCTCGGCAATCTGCTGCGGCACGAGGTGGCAGTGGTAGTCGATGATGGGCATCTTGGATGCGTGCTCATGGTACAGCATACGCGCCGTATCATTGGAGAGCATGAAATTTTCGTTGATAAAAGACATGGTATGTTTGTGTTTTATGATTTGGAAGAGAGTCGGGGTATCACCCCCGGCTCCCTTGGATGTAGAGATTACCTGCGGCCCCGTTTGACACGGAGCTGACCGGACATCGGATTCCAGCGGGCCGGACCGACATCGGCCTTCTTCAAGGCTTCGTCCGTCAGGGTATAGTCCCCGTTGGCAGCATCCGCACAAGGATCCGCGGCCAGGACGCTGCCGCCACCGGCCGTACCGGCTGCCTCATCAATAATACCGCCCCAGAAACCATCCTTCAGATTGAAGAAGTGATTGTTGGAGACCTGGGTCGGAGTCTTCGAGTTCGTATCTTTCTTACCGAAGATATTGGTTCCCTCGGTCATATTGATGAAGAGGTTGTTGGTAATCCGGTAGACCGAGTTCTGCGTACTGCGGAGATAGAACACCCCATTCCCGTTCGGCGCAGGGGCGTCGAAAAGGTTGTTGGTTACATTCAGGACATCGTTCTTCACATTGGCGTCTACGCGGAAGCAGTCACGGCCGCCCTTGACGGTGCAATCCTCCACCGTAATGGTTCCGTATTCGCCCTTGCGGAAATCGAACACGCCCTGGCCTGTACCCTGGTTCGTTACAAGCAGGTTGCTGAAGACCACGGCGCCGAACTTGGCATCGTCACCGTTGCCGTAAATGAGGCTCTTCTTGACCCCGTCGACAGAACAATTGCGGACAATCAGCCGATCGGCGGAGAAGGCGGTAGCAACATTGATCAGGTTGTTGGAAACGGCATCTCCGGCATCGTTCGTCGCACGGGAACGGATGGAGAGGTTCTCAATGACGAGGGAGCCCATCGGCTCGGTCGAAGCCGGGATGTCAAACTGAAGGATGTTCAGGATGGCACCCTTTTCTCCCCTGAGGTGCATATTGGCCGTCAGGGAGACGGTGTTGAGCGTGTACTCTCCGGCAGCGAAGAGGATGTCGGTCTTTCCGGCCTCGATGGCAGAAGCGAACTGTTCTGCATTCTCGACCTTGAAGCTACTTGCAGGCGCCGTATCCGCGGCGGGATTCCACTTCGGAGCACCGACACCGCAACTCTGGGCCAGGGCATTCACCAAGGTGAAGTCACCGGAAGCGGCATCCTTGAACGGATCCTCGCTGAGGATGACACCATTACCGGTAAGGGTTTCCTCCTTGGTCAGGCCGCCCGTGTAGAACTTGTCGTTGATGCTGTAATAGAAGTTGTGCGAGAAGGCAGGCTTGACCAGACTGGCGTCAACCTTTGCAGCGACAGAATTCGTGACGGCGGCGATCATGTTATAAGACACCACATAAGCCGTCGAAGGCTGCGTACGCGCAAAGAAGATTCCGTTTCCGTTACCGCTGTCGTTCAGCTGGTACAGCGTATTGCGGCGGATATAGAGTCCATCCAGCACGCAGGTCTTGTCCACCCGGAGGAAGTCGCGGCCACCAACGACGGTCGACTCTTCCAGCGTGAAGGTTCCATACTTACCGTGTCTGAGGTCAAACACGCCCTGGCCCGCACCCATATCATACACTTCCAGGCCTTTGAACAGCACCTTGGCAATATCAAACTTGTCAGCCGTATTGGAAGCATAGATCACACTCTTGGCGAAATTGCGGATCACAACGTTCTCGACTTCCACCGCATCGGCCTTCACGCCATCGCTGTTATCCAGATCGATGAGAATGCCCTGGGCTTCCAGATCGGGCTTGAGACCTCCGGCGTCATCCGTCTTCGATGCCTTGGCATCAACGGAGAGGTTCTTCAGCGAGAAGGTTCCGACTTCGCCGCTGAGTTTGAAGGCGCCGAGAATCGTGGCACCGTCCTGGCCGGTCAGGCTGAGCGGAGCGGTGACTTTCAGGACAGGGGAACCATCGGGATTGCCGTCGGCATCGGAATCCCTGAGACCCAGGTCATAGGTACCGGGAGCCAGGGCAATTTCGCTCTTGCCGGCCAGAATGGCATTGTTCAGTTCGTCCACGTTCTTTACAACGAGAACACCTCCCTGGTCACCACCGGCGGAAAGGACCGCGAAAGCCGCCACACCGGCTTCGGATTCCGTATTGTAAATATCTTCCGCGGAAGGATTGGCATAGACTTCGACCCGGTAGCTGCCCGGATCCAGCATGGACACCGTACCGCCGGGAATCGTATAAGTCGTTTCTTCGACAGTATAGGTCTTTCCGCTGAAGATCACCGAATAGCTGCCGGCGCCCGGAACCGCCTCCCAGTTGAGGACGACCGGGGTCGTCTCGCGGGCGGTAACGGTCGCAGGTTCCGCGACCGGAGCCGGAGCGGCGAGGGCCGTATTGACCGGCGTCACATCGGTGGACCAGGCCAGCTTCTCCAGAGAGACGGGACCGTCGGCCCAGACATAGACCAGCGACTCTTCCGTGATTCCTCTCAGAAGGATCTTCTGGACACTGTTGAGGTCCGTCAGGGCAGAGGCGCCGCCCTTGATGGCCACCGAAGAGCGGTCAGCAGGACCGGCACCCACCAGGATATGGGCACCCTTGCCTTCCGGATCGGAAACTTTCACGAGGACGGAGCCCGGCGTATTGACCTTGAAGGCTAGGTAGCCCTCGAGCGGGAGGTTCTTCTTGTTGACGGAGCTCGCCTGGCCGAAGCCGAGGGCGCCTTCCGCCGCAGAGAAGACATAATTGTCGCTCGCATTGATATACAGACCGTCACGGACCATTTCCCGTTTGATCTTCTCGGTAAAGAGCGCCGCGTCAGCGAAGTTCCAGGTCTTGGAACCGGTGAGCGCATTCAGCGTCAGGTCTTCTTCCTTCTCCACATAGGGCGTCCACCAGCGGGAAGCACCGATGCCCCGTCCCGCAATCTCCGAATCCGGATCCAGGTTGAAGTAACCGCCCTTGGAGTTGTAGCAAGGATCGACGTTGAGTTTCTTCAAACCCAGTTTCGACGGAGCATAATTGTCGGAGAAATAGGTCGCAGGAACATTGTAGTAATAGTTGTCCGCTGCCGTCAGGCCGAGGTCTCCGGCATACTTGTAGTTGGCCTTGTCGGAGCCGAAGCGGCTGTCCGCCGGCATGTTCAGCAGCAAGTTATTCCGGAAGACGAAGGATCCGGGAACCGACTGGAATCCGAAGAATCCCATGCTGTAACTGCCCTCATTGTAGGCAAATCCGGTCGCGTTGACGGTGTTGTTTTCAAACACAAACGACTCGATCGAAGGATTCGCATCCACCCGCAGCCAGGTACGGCCACCACCGAAAATGGTATTGTTGACGAAGCTGATCTTTCCGAACTTGGAAGCTTTGCGAAGGTCCATGACATCGCCACCGTTCATATTGGTGTTGATATTGACCATATAGCAGCTGTCAAAGGTCAGTTCACCGGCATCATAGGTCTGGTCCCATTCATAGATGAGACCCTTGCTGAAGGAGGTGATGTAGCAGTTACGGAACGTGATGTTCTCAAACTGCGCGGAAGCCTCGGCGAAATCCTTCTTGGCCTTGTCCAGCTGAATGAGGAAGCCGTAGGTTTCCTCCACGCCGTCGAAAGTAACATCCTGGAAGAGCCAGGAGCCCTTGGTGAGCGGGGCACGGAATTCCAGTTCACCCTGGATGATCGGCTGGGTCCCGTCAGCGGCGCTTTCACCGTAGATGGAGACCGGCTTGGACACGCTCTGGGTCTTGATCAGATACGGGGATCCTTCCAGTTTCAGGTAAATCTTCGCACCTTCCGTAGCGAGGGCGTTCTGGAGGGCGGCCACCGACGAGACTTCCGTCATTTCGGCGGGATCGACATTGGTCCAGACATTGACCTGGCCGCGGCGGGCGGTCTTGTAGAAAAGAATCAGTTCGTACTCTTTTCCCGGCTCAAGGGCGTTTTCGCCCTCTCCGCTGACGATCGCAGCGGCGGCATCGATTTCAGCCGCCGAGAGTTGGTAGCTCTTGCGCTCTTTGGCGCCCGGAGCTCCATACTCGATATGGTCGACTTCCTTGTAGTCCTCCACATCCTTGGACCAGGCCAGAGAGACGCTGTTCTTGGTTTTTGCCGTCACTTCGAGGAAGAGGTTATCCTTCACGGCAAAGGTTTCCACCTTGGAAGGGAAAACGGCCCAGGAAGAAGACTCCCGCTTGCTGCTGTTGGCTTTTACGCGGCAGTACAGGGTGAGGTCCGGGTCCAGGGTCTTGTCATAAGGAACCTGATCGGGCGTCAGTTCTTCAGTAAAGCTAAGCGAGGTCATCGCCTCGTCCGTATAGGCTTCCAGCGTATAGGAGTCGGCATCCTTGTTTACATCCCAGGAGAAGGTCACGACATTGCCCAGCCGGCTGTTGGTCTTGGACCGCAGATTCAGCGGCTCCAGGCAGCGCTTCAGGCTGAGCTCCGTGATTTCTTCGAATTTCTCACGGGTGCAGCCGGCCGCCATGGACAGGGTCAAGAGTCCCAGGAGTACGGTTTTAATGATATTGTGATACTTCATAGTGCTTTGCATATTAATAGCCATAGTCGTTCTTGATCAGGCCCTGGCTGTTGGACATCGTGTCGTTGAACATCGGCCAGAACATATACTGCTCCGGGTCACGGGTATAAAGCCCATTGATCCGCTCGGTGTAGAAGCCCGTGCTCTTGGCGTCATCGTATTTGTTGACATAGCCGGCTTCGAGCGTATATCCGGAAGGAGCGTCCGCACCGTCCTTGAAGAATACCAGGCTGAGACGGCCTTCGTCCTCCTCATCAACGGTATAGTACACATCACCGCTCAGGGTGCCGTAATTGCCCGTCAGGCCGCGAAGGTCTTTCATTTCAGCAATGGCTTCATCCAGCTTGGTCTTCAGCAGGTTCCAACGGATCAGGTCACCCTTGCGGAGGAACTCGCCGCAGAACTCGAGGGCACGTTCTTCGACGATGGCGTCGAACATGTCCTGCTTGTTCGCAATGGAATTGACATAGGTTTCAGCCGCATCTTCGTCTCCCGCATAGGCCCGCTGGCGAATCTGCTTGAGATAATTCTTGGCAAGAGGAAGGTTGCCGAGTTCATTCTCGACCTCGGCGGCCATCAGCAGGATATCGGCATAGCGCATCACAACCGGCTTGATGCCGTCGTCATTGCCACCGGTGTACGGGTTCGCCTTCATCTGGTCGAAACGATACTTGCCGAAATACCACTTGGAAATACCGGCAAGTTCCAGTTCATTGTCCTTGGTCCACTGATAGTTGGCGCAGGTCACATCCCGGCGGACATCCTTCTCGTCATACATGAAATACACCGTGGGAAGCGGACCGGCGTCGCCGCCACGGTCCACACCCGCCGTATACGTCGACTTGGCCGAAGAGACCGCGAAGGTGAAATTCCAACGGCCCCGGCCAGCCCCGAAGGGGATGACATAGAGGGTTTCATTGGCAGGTCCGGCCGTCATGTGTTCGCTGTTGTTGAACGCTTTCCAGTAAGCGGCGAAGTCCTCCAGGCCGGCCTTTCCGATGGCATCGTTCAGATGCGCCTGGATCCGGGGATACAGTTTATCCTTGGCGAGGGCCGGATCGGAAGAGAGACGGACCTCACCCGGATCACCGGTGCCGACCTTTCCATCTTCCGGACGGAGGGCATAGCCGGAGGCGGCAAGACCGATACGGGCGAACAGGCCCTCGGCGAAAACCTTGTTGATCCGGTCGGCACGGGAAGTGGCCGCCGTCGCACCCGGATACGGGAGATATGCAATCGCCTCGTCCAGGTCCGCGAGAATCTGGTTGAAGATCACGTCACGGCTGGATTTCGGGACATAAATCGTCTCGGCCGAAACCGGAGCGAAACGGGCCGGGACATCGCCCCAGGCCTTGATCAGGTCATAATAGACCATCGCGCGGAGGGTCAGGGCCTCACCGAGCAGGTAGGCCATGTCGGGTTTCTGCGCAACGGAGCCGTACTTCCGGAGACCTTCGATCACCAGGTTGGCCCGTTCAATGGCCGTATACATCAGCGGGAAGGGTCCGTTGGAAAGGTTCAGCTGTCCATTGTTGGGGAGGCAGTTATAGGATGCGATATCCGTCTTTCCGTCGCCGGGCTTGAACGTATTGTACCATTCGATATCCGTATTGAAACCATACCACGGCAGGAAACGGCCGCGATAAGAGTTCACTTCGCAGAATGCTTCCGTGATACCGAAAATGGTTCCTTCCGCCAGGGTGTAGTTCGAATAGACGGTGGCAGGATCATAGGCGGACGGAGATTCCTGGTCCAGGATCAGGTCACAAGAAGGAGCCGCCACAAGGAGTGATGCTGCCAGAGCAATCAGGTTAAATATCTTTTTCATCTTCACTCAGCATTAAAAGGTAAGATTCAAGCCGGCCACGAAACCGATGCTCTTCGGGTAAGCGGAATAGTCCACGCCCGGAGTCAGCGGTGTTGCGCGGCGGGTATCGACCTCCGGATCATAACCGGAGTAAGGAGTCAGGCAGAAGAGATTGCTGCCGGTCACATAGACGCGAACCTTGCGGAGATGGACCTTCTGGGTCAGTTCCTCAGGAAGCGTGTAACCGAGGGTGACACTCTGCAGGCGAAGGAAGGAAGCATTCTCGACAGCCCAGTCGGAGAAGACGGCCTGGGAGATGGCCGGAGACCACATACTCTTGCCGGCATTGACGGCGGCAAGTTTCTCGGGATCGGTAATCAGTTCACCGCTTGTCCAGTCGATATTCGTCCAACGCTTGTCCACCGCCATATCGCTGATGAGGTTGCGGTTGTAGAACTTACGGGAAGAGGTGAACTCGATCTTGTTGGCATTGTAGACCTGCTGGCCGAGCATGAAGTTGAAGTTCGCGCTGAAGTCGAAGCCCTTGAGATAGCCGCTGAGCGCGAAGCCGCCCGTAAACTTGGGTGCAGCATTGCCGATGATGGTGCGGTCGAGGTTGGATACCTTGTAGTGGTCGACAATCGGATTGTTATCAGCATCCTTGACGGCCTTGGCCTTGTCCGTCGTGGCCTTGCCATCCTTGTCGAGATAGACCGGATTGGCGGTGGTCAGGACCTTGTACTTCGGGGCGCCCGGCATCATATAGCTGGCCCCGACGATGTCGGAGGAGTCATCGATCCCGTTCTTGAGCACCCACTTGCCGTTTACATAATTGAAGTCTTCGGCCTTGTAGAAGCCGTCGGAGACATAACCGTACATATTCCCGAGCGGTTGTCCCACCTCTACGATATAGTCATCGCCGATTTCGGTGGAAGCCCAGTAGGACTGCGCCGTAATCTTGTCCAGACCGCCGAGGTCCGTCACGACGTTCTTGTTGTAGGCAATGTTCCCGCTCAGGTTGAGGGAGAAGTCCTTCTTCTGGACGATGGGAGCGTTGAGGGTCAGTTCAATACCGCGGTTACGGGTGGAACCCAGGTTCCGGAACTGGCTGTCATAACCGGATCCGGGAATCGGATAGTTGATCAACAGGTCCTTGATATCATTCTGGTAGACCTCGACGGCACCGGAGAGTTTTCCCTTGAAGACACTGAAGTCGAGACCGATGTTGTGGGTATAGGTCGTTTCCCACTTCAGGGCCGGATTGTCCTTGACCATCTTGCCGTCATATTTGACCGGCGCATAGTAGTTGGAACTCTGGCTCAGCCAGGCCGTCGTAACGGAGGCATACTGGAGCATCATCAGACCGGAAGGAATGTTGTTGTTACCGGCCGTACCGAAGCTGTAACGCAGCTTGAGCTGGTCCAGCCAACCCTGGGTCGAGGCCATGAAATCCTCATTGGAGATGGTCCAGGACACGGCCGCGGACGGGAAGAAGCCCCAGCGGTTTTCCTTGGTGAACTTCGAGGAACCATCCGCGCGGAACGTTGCACCGATGCTGTAGCGACGCTTGTAGTCGTAATTGACCCGCGTAAAGAAGGACAGCAGGTTGTCGTTCGGATTGATGGTATTGGCAGAAGAAGCCGGAATACCGGAGGACATCTTGCTCCAGGCATGCTCGGCATTGAAGAAATCCGGGAATCCGTCGATCATCAGGGTGACGAGATTGCTCTTGTGGATGGTCATTTCTTCACCGATGAGAGCCGTCAGCTGATGGTCATCGTTATTCAGCAGATTCTTGAAATCGTAATTCAGCGTATTGGTGTTCCGGTATTTGTTCCGGAAGAGTTCCTTGTGCTGGTTGGACGGGGTGCTCTTGACCGTGGAGTTATTCGCCACATAATAGGTCGTCAGACCATAGAAACGGTCGTCCGACTGGGTGAAATTCTCCACGCCGCCTTCAATCTTCAGACGGAGGTTGTCGATAATCTCCCAATTGAAGGCCGCATTGGCGTTCCAGTCATTGCGGATGTACTTGCTGTCGTTGTCTGCGACCGAGCGGAGCGGCGGCGCATTGTCGCCAAAGTCCTGCTCTTCGTCCGCACCGACGGCATTGGCCGCCAGGGGAACCGGGCTGTAGGAGACCGCATGCTTGAGACGGCCGTTACCGGAAGTCGTACCCGTATCCTTGATACCATTGGCACCGCCGCCGCGCACCTGGGTACGGGCGTAACGGATATTGGCGTCGATACTGGTCGTGGAGGAGGTCTTGAAGTTGGCCTTGAAACTGAGGTTGTCTCTCATGTAGGAAGAACCTTTCATGATGGCCTTGTCTCCCATATGGGCATAGCCGAGGGTCCAGTTGTAATTCTCACCGCTGCCCGAAACGGAGGCGTCAGCGCTGAAGGTGGATCCGGTGTTGCCGAACACGGCCTTGATCCAGTCATTGGAAGCAATGCCGGAATAGAGGTCGATATCGGAGAAGGAACCGAAATAAGGCGTGTAGTTGCTGCTGACATTGTCACGGACCGTGGCCAGTTCATACTGGAACTTCACAAAGTTCTCGGCATCCATCACCTGGATGGCTTTTTTGTTGGCCATGGTCTTGAGCCCCCAGTACGTATTAACCTTCACGGAAATCTTCTGGCCTTTCTCAGCGCTCTTGGTCGTGACGATGACAACGCCGTTCGCGCCCCGGCTACCGTAGATGGCCGTGGAGAAGGCATCCTTCAGAACGTCGATCGAAGCGATTTCCGAAGAAGGGATGTCGTTGATGGATTCCACCGGGAAACCGTCCACGATGTACAGCGGGCTGGAGTCCTGGGTGATGGAACCGCCGCCGCGGACGCGGATCTTGATGTCAGCATCCGGGTCACCTTCCGTCGTGACGACAGAGACGCCCGCCATCTTACCGGCGAGGGCCTGGGAAACGGTCGTTACCGGCTGTTCGGTGAGTTTGTCCGCACCCACGGAAGCGACGGAACCGAGCAGGTCGCGGCGTTTGACCGTGGCATAACCGACGACGACCACCTCATCGAGGAAAGTCGCATCCGCCTTGAGAACGACATTGATCTCGCTCTGACCGTTGATGGCAACGGTCTGGTCGGCCAGACCAATGAAGGAGAATACCAGGTTCACTGCATCCGAAGGGACCGTCAGCACATAGTCTCCGTCGATGCCCGTGATGGTTCCGTTGGTCGTCCCTTCGACGACAACACCGGCTCCGATCAGCGGTTCACCGTTCTCATCCGTGACGATACCCTTGACGGTCGTCTGTGCGGAGAGAATTCCCATGCTTACGCCCAGGCAGAGAACTGCAAGAAAGAGTTTCTTTGCTGGATTGTTCATAAGTGATTGATTATTAGTTAATAGAAATTAATGTTTCTGATAAGTGCCACCCTCGTTCCCGGAGGCGACAATATCTTTCACCAAATAATGCAGGTACATTTCAAGGTTCGTATAACGTCCCTTGGGGTCGAGGGTCTTGGCTGGCGCATCGGAAGCGTCCAGGGGATTCAGGGAGAATAGACTCTCGTAACTGTCCGGGATGCCGTCCTTGTCGCTGTCTGTCACGGCATCACCCTTGTATTCGGGCCAGGTGGCGCCATAAGCGCTCTTCACGTCATCCATATTCTGGATGAGCCGCCCGCTGCCCTTTTTCACGTCTTCGCAGATGCGCTGGTCCACTGCATCCCGCACCAGCGAAGCACCTGCCCAGGCACAGACCTGCTGCATCGCCTGAGCGGCCGAGTGCGTGGTCGTATAGACATCTTTCCCGTCCTTGCCGGCAATCGCAAGCGGAGCAGAGAGAAGATGCCCTTCATAAGAGAGATTGTAATCGGAATATGTTTTTTTCCAGTAAACCCCGTCGGGATAACTGCTGCTTCCTGTGGGATACTCGTTATTATAATTCCCTGACATATAAAGGTATGCCCAGTCATAGGGGAAATACTTTTTCACATCGGAACCATTTTCCTTCACAGTTTTGGAATAACCGCCATCGGCCTCGATGAAATAGCGCTTGTCGTTGGAATCCGGTCCTTTCTTATAGTAATTGTTCACCAGGTTGTAGTGACCGCCTTCCCCGCCATAGCAACCATTGCTGGAGCCCCAGTTGTAGTTGACACAGTTGCGGTAGTCCACGTTCCCGCGGTACGTATCCGTGGACACGCCATTGTCCTCATACAGGTTCTGGTGGTCGAAGCGGGGCGTCCGGTTCTGGTGGTGGGCCAGGAGATTGTGGTGGAAGGAGGCATTCTTTCCGCCCCAGATACCGCCATACCCATGGTCTCCTTTGCTGTGCTTGCTGGAAAGCATCGATTCGGCGATGATGCACCACTGCATCGTCATATTCACATTACCATAGAAAGAAGCGCACTCATCGATGCTCCAGCTCATCGAGCAATGGTCCAGGACAATGTGTTTCAAATAGCGTCCCCAGATACAATCCTCGCTGTCCCCGGCATTGGGACCCTCATCCCCGAGGCGGAAATGGACAAAACGGATGATCACATTGTCAGCCTGCAGGTTGACCGTATAGTTCTTCAAGCAGATCCCACCTCCGGGTGCCGTCTGTCCGGCAATGGTCAGATTGCCCTTCGCCTCCTTGAGCGGAGCCTGCAGGGCAATGATTCCCGCCACGTCAAAGACAACAACCAGCGGACGGCTTTCTTTTTCGATCGCATACCGGAGCGTGCCGGGGGTGCTGCCGTCATCTTCCAGGCTCGTCACATGATAGACCTTGCCGCCGCGGCCGCCACTCGTGTACATGCCGCCGCCTTCCGCGCCGGGAAATGCTAACGCTCCCAGGCTTTCTTCCGATGCAGGAATCTTGAAAGCTTCATACAGGTTTCCTTCAATCGGGCCCGGATTCTGAGGGGCTTCTCCGGCCGTTTTGGCCTCCAGGACGTCCGACCAGGCAGAGGTTTCGCTGCCGGATACGGCACACACGCTGAAACGATACGTCGTTCCTTTATTGAGGTTTTCAAACTTCTTGAAACGGTTGACCGTAAACTCTTTTTCCACCACCAGCGTCCCGTTGAGCAGCTGATATTGATAACGGGTTGCGCCTTCAACGGGATCCCACTTGAAACCCAGTGAGGTTTCCGTCGGCGTCCCGTAGAGCGTCAGCCCTGTCGGAACAGACAGTCCGGATGAGTCCGTATTCCCGCCGGAGGGTTTTCCGCAGGAGAACAGGACGGAAAGCCCCATGATGGCTAAAACAAACTTTCTCATAGCATCTCATATTCCAGCGCCGCCCAGATGAGAGGGCCGATGCCCTTGGGGTCATTGGAGCGCACGCGTTCATGGATATAATAATCGTAATCGCCGCTGCGGTTCTGTTTGCCGCCGAGGCCGGCCACCTCGCAGCAGTCATTCAGGCTGACCAGCCCATTATCTTCCGTTACGAAGGTCTTGACGAGGCTCTCATACGTCTGGACGGCATATTCCAGGCAGTCCAGGATCCCCAGACGGCAGCCTTTCAGATAACTGTAAGCAAACATGGCACTCGAGGTGGCTTCGAGATAGTTCCCTTCCCGGTAAGGCTGGTCCAGGACCTGGAACCACATGCCCGTCGCGGCGTCCGCGAACAGCGGCAGGGTCGCCGAAAGGGAACGGAAGATTTCCACGAGGCTGTCCTTCTGCTCTCCGTCCGGCAGGATTTCGACGACGTCCACGAGGGCCATCATATACCAGCCCATGGCCCGTCCCCAGGCGTGGGCGGACTGACCCGTGTCGGGATCGCACCAGAACATCTCGCCGGAGGCATCCCAGGCATGCCTCAACAGGCCTGTCGCCGGATCCAGGGTATGGTCATAGGCCGTCAGGAACTGCCGGACGATGTCTTCGTTGTTCAGGGCTTTGAGGCTGTCGGCGACATAGCGTTCTGTGTACTCCGCCAGGAAAGGCATTGCCATATACAGGCCGTCCAGCCACATCTGATCGGGATAGATGGCCTTGTGCCAGAAGCCGCCCTCGGCATTTCGCGGCTGATCCACGAGCTGGAGATAGAGCGTGTCCATCGCGGCGCGGTATTTCTCCTTCCCCGTCCGGTCGTACAGCTGGAACAGCGTGCGTCCGGGGCAGACATGGTCCAGGGAAAAGTTCTCCTTGCGGTACTTGTAGATCCGTCCGGTGGAATCGATGACGCTGTCGTACCACGCGTCCACATAGTCCAGGACATCCTCCGCAGGCGTTGCATCCAGGAAGGCCTTGAGCTCCAGACCGGTCGTATAGTTCCATTTCAGACGTCCGTCCAGTCCGTCGATAAATGTCGCCTCCGGGCAGCGGGCCATTTCGCTCCGGACGACTTTCAGAGACAGCGGCGCCTTGGCCGTGCATGCGGTCAAGGCGAGGGCAAGGATGATACAGATTCTTTTCATCGGTTGTCGTAAGGATTCCAGAGGATGCCATCCTCTTTCTGGTACATCACTTTCTCAAAGCTATATTCGGCAGCCTGCCGGGCAGTGAGCTGACGGGACCACTTGACACGCGGTCCGCGGGCTCCCGGCCCGTCATTCTGGTATTCGCCATAATAGGAATTCTTCCTGGTATCCGGCTTGCCGGGCTTTTCCCAGTCATGCCAGCCTTCCGGCAGGATGTGCGCCCCGAGGTGGCAATGGAGGAAGACCGTCCGGGCATAGGCGCCCCAGGGCCGGCCCAGATAGACTTTGTCCACGCCGGGCACGGCGGTCAGGGTGCAGTCCCGGAACACATAGCCGTACTTCTGCCCCTGGAAGGTCGAGGCGGCCGTGACATAACTGTTCTTCTTGCTGTGGAGGGTACATCCCTCGAAGTAGGCGATGCTCGGGCCGAAGATGAAGTCCGTCGTGCCCTCTATATAACAGTCCTTGAAGTAGTTCCGTTTCACGCCGCCGAATTTCCCATAACGCCCGTAGGTATAGAGGGTGTCCTGGTTGCCAAGAAAGCGGCAGCGGTTGAAGAAGAGGAAATCCCCGTCCGTAAAGACGGCCACCGCCTGGGCGATGTCCTTCCCTTCCCCGGCGCTGTTCTCAAAGCTCAGATCCTCAAAGGTCAGGTAACTGGCATGGATATAGATGGAGGCGCTGCCGGAAGTCCCGATCGGGAAATCCCGGCCCGGCCAGTTTTTCTTTGCATACTTGTCGAAGGTGATGATGGTCTTCGCGGCGTCCTCACCCTTGAAATGGACGCGGAACTTGCTGTGCGGGATGATGACCTGCTCTTTGTAGACGCCGCTGCGGATATAGACCGTGGTAATCTCGCTGTGGCTGTAGTCCGGGATGGCATTCACCGCTTCCTGGACCGTCCGGTAATCCCCATGGCCGTCGGCCGATACGACGATATCGTAGCGGACCAGATGGGCGGCGACGGCGGGAAGCTGCGAGCGGATGGCATCACAGACGATTTCGGTGACCTTGCGGGCGCCGGAAGCGACCGTATGGGTATTGTCATTCTTACCTGTCGAAATCATGAAATAGGCCTTCGAAGCCTCGTCGCCCAGGGCCTCTAGCCAGTCAAGGGTCGGCGTGGTGATATCCAGCAGGGTAACGCCCTTTTCTTCGGCAACGGCCTTCATGGCCGCGGGATAATCGGTATGGCAGTTCCTATCCAGCACCCCGTCCTTGAACCAGCGACGGGCCACCGGGGTCAGCAGGACAGGGATTCCGCCCATTTCGCGGACTCCGTCTATGTAGCGGCGGAGATTGTTCTGATAGTCCGTCCAGGGCGCAGCATAGCGCTCGGGATCAGACTCTTTCGAGTCATTATGGCCGAACTGGATGAAGACATAGTCCCCGGGCTTGACGGAAGAATAGACCTTCGTCCAGTCGCCATTGTCGATGAAGCTCTTGGTGGAACGGCCGTTCTTTGCATAGTTGACCACCGTAACGGCCGAGGGATCCAGGAAATTCTGGAACATCATGCCCCAGCCGCGCTCGGCACCGGCCTTGGGAAGGTCTTTTTCGGCCATAGTGCTGTCGCCCATCAGATGGATGGTGAAAGACGATGCGCTCAGCCAGATGCCCAGAAGAAGGATTATCTTTTTCATAGACTGATATTCTCGGCGTAATGGACCTCGGGGGCCTTGGCGGTCACGTAGTTGAAATTCTTGAAATCCACGTTCCTGACCGGCATCTCGGGCAGTCCGTTGATATAGACGGCCTGGCAGGGACCGGCAAGGGAGACATTGGAAATATGGATGTCGTGGAACGAAGGGGTCGTCTCGTCGACCGTGAAGGCAGGCTCGACCTGTCCGCCAGCAAGTTCCGAGGCTGCGACTCCGGCATAGTGGAGATTGAAGATTATCCCGTAATTGACTATGTCCTTCATATATATATTGTCGCACCAGATGTCCTTGACCTCTCCGCCGCGGCCGCGGGCGCTCTTGAAACGGAGGCCGACGTCGGTTCCGAGGAAGCGGCAGTCCCTGACAAGGATGTTTTCCACACCGCCGGACATCTCGCTGCCCACCACAAAGCCGCCGTGGCCGTGATAGACCGTGCAGTCAGAGATAATCAGGTTGCGGCACTTGCGGGCGTGGCGGCGTCCGTCCTCATCCTTGCCGGACTTGATACAGATGGCATCGTCGCCGACATCGAAGCTGGAGCCCGTCAGGATGACATTCTCGCAGGCGTCGATGTCGATACCGTCCCCATTGGCGCTGTAATGCGGATTACGGACGTTTATATTTCTGATTGTCAGATCCTTGCACCAGAGCGGATGCAAGTTCCAGCAGGGTGAATTCTGAAATGAGCAGTCCTCGATGAGCACCCTTTCGCACTCGCGAAGGGACAGGAGCACGGGACGCAGGAAGGTCTTGATATAATTCTCGTCCAACTCGTCGGAAGGCTTGTTCAGGCTGCCGGCGGTCGCCCTCGCGGCCTTGTAGCCCTCGTTCGGGAACCATACCTTGCCGTCATCCGACAGGACTCCGTCCCGCTTGAGAATCTCCTTCCACTGGTCCTCGCTGACCTTGCGGCGCTTGACTTCCCTCCACATCGTGCCGCCCCCGTCGATCACTCCCCCGCCGGTAATCGCTATGTCGTGGGCGCCGAGGGCATTGATCGGAGAAACGCAGCGGCGCACGTCGAGCCCCTCGAAGTTAGTGTCTATGATGGGGTACAGTTCCGGGTCGTCCGAAAAGATCAGTATGGCATCCTTGTCAATGAAGAGTTCGATATGGTCCTTGAGCGTGATCGGGCCGCTGAGCCAGAGGCCTGCGGGGACTATCAGCCGGCCGCCCCCCTGTTCCGAGAGTGCGTCTATGGCTTTTGAGAAAGCGTCCGTGTTCAGGGTGCTGCAGTCCGCGACTCCGCCGAAGTCCGTCAGAAGGACGCTTCTGGAGGGAATCGAAGGCAGCTGCACCTTTGGCATTTCAAACGGAAGTCCCTCATACAGAGAGCTTTCATCCTGCGCACACGCGAGTGCGAAAACAGCTGAAGCTATGATTGAAAGGCTCTTAAAAATGCGATTCATCTGGTTAACAGTTTCGTGTCAGGGTACAAATATAGCATTATTTTTTGATTTTCCGTTACCGTGCACGGAAATTTTTGAAAATACTTGTTATTTTGTTTTTTATCTTCTATTTTTGCCTGTGGAATGGAAAACAAAGTTACCATAAATGACATAGCGCGCCTAACGGGCCTGTCGAAAGGGACCGTCGACCGGGTGCTGCACAAGAGAGGGGAAGTTTCCAAGAAGAGCTACGAAAAAGTAATGAAGGTCATCGAAGAACTCGGTTACAAGCCGAACGTCTTCGCCTCCCTCCTGGCCGGCGGCAAAGGATGCCAGATTGCAGTTGTCCTTCCCTCCGGAGAAAAAGGCTCCTACTGGGAACTGGCCGAAAGCGGCATCGCCAAGGTCGGAGCCGACGTGGAAGCCCTGGGAGTGAGGACTCAGCTCTTCACCTACGACCAGTATAAGCCGGAAAGCTTCCATCAGACCTGCACCGAAGTGCTTGAGGCCGCTCCCGACGGCGTCGTGCTGGCCCCGCTTTTCAAAGAGGAGACTTCACAGTTCGTCCTGGACCTTGAAGAAAAAGGTATTCCATACGTTTTCGTGGACTCCCGACTTGAAAGTGAGCACTACCTGGCCTATTTCGGAATGCCTATGTACCAGAGCGGCTACCTCTGCGCCGACCAGCTGACCGGAGGATTCGCCATAGGCAGCGTACTGATAGTCCGAGTCCGCCGGGACAAGGACCAGCAGGCCGATCCCACGAAAAACCGCCGGGCCGGGTTCATAGATTATATGCTTGAACACAGCCCCGAGTGCTCCGTAAGCAATATTTTCATAGACCCCAATGACCCGGAGGGAACCTACAACGCCCTGGACAGCTACTTCAAGGCCCATCCCGAAACCCGGCACATCGTGATGTTCAACTCCCGGATCCATCTCCTCGTACCCTGGCTCGCCGACCATCCGGTCAAAGGCCGCCGCGTGGTCGGGTTCGACAACCTGCCCGAGAACATCGCCGCCCTGCGCCGCGGCGTCGTCACCTCCCTGATCGGCCAGCGCCCCGACGTCCAGGTCTCCCGCGCCATTGAAGCCCTCGCCGAAGCCATCGTCCTCGGCCAGCTTCCCCCTCAGAAGGACGCGTTCATGCACATGGACATCCTCACGCGATACAACGTGGATTACTATTAACCCCGGATCCGCACCGTTACAGGATACGGGAAAGATAATGGAAAATCAGGATGATCCGGCGGCGCAGGATCGTGTAATCCAGCGTGGAAGCCGTATCGGTGGGTTTGTTGTTGTTGAAGGTGATGCCGGATGTGAACATCACGGCCGGGACGCCATGGTCCAGAAAGACTTTCTGGTCGTTGATCCGGCGGTAGAACAGCGTCGTGAAGTCCCGGCTGCCATAATAGTCGAAGGCAAGGTCCAGTCCCAGGCCGGACACTCTGTTGGCACTTTCCAGCGCTCCGCGATGCCCGTCGGAGGGATCAGAAAGCATCATCAGATAGTCGCTCCGGCCGGGATGGAGCGGTGAAAGCGTGGACCCGACCTGGTCGATATTCACTACCAGCGCCACGTCCTTCGGAAAAATGGCGCTTCCGTCCCGCGGGTCCTTGAGCATTCCGTATTCCAGCTGTTTCCACAGGGCGGCCGATCCGCTCAGGCCCTGTTCCTTTCCGTCCAGGGCGACAAACAGGACACTCTTTCCGTAGTGACGGCCCACCTCCGACATCCGCCGGAGCATCTTCGCAATCGACAGGAGGGAGGCAACCCCGGAGGCATTGGCGTCCGCGCCGGGATACAAGGCACCCCGGAGCATGCCGATATGGTCGAAATGGGCCATCACAATGACCCAGCCGCTCCCGGTCCCGGGATAGGCGCCCATGACATTGTGACCGACCCGGCCGGACGGGGTCCGGAAGCCGTCATACCAACTCGGGCCCGCCTTCCGGAGGCCGCAGGCGGCGAAATTCTCCCCTATCCAGCCGATGACTTTCTGCGAACCGATCGTCCCTGTCCCGCGGCCCGCCGAGAGAGAATCCGTCAGGAAGGAAACCGCATAGCGGAGGTCTTCTGCCGTAAGGACATACTCGGCGTTCTTGGGGCTGATGACATAGCCGCCCCGGGCCCATGCGCCCCCACAGAGGAGCACCGCCAGAACAAGGAGGATGAGATTTTTACGCCGCAATGTTTCTCAAAGGCACAAAATATGTTTATCTTTGTAAACTTGGCCAAAAAGCCGGGCACAAAAATAGTCAATTCCGCGTTGAAAATGAAATTTTGGCGACATATTGTCGTGATGGCGCTTCTCCTCCTTCCCCTGACGGTGTGGGCGCAGTATGACAAGGATGTCTTTTCCTTCCGGGGGCGTAACGCCCTCTCCGAAGGAAGGATGGCGGATGCCGTCGCCCAGTTCAACATCCTTGCCCGGCTGGATTCGACAGACCACTGGACCTTCTTCTACCGCGGCATCGCCAAATACAACCTCGGTGACATCCGGGGAGCCCGGGCGGATTTCAACACCGCCGTCCGGCTGAACCCGGTCTTCACCTCCGGCTACCACTACCGCGCCATCACCGAAAGCCGCTCCGGCGATTATGATGCCGCCCTGAAAGACCTGGAAAAGGCCATCTCGCTGCGTCCGGGAAACGCCGGATTGTATTTTACCCGCGGTGTCACCTACTTCCTGAACCAGCATTTCACCCCCGCCATCGCGGATTTCGACCGCTACATCCGCCAGGAGCCGAAAGACCCTTCCGCCTACCTCAACCGGGGTGCCTGCCACCTCTTCCTCAAAGACACGGTCTCCGCCCTGAAAGACTACAACAAGGCCATCCGGCTGGACCGTTTCGAAGCGGAAGGCTATATCCGGCGCGGACGGCTCTATGCCGCCATCGGCAAAAGCGACGAGGCCCTCGCGGACATGGACAAGGCCATTGAACTGGACACGACCAATACCCTCGCCTACTTCAACCGGGCGCTGCTCTGGGGAGAACGCGCCGAACTCAAAAAGGCCCTCCAAGACCTGGACAAGGTCCTGGAATATGAACCGGGCAATGCCCTGACCCTGTACAACCGCTCGCTCCTGTATGCCCAGGCGGAGGATTACGATGCCGCCCTCGCCGACATGGACCGGGTCATCAACATCAATCCGCGCAATGTCCTGGCCTACTTCAACCGGGCCGGATTCTTTGTCAACATGGGCCGTTGGGACGATGCCCTGGCGGACTACAACAAGGCCATCGAACTCTATCCGGACTTTGCCAAGGCCTACCTCAACCGCTCCTGGGTGGAATTGCAGTTGGGAATGAAACGTGCCTCGAAAGAGGATTACCGGACGGCCCAGCAGAAAGTAGCCCAGTACCGCGCGACGTCCGAAGTGGACTTCGCCGACACGACCCGGAAATACAATGCCCTGCTGGCCCTGGACGCCGATTTCGCCAAAAAGGACTTCGACGACGAAATGCTCCAGCACCGGGATGTGGACATCCGGCTCAAGCCCCTGTACAAATTCGTGCTGACCGCCCGGAGGGGAGAAAACCTGGCCCTGGTGCGCCGCTACGAGAATCCGCTCCTGGAGCGTTTCCTTGCCTCGCTGCCCCTGCCCGCCACCGTCACCAACGACCCCGAGGCGCGAGAAAAGCCGGCGATGGACCAGGTGGATAAGGTCCTGTACGGCTCCATGGCCCCTTCCCCGGCGCGGGAATTCCTGCTGGGCCTGAGAGAACTGGAGGAGCACCAGTACCATGCCGCCCTCTCCCATTACGACCAGGCCGCGCAGGGGAAGGAGGAAGGCTACGGCCAGCTCTATCAGGCGTTCTACCGGATGAACCGGGGCGTCCTCCGCGCCGAAATGATTGATTTCATCGCGTCCATCGAATCCCATGTCCAGACCCTGTCCATGGATGACAAAGGGACGACCCGCGCCCGCGTCCGGGAACAGGTCTCCCGGGAATACGACTACGCCGAGGCCATCGCCGACATGGAGGAAGCCGCCCGCATCCAGCCGGGCATGCCGTACATCCAGTTTAACCTGGGCAACCTGTACTGCCTTTCCTCCAAACTGGTCGAGGCCATCGCCTGCTACGACAAGGCGCTCAGCCTGTACCCCTATCTCGGGGACGCCTATTTCAACCGGGCGCTGGTCCTGATCTATCTCAAGGACAAGGAGAAAGGCTGCATCGATCTTTCCCGCGCCGGGGAACTGGGTGTCGGGGAGGCCTACAACGTCATATCGCGTTACTGCGGGGAGGAGCCGAAATGATCCGTTTCCTGAGCTTTTCCAGCGGAAGCTGCGGCAATTGCTACCTGCTTCTGGGCGAGGAGGGCGGCGTACTGATCGACGCCGGGGTCAGCCTCCGGCGGATGAAGAAAATCCTGGAAGGCGAAGGGCTGGATTTCAACTGTTTCCAGAGTGTCCTGGTGACCCATGACCATGGGGACCACATCCGCAATCTCGGCTCCATCTGCAAGCGGCTTTCACGGCCGGTATGGACGACCCCTACCCTGCACGAAGCCCTGCTCCGCCATCCCTTTACCCATCTGGAGATGGGAGGCTGCCGGCGGGACCTTCCGCCCGGGGAGTGGAAGGAAGTCGCCCGCGGCATCCAGGCCCGCTGCTTCATCGTCCCGCACGATGCCACCCAGACGGTCGGCTATGCCATCCGCCTGGAGGGCCAGATCTTCGTCCTGATGACCGACCTCGGACATGTGACGGACGAGGCCATCGGATGGGCCTCCGAGGCGGACACGGTCATCGTGGAATCGAATTACGATGTGGACATGCTCCTCGGCGGGAACTATCCCCACGTCCTCAAGATGCGGATCTGCCAGGGCGCGGGGCACCTTTCGAACGAGGGCTGCTGCGAGGCCATCCGCCGTTTCATGCATCCGGGGCTGAAAAATCTCTTCCTCTGCCACCTCAGCGGCAACAACAACACTCCTGCGCTGGCCTATGATGCCGCCTCCGCCACCCTCCGGGACCTCGGGGTGCCGGAGGGAAGTGTCCATCTCCGCGTGCTTCAGCGCGGGGTCCCCTCCCCGCTTCTGAATCTGTAAGGTTATTTATCGACGACGGGAAGCGAGCGAAAGATAATACAGCAGTGTCGCGAGCGAACCGATTGCAGCGATCACATAGGTGTATGCCGCCCACTTGAGCGCATCCACCGCCATGTCCTTGGTCTCGTAGGTCGTGATGCCGGTATCCTCCAGCCACTTGACAGCCCGGGCGCTCGCATTGATCTCAACCGGCAGGGTGACGAAACTAAAAAGCGTCGTCAGGGCAAAGAGGATAATCCCGGCCCAGAGCAGCTGCGGAAAGACGTTGATCAGCAGCACGCCCGCCAACAGGACCCAAGACACAATGCTGTTGGAAAAGGTCACGACCGGGACCAGGGCAGAACGCATCCTCAGCGGGACATATCCCGTCGCATGCTGGAGCACATGGCCGCATTCATGGGCCGCCACCGCTGCCGCTGCGACATTTTTCCCATAGTAGACCTCCCGGCTCAGATTGACTGTCCGGGTCTCGGGGTTGTAATGGTCCGTCAGTTTTCCGTCGATACAGGTAATCTGCACATCCCGGATGCCGTTAGCGGCCAGCATCCGGCTGGCTACCTCCGCCCCGGAAATGTTCAGCGGCTCTTCGGAGTACTTGGCAAAACGGCTGTTCAGCCGGTTCTGCACCACCAGACTCAGGAGCATCACCGCTCCCATCACAATCCAGATCAGTGTCGTGGACGAGATCATAATTACTGTATATTCAACTTGTAAGTTCCGCCATCGACAGGAGTGGAAAGACCGGCTCCGGTGTAATGCCAGATGGCGACCGGGATTTCCTCCTTCCCGACGGGGAACTCATTGTACTCCTCCATGGACAGGGGATAGGAAGTCTTGACATTGATGACGATGGCCACGGCTCCCTTTGCGGCGGCGGTCGCGACTTTCTGCGAAACGCTGTAGTCTATGGGGCCGTCCAGATAATGGGGGTGCAGGACCGACACGATTTTGCCGGAGACGTCCTTGCCTTCATAATCCTCCGGTTTTCCCTCTGCATCCAGGAGAACCAGGGGCAAAGAACCTTTTCCCGCGAGCTTCTTGAACGCCTCCAAAGAACTGGGAAGCCCCGACAGGCCCTGGGTCCGGAAACCTTTTTCAAAGCCGATGTAAAAAAGCGGGGATTCGGCCACTTTCACCACTTTCTCCGGGAGGGTGAGGGTGCCGCCGTATTCCGGATAATCCGCCGACTTGATCCGGAGTTTCGCACTCTTGTCCGTCACAGCCGAAAAGACATACTTCACCGTGCCCCACGATTCTTTCACCTCAAGATGGTATTCATCATTAACTTTTTGGCCGGTGTAGGGAGCGACATTGCCGCTATGGACCAGATACGTGGCATCGGGATAATCCTGCCAGCTGTTCGAGACGTATGTCATCTTCCCTCCCTGGAGCGAAAAATCAATGATTTCGGGAGATGACTCGGAATTGTCCGAGACATAAGTCCACTGCTTTGCGATGGGAGAAAGGTCCACAGAATCAACATCATCAGCGGCTTTCGGTTTCTTGCAGGAAGAAAGCGCCAAAAGGGCCATGGCTACGAAAAACAGTTTCTTCATTTTATGCGATATTTCCACAAAGATAAGTGATTCGCCGGACTAAAACAAATATACCCGTGGCCTGCGGGCCCTATTTACGCATGAACTTTCTGTACCTCGCCGTTTCGGCCAGGACGGCATCCTCGTCCAACTCCACGCCGGGGTGGAAGACTTCAATCCCGGGGACGCCGCCCGGGGTGGACCAGTTGCCCACGACGACCCCGTCCAGCAGCACGACGGGCCAGAAAATGCCGCGCTGGTTGTGCGCATGGTGACTGTGGTCGGGATGGACCGACACCTGGCGGCTCTTGTAACCGATGAGGTATTCATCATAGGAGGGGAGAAGGATGACGCCGCCTCGGCGGAAACCACGCGTGCGGGCGTCCTGGTGGCGATACATGACAAGGCCTTTCCAATCCTCCCGGACCAGTTCGCCCCTGATGGCCTCCAGCCCCTGGCGGCAGTCTCCCCTACCAAGGCCGCTCCACCAAACGAAGTCCTCCAGGGTGGCGGTGCCATGACTGCGGAAGTATTTCCGGGCGAGCAGGGCAAGGGCCTCGTCCCGGGGAACGGGACTTCGCCCGGGCAGTTTCTCGCTCACAAGGGCGTAACTGTGCTTCATGGGGAAAAGGTCTCCGCTGCACAGCAGCCCGGAATACTCGCCGAGACGGATATGGTATGAGAGACGGTGATCATCCATCGTGATGCCTTTTTCCGCGAGGGCGGCTGCAAAGTCGGACTTCCGGGCGATGCGGTTCCGCTCCAGGAAGTCACTGAAAATCCGCTGTACGGCATCCTGCTCGGCGCGGGGGATGCTGACTCCGCTGGAGGTCATCCAACCTGACAGGCCGCGCAGGGCATTGTCACGGCAGAGCTCCAGCATCCAGCGCCAGTCTTCACCGGCGACCAGTTGCCAGGTGGTGCGAAACAGGTGGCCCCGGACGATACGCCCATCGTTGTAGTCCTTCTCGAAGGCCTTGGCCGAGGGCTTTTTCGTCCTCATTCCAACGGCCCAGCGAACCATCCTGTATTCCTGCGCCTGCATGGCACCCATCCACTCCACCACATCGTGCGGAGAGACGAACTGAGGACAGATGAGCTGCTGGCCTAACAGTCTGGCTGAAACGGGATTCATCGTGCAAATGTACTGAAAAACATGGGAACAATCAATCCTGCCTCCCACATGTTTTCTCCAATACTTTTATAATCAGCATAAAAGTATTAACTTTGCGGTTTAATTGCAGACCTGCAGAGGCAGGCTGGATTTGGTATATAAAATGAACAATTGATGAAAAAGTATTACAACGCCCCGGTAATACTCAAGAGAGTAATGGTTGAAATCGAAGTCCCCTTCCTGGCAGGGTCGGTGGTCGAAAAACGACTGGAAGTGGACACCGCCGGCCAGCAAACGGTCAACCATGATTTTTCCGATCCCTCATCCTTTAACACAGAATGGAAATGAGAAAGTATGCTGTCATCCTCGCCGCAGGACTGATTGCCCTGTGCTCATGCCGCAAGGAGGGGGACCTTTCTGCCGGAGCCCATATTCCCGGTGAAAACATCATTTTCGGTACATCCAGTGAAGGCCGCTCCTTGACGAAGACCACTTATTCCGGTGTAACCAATGCCCAGAACATGGAACGCGTCAATTGGGTTTCCGGGGACCGTATCCGCATCTACTGCGCGGAAGCCTCCGCTGCCACGACCACCAACGGCTACAGCGATTACAGTGTCACCGGGACCGACAAGAGCGGAACCGTCCATGCGGGGACCATCGGGACGGACGGCACCAGCATGAAATGGGGCGAAACGCAGACGCATGTATTTTACTCCATGTATCCCGTTCCCGGCGAGACCGGCGTCCAGGCAGGAGTCGCCATGGATCAAAACGTCGTCACCGCCGTACTGCCTCAGGATCAGTCTTTCCAGAGTGCGAAGACGAACGAAATCGGACGGGATTATTATGCCGACATGAATCTGGCTTATATGACCGCCGCAGCAACCGGCCAGTTATACGAGACCGGAAGCGTGACCCTGTCTTTCACGCCCATCGTGACGACCTTCTACGTAACGGTCAAGAACACGACGACCGGCACCATGCACGTCAGGAACATCCGCCTGTCCTCCACGCAGTCACCGCTTACCGGCACATACAAGGCCAGCCTCAGTCCGGCGAATGTCCGGACATACACCTATGGATACCATCTTCCCGGAGGCACGACTGTGTTTGTCGGCAAGAATGATTATGCACGGACGGACGACAACTCCACCATCGAAGCGAATTTCAGCGGGACCGGCTATGAATTGGGGGTGAATGAAAGCCTTACGGTAGCCCTGTTCGCCATCCCTGAAGATATTACCGGGCTGACTCTCAGCGTCAACTCCACGGAAAACGGAACGGCCAGCCTGGAAATAAAAGACAATCTCGGCCAGTTCCTCACTTTCCATGGAGGCGACAAGCACAACCTGAACAATATCGGACTGCCGGAGATCAGCTATGTGCTCGACGTGGATCCTGTGGAACTTTCTTATTCATACCAGGGCCATTACACCGACCAGGAGTTTGTCGTGGAGAGTTACAGGACCATCGCCGGAGCCAGTGCGGCCTCAGGCTGGAAAACCCAGATTCAGGTGGGCGGTAACTGGGTCGACCTGTCCTCCGTCCTGTCCGATCCGGAGTACAGCTGGCTTGGTGGTTTCCCGCTCACATCCGAATCTGCAGCAGAAGCTACGACATCGCTCACCCGCACCTTCCGCAAGAGTGTGGATCCACAGGAAGTTACTTCACACGAGCAGCGGCTCCGCGAAGGAAAAGTATATGCCGCTGACGGCGTAACAGTCGTCGACCACAGCACGCAGGCGACGGCGGTCGACCTGTCCCGTTATCAATTCACCACCCGTCAGATGGAGGCCTCCCGCACGACAGCCAATACCTATATCATTTCGGGACCGGGCTACTACAAAATACCGCTGGTTTTCGGCAACGCCATTGAAAACGGCACCCGGGTAGCGGACAGCTACAGCGGAAAGACCGGGACCGGGCACCTCAACGAATTTATCTGCCCTTTCCCCAACAGCAGTGGAACGGAGTCCTCTATCCACCTGGTCTCGACCAGACCCTGGCTGAATGCGGCCAGAACGAACCAATTCCGCATCCACTGGGAGAAGTACTCCTACTGGGATGATACGCAGAATCAGATGCTGACCTCACACCGGAACTGGGGCGATGCCGCAGGAGTCACCGTGATTGACAACCTCTCCCTTGAGACCGGAAGCGGCAACGAACGCTATCTGGTGTTCCATGTCGACGAAAACAACATCCGCCCCGGCAATGCGCTCCTTGCGACCATGGACCAGTACGGCAATGTCATGTGGAGCTGGCAGATCTGGATTACGGACCAGGACATGACGCCGGTCACCATCAACAACGGAACGTCGGATTATAACATCCTTCCTGTGAATCTCGGATGGGTCGACACGAATAAGGGACAATACTATGGTGCCCGTCAGGCCATCCTGCGCTTTGCCAGTACCCAGAAAGAGGGCCTGTATTCGGCTCATACCCTCACCGTAAAACAGCGAGAGGAAGAGATTACTTCCACCCAAGGATGGAGCACGTTTTACCAGTGGGGCCGGAAAGACCCGCTGACGGAAGGAACGGCCACCCCGAAAGACAACGACGGATATGTGCACGTGTCCATCAAGCACCCCAACAACATCATGTATGACAAGAGTTCGTACTGGGGAGACCGCTATTATGACTGGACCATCAACAACTACAATAACCTCTGGGATTCGAAGAATACCGCCTATCAGAATCCAAGCGGCGAAATGCCCAACCACAAAACGGTTTACGACCCCAGCCCCAGGAAATACTGCGTTCCGCCGGACAATACCTGGGACGGCTTCAGCAGTTATGGGTACAGCGAGTCAAATGCCGATGGTATCTACTTCTATACCAATGCCAGCCAGAGCGCAACGACCTTCTTCCCCGCAGCGGGCTTTATGAACTTTACTTCCGCAGATGTAAGTAAAGGAGACAACATCGAAAACAGCTATTGGACTTACCATCCGGGAGAGAGTGTCCAGAGAAGGGCCAGTTATGCCATGACTTTCACCCACGACAGCGCAAACGGTTCGACATCCGTCGTCTATAAATCCTATACGAACCGTGGGCGAGCATATGGATACTCCGTACGGCCTGTTGCCTATGCCAGGGCCGGTTATACCACGGAAGCCATCTTCGGCCAGGCTGGATGGACCGACGGAGAGGACATCGTAGGGAAGAGCTTTACTTCCGACAATGTGACGGTATCCTTTGCCAAATATGGTATTGCGGCCGGAGACCATCCTTCCTATTCAGCGACCAACGAGGCGATTGTATTCAACCGGTATAGCGAGATGACCATCTCCATCGCATCGGGCTACATCGCGGACATCCAGCTCGAATTCCACAGTTCCGACGACCAGAGCGCCAGCACAAGTATCTCTCTTTACAGCGGAGGCGGGACATACGACAGCGGACACTGGTATGCCAACAACAACGCCGGCGTACTGGATCCTCAGACAAGTACGGTCGTACTGAGAACCGGACTTACGGGAAATGCCAGAGTCATCAGCAGCATCACCGTGACGTACCAGCCAATCTAATGAGGGACAACTTGACTTTCTGGAGGAAATTCAATATCTTTGAGGCAATCTAAGGTTTGTTTTATGAAAAAGTTCGTCTTCTTCGCTCTTGCCACACTGCTCGCATGCAGTTGCGGAATTCTTGCCTCCACCGGCAGTTCTTCTTCCTCAAACGCAAGCTCTTCCTCGTCCGGTGCCCTCGGAATCCGGGTGGCCAAGGGAGTTAACACAGAAAGCGTCACCCTCACAAAACTGCCGACCAGCGTCAGCGACCTGTCCGGGGTTGACATCACCGATCCCTATGTGACTTCCGCCCTGGTCGTCGCCGCCCTGATGCAGTACGAGAGCAATAATGCAGCCTGCATGGAGATGCTTGAATACCTCAATGGTCCGAACACCCTGTCCGGATATGAGAAGCAGTTCCTCGGCGAACGCTTGAGAGGAAAATTCTATAAGGTACGCTCCTTCTTCTCCGGAGCCACGCCCGCCAACAACTACACCCCTTCCAAGCCTTATATCGTCAAAGTGACGTCCAACCCCTATTCCTTCCAGAGCGGCGGTTATGCGACACTTTATCTGACTTCGGGCGGTTCGGACAATCCCCGTCCCATCAAACTTCGCAAGAAAGAAAGCACCGGAGAGTGGTTCTATAACGAAATCACCTTCCTCGCCGACATCCGCACTCCGGCCGCCGACGACCCCTGGAGATAATAAAACGCTACTTATGCCGACTTATCGTCCGGAGCGAGGGGAAGCAAGACCGATAAAATAGCGGAATAGAGCGAGCCAGGAGCTGTCTTTTTGGACCAGTCTTTCAGGATGGAACTGGACGGAGAGGACATGCTCATATTCATAGGCCTCAACGACGCCGTCAGGAGCGTAGGCGGAGATACGGATGCCAGGAGCAGGGTCTTTCACGGCCTGATGATGGGAGGAATTGACGGTCAGGGAGTCCTGGCCGAAGATTTGGTAGAGGACGCTCCCCTTTTCAATGCCGATTCTGTGGTCAAAGCCCGAGTGCTTGATTAACGTGTCGACCTGGGTCGGGATGTCCTGATACAGTGTGCCGCCGAGCACGACGTTCATCAGTTGTTCGCCGCGGCAGATCGCCAGGACTGGCTTGCCCGAAGAGAGTGCCGCGCGGGCAAGCAGCAGGTCACTGCGGTCACGGACCGCATCGATTATTACCGTCCCGTTCCATACCTCCTCCCCATACTCGGCCGGATCGATATCCGGACCGCCGGAAAAGACGACGCCGTCCACCTTGGCAAGCAGACGCTCGGCCAGGACCTGGTCGTCAATGATGGGAAGGACGACGGGAATACCTCCGGCGCGGACGATGGCATCGGTGTAAGCAGAGGAGAGTCTGACGGATCCGGTCTCACTGCGGCCGCAACTGATACCGATCAGCGGCGCCGCCTGATTCCTGCAGGAACCAACAGCTGTCATGATTGACAGGGACAGTATAAGCAACAAAAACGGTTTCATCTAAAAGAGGGGTAGCAGAATCCGGTTTCAAAGGTAAGTAAGTATCAGTTATTATCAAAACTCTTTGAAGATTTTTTACTATTTTTGTGTAAAATTACAGCCCATCCCATGATCGAACTTGAAAGCATTTCCCATATTGTCCAGGAGGCATCCCGCCTGATGGTCCGGGAAGGATTCTCCGTGAAAGAAAAAGGGACGGTCGAAAACATCGTCACGACCTCCGACCTCGCCGTGCAGGATTTCCTGACGGAACGGCTCTCAGCCCTTCTTCCCGGGAGCGGCTTCCTCTGCGAGGAGGAAGATCTGGAAGACCTCGACCACGAATACGTCTGGATCATCGACCCCATCGACGGGACGGCCAACTACGCCCGCGCCGATGCGAACTGCTGCATCAGCGTCGCCCTCTTCCGGAAGTGGGAGCCGCTGATGGGTGTCGTCTACAGCCCATGGCGCGGAGAACTCTACTGCGCCGAACAGGGAAAGGGCGCCTTCTGCAACGGGAAGCCCATCCACGTGTCCGGTCGTTCTTTCAAGGAGGGCATCCTCTTTTCCGCCATGTCCACCTATCGGAAGGAGTTCGCCAAGACCTGTTCGGACATCATCTACGACCTCTACATGGCGTGCAACGACTTTCGCCGTATGGGTAGCGCCGCCGTCGAACTCTGTCTCATGGCCAGAGGCTTCGCTGACCTGTATTTTGAGATACGGCTGATGCCATGGGACTATGCCGCGGCAGCCCTCATCCTCCGGGAAGCCGGAGGGACGGTCGTCAGCTTTGACGGGAAGACGCCTTCTCCGAGGAAACCCTCCCTCGTCATTGCCGCCAATACCCCCGAGAACTGCAAGCGCGTTTTCGACACCGTCAGGCGGCATTTACCGCTGCTCCCCTACTAGTCCTCACGCTTTATTTCATTCCAAACAGATACGATTCTGAAAAAAACTGAGTATCTTTGTGGATTATGATGCGTGAAGATGACTTTTCCCGGCTGGAACTGGACCTGAAGGGGTGCCAGCGGAATTACCGTTACTTCCGTTCGTTGCTGGAACCCCAGACCAAGCTGCTCGTACTCGTCAAGGCCAACGCCTATGGACACGGAGCGGTCGAGTTCGCGGCCATGATGCAGCGCGCCGGGGCGGATTATCTCGCCGTCGCCTATCCCGTGGAAGGTCTGGAACTGAGGGAAAACGGTATTTCCCTGCCCATCATCGTACTGACCTCGGGAACGGATTTCTTCCCGGAGATGATTCAGCGGCGGCTGGAGCCGAGTATCCCGAACCTTTATTCACTGGAAGTGCTTTGCGCTGAACTGCGCTCCCGGGGGCTCCGAGACTATCCAGTCCATATCAAACTGGACACCGGCATGCATCGCCTGGGTTTCATGACCAGCGAGATTCCTCCCCTGCTGGACTTTCTGAAGATCCATCCCGAAGTGCGGGTCAAATCCCTTTTCTCCCACCTTTGCGTGGCAGAAGACCCGGCTGAGGATGCCTTTACCGAAGGCCAGTTCCAACTTTTCGAACAGAACACCCGGCAGATCATCACCGCGCTGGGGTACCAGCCGCTCCGCCACATCCTCAATTCCGCGGGCATCGAACGCTTCCCCTCTCACCAGTACGACATGGTCCGGCTCGGGATTGGCATCTATGGGGTCAGCGCCCTCCCGGGCGTCCAACTCTCCCCCGCCGCCTCGCTCAAATGCAAGATCCTGCAGATCAAGCAGCTCGATGAAGGCGACACCGTCGGATACGGCCGCTGGGGAAAGGCCCATGCCGGAACGCGTATCGCCACCATTCCCGTCGGCTACGCGGACGGCATCGACCGTCATCTGGGCCGGGGCGCCGCCTCCTTCTCCCTCAACGGCCGGCGCGTCCCCACCATCGGAAACATCTGTATGGACATGTGTATGCTGGACGTGACCGGTGTTCCTGCCGAAGTCGGAGATACGGTCACCATTTTCGGGGCTGACCCGAGCGTGACGGAACTTGCCGACATTCTCGGCACCATCCCTTACGAAATCCTCGCCTCCGTCCCCCGCCGCATCGAACGGCTCGTCGTCCGCTAGAGCATCAGCCCAGCCTTGACCTTCGCCACGGCTTCGGGCCCCTTCACCGCCTCCAGAATCGCCAGGCCGAAGGCAACGGCATGACCGGCACCGCGGCCGGTCGTCATCTGTCCGTCTGTCACGGCCGGTTCCGGTGTAAAGACCGCCCCCTTGGCGATGAGCGCATCCTGGAAACCCTCGAAGCAGGTAAAACGCTTCCCTTCCAGATGGTCCAGCTGCGAAAGGACCAGCCCCGGTGCCGCACAAATGGCTGCTACGCGGCCGCCAGCGGCATAATGGGCCTGCATCAAGACCATCAACTCCTGTTTCTCCGCCAGGTTCCGCGAGCCGGGCATACCGCCGGGAAACACCAGGACGTCCTCCGGCTCGACATGGATGTCCGCGCAGAAATCCGGCCAGGAAAGGTCTGCGATGACGGTAACGCCATGGGAAGAATCCACCTGCCAGTCTTCAATCAGGGAGACGGTCCATACCTCGACGCCTCCCCTCAGGAGTACATCCCGGGTCGCGAGGGCTTCCATGTCTTCGAAGCCGTCCGCAAGAAAAATGAATACACGCATAATCAGAGTTTTTTCGAAGATACAAATAATTCTTTGGGATTTGAGCAGTTTTTCGTTATTTTTGAGCCAATCAACGACGCTGTCTATGGAAAGCTTTCAGATCCGGCGGGAATTATACACCGCAGAAGACCTTTACGACAAGTTCAACCCCGAGGACGACAACTCCTATGCCCTTTGTTACGACGCCCTTGTCTATGCCGACGTCGTGCAAGACGGAAAACGCAGCCGGGAACTCTCCGTCACCCTTCCCCGCACCCTCCACGACCATTCCATCTCGAGCGCACTGTTCCGTTTCCTTTCCGAATGGGCGCCCTCGGATGTGGTCGGAGTGATGGGCGGGCATGCGATGAAACGCTCCGATCCGTCCTTCCGCAAGGTGGCCCTCGTCAGCAAGAAACTGACGGAAAAGGGGAAACTGATGGTCTCCGGCGGCGGTCCCGGAGCCATGGAAGCGACCCATTTCGGCGCCTGGATGGCAGGACGAGGCAACGATGAGCTGGATGAGGCCCTCCGCATCCTGCAAGACGCTGACACGTTCGCTGACAAGGGCTGGCTTTCGACGGCTTTCCGCGTCCGGGAACGCTTCCCGCAGACCCGGTACCGGAGCCTTGGCATACCGACCTGGCTCTATGGACATGAACCGCCCACACCTTTTGCCACCCACATCGCAAAATACTTCGACAACAGCATCCGGGAAGATAACATCCTGACCGTCGCGGTCGGTGGCATCATCTTCTCCCCCGGCTCAGCCGGAACCCTGCAGGAAGTCTTTCAGGAGGCGGCACAGGACCATTACAGGACCTGCGAAGTCTCCAGCCCGATCGTGTTCTTCGGCAAAGACTTCTGGCAGAAAACCGTTCCACTCTATCCGTTCCTCCAGCGTCTGATGGAAAGCGGCTACTACAAAGACCTGCTCCTGTCCATCTACGATGATCCGGAGGATATCGTCCGCGAAATCCTCTCTTTCGCCCCCGACATGCCCAGCGTACACCAGCACGCGAAATTGAAACTGAAGTAGCGAAGCCCTGGATCAACGCCCAGAGGGCTTGGGGGTGGTGACGCGGTTGACCAGATAGACGATGGAACGGTAAGGGACACCGCCGTGGAGGCTGAGGCCGATTTCGCAGGTCCGGCTGTTGGAGAAGCCTTCCCGGACGAGGGAGGCTTCCAGGGCCGGACGCAGTTTCCGCAGCGCCCAGGCATTGAGTTCCGGATGGGTCATGCCTTTGTCGCCGGCGAAGGCGCAGCATCCGACCCCGTCGGGCACCGTAACCTGCGTAGAGCAGAGCCTGGCGAGCTCGGTCAGGCGATCTCCCAGCCCCATCAAGCGCATGGAGCAGGTGATATGGACGGAGACCGGCTCCTCGACGGGATGGAAGTCCAGCCGGTCCGTCAGGAACGTCAGGATAAACTCGACAGGCTCATACAGATGCATTTTCCGGATGTGCTCCCGCATGCGGTGAAGGCAGGGACTCTGGTCGCAGAGGACGGGATAGCGTCCCTCGCAGGAAGCCTTCCAGAGGGCTTCTTCGAGTTCATGGACCTTCCGGTCGGCTATCTCCGGAAGACCCTTGCTCTCCCAGATGGTGCCGCAGCAAAGCTGGTCCATGCGGTCCGGGAAAATCACCTCATATCCCGCCTTTCTGAGCAGTTCCACCGTTTCTTCGACAAGCGGACGCACCGGGTCCTTCGGCGAGGGGCCCATCATTTGGTTCAGGCAGCTCGGAAAGTACACGACCTTCCGTTCGCTGCTGCCGCCATCCAGCCCTTTGGGCCGGTACGGCCGCGGCGTCTGTGGAGTCCATAGCGGCAGGCCGATCTCGTGGAGGCCCTTGCCGACAGCCGCCATAGGCTTGTCGCCCAAAACGGCATGGGCCGCCCCGGAGAGGCCCAGAACCGCGCGCAGTATGTTCTTGGTCCCGGAGAAATGGTTCGCCACCCAGGCTCCGGCAAAACGGCCGGTCCTTCCGACGCTCTCCCGGCGCAGCTGGTGGGTCATGTCGGCCACATTGATGCCCATGGGGCAGGACAGGGAGCAAAGTCCATCACCGGCGCATGTGTCCTTTCCGGGATAACGGAACGCCTTTTCCAGCGCATCATAGGGCTCTCCCGCCTTTTTACGGCGGGCGATCTCGCGCTGGAGGACGATTCGCGTGCGGGACGAAAGGGTGAAGCCGCAGGAAGTGCAGTTCACTTCGCAAAAGCCACACTCAATGCACTTGTTGATCTGCCGGTAGGCATCGGCGGCATCCGCATCCCGGGGCTCCAGCACCGGAACCTGCTTGAGGTTCTTGAGGTAACAGGCGCTGTCGTCATTGAAAATCACGCCCGGATTGAGGATGCCGAGCGGATCGAAAAGCTCCTTGATCCGCTTCATGAGCCCATAAGCCTCTTCACCCCATTCGTATGCCACGAACGAGGCCATGTTGCGGCCGGTGCCATGTTCGGCCTTCAGGGAGCCGTCGTATTTGTCCACGACCAGATGGACCACATCCCGGATCATCTCATCGTAGCGGGCGATTTCTTCTTTTGTGTCAAATCGCTGATTGATAATGAAATGGAAGTTTCCTTCCAGGGCATGACCATAGATACAGGAGTCCGTGTAGCCATGCCGGTCCAAGAGGGCGGACAGGTCCGCCGTCGCTTCCGGAAGGGAATCCACATGGAAGGCCACATCCTCGATCAGACAGGTCGTCCCCTCTTCCCGGAGGCCGCCGACCGTGGGGAAAATGCCGGAGCGGATGGCCCAGTAGCCGGCCATAACGGAGGAATCATCCGTGAAGTCAACCGAAACGCCAAAGGGCCGGAGCGCCTGGGTGGCGGCAGCCACGAGCGAGGCGAGCTCCTCCTGGGAATCGGCCTGGACTTCGGTCAGCAGTGCCGTCAGGTGCGGTTTCTCCGCCGTCAGGTGCGGATCTTTCACAGAGGCAAGGGAGCGGGGATCCAGGAGCTCCGCCGCACTCAGAGCCACGCCCCGGAGCGCGACCACCGCCTTTGCGGCCGATACGATGTCGTCAAAATAGACCATCGCGGCCGCCTTGAAGCGCCGGATGGGCAGCGTCGCCATGGTCACTTCCGACAGGAAGCCCAGCGTGCCTTCAGCACCCACCATCAGATGGGCCAGGATGTCGAATGGGTCGGTATAGGCAACCAGCGGCCGCAGGTTCAGCCCGGTCACATTCTTGATGGAATACTTGCGCTCGATGCGGGCTTTGAGCGAAGGATCGGCCAGGACACGGTCGCGGAGCTCTGAGAGGGCCGAAAGAAGCTCCGGATGGCTCCGGCGAAAGGCCGCACGGGAGGCTTCGTCGCCGGTGTCGACGAGGGTGCCGTCGGCGAGGATGATCCGGGCGCTCAGCAGGGTCATGTCTGAATTCGCATGGACCCCGCAACTCATCCCGGAGGCATTGTTGCTCACGATGCCGCCGACCATGCAGCTCCCGATGGAAGCCGGGTCCGGACCGAAATAGCGTCCATACGGGGCTAGACGCCGGTTCACCTCCCGGCCCACGATGCCGGGCTGGAGGGTCACCGAACCGTCCTCCGGGTGGTAAGTGGACTTCTCCCAATTCTTTCCCGCCACGACCAGCACGCTGTCCGAGATAGCCTGACCGGAAAGAGACGTTCCCGCTGCCCGGAAGGTCAGCGGAATCCGATGAGCGCTGGCAAGAGTCAGAATCTGAGACACTTCCGACTCGTCCCGGGAGCGGATTACCACCTTCGGCGTCAGGCGGTACTCCCCCGCATCTGTGCCCCATGCGAGGGTCCGGAGTTCATCTGTATAGATTCTGTCTTGGGGCAGAATATCCCGGAGTTCTTGAAGAAAAGCTTCCATAAAAACCATATCACTATCTCAGCCATTCCCCCACAATTCTTGTAAAGATAGCAATATTTGCCGAATCAAACAAGAGTTCAAGTAGTTTCTCCATGTAACCAGCTGTTAAGTCTTGACACCGGCATAGAAGATGCACTGTCGGTTCTCCGCTTTTCGATCTTCCAGCCGGGCAAAAACCTGCTCCAACTTGTGGTCGCAAATTGCGACCGCAAAATAGCGAACTCGTCCTCTGTCAACTGAAACATAAAGTCATACGGGAAGCGGGTAACATTACGCACGATAGAGTAAAATCGCCGTTTTTTTGCGAATATCAGGATTTCTTCCCGTACCTCTGGACGCGCCCGTCGCGGATGACGCCGCTCCAGTTCAGGCCGAAGGCAAAGTCATAGCTGTTGCCTTCGCTGTCCACATAGGGACGCATGTCGCAGGGGACATCCTCACACTGCTCCTCGACAGTCTCCATATCGGAGGGCAACTGGCAGGGAAGCAGGCCGTAGGGCTCCGCCGCTCCGCTGATGATGTCCAGCAGGGCATTGTTGCTGACGCCAAAGGACAGGAGGATGGCATCGGCGAAAGGCTCGATGTCCGCAGGAACAAAAGGCCGCTCGGTCGTGACGATGACGATGACGGGCCTCTCGCCCATCGCTTCCCGGGTTCTCCGGACGAGATACATATCCTCCTCATTGGACGAAGTTTCCGTATAGCCCTTGTAACTCCGGTTGGCGGAAGCCTCCGTCGGATCACCGCCGGCGACGGACACTTCCCGGGCCGTAGAAGCGGTGTATGGGCTCCATTGCAGGCTGATGGGCTGATAATGGCCTTCCGGGACGCCATCGGACGGGGTGATATACCCCCAGTGACCGACCGGACTCTTGATGGAGACAATGGCGAAATCCGCCTCCTCGGGACTCTCTACGACATCATAATAACGCGAGAGCAGTTCCTTGGAAATCGGATACTCATCATACGCCGGCGTGGCCTTCTGCCAGTGCGAAAGACCGGAGGGGACATGCCGGAGCGGCTCCCAGACTTTCAGGCGTCCCGCCTTCGGAAGGGCACCCCCGGCATTTTTCACCATCACGACGGACTTAAGCTGAGCATCGTACCCGGCCTCGACAAACTCCTTGCAGCCGACGATCCGCGCAGCCTCTTCCGGATCCACATAGGGATTCTCGAAATTGCCGACCCGGAAGATATTGGTCAGAAGCCGGCGTGCACTCAGTTCAAAGCGCTCCCGGGCACTCTCCACGCCATATTTCTCTTCCCAAAGATGGTAGGCCTCGACGCTGATTTCGCTCTCTTTGGCCCCGCCGAGCTGGTCCACACCCGCCTCGAAGCATTTGAGCCGCTTCTCGGCCGGAGAAAGGTTCTCCACCCCCCAGGGTTTTCCTTTGTGGACATATACCTTTTCATAGTCATTCACGATGCCCCAGTCCGTACAGACCACCCCTTCATAACCATACTTGTCGCGAAGCAGGTCCTGGATGATGTAGTGGCTGAAGCCGTTGGCGACATTCTCCCCGGAAGGGTCCTGTCCATAGGAAATCGTATAGTACGGCATGACGGCCGAGGCCATCCGGGTCTTGCCAGGGAGCTTGAAGGCGCCGTCCACAAAGGGAATCAGGCCCAGGTCAAAGCGTCCGCCCGGATAGACGGCATACTTTCCGATGCCGAAATGGGCATCCCGGCCGCCTTCGCCCGTGCCGCCGCCCGGCCAGTGCTTGACCATGCAGTTGACGGACTGGGTTCCCCATCCGTCCGGGCTTCCGGGCGTCGTCTGGAACGCATCGCAATAGGCCTGCGCCAGGTCCCGGCAGAGGGCCGGGTCCTCGCTGAACGTCCCGTAGAAGCGCCTCCAGCGGGGATCTGTCGAGATGTCCGCCTGCGGGGAAAGAGCCGTGGTGATGCCCATCGCCCGATACTCCTTCGAGACGATTTCTCCATGGACACGCATGAGGTCCACGTCAAAGGTCGCCGCCATGCCGACTTCGCGCGGCCACTTGGAGATGTCGCTCTCGCTTGAGGGGTTGAATTCCCCGTCCGGCTCGGGACGGTAGTTGTTGACATTGGCCGTGCCGTTCGTATAGTTGCGGGGATCCGAACTGTTGTTGGACGGAATGCCCAGCGGAGCCGCTTCACACAGCGCCTGGACCGCATTGGACCAGATGGCCGCCGTGCGGGCATCCTTGACATCGGCAATCAGCATATGCCGGATATGGTCTTTCTCCAGCAGAGAACGCTGCGAGGGGGTCAGGACCGTATCCTGGGCGCGCTGGGCCGAGGAATAGAGCATCAGGCCGCAGATTTCCTCCAGCGACAGGCGTCCCGCCAGGTCGCGGGAGCGCTCAGCCACCGGAAGGCGCCAGTCCTCATACGGGTCCAGCGCTCCGCTGCGGTTCAGGTCCTTGAACGCAAACCCGTCCACGGTCAGAATCGCTACGCCAGACGAAGGGCTATACCCCAGCGTCGGGCCTTTGGATTGATACACCAGGGTATAAGCGCTATGCGGCTCTTCCCGGATCTCATTACGGGAACAGCCAGCAGCCAGGATGACTGCAGTCAGAAAGAGGAATCGTTTCATGGGGATAAATATACGGATTCTATTTCAGAATTCCACGCCCTTGAGAACCGCGGCCTCGAAATCCTCCACGACGAGAAGGTCCACGCCGGGGAGAAGGGGCTCCGCAGCGGGGCGCATCAAGTCGAAAGACTTGGCAATCTGACCGCCGAAGAAGACCGTCCGGATGCCGAGTTCCCGAAGAAGGGGACCCGCCCCTTCTGCAAATGCCTTACCGGCGGACAGGAAGGCCTCGACAGCCGCTGTTTCTCCCGCCCGGGCCCGGTCGGCCATTTCCCGGACATCCCCTTCCAGCGGTTTCCCATAGGCCTTCAGCAGCGCCCGCCGCGAGACATAGTCTTCCAGAATGCCCTCCCGGAACGGACGGTTGTATAGGGAAAGCGCCGGACCGAGGTTTTCGTTCATTTGGACCTCGCCGTCCACGGCATAGGAGAAGCCGAGACCGGTTCCGAGCGTAACGAGGGCCACAGACCCTTTCTGAAGCGCGGGCCGAAGGGATAGCAGGCCCATCAGCGGTGCGTTGACATCATGGACGAAATGCAGGGAAACGCCCTCAGGGATGCCGGCGAGTTCCCGGAAAGACCGGTCATAGACCGCTGCGAATTTGTGCTTCATCCGGAAAATGCCCTTCCGGTAATCGAAAGGACCCGGAATGCAGACACCGACCGCCTCCAGCAAGCCGGTCTCCCCCACCGCTTCCCGCAGTGCGGAAGCAATCGCCTCCGCACTGCCATGGGAATCGATGGGCACCTTGCGGCCGTCGGAACACTTGATGAACGTGCCGCCGACATCGAGGGACAGTTTACGCAGGGTCATTTTCATAGCCTTCCCTCAGGCAGGTCTTATGGACACGGATCGGCTCCTTGCCCAGGTTCTCAATCACATACTTGCCCATATCGGCGGGGACGCAGGCAATTTCCATGAAGTCGAGGTCGAAGCTGCGCTCCGGATGCTCCACGCTGCGGATGCGGACATGGTCGCCGTCCACCAGCGTGAGCACATGGAACTTTTCGCCCTTGGTATCCTGCTCACAGCACTTCTCGAATTCGAGGCGGCGGAGCGAAATATACATCTGGGGATTCTCGCCCAGGATATACTCCTGCCAGCCGTCGCCTTCACAGTCGAGGCGGGGTTTCTGGACAATGTATTCGGGGCTCTTCGGGTCGTGGATCACGCTGTAGCGGCGGTCCTGGCGGACGTTGAGCTCTCCGAGATGGGTGTGGATGGGACGCTGCTTGCCGTCGAAGTCCAGCCGCAGATAGTCGTACATCTTATAGGTATAAGAGCCGATGGTGAGGGAACCAATCTCCAGGATCACCTGGTTGCGTCCGCTGGAGTGGATGGTCCCTGCCGGAAGCATCACCTGGAGGCCCGGCTTCGACTCCTCATAGCTCACATACTTCATGTAGTCGCAGGGATCGTGCTGCGTATCGGCCGCCTCAATCTCCTTGAAGAACTGCGGGATGTCGGCATCGTCGCGGAAGCCGATGAAGGTCTTGGCCTCATGGCCGGTGATGACCACGTAATAACTCTCATCCTGGCGGCCGAACTCATTGTAGTTCTCCACGTTGAACTTGCCACCGGAATGGCACTGGATGGACATGTTGCCGGTGGAATGGTAGCTGTCGTCCCAGTTGAAGCGGATGGGGAAGTAACCCTTGTACTTGCGGACGCACTTCTCGCCCATCAGGTTCACCCCCTCCTTATGGACAAACGAGCAGTAGTTGATGTCCAGCATTTCTTTCCCGGCCTCAACCAGCACAGAAACCTCCATCGGAATGAAGTCGAATACCCACGCGGCGTTACGCATCTCCTTGGGAAGGCCACGGCGCTCTTTCATGTAGCTTCCGCCCCAGACGCCCTCCAGGTAGCAGGGCTTGGCACGGAACGGGTATTTCACCAGCTGGGCGCAGATATCGGCAAAACTCTCAAAGGGCATCATCTGGAGATGGGCCCTGTCGTTGTCCAGGAAGTACCAGTCCAGCTGCCCGGTGGCGAAGAGCTCCTTGCGGAGCTGCACGGCGTTCTCGAAGTCGCAGTAGTAGCAGCGGCGGATGGTGCGGTTAATGATGCCGGTGTGCTTCTTGCCGAGGTTGGCATATTCGCCGGCCCGGATGCGGAGCATTGAGTTCATGGGCGTAATGTCGAACCAGCACTTTACGTCATATAACGGACGGAACTCCTTGATGAGAGATCCATATCCATAGACAACCACCAGCGTCCCGGGGGCTTTCAAGGCTGGAATCTCCTTTTTGAAGGCCTCCACCTTCGCCGGATCCATCAGGCCGATGTATCCTCCGTGATACACCTTTCCGTACAGGAGCGTGGGATCTATCTTCTTGTCCCAGATCAGCAGCGGGTCGATGATGGCGTCAATCTCCTCACCGCTTTTGAATGTGCGTTTGTAGCTGTCCACAAACTCAATCTTGAAGCCAAACACGTCGCACTCACGGGCAAGGAGGCTCACCAGAAGGTCCCACTTTGTAGTGGTGTAGCCGTCAAAGGCCACGATGGCGCCTTCTTTCTCGACCTTGGGGGCGATGGCCTCGATAAAGCGCTTGGCCACCACGGGGTTGCCGCCGCCCACGATGGAATCAAGGGTCTTTTGGGATAGTTCCGGCCTGTTCACGGGTTTGGGATCGTGAAAGGGGAAAGGGTTGTACATGAAACTCATAAACGTAAATCTGTATTTGAACTATTGTATTTCGAAATCCACCCAAACCGGGAAGTGGTCGGAAGCAAAAAAACCGCCGGATCGACCAGATTCCAGCCGTTGAAGGTTACTTCCGGTCCGGTACGGAGTTCGGGCTTTTCATCGAAGAAATGATAAGAATCCGTCCAGTGTGAGCGATACACCGCCGAGGCATCATCACGCTCGGTCGTATTCAGATCCCCGACGAAGAAGGAAGGCCAGCCCTTGGGATTGTACTTCTTCTCCATTTCAACGATAATATGGGCCGCCTCATTGTGCTGCTGCTTGTTGAGCGGCGCATGCGTCACCATCATC
>JAEEGL017224390.1_pt1 | contig 48157 bp, 42 predicted proteins | sample 9134231 | NCBI WGS metagenome assembly JAEEGL01 (sample SAMN16246548, study PRJNA631951) | gut metagenome | biome: gut microbiome; feature: rumen; material: fiber-attached | host: Bos | place: Iran: Karaj | collected 2018-10 | reverse complement strand
TCTGCTGATGGTGCTTCCCCTGAGTCTGGCGAGGGATCTGATCCCTTCGACGGAACGCGGATTCGGGAATTCGCAGATCTGGTTCTTATACTCCATCATCGCCCCGGTCTTCCTGTCGATATAATCGGTGATATCGACATAGACGTTAGGGATGAACGCGTTGGTCGCGTTCGGTACATCCCATTCCGTCTCCGACAGGGTCTCATAGGCGTAGATCCTTCTGACGGAATAGTCAAAGCGTGGTCTCAGCGCGACCATGCAGGCATCGGCGATCATCTTGTGATCCAGATGCATGTCTCCTCTGTGAGGGATGTAGACTTCTTCCGGTTGAATATCTCTGACCAGTTTTCCGATGGAACCGTTCAGCTCATAACGCGGGACGCTTTCCAGCATGGCTGCCGGCAGATCGAGGAAGACCGTGTCCGTAACGCCTAAAAACCTGTGCGCATTCAGACAGTGCTGCTTATTGACCACGTCTTCTTCTTCAGTGAAGATGGGTTCGGTGACCTTTGTGACGATTCCGACATAGACCTCATTACCTTGTGCGAGATGTTTTGCGATGATGCCTCCGCAGCCCAGGACTTCATCATCCGGATGCGGAGCAATAACCAATACTTTCATGTTTTCTCCTATTTGAAACGGTGTCCTTCGATCAGTCTGACGCCGTCAACATTCTCATAGTCCGTAACTCTCAGAAGGCCGCCGTTGCATACGACATCGAAATGATCGTCATAGACCTTGGCGATCTGGCCATTGAAACCGATGTATCTCTTGTTTTCCAGGACATCCGCCCTGTAGATGATGATCTTATGACTGCCGTCATACAGGGAAAAAGCTCCCGGATACGGCCTGGAAACAGCTCTGATGAACAGATGCAGCTGATCGATCGGCAAAGACCAGTCGATCGCTCCGTCCTCCGGAGTTCTCTTCAACGTATAAGTCGCCTCATCCTCGTTCTGTTTTACCGGAGCGATGGTTCCGTCCATGATCTCTTTCAGGACTCTCTTTACCAGCCTGTATTCCGCTTCGCACATGCTGTCGTAGACGTCCTGGGCGTAGTCGCCGTCGTTGATGTAGTAGGTCTCCTGGCCCAGGATGTCACCGGAGTCAACGCCTTCGTCAATGAAAAACAGGGAACACTTGGATTCATGGACACCCAAAAGATGCTGCCAGACATTGGACGCCCTTCCTCTGAATTTCGGAAGAGGTGCCGGATGGAATCCGACGCAGCCGATTCTGGCGCTGTCGATGATGTCCTTGCTCACAAGCTGGGAGATCCCGATCACGAAGATGTAATCAGGTTCCAGTTCCTGAATGATCCTGACGTTCTCTTCGTCGTTGATCTTCCGGAAGGTCTTGAACGGGATGCCATTTGCTTCCGCCACTTCATGGATCGGATCGTATCCGGATACGTTTTTCGAATACTCCGGATCCAAAGAAAAAACATAGGAGATCGGAAATCCCATTTCGACCATTGTTTCCAGGATCTTGCGGCTCGTCGATACAGAGCCGATCAAAACTGTTTTCATATTACTTGAACATTTCCAGCTTCTTCAGAAGCTCTTTCATTTCTTCGACATTCAGCCTTCTGGTATTGTGAGAGTCATATTCCTCAACAGTATCCAGTTGGGAAGAACCCTTGCTGATGTAACGGTCATAGTTCAGATCCCTGTTGTCTGCAGGAATGCGGTAGTACTCTCCAAGGTCCTCGGCCTTGACCATATCTTCCTTGGTTACCAGCACCTCGTAGAGTTTCTCTCCGTGTCTGGTCCCGATGTTGACGATCTTTGTGTCTTTGTCGCCTTTCAGCTCGATGATCGCCTTGGCCAGGGTATCGATTGTAGCAGCCGGGGCCTTCTGAACGAACAGATCTCCCTGCCTGCCGTTTTTGAAGGCGAACAGCACCAGTTCCACCGCTTCATCCAGAGTCATCATGAATCTGGTCATCTCCGGATTGGTAATGGTGATCGGCTGTCCGTTTTCGATCTGTTCGACAAACAGAGGAATGACCGAGCCTCTGGAAGCCATGACGTTTCCGTATCTGGTCAGACACAGTACCGTATCGTCGTTAGACAGCTGTCTCGATCTGGCGATGACGTTCTTTTCCATCAGGGCTTTGGTCATGCCCATGGCGTTGATCGGATAGGCGGCCTTGTCCGTCGACAGGAAGATGGCTTTCTTGACGCCGTGCTTGACGCAGGCATCGATGACGTTGTCTGAACCGAGGACGTTGGTCTTGACCGCTTCAAGAGGATAGAATTCACAGGAAGGCACCTGTTTCAGTGCGGCTGCGTGGAAAACGTAATCGACCCCTTTGAAGGCATATTCGATGGACTTGTAGTCTCTGACATCGCCGATGTAGAACTTCAGTTTCCCGGCATGTTCAGGATACTTCTGCTGATACTCATGACGCATGTCGTCCTGTTTCTTTTCATCACGCGAGAGGATCCTGATCTCCCCGATATCGCTGTTCAGAAATCTTTTGGCCACAGCGTTTCCGAACGATCCGGTACCGCCTGTTATCAGTAAGACTTTATTCTTGAACATTGGCGTTGTCCTCCTTGTCAGATATGCCTTTCAGCATGATTGCATCCAATATTAGTTTAGCATTTTCTCTGGTATCTCTCATAGCAAACAGGAAAATGAAGTTGGTCAGAAACTGCGTGAGTACTGCGGCAGCTGCCGCACCGGCGATCCCGTATCTTCGGATCAGAATGTAGTTGAGGATGATGTTCGTGACCGCTCCGAACAGAGAGATATATACCTCGTATCTGGTCATCTTCCGGCATTGCATCCAGCTCGTCCTGGCAACGCCGAGATAGGAAAAGATCGTTGAAAAGGCGAAGATTCTTAACGGTACGACAGCCGGTGAATAATCCGCTCCGTAGAGCGTCATGATGATAAAACCGGCCAAAGGAACGATGGCTGCCGCAACCGCCAGAGAGATATAGAAGACCAGGGCGTAGAGCTGCCGGATCTTTGTTCTGAATCTGTCTTCGTCAGTTCTGAAAGTATCGATGATCACGGGACTCAGGGAATCGATGACGGCTGTCAGAACGAACGGCCAGGCATTGCAGAGCGTGGTAGCGGCGCTGTAATAGCCGACCGTAGTCTCATCTACCATCTTTCCGAGAAGCAGAACATCGGTAACCTTGCCGTAGATGACGATCAGGATCCCCGCGAAGATATAGTGATAGCTCTTCCTGAGAAGATCCTTTGCGGTCCGGAAAGAAAAACCGAATCTGTGCCCGTCACTGAGATAGACTCTCAGCAGCAGTATTGCGATCATGATGTAGTCCAGAGACATGGCGAACGCAAACCAGCGGATATCCTTCTTCAGGATGATCCCTGCGATCCGGAAAACGGATGAAAGGATATAGGCCAGCGCATAGACCGTTCCGCTTTTCCGGGAAAGGAGTCTGGACTGGTAGAAATACATGATGCAGTCGAATGACTGAAACAGCAGCGAAAACGACTGAAGCACCGCAATGAGCGCATACCCTTCTCTGCCGTTGAGCGCATTCACCAGCAGAACGGAGCAGGCCATCGAAACAAGGGAAGCGGTCAGTCGGATGACGATCATCGTTCCCAGGATCTCGTCGTTTTTCTCTCTGTTGTCGACCAGCTGCTTGACGACGATGTCGTTCATTCCCATCGTACAAAGCGGCAGGAACAGCTGGATATAGGAATAGATATAATTCAGTTTTCCGAATTCTGCAGGACCGAGGTATCTCGTCACCAGCATCGTCGTGATGAAAGTCAGTCCGAGCTGGAACACTCTTCCGACCATGATCCACGATGCGTTTGCGACGATCTTTCGGTTACTCATTCAGAAGAAGCCTTTCGACGATCGTATTGATGATGATTGCGATGATGAGGAACAGCGACGAGCCTGTCATGATCGGTTCAAAGAACATCTGTGTCACAAGACAGAGAAACACGCCGAGAGAAAAGATCTTCAGATCATTGCTGACCTTTCTGCTCTTGAACAGCCTATAGATCGTACGGCCGTAGCAGAACGCATAGACGATCATGATCGCACAGGTCACGATGCCCGCGTAGTCGTAGATGTCGATCAGCAGATCATGGACCTGTTCGCCCAATATGGTGCTGATATGCTGGCCACCCCATGGATATTTGGGCATCAGCGCGAAGGAACCGAAATACAGTTCGAAACGCTGGTCGTTGATGAAACTCTGCTTGAATTTATGGACGATATGCGATTCGTCCAGCAACGCTTTCAAACCAAAGAGATCCAGAGAGTAGAACAGGATCAGCAGAATGACGAAAGCGACGGCAAGCAGGGATACGATATAGAAATTCTTCCTCAGTCTTTCCGAAGAATTCTTCAGAACGAATGCTTCATACAGGAATGAGAAGACCATGACCATCAGCAGCATGATCACCGGCGTACGGCGTCCGATGACCAAGAGGTAAAACATCGACAAGACGAAGATCACAAGGCAGAGTCCTTTCAGTTTCTTATTCTTTTCATGGAAAAGAAGATAGTAGAGGCAGCCGATGATGATGTCCGCATTGACGGCAGTATGGGTATTGGCGATCTTCTCTCTTGTCCAGAAATCGTAATGCGTCGTGGACATGAAGAAACCGCGGGTCCCGTGAAGGATCAGTTCGATGATCGAGTTGAGGATGACATGGATGCCCATGCTGATCGCAAACAGATAGATGATCTTCTTGATGTTCTCTTCACTCGGATCCTTTATGTTGGAACCGATGTAATAGGCCATCGGCAACGTGAATCCCATGACACTGTAGAATCCCATCTTATATGAGAACGCATAGAAACTTACGGCAAAAAGGCACAGAACGATAAACGTCATCGGACTGTTCACTTTGAACTGAAGTTTATTGTCTATGAAAAGCAGAAGACAGATAATGGGCAGAATGAGCTGTCCGTAATGAAGAAAATTGATGCCTACCAGAAACAGCAGGACATTGACTGCCAGATTTATGACTTTGTTTTCAGACCAGATTCTTTCCATATTCCTATACTATCCTTTTATAAAACTCTTTCAGCCATTCCGCATTGGTCCTGACATCGAATCCTGCGGAAGTGACTTCCTTTTTCCACGATCTTCTCTCTTTTATCTTTTCACTCATCCTTGCGATCCATCTTTCTTCTTCAAGAGGAAGGAATTCGCACAGACCCGTGACATTGACATTTCTGTCGACCTGGTCGGAACACAGGACCTCGATCCCCGAGGTCTGCGCTTCGATCGCTGCGACCGAGAGACCTTCATAGAGTGAAGGCATCAGGAAGACGTCAGCCATCTGCAGCAGACTTTCGACGTCATGACGGTGCTGAAGGATCACGACATTCTCTTCGATCTTCAGTTCTCTGATCCTGTCTCTGATCTCTTTCTCCATATCTCCGTCTCCGACGATGAACAGCTTGGCAGTTTCGTCTTTTTTCAGATATCCGGTAAAGACATCCATGGTAAACAGATAGTTCTTCTGTTTCGCCATCCTGCCGATCTGAATGAAGACCTTTTCATCCGTGAGATTGAAGAGTGTTCTGTATTCTTTTCTCTTCTTCTCATCGTATCCGAACCTGTCGGTATCGACGGAATTGTTGATCACATAGAATCTGTCGCCTTCGACGATTCTGCTGCCGAACAGCCATTCTCCGGCTTCCCTGGAACACGCAAAGAAATAATCAGCGATCTTTCTCAAAGGAAACTGCAGAACGCTCTTTACCACGCTGCCGAAACCTTTTCCGTTTGAAGTGTTGTGGGAATGGATGATCGTCTTCAGTCCGTGCTTCTTTGCGATCTCAAGATAGATGGAAGCGTAGCTTCGCGAATGGGAGTGGATGATGCTGTACTCGGGATGTTCATCAAAAAAGGCGTTCCAGGCATCGGTGATTTCCTTCAGATTCGTTCCCTTGAACGTCGGCATGACATAGATTTTAGCTCCCAGGGATTCCACGATCGGAGCCATGGCCATCATGCCTTCATGATCGATGATGAAATCATACTGTATTTCGTTTCTGTCCATGGCACTGCAAAGATTCACAATCATCGTTTGCGAACCTCCGTAATTCAGACTTGGAAGCATCTCCAGGACTTTAACTCTCTCTGACATATTTCTTGATCTCTGCCATGTATTTGTCGACGACGATCTTTCTGTCGAAACGTTCTTCCACTTTTCTGCGTCCGTTCAGGCCGAGCTGAGCCCTTTCCTTGTTGGAAAGGGAAAGGAATTTCTCGACTTTGGCGATCACGTCGGCGGAATCCCTGGCTTTCACGACAAAACCGTTGACGCCGTCTTCCACGATCTCCCGGCATCCCGGACGGTCGGTCGTAATGATCGGACGTCCGCATGCCAGCGATTCTTGCAGGACATTGGACATCCCTTCCGGATAGTAGGTCGGAAGGATAGTGCAGTGACATTCATCGTAGATGGCTTTCATGTCGTCAACGAGACCGTGATAGACGCATACACCCTTTTTCGTCAGGTCTTCCACTCTGACGTAATAGTTCTCTTCCTTGATCCCGCAGATATGGAACAAGGTGTTCGGATACTTGCCATGGATGTATTCGGCACAGTTCAGGTATTCCTCGAAACCTTTTTCAGCCATCATCCTTCCCGCAAAGACAAAATGAACGGTCTTATCATCGGGGTATTCGTGATACTCATACTGACTGAGATTGACTCCCGATCCCGGGATCAGATCGTATCTTCCCGATACGATCCTGTTTCTGACCATGAAATCGAGATTGTCCTGATTCTGGAAGTACGTCACTTCCGCTTTTCTGATTCCCGTGCGGTAAAGATGCTTGGTGATGAACTGAAGGATCCCCGGATTCTCCAGAGCCGTTCCCAGTCCGGTAATATTTGCGATATACGGCACCTTCTCCAGTTGACAGGCGATGCCTCCGTAGACGTTTGGCTTGATGGTGTATGTCAAAACGACATCAGGTCTTATTTCTCTGATCAGTTTCCTGTAGGTTTTGTACAGACGGATATCTTCGAAAGGGTTGGTGCCTCTCCGGTTCAGCTCAGTCTCAACGACTTTGCAACCCAGCGCCTCGATGTTCTGAACGAACTCTCCGGGGGGAAGCGATGCGATCACTTCGTATCCGCTGTCGCGAAAAGCTTCCAGTAATTCTTTACGGAATTTATACAGACCGACATCTTTGTTTGTAAGGATCAGGATCTTCATCAGTCGTTGCCTTTGAATTCCTCCACGGTCGCGGAATTCGGCGAAGTTACGCCTTCGCGCTTCAGTACGCCCTTGATCGTTTTCAGGATGATCCCGATATCCATCATGAGCGACAGATTGTCGACATACTCGATGTCGTATTTGAACTTCTGTTCCCAGGTCAGCGAATTTCTGCCGTTGGCCATGGCCAAACCGGTCAGTCCCGGTCTGACTTCGTGACGGCGATGCTGCTCCGCGTTGTAAAGATCGAGATATTTCACCAGCAGCGGTCTCGGACCGACGATGGCCATGTCTCCCTTCAGGATATTGATCAGTTCGGGCAGTTCATCGATGGAAGTGCTTCTCAGCCACTTTCCGTACTTTGTCAGTCGGACTTCATCCGGGAGATAGTTCCCATCTTTGTCCTTCTCTTCCGTCATGGAACGGAACTTGATAAGTTTGAAGATCTTCTCATCCTTTCCCGGCCTCAGCTGGGTGAAGAAAGGATTCCCTTTCATCTTGAATGCCCCAATGACGGTAAAGATCAGTAAAATCGGCGACAGGACGATCAGCGCCGATAATGACAATATAAAATCAAATACTCTCTTTAAGCAGTTTCTGTACATCTAGTCGAAGCAGCTCCTTATGACTTCGATGACCATGTCCTGTTCTTCTTCACTCATCTTGATGTCGGTCGGAAGACACAGACCTCTTTCAAAGATGTCCATGCCGACATCCTGTTTCTTTCCTTTGTCGATGTAGGCGTTACTCTGGCCGCGTCCGTTTCCGTTGACGGTCACAAAGGCGTTGTTGCGGTAGATCGGCTGCATATGCATCGGCTTCCAGATCGGACGTCCTTCCATGTTGTATTTGGCCAGAGTCTCCAGGATCTCAGTCGGGCAGGACTTGCCTTTCTCGTGGATGTAGAGGGCTTTCTGTTCTCCTCTCACCTGTCTGCACATCGCATCTTCATCGATGATCATGCAGCTGAGCCAGAAATTCGGTCTGGACTTTTCGGCATCATACGGATTCATCTTGACCGGAAGACCTTTCAGACCTTCCCTGTATCTTTCATAGATCGCCTTCTTTCTGGCGATATGTTCCTTCAGATACGGATACTGTCCTCTTACGACACCGGCAATGATATTGGACATGCGGTAGTTGTATCCGACTTCCTCGTGCTGATACCACGGAGCATCCTCTCTGGACTGCGTCGACCATTTCCGAACCTTGTCCGCATCTTCCTTGGAGTTCGTCAGGAACATGCCGCCGCTGGATCCGGTGATGATCTTGTTTCCGTTGAAGGAAATGCAGTTGTACTGTCCCAGCGTTCCCGTCTCGACCCATTCTCCGTTCAGTTTGTATTCCGCACCCAGGGATTCACACGCATCTTCGATGATGGTGATCCCGTGTTCCTCGCAGACTTTCCTGATCTCTTCCGCCTTTCCCGGAGTTCCGTAAAGGTGGACCATCACGAACAGCTTCACTTCCGGATACATTTCGATGGCTTTTTCCAGTGCCTTCGGATCGGTATTCCAGGTATCGTATTCCGTATCGATGAAGATCGCTTCGCCGTCTTCATAGGCGATCGGATTGATCGAAGCGTCGAAAGTCATGTCGGCAGCGAAGACTTTCTTACCGAAGAGGACGCCTTTGTCCGGTCTGGCCTGACCATAGAGCTTCTCTCCGGCAAGTTTTGTTGCCAGATGCAGAGCAGATGTTCCGGACGCCAGTCCGACCGCATATTTCACGCCGACGAATTCTGCCAGCAGTCTTTCTGCTTCATCGATGTTCTTGCCGACGGTCGTGACCCAGTTGGTGTCAAAGGCTTCCTGAATGTACTTCAGTTCCTCTCCGTGCATCGTCGGTGTTGCCAGGAACACTCTCTTCTTCAAAGGCTTCATTTCCATCTTCTATTCCTCGCTTCTCTTATATGTCTCAACGGTCTTTTCGACCAGCTTATAGATCTCTTTATCGTTTTCGTTTGCGGCGCGGTACAGCTCTTTCAGCTGTTCCAGGAAACGGTCTTCATCGATCTCCAGCGGTTTTCCGACGAAGATCAGATCGTTGTCGGTCTTGCCGTTGCTTTCGGCATCCAGCAGTTTCTCTTCATAGAGTTTCTCACCGGGTCTGAGTCCGGTATAGACGATCTTGATGTCTTCATCCGGTTTGAAACCGGAGAGTTTGATCAGGTTTCTCGCCAGAGTATCGATCTTGACCGGTTCGCCCATGTCCAGGATGAAGATCTCTCCGCCCTTGGCATAGACTCCCGCCTGCAGTACCAGAGAGACGGCTTCCGGGATCGTCATGAAGTAGCGGATGATGTCCGGATGAGTGACCGTGACCGGTCCGCCGGCTTCGATCTGTTTCTTGAACAGCGGAATGACTGAACCGTTGGATCCCAGAACGTTGCCGAAACGTACCGCAACGAACTCCGTCTTGCCTTTCAGCTTATCGATTCCCACTTCGGAGAAGCAGTCTTCAACGACTGAGAGCTTTTCCGTCGTATCATTTCGGATGAGCTTGTCGAAGGTCTGGATGACCATTTCGCACATGCGCTTGGAAGCGCCCATGATGTTGGTCGGATTGACGGCCTTGTCCGTGCTGATCAGAACAAAACGCTTCGTGTTGTATTTTACTGCCGCATAGGCGACCTTGAACGTACCGATGGTATTGTTCTTGATGGCTTCGCATGGCGAAGATTCCATCAATGGAACGTGCTTATGCGCGGCTGCATGGTAGACGATGTCCGGACGGTAGGTGCGGAAGACGTCATCGATCCTCTTGGAGTCTCTGACCGACCCGATCAGCACAGCCACATTGGCATCCGGATTGGAACGCTTCAGTTCCTGTTCGATGTCATAGGCGTTATTTTCATAGATATCGAAGATGACCAGCTGTTTCGGATCGTGTTTTACGATCTGACGGCACAGTTCCGAACCGATCGAACCGCCGCCTCCGGTCACCAGTACGACTTTCCCGTTGAGGAAATCGAAGATCTCTTCGTTGTTGACCTTGACGACGTCCCTACCCAGCAGGTCCTCGATCGCCACGGATTTCATCATGCTGACGGAAACATCACCCTTGACGATCTGCTGGATGCCCGGAAGGACCTTGATCTCGCAATCCGTCTCTCTGCAGATGTTCAGGATATCCCTTCTGGTCGCCGTGGAAGCGGATGGGATCGCAAAGTAGATCTGATCGATGTTGTATTTCTCGACGTTCTTCAGAATGTCGTCCCTGTCGCCGACGACCGGAACGCCTTCGATGTATCTTCCGAACTTGTTGGAATTGTCATCGATGATGCAGACGACCTTGGAATTGCTTTCGACGTTCTTGTTGACGTCGCGAATGATGGTCTGTCCGGCATCTCCCGCTCCGATCAGCATGACCCTGGTCAGATTCTTGCTGCTGCGCTGCTGTCTCTTGAGCAGCAGAACAAAACGGTAGGCAAACCGGATGACCGCAGTAAAGAAAGCCTGCATCAGGAATCCGATGATATGGTAGGACCACGGCATCCTGGCTCCGAACAATCTGGTCAGAACGACATTCAGGATACCGCAGATCGTGGTAGCGACGATGATGTTCGTCAGTTCATTGTAGCTCGCAAAGCGCCAGATGCTCCTGTACAGTTTCAGGAACCAGTAGATGATCACGCACAGGATGGCGAAAGGAAGGATGAACTTCAAATAGACGCTCAGATAGGCCTGAGGGATACTCTGGAATCGGAAATCAAATCTCAGCCACAGACCGAAGAAATAGGAAAAGGCGATCGTCACGATGTCATACAGCATCAAAATGAACGCGATGACCTGCCAATGTTCAACATAAAAAGCACGAGTCTTACTCATGCTTTTATTCTACTATAAAAAGATTATATTAGAAACCCGTGAAATATCCGCTTACTGTTTCTTTTCCTTAGGGATATTGGTTTTTCCGATGATATACTGCGGTCTTCTCTTGGTCTCCATGTATGTCTTTCCCAGATACTGGCCGATGATGCCCAGACACATCAGCTGGATCCCGCCGATGAAGATGATGACCGACATCGTGGAAGCCCATCCGGCGACCGGATCGCCGAACAGCAGCTTTCTGACGATGACGAATACCAGCATCACGAAGGCGATGACCGTCATGATGAAACCGAAGGCCGAAGCGATATCCAGAGGCGTCTGCGAGAAATTGACGATACCGGAGATCGCGTATTTGAACAGCCCCCAGAAACTCCATTTCGTCGTTCCAGCGACACGCTCCACGTTTTCAAACGGCAGCCAGTAGGTCTTGAAACCGATCCAGCCGAAGATGCCTTTGGAGAAACGGTTGTATTCGCTCATGGAAACGATCGCATCGACCATTTCCCTCTTCATCAGCCGGAAATCCCTGGCTCCGTCGACGATATCCGCATCCGAGATACGGTTGATGATCTTGTAGAACTGCTTCGCAAACCAGGATCTGACTTTTGACTCCCCTTTGCGGTCGACTCTTCTGGTCGCCACGGAATCGTATTCACCTTTTTCCAGGATCTCCACCATCTGCGGAAGCAGAGACGGCGGGTCCTGCATGTCCGCATCCATGACTGCCGTATAGTCTCCTGTCGCATGGCAGAAGCCCGCATACATCGCGGCTTCTTTCCCGAAATTCCGGGAGAAGGAGATATATCGGACGTTTTTATCTTTCTCTGCCAGAGAGTGGATGATCTCAAATGTTTTATCCTTCGAACCGTCATCGATGAACAGCAGCTCATGATCCACATTCATCCCTTCCAGGACCTTCTTTGTTTCCTTGTAAAAGATCGGAAGCGCTTCTTCCTCGTTGAAACACGGTACGATCAGGGAGATCAGTTTTCTTTCTTTTTTTTCTTTCATATCAGTTAAAACAGTGCGGTCGTATCCTTGTCGACCAGGGTATCCAGGATCTCTTTATCTACCAGGGTATATTTCTTTCCGTTTCTTTCGATGTAGGCGCCGTCATACGGCGGGAACCAGAAAGCTCTCACCTTGACGTCGAGATCGCCGGATTCCAGATCTTCCTCGGTGATCTTTTTCATCGCATTCATCTGATCCCGGGAGATATAGGTCCCCTTCGAATTGTCGAGATCCAGCGTCTCGAGTCTGCCTTTTTCCTTGACTTCGCTCAGGATCTGTCTGTACAGCTCCATCAGTTCGTCCTGCGTCACTTTCTCCAGGGACTGGGCAGTCGCCGTACGGTAATCGAAATCGAAGCGGTTGACCCGGATGATCTTGCCGGTATCGATCGTCTCGTCTACGTAATGTGCCGTTACGCCCCACTGCGGCAGTTTCTTCAGGATCGCGATATTGTATCCCCCGCAGCCCTTCCAGTCAGGAAGGATGGCCGGATGGAAGTTGATACAGCCGTAGTTCGGACCTTCGATCAACGGCTTCTTGATCTTCCGCCAGTAGAGATAGGAAACGGCCAGATCGATCTCGCCCGGATGGTCCAGCACATACTGTTCCGCCTCTTCCATGGAGATGACCGGGATGTTTCTCTCCCGCGCATACGCAGCGGTCGGAGAGTTCGCGAACTGGGAATCGGTACATACCGCAGTCACTTCGATACCCTGATCAAGCGTCCACTTCAGCAGTTCAACGCTTTGTTTCTTTCTTCCCATGTATATGATCTTCATTCTGATTCTCCGTTATCTGATGTCACTGACACTCTTGTCGAAATTATAGAAGTGTTCATTGCCTTCCATGATGATCCTCTTGGCTTCCGCAAATCCGACGTTCATGAACAGATCCAGTGCCGAAAGATGGGAAATGAATTCCTTCGATCTTCTCTGCGGATAGACCGGGTGATTGTAGTCGTTGAATACGACACCGATCCCGGCATCTTCAAAGGACTGCAGATCCAGGTAATCCCTTCCGCTCGGTCCTGAGATATACACGTCCCCGCCTACAGCCTTGGTGATATTGAGATTCAGATCGCTCTTGAATCCGCCGCCGTAGTCGATCTCGCTGGATCTGATATATTCCGGATGGATGTCCAGGGCATCGCAAAACTTCTTGATCATTGCAATATTGATATCCGCAAAGTATTCCGTTTCGGTATTGATGGATTCCTCCACCAGCGGAAAGACATCCGCAAAGAACGGATACTTGCTGTAGCAGTAGTTGATCGTTCTGAGATATTCCTTTTTCCAGTTCTTTGTGTTTCCGACGATCTGGATCTTTGTCGTACGGATGGTGTTCTCTTCGTGATTCTTGGTATTGACCGGGATGCCGATCCACTGCGGCTCACCAGCAGTTCCCATGATGCGGTTGCGGTTCTGGAAATAGTTCTTCTCGAACTGGACGGTATCCAGAAGGACAAAGGTCTCCGCTTTTGCGATCTTGTTGAAAAGACCGAGCCAGGGCAGGTGTTCCGGCTGATGTATCGTTATGATCTTCATATCTTGAAATCTCCATCGAAGCTCATTTCCAGTCTCAGGATCTCAAAGGCTTCCGCGTATTTCTTGCCGATCTCGTATCCTCTGTATCCGCAGCGGCACTTGACGCCTTCGATCCAGTCTTCCCCGCCGAACTTGTTGTATTCGGAGGAGTGCTTTTTCAGCGATTCGATCTTGATGTCGACGGTATCGTCGATGTCCACGTACAGCTGTGGCTTGAACGGAACATAGGATCTTCCCGAAGGCTGGATCGGCTCGAAGAAGAACACGGTATTCTTTCTGCGGGCTGCGGCGATCGTCGATTTTGCGACGCCTTCATGTGCCTGATGGGTATCGAAAGGATGGTGCGTAAAGATGATGTCCGGATCGTAGTCTGACATGATCAGGTCGATCGCGTTGATCACATCGGAACGGAACGGAATGTCCTTGGTCGGAAAGTCCAGGATCACATGGTCCGTGATCCCCAGGGTCTCCAATGCTTCGATCCCCTCTTTTACAGCGACCTCGTCAGATCTCTGGATCTGACCGTCTTTATTCGTATATCCCGACTTGGACATGATGACCACCTTGACCTGATGACCGCTTCTGACAGCCTTGGCCAAAGTACCTCCGCAGGCAAGTTCGACGTCATCGAGATGTGCTCCTACTACCAGTATTTTCATATAAGTCTCCACTGCTTTCTAATCATCATCATTATAGCATGATGGTATAATCGTATATGATGAAAAGAATCGTAGAGATCAATGGCATCAATTACGGAAGTACCGGAACCATCGCGATAAACATCGCCAGGGAAGCCCGCAAGGCCGGCTTTGACATGCACCTGTTTTTCCGCAACTCGAAAGAAGGACAGAAACGGAAGGAAGACGATCAGGAACTGATCGGTCTTTGGCTGGACAAGGTCATCAGCGAAAGGCTTTGCTACATTACGGGACTCAACGGCTCCTTCAACATCATCAATACGAAACTTCTGTTGAGAAGACTTGATGAGATCAAGCCCGATCTGATCCATCTGCATTCCCTTTGCGACAGCTACGTCAACATCAGGATGCTGTTTGAGTACATCATTAAGAAAGATATCCCAGTGATCTGGACCCTGCACGACAACTGGCCGTTTACCGGCCGCTGCGCCATGAACCGCTGCAGCAAATGGCAGGAAGGCTGCGGCAACTGTCCGCACAAGGATTACTTCCCGGGAACGCTGTTCCTCGACAATTCAAGAAAAGTCCTGCAGAAAAGAGCGAAACTCTACAATCAGCTGAAAAACCTGACCATCGTCACCCCGTCCGCCTGGCTGGGAGGGCTGGTCGGACTGTCCATCCTGAAGAAGTATCCGGTGAAAGTCATCAACAACGGCATCGACCTGAGCGTATTCAAGCCCACAGAGAGTGACTTCCGGAAGGCGCATCATCTGGAAGACAAGTTCATCATTCTCGGTCTGGCCTTCTTCTGGGATGACAGCAAAGGTCTGGATGTGTTCATCGAACTGTCGAAAAGACTTCCGGAAAACTATCAGATCGTTCTGGTCGGAACCAACGATGAAGTCGACAGGATGCTTCCGGAAAACATCCTCTCCATCCACCGCACCAGCAGCCGTGAGGAACTGGTCAAGATCTATTCCGCTTCCGATCTGTTTGTCAATCCGACAAGAGACGAAAACTACCCTACCGTCAACATGGAGGCCATCGCCTGCGGATTGCCGGTACTGACTTTCGAAACAGGCGGCAGCGCCGAGATCATCTCGGAAAAGACCGGATCTTCCGTCAGGACCGGAGACGTCGATGCCTTGGAGAAGGAGATCAGAAGGATCTGTGAAAACAGGCCCTACTCCAAAGAAGACTGTCTCGAACATGCGAAAAGCTTCGCCATGGAAGATAAATACAGGGAATACGTCGATTTGTATAAAGCGACGCTCAAATAGCGTCGCTTTTTTAATTTCCGGATTTTTTTACGATCGTAGGCACATCGTAATACTGTGACCAGGCAACGTTGCGCCAGTCACCGAGATCATCTGACAGATCGTCAAAATACAGGTTGCGTGACTCGATCATGTGATCCAGAACGACCGTTTCGCCTTTTCCCCTGTACTGTTTCATCAGTTCGTACCTCTCCTCATACTGCTGAGCAAAAGCTTTTGCTGTCCCGTCAGATAACTCTCCGATTACGGAATACATGTTTCTGCTGAAAGCGATCAGAGCCAGGCACAGAATGATGACCGGTATCCTCTTATCCAGTTGTTTTATGAGATCCATTCTGCTGTCGAAACGTTCACTTCTTCTGCACAGCCACACCAGGGCATAGAGAACGAACAGAGCGGTCGATACCATGAAAGCCAGCCAGATGATATTCTTTATCCTTCCGGCACCGAACGTGCCCATGGCATGATACGGAACTGCCAGCATGCCGCACTGGAACATGCTTAACAGAAGGAACAATACGATCGGATGCAGATCGAGATTCCTGATGCGCTTATTGTCCTTGATGACAGAAGCAAGGAAGACCAGGAGGATCATGTATACAACGAACCGCAGATTAAGCAGATACTCCTTGCTGAGCAGCAGCCTGATGAATTTCTGGGCAGTTATGATCACTGTATCGATCGGATTGCGCTTATCAAACTGGTCCATTCTGACTCTTGTTCCCGGAGCGAATACCACCAGCATGAAACCGCCTACTGCAACCAAAAACGAAGCAATGACACCGTATCTCTTCTTTTTCCACAGACACACGGCACTAAGTACACAAAGGATCAGGATGTTGACGAAAGCCGTGATATGATTTCCGCCTGAATTGATGAACGATATCAGCATGGATAACGCTGCCAGGAACCAGTTTTCTTTTTCCGAACTGTAATACTTCAGTATCAAGGCGGTATTGACGATGGTCAGGAAAAAGAACGGTATGTAATCAAAAGCTCCGCAGTACCAGTAAAGACCTTGTATGGTACTGATCATACCGTGAATGAAGAAAGCGAAGAAAAGCATCGACGGAAGCACGGGATCGAAATCGATGTGAAAGACCCTGAACATGGTCTTGACGAAATCATAGGACGCTCCTGCCGCTATCAGCAGAAGGACCAGCGTGCCTGCGTAATAGTTCTGTTCACCCAGGTAGGAACCCGGCTGCATGGCTTGTACAAAACCGGATGTATACAGACCGTTCCATGTTTTATAGAATCTCACGTCGGTCTCAAAAGCAGCTTTCAGAACGGTGAAAACATTGACATTCCCCTTCTCGACCATTCTGATCATTTCTATGGAAAAGCTGTAGTCATCGGAGCATGGTCTGCTGTAAATACTGATCACAACAAACGGAATGACAGAGATCAAAATCAAGGCAACAGAAATCAATCTATAGTGATTCTTGATGCAGTCTAATATTCTTTTCACACATATTCTCCTTAAACAGTTTCTGTTACAGAACGATCTGCCGTTTTTCCAGATACAGTTCTTCCAATCTTCTGATCTCTTTTTTCATATCATAATTGCTGATATCGCCATATCTTTCGATATTGCCTTTCGGTTCCAGCAGACTGTCCACCCAGACATCGATCGGATCATTCAGATCCAGACGGGTAATCCTTTCGCTCTGGAAGGCTTCCTGAGGAATGGCCTTGGAAACGACGCACGGAAGTCCCGATGCCTGAGCTTCGATCAGAACGATCCCCAGACCTTCGAAACGGGACGGGAGGACGAAGACATCCATCGCCTTCAGCAGTTCCGGAATATCGTCCCGGGATACCAGGAGCCTGACCTTGTCTTCCAGATCCAGTTCCCGGATCATGTTGCGCAGCTGCGCTTCCATCTTTCCTCTGCCGATCAGCAGGAGACAGGCATCGTTTTTCTTTTTCAGCAGTTCCCTGAATACCCTGACCGTGAATTCCGGATTCTTCTGGTAGGCAAACCTGCCGACCTGTCCGATCACGTAGGTATCCTTTTCGATCCCCAGATCTCTGCGGATCTCTTCCTTTGTCTTATCGATATTGCGGAAACGGTCGAGATCGATCGCATTTCTTATCACCTGGGTATCGCCTATGCCGAACATCCCGTTGATCTCCTCTGCCATCTGCTCATGCAGGGCGATGATCTGCAGGCCGTTGTGATCAAGAAGATACCTGCATGCGTCTCTCTCTTCCGGTCTTCCGTCCCCGATCAGCATCTCCGGGGGATTGTGGCAGGTAAACAGGAGCTTTATTCCGTCCAGGGATTCTCTGGCATGGTACAGGATCTCCAGCACTTCCAGGTGCGCATGCAGAACATCCGGCTTCAGTTCCCTGATCGCCTTTTCGAACAGCTTCGCGACGTATTTCTTTCCGAACAGTCTCGCAAAGACCTTATTGAAGAAGAACGACTTCTCATACATCGTCACGATCTTCACGCCGTTTTTCTTCAGGGTCTTGTAGTTGTTGGAATCGGGACGGTAGTCTTCGCACAGCACCGTCACATCAAAACGGTCCTTATCCATCAGTAAGGCGTAATCTTTGACTAATGTCTCGGCCCCTCCGTCCTGGATGCGGCCGATGAATTCAACGACTTTCGTTTTCATTTTCTGTATACCGTAAAGTCATGTGTGACTCTTTTTTCTTCCGGCGGCAGCTCCATGTAGTCATCCCCGAAGAAGGCCCTCAGGAAAGCGTCATAGCCCTTGGGAATGCAGAAGGTATGGTCTTCGAATTCCGCATAGTCCTTCTCATACACCTCTTTCGGCAAAGCTCCGGTAAATCCGTTCGGCGACCATCTCATGCGGATGACGTAGTCACTGTCTTCGTACTTGTAGGTCTGGGCGTTCTTCTCGATCAGTTTCACCAGATTCCTGCTGCCGATGATCCGAGGAATGATCCGGTTGATCGCCTTCAGTGGGTTCTTTCTTAAAAAGATCGGCTGGTTGGAAAGCCTCAGCAGCAGTTCGAGGAAACATTCCCTCTTATAGAGCCTGTCGATGATCTTCTCATCATTGACGATCCCATCCAGAGGAAAGACGTCGATATCAACCCCGATCGCTTCGTATTTGTGATAGTCCGTATCCGCTTCATACTTTTCCGTATTCGGATCATAGACCTTGGCATAGTACAGCATTCCCACGGATGGTTTCAGGATCTTGTATTTTCCGTCATATTCGTTCAGCAGACGGTTGTAGTCGGGCCTGGGCATCATGATGTCGATGTCATCGTCCCAGGGGATGTATCCCTTGTGTCTGATGGCGCCTAAAAGCGTTCCTACGGACAGGAAATAGGTGATGCCGTTTTTTTCACAGAAATCCGCGACATCGATCAGGATGTCCAGGGAGATCTTCTTGCATTCTTCCAGTGTCAGTTTTTCTTTCATCCTAGGCCTTCTTCCGGAAGAAATTCCGCTTGATCTTGTATATGAAATTGATCAGATCTTCCTTGTAGAAAAGGTAATCCGTCGTCAGAGTCAATGCGGATGCGATCAGCGTCGTAATGAAGCCGTATGTTACCCACTGGACCCATGAATCGATGTTTTCAGGAAGATAGAGCTGCGCGATAAAATAGACCGCTGCGATGATCGCAAAGCACAGCAGCGCATGGCGGATGAAGTATTTCACATCCCGGTACATGATGTTTTCGGAGAGATACCAGACGTACTGGACAGTACGGAACGCCATGGCACATAAAGTTCCCAAGGCGACGCCGATCAGTCCGAAACAGATGACGCCGACGACCGATACGACGATGTTGATCACCGCTTCGGCGATGGCGCCGTTGCGGGTCTGCTTGTAGTGTCCGGCAGCGATCGTGATGACCCGGTACGGGACACGGAAACAGTTGAATACTCCGCCGATGACCAGGATCAGGGAGAACAGCGGCCTTACGTAATTGACATCCGTCACGCCATGGGTATAGATGATCACGAACGGGATCATCATGACCAGAGTCACGGAATACAGAATGGATGTAAAGGAATAGATGATCAGTTCGAAGATGCTGAGATTCTGATGCATCAGATCGATCTCATTTCTTGCATACATGTCGCCGAACGCACTTCCGAATCCCACCGTAAACTTGGTGACGATCTTCTTGATGTTGGCGATGACATAGTGGTAGACGGTATAGACCGAGATTTCCAGCAGGCTTGAAAACAGGGTCAGGATCACGACGTCGGTGTTGTTGTTGATGAAGGAAGCGACTTCATGGGCGGCCGCATCCCACTTCTGCGGGATCTTGTCTTCCGCAGCTTCCACCTTGTGGATATGGTATCTCCTGTGGCAGTATACATACAGGAAGATCGGCGGAATGATGTTTACCAAAGAACTACCCAGCTTAACGATGTGCAGGGAAAAGTTATTGTTGATCAGGATGACGGCTACCAGGGTATTCAGGATCGTCGTAACGATCTCCAAAGAAGTCGTGATGTAGTCCTTCTGATCCGCACTCAGCAGTGTCTGATAGGTAAAGCCGAAATAGTACTGGGCAAACGTCGTCATCGAAATGATGAAGATCAGGGATGCCGTGAACCACCAGTCAAAGTCCCTGACAATGAACAGCGGATAGACCACCGACAGGACCAGAACGAAAGCCACGAAGATATAGGCAATCTTACGCATGAATTTCTGAGTAGACGCAAGGATCGAACTGATCTCTTCGGTATCGTTTTCCGCCAGCGGTTTATACAGGGCGACCGCCGTCGCTCCGCCGATCCCCGCTTTCATCAGAGAAATGTAGGAAATGAACTGGGTGATCGACTGGGTGATTGCATTGTAGGCGGATCCGAATGAACTCAGGATCAGTCTCGGCAGGACCAGACCGCATACCAAAGCCACCCCTTCACTGATGAGGCTGGTGGAAATGCTCAGAAATGCGTTCTTTGTCCGGCTTCTTTTTTTCATTTTCAAAAACTATCTTATTTCTTTTTCGCTGCGTTTGTAAATGATTCGACACACTGCACGAATTCTTCCTGTGTCTTTGGCAGCATGATCTTATCCCTGTCTCTGTAGCTGTCGATGAACAGTTTCATCGTGTGATCGAAACGTTCATTCCTCTCTGTCACCGCATCATCGATCAGGTGATAGAAAAGGATCAGGTAAGGTTCCTCGTCAAAGAGGAGCTTCGGTGTCAGGCATGCCGTGGAATGGATGGAAATGAACAGTTTCTCATCCACGTCTTCCATGTTCAGCAGTTTCATCTCCCAGATCTGCTTATCGGGAGAACGGTCGAACACGGATCCTTCCGGTTCCGGCCATCTCGGGTGCGGACAGTACAGCACGCGTTTCCGGTGAACTTCCAGTTTCTGAAGCACTTCACCGATGATGCGTATCGTCTCGTCGTTTTCCAGCGTTTGTGCAAGCCAGTAGATGTCCTTGTCTTCTTCGTTGTCTGTCCTGGCGAAATCCCCAAAGAAGGACTGTACTTCCTTCAGATATTGCCGGTCGAATTTCGGAACTGCCCGGATGTCCCTGTTCCAGGTTCCGGAATAGAGTTCCGGAGCGTTCAGATAGAGTCTGCTGAAATGCGTAAAGTCTTTCGCAAATCCCTTCTCATACAGAAAGCGGTAGGAGCGGGAATGAGGTTTCAGCAGGTCGGTATTCAGGTAATATGTGCCCAGGCCGTCTTCATAGAGGTGCAGATCGGCTCTTCGATTGACTCTCCAGATCGCGCCGACGGCCGTATTGTATTTCGGAACGACCAAGGCATCGTATCTGTCAAAGATCTCTTCTTTCCTGAATCCGTGTCTGCTGCTGAGATAAAACATCGGAGAGATGAGTTCCAGGAGGGAACGCAGTCGGCGGAACGAACCCGTCTTGGGGTTCTTCTCCATGATCCTCGCCTCATCGAAGACATGGTTTTCATTCAGGATCTGGACGATCTCTTCCGCTCCCGCAAAGGCATTCAGCAGGATCAGATCGCCATGATAGTCTTCCACATCCTCAAAAGAGGCATTCTTGCGATGCCAGTGCAGGTTCATGACCGTCAGTAGCTGATATGTGGAATTGCAGTAGTAAAGATAGCGCATCTTATTTGTTGATGATCTCCAGGATCTGTTTCACCCTGTTGCCCCAGCTGTGATTCTTCATCACGTAGTCGTAGTTCTTTTCCACGATCTCTTCATATTCCTCGGGATGGCTTTCATAATAGCCGATCTCTTCTTCGAAGTCTTCGCCGTCGTTAAAACTGATCATCGCCTTGTATGGAAAGAGTTCGTCGAACGTTTCGGATTTCATGCCGATCGGCAGCGTCTTACAGGCCATGCCTTCATAATAGCGGCAGATCGTTTCGTTGATATTGCCGGTCCGCCTGAAGTTCTCATAGAACTTCGGAACGCACACGAAATACTTCGTTTTTCCGATCTCGTAGGCCAGTTCATGGATATCCGGATAGATATCCTCTCCCTTGTCCTTCCGGTAAACGTAGTTTTCCCGGCTGTCTTCCAGACCATGCTTCTTCAGATATTCCAGGATCTTTTCATGCAGGACGTCGTTCCTTCTGCCCATCTGCATGAACAGTCTCGTCTTCTTCTCGTTGTTCGGCTTGAACACTTCGAAGTCTCCACTCAGAGGCACCCAGTAGCCGTTGTAGCCGAGTTCCCGGAAATGTTCGCAGGACTTCTTGTAACCGAAGAAGATATAGTCGAAACCGACTTCGTCGAACGCCTTCTGCCAGTCGTCGAATTCCGGTTCCCAGACGTCGTAGCAGTAGACGGACACTTTGTTTCCGTGCTTTTTCAGTTCCTTCAGAAGATAGGCGTTCTCCTCCAGATAGATCAGGCTGACGGCGATGTAGAGATATACCGCATCCTCTTCCTTTTTCTTCGTAAAACCTTCCAGGAAGACGTTCTTCTTCAGGAGACGGTTGATGTTTTTCAGGTAGATACTTTTGTATCGGATATCGACATCGTCTCCGCCGTACTTCAAAAACGCCTTCTCCTGACCGTCGATCTGCGGAGCGCTGCCGCCTTTCTTTACATATGATTTCTGTTCAGACAGTATGATCAGTTTCATTCGTTCTCTTTCTTTTTCTTTCCCAGGAATGCAGTCACACCAAACAGGACAAATCCCAGTGCACTGAGACACAGACCCGGAACCAGACCCGGAGTCCGGTACTTCAGTTCTATTGTATGATGGCCCGGTTTCAAATACAAAGCCATGTAGTGTACGTTCGCCGGAAGCAGCTGCGCTTCCTCGCCGTCGACAACGGCTTTCCATCCCTTGGAATACGGGACGGACAGCAAAAGATACTTCTCTTCGGAGACATCGATCTCTCCGCTGATCCGGTTGGCTTCGAAGGTGACGTTATTCATATGTTCCTTTGAAAGATCCTGCACATACGCATCATATCCGTTCATGGATTTCGATACTACCTGAATATCGTCAAAAACATATGTTCCTTCCAGATAGAGGGTCATGGTGATGTCATCGATACCTTCCGCATTGCTGCCGAAACAGCATACATAATCAGACTTGCCGTAGTAATAACGGTTCTTATCGGTCATGTGGTAGATGTAGGAACGCACATCGTTGGCTTCGATCCGAACCGTGGAAATGATATTGTCATCTTCAACGATGCCTTCGCTGTCGATGAATCTCAATCCCTTGATCAGAACATACAGTTCTCTGTCGACAGGACTGTTCAGTTTCAGATGGACTTCGCCATCCTCCCTGTCAATATGGAATTCCTTTTCGACAGCCGTGACACCTTCTCCACATTCTGCGGAATAGCCGATGTATCTGTCATCGCTGACAAGCGATGCGGAAGTGACGGGATCGTCAAGAACGATCGCCTGCATCATCATTTCCTGTTTCTCCAGCATGTTCAGCTTCTCATAGTCTTCCGTTGATACTGTCTTTGAATACGTGTATCCGAAAGGCAAAGCATATCGATTCTCATAGATCGGATAGCCATCGACTGTATCCACCTCTTCAAAACCGTAAGGAATGGTTCCGGGATAGCCGGGTCTGACGATGTAGTATCTGACGTTCGCCAAAGTTTCCAGTTCGGCACGGTCGTCATATCCGATCAGTTGCCAGCTGAGTCTGTCTCTCAGACCGATGTCGTTGCGGAATCTCTGATCGTACGGATTGGTGATGCTCCAATAGAAATTGGTCGAATGGACATCGTAGAGGATCGATGCGTTGTTCGTCGGATAGTTCATGCTGTAACGGAAGAATCCATCATCTTTTTCCGTATACTTTTTCATCGCATAGGCTTCAGAAGTCGCTGTAAAGTGTTTGACCTCTTCAATGCTCAATAGATCGCTGATCAGGTCTCCGCCTCTCGGAGAGAGATTGTAGTCATAGATAAACAGAACGTTGAAAATGATGATTCCGATCATAAGAGCCTGTCTCAGCTTCGGTTTCAGGAATCTGTCTTCGCTGTCGAGCACGGCGATCAGACAGAAGATGACGCACAGCAAAAACGGCACGATCACTCTTTCATTCCTGCCCCACGGAGTGAAGAAAGCTGCGCAGAAGATCAGTGGCAGGCAGAACAGGAGATACTTTTTGTTCTCCCTGAATTCGTCCCAGGTGGCCACAAGATCGTATGCGATCGGCAAAGCCACCACAAACGACCAGCGCTGAGAAACATAGGAGAAGCCGTTCCAGATCTTACCGAAGATCGGGAAGAGTATAAAGATCGCACACAGCACATTGATCAGCAGCAGGAACCACTGCTTTCTGTAATTCTTCAGAAGAACGAAAAGCGAAAGCAGTACCGGAGATGCATAACCCAGGCAGAGATCATACGGCGAGTCGTTGGAAACGAAGATGGTAAACAGACGCTCGTAGAAGAACGGTGTATACAGAAGATCCGTTCCGTTTCCGACAGACATCCTGCTGTCACTCATATAGGCAAGGATCATCGGAGAAAGGATCACCGCCGCCATAAGGACGCCGATCAACGCGGATCCCAACAGCCGGATGAGTTTTATAAAGATCTTTTTGAAATCAAACCCGTAAACCGCACAGACTCTCAGCAATCCGTACAGAGCTGCAGCCAGAGCTTCCATGTAGAAAAAGTAGAGGTTGCTTATCGCGCCTAAAAAGACCGCAACGATAAACAGGATATACTTATCTTCCTTAACGGCTTTTTCAAGTCCCAGTATCAGCAAAGGCAGGTACATGTAGGGAACGAAAAAGAAGAGGTGAAGCGTAAAGTTCTTGATCGCCCAGAAGCAGAAGACATATACCAGTGAACCTGCCAGAATCCCGCAGAAACTGCCTTTCCGCAGATAGAAACACAGTTCCGAGAAGAACACTCCGGACAGGTACATTTTGACAAACATGATGAGACCATAGGCAACATACATGTATCTTTCCGGGAAAAACAGTCCGATCAACGCAAACGGATCTCCGATCACATGAGTATGGAACGTCTGGATGATATCGGCACCTTCCCCGATCGAAAAGTCCCACAAAGGGATCGTCAGTTTATGTTCGTGTATCAGACCGCCGATGATCTCTCTCAGATATCTTGTATAGTAGATCAGCGAACGGTAATGCTGGTTCATGCCGTCGCTTTTGAAATTGATATTCGTTTTTCCGTTGATCAATAAATACCCGACAAAAAAGAGACTGCAAAACAAAAATATACCTGAATAAATCAGATAATATTTTTTTCTTGACATCTTTTTATCTGCGGTTTGAGTCACTGTGCGCTCCAGATATCCTTCGTGTTCTCATCCAGTTCCACACCCTTGTCGTACATACCGATGAGGATCGTATACTCATGGTATTCAAAAGTGTGATAGACAAATTCCGGGATCAGGAACATGTCTCCCTGTCTTATCTCGTATTCTTCCTTCATATCATCCTTCCACACAGTCAATTTAAAACTGCCTTCGATGATGTAAAAGCACTCCCTGTTGTATTTGTGGCAATGACCACCCCGGATCGAATCCTTCACGGAAGTCACAACATTTACCTGTTTCCAGCCGTCATGAACAAGCTGTCTGAGACAGCCTGCTTCATTTTCAAACTCAAAATCAGGTTTCACGAATTCGATCAGCATTATCTTGTCAGGAACTTTCCTTTCTTGACTCTTTCTCTCCAGTAATCCAGAAGATCCTTCATCGTCTGTTCGTAAGGGATCTGAGGTTCCCAGCCCGTGTGGGCCTTGAACTTGGAGCAGTCCGGGATCTGCAGGTCCGCATCGATCGGTCTGAGTCTTTCCGGATCGGTCACGATCTCGATCTCGTCCTTCTTCGTGGAGAAGGAGATCAGTGTATTCAGCGTATCCCTGACCAGGCAGGTGTAGGAACCGCCGATATTGTAGTATTCTCCCGGGATCGGATCGCATGTCACCAGCATGTAGTACGCCCTGACCGCATCCCGGACATCCGCATAGGTCCTTAAAGATTCCAGATTGCCGACCATGACCTTTGGTTCGATCATGCCTTCTTCGATCATTGCGATCTGTTTCGCAAAGGTCGACTCATGGAAGACGTCTCCCCTTCTCGGTCCGGTATGGGTAAACATTCTGGTCGTCATGACTTTCATTCCGTAGGCTTCCGCATAATATCTTCCCAGAAGGTCCGTTCCGACCTTGGAGATGGCGTACGGGGATGCCGGATGGAAACGGCACTCTTCGTTGATCCCGTTTTCCGGTTTCTGATCCGCTGGGATCCTGCCGAAGACTTCCGAAGAAGCGCAGACATGGATGACCGGTGAATAGTTCTTATCCTCTTCCATCAGAAGATGGATGGCTTCCAGCAGTCTGCACGTACCCAGAATATTCGTATTCAGCGTATCGATCGGTGCCGTAAAGCTCGTCAAAGGATACGACTGCGCCGCCAAATGAAAGACATAGTCCGGTTTGACCTTCTTCAGCACCGTGATCAGGGACATTTCGTCATTGAGATCCGCGTAGTCGAAATAGACACGGTCTTTCTTATTCACTCTGTCCAGGAGGTGTTCCACATTGTCCAAAGGACTGCGCCAGCGGCAGACACCGTAGACGTCCCAATCCGTATTGGCCAAAAGATAATCAGCCAGATGGGATCCAACCATTCCGGTGATGCCTGTAATCAGAGCTCTAGTCATGTTTCTCCTCCTGTAATTCAAAACCTTCCGGGACATAGTAGATGACGCTGGTCCCTTCATTCTCGAAACGGAACGGCACCAGCAGCAGATCCTTCAGTTCCCTGCGGACTTCTTCCTGTCTGTCCTTCGGAACATAGAGAAGGACAAATCCGCCACCTCCGGCACCCAGCAATTTCCCGCCTAATGCGCCGGCATTCAAAGCCCGCTCATAGATCTCATCGATCTGGCTTGTGCTGATCTTGTTTCCGGTGCTTCTTTTCAGTCTCCACGACTGATCCAGCAGGATCCCGAAGCGGTCGAGATCTTCATTTTCATCGACAAGGATCTTTTCCGCCTCATCGACCATATCCTTCATCTTCAGCAGTCTTTCGGTATTGTCCTGGATGTTTTTCTTTGTATCGTTCTGGATGTCTGCGGAGAAGCGGGAGAATCCCGTGAAGAACAGCATCAGTCTGTCGTTGAGTTCTTCTTTTCTTTCCTTGGAGATCGCCACCGGTTTCACCGTATAGCCGTTCTCATCGAAGTCGATGCGGTTGAATCCGCCGAAGGATGCGGCGATCTGATCCTGCAGTCCGCCCGCTTCGTTGCACATGGTTCGTTCCACGTAGATGGCTTCATCCGCCAGCTGTCTTTTTTCCTTCTTTTTTCCCTTCAGGGAATGGAAGGCATTCAGGAGACCGACCGCAAAGGAAGAACTGGTCCCAAGACCCGTCCTTGCGGGAAGATCGGCATCATAGGTGACGATCAGTTCGTGCATGTCCAGCAGCTTCATCGCATTGCGGACGAGTGGATGTTCGATCTCATCGACTCCGTTCACCCGTTCGATCTTCGAATAGGTGATCTGGTCCTTGTAATCAAAGAAACGCGGCAGATGTCTCACTGTCACGTAGCAGTATTTGTCAAAAGTGGAGGAAATGACCGCTCCTCCGTGCTTTTCATAGAATTCTTTCAGATCCGTGCCTCCGCCGAAGAAGGACATCCGGAATGGTGTTTTTGTAATGATCATGATCTAAAGTAGTTGTTTTCCAGCATCAGGCACAGGCAATGATAGACCGGCAGATGCAGTTCCTGGATCTTGTAGGTATCCTCTTCCGGGACCTGGATGCAGACGTCGGAGAGATCTTTCAGTCTGCTGTCTTTCTTTCCGGTGAGTCCGATGACTTTGACACCCATCGCCTTGGCGACGATGCAGGCACTCAGGATGTTCTCGGAATTTCCGGAAGTCGAGATCGCCAGGAAGACGTCCCCCTCGTCCGCAAATCCCAGCATCTGCTGGGCAAAGACGCCTGTCGCATCCGCGTCATTCATGTAGGCTGTCGTGATGGCGATGTGGGAAGTCAGAGGAACTGCCCGCAATGGCTGTTCCAGATTCTTCGCCAGTCTGCTTCCTCTCTCGTTGTCGATCTCGGTCAGCTTCTCTGCAAAGTCTTCGCTGATCGGACGGGCGATCTTGAATCTCTTCATCAGTTCGCCGGCCATGTGCTCACTGTCGGCAGCCGATCCGCCGTTGCCCGCAATCAAAAGTTTCCTTCCGTTGTCGTAGGCTTTTTCCAGTAAGAGATAGGCCTCTTCGATATCCTTCCTGCAGCCTTCCAGCTGTGGATAACGTTCGGTCAGTTCGTTCAGTGTGTTTCTTACGGTCTCTTTCATGTCTATACGATCAGGCTTACGGCGGTGTACAGATCGCCGTCTCTATCTATTTTAATACATTTGCAGCCGGCTGCGCTACCTGCGGCCATGTCGTTGTCACTGTCACCGATCATGTACGACAGACTCAGATCGATGTTGAAGTCTTCCGCCGCCCTCAGAAGCATCCCCGGTTTCGGTTTGCGGCAGTCACAGTCGATCTTCAGTTCCTTCACTTCCCCTTCGAATCCGGAATCCGGATGATGCGGACAGAAGTACAAGGCATCGATGAAGGCTCCGTCTTTTCCCAACAGGGTCTCCATCTTGTTGTGGATCTGCCTGAGTTCTTCAAAGGTGACTTCTCCTCTGGCGATGACCGGCTGGTTGGTCACGACGATCGCCAGGTAATCGGAATCATTGATCTTCCTTATCGCTTCGCTGACGCCGGGATTCAATTCGAAGTCTCTGATGTCTCTGAGGAAACCGACATATCGGTTCAATGTTCCGTCCCGATCCAGGAAGATCGCCTTTTGCTTTCTGCGCAGGTTCCTGGCGCTGACTTTTCCGTTCAGATAGTCTCTGCTGACCTGTTCATATCTTTCCGGGGTCCCCATGTCCTTGACGTATTCGCTGGAATCGTAGGCATACATGACGCCTTTGCCGCACAGCGGTTTCAGGATGTCCCGGTCCAGATCGATCTTTTCTTTGTCCGGTCGGTTCTCCAGGACTTTCGGAGAAAGGATGTGGATCCCTGCGTTGACTCTGTTCTGATAGAATTCCGGACGCTCGTCTTCCTTGGCGAGCCAGCGGGTCACGCAGTTGTGTTCATCCGTGATGATCAGGCCGCTGTCGTAGGGATGGGAGTTTGGATGGGTCAGGAGAGATACCAAACCTTTTTTCAGTCTATGATACGTGACAAAGCGATTGATGTCCACATCGAACAGCACATCGCCGTTGATCAGCAGGAAATCATCCGTCAGTTTCTCCTTAATCTCAAACAGAGCTCCCGCATTCCCCAGAGGGATCTCCTCGTTGTAGTATTCGATATTGACTCCGAACTTCGAACCGTCGCCGAAGTAATCGGTAATCACATGCCCCAGATGGGAGATGGTGATGATAAAGTCACAAAAGCCCTGATCTCTCAGGGATTCGATCTCCAGCTGCAGGACCGGCTTGTCACCGATCCGGATCATCGGTTTCGGAATATCCGAGGCGATGGAACTGATCCTTGTCCCCTTGCCTCCTGCCATGATTACGGTCTTCATCATTTATACTTCGGTCTGTCGAAGATATCGACGTATTCCAGTCCCAGGGTCTCCTTCAGTAGGGAATTGTCCATCAGGGTGCTGGTAGCTCGTTTCGTTTCAAAGCCTTCCATTTTCTTGTCCATCGTGATCGGTACGATCAGGATCGGATCCAGTCTTTCTCTTACCGCCACCAGCAGTCCGACGTCATACTTGGAGAGGTCCTTGTCTCCGCAGACATTGACGATCGGATGCGGGTTTCCTTTTTCGATTAGAGCGATCGTCAGTCTTGCGGCATTCTCGAAACTCAAAGAAGATCTGTAGGAATCTTCATACATTTCGAAAGGCTGTCCGTTTTTCAAAGATTCGACGATGCGGTCATAGAAATGCGGTTTACCGGCCAGAGACGGAGAGATCAGAAACGGGAAACGGACGACATGTCTTCCCAGGTGGACCAGGATCGCTTCCGCAGCGCACTTGTTGTGGCCGTAGAAGTTGACCGGATTCAGCGGATCGTTTTCCTTGAAATGATAGAAGTTCTCGCTCTCGCCATAGACGCTGTCCGTGGACGGATAGTAGATCTCTTTTGCAAAAGATGCCTTGTTTACAAAATAAGACATTGAAGTGATGTTGATGTTCCAGGCGAGCTCTTTGTTCTGTTCTACCAGGTCCGGATTGTGATAAGCGGCCAGATAGAGGATCTTCAGATCCGGAAGCGTTCTTAAATGATCGATCAGAGAGTCGACTGCTTCTCTGTCGGTAATATCACATTTCTTCCAGGTGACTCGTTCCTGTTTTTCTTCCGGGATATTGAGATCCGCGCACAGGATATCCTCACTTGTATCTTCAAGGATCGCCTTGCGCAGATAGGCTCCCAGATAGCCGTTTGCGCCGATAATACAGTACATCTGTTTCCTCTTTTCATCACTATTCTATCATTCATCGCTTCATAAACTGAATCTAATATATAAATATGTCTATGTTAGAATTGTTTATGTATGAACAAGAAAAAGAATTTCTATCTTCTGTATACATTGCTGTTCATGGGACTTGCCGGTCTGCTGGTATATTTCTACTATTCCCAGGGCAAAGCCCTCATCGATTATAAAGGCGACGGTTTCCGGCAGCATTACCGTGCCGTCCTGTATACGTCGGATCTTCTCAAGGGTATCTTAAGTGACATCTTCATCGATCACAGATTCACCGTTCCGCAGTGGGACTTCTCTCTCGGAGAAGGCTACGATATCCTGCAGACTTTCCATTACTACGGGATCAGCGATCCGCTTCTTTCCCTGTCCGTATTTGTACCGGACCGTTTCGTCTATCTGTTCTATGACTTTGTGGCACTGTTCAGGATGTATCTTTCCGGACTGGCTTTCGCAGGTCTGTGCTTCTATACCGGCAGAAAGGATATCGTTTCCCTTCTGTGCGGTTCACTGGTCTATTCCTTCTGTGGCTACCCTCTTGTAGCAGCGACCGGACATACGTTCTTCCTAAGCGCGATGATCTGGCTGCCGATGATCATCAAAGGCGTCGAAAAGATCATCAATGACGACAGCCCGGCCTATCTCTCTGTCAGCGTCTGTCTGTCAGCCTTAAGCAACGTCTATTTCTTCTATATGAACGTTCTGGCGACGGTCATCTATGTCATCGTCAGACTGCTTACGATCAAAGAAGAAAGAAAAAAGAAACTGCAGGCTTTCCTGAAGATCGCAGTATTCTCAGTGGTTGGCCTGCTGCTGAGTGCAATCGTATCCTTCCCGATGGCATACGCTCTGCTGAGCAATGCCCGTCTAGCAAGCGGATTCGATACGGCTCTGTTTGAGGATCTCTCCTATTATAAGACCCTGTTTACGACATTCGCATATGCCGAACCGGGATACTACGGCGGATATTCGATCGCTGCCGTCTTTTCATTGATCCTGCTGCTCAGAAGAAAAGGAAACCTGCTGCTCAAGATACTGCTTGGATTAGGAACGATCTTCATCTGCCTGCCGCTTGCGGGAAAAGTGTTCAATGCGATGATGTATTCCACGAATCGCTGGGCTTACTGTCTGGCTCTTCTGGTCGCATACATCGTTGTCAGGATGACGGAGGATCTCGATAAAGTCAGAACGTGGGACTTGGTCATTCTGACGGTCTACCCGGTGATTTGTATCCTGCTCGATTCCCGGAACGCCAAGATCTATCTGCTTCTGCTGGTCTTTACAGCCATTCTTGCGGTAACGCTGCTGCTGAAGAAAAAGCTGCTTCGCCTAAGCGTGCTGCTGGTTGTCATGCTTTCCATTTCCTTCAGCATCATATACAACTTCTCACCGATCTGGTGGAATTTTACCCGTACAGGCACGGAACTGGAAACCGTATATGAGATGACCTACCCGGACACCGAGATCCTCAATACGATCAATGAAGACTCCTTCTTCCGATACAGTGGCGATTCCCTGGAAACCAACTCCAGCGTCAACAACGGATATCATGCCGGCCAGTTCTACTGGTCCATCTCCAACAGCGACGTCATCGAAGCGCGAAAGGAACTCGGTCTGCTCGACCACAACAATCACCATTACGACAACTACAACGACCGTTTCCTGCTCAACGCCCTGTCTTCCACAAAGTACTACATCGAACAAAGCGACAACGATTCCCATCCTTACGGTTTCACGAAAGTCAATGAGACGGGCGATGCGAAACTTTTCCAAAGCAGCCATTCACTGCCTCTGCTGTATGCATATCCACAGACCATTTCAACTGAAGAATGGCTGAAGCTGGATCTGGTTCAAAGGAACGAGGCTCTTTCTCAGGCTGCCGTGATCGAAAACGGACAGACTCCGGATCTGACATTCCATGGCAAGGATATCCCTTATGAAATGAGCAGCGAAGACGTCGAATTCAACGGAAAGGAAGTTACCGTTCTCAACTCCTCTTCCTACATCGATCTCAAGGCTCAGAATCCGGAAGCCGGAGAATACTATCTGGTCATCGAAGGATTCGACTCCGAAAAGAGTACCAACTGGGTCATCCACAATCTTGAAAACAAGGAAACGGTCATGTTTTTCAAGGATGACGATCATACCGGAAATGCCGACAAACACGACTTCCTGATCAATCTTGGCTATTATGACGGATTTGACGGTACGGTCAGGATCGCCTTATGGTATCCGGGTGTCTACAGTTACAGAAACATGCGACTTGTCTGTCAGCCGCTGGAGAAACAGATCGAAGATCTGAAAGAACTCAACTCTGTCGATATCCGTTCTCTGGATATCGACGGTAACCTGATCAAAGCGGAATTCTCGACTGATAAAGACGTCCTGCTGTGCATGTCCGTTCCTTATGCGAAAGGATGGAAAGCCTATCTCGATGGCAAGGAAGTCGACATCATCAAAACAAATCTTCAGTACATGGGCATCGAAACAACAAAGGGCACGCATACCCTGGAGATGAGATACTCCACACCATTACTGAAAGAAGGCTTTATGATAAGCCTTGCGAGTGCGGTGTTCCTTCTGATCTATCGCCTTAGGCGAAAACACTAGACAACATGCAAATATTTAAAAATCCTTCTCAGGGAAGGATTTTTATATGTTTCTTATTGGATCATAATGCCAATCCGATCGGATCATGCATCAGGAAAACAGGATAAAAATGATTTGAGCTGCAATGACGATACTGATCAAGGCGACTGTATAGGTCGCGGCATATCCTGCCGCTATTCTTTCATATCCATCCAGCTCCGATAAGGAACCCAGCGCAGTCGTGCTCGTCATCCCTCCGCAGACCGAACCCAGGGAACTGTTTGCATCCAGTTTCATCAGCTTGTTTGCCATCAGGAAACCGAAAACGATCGGAACGACCGTCATGACGATTCCGATCAGAAACAGTATCACTCCGTATTCTTTCAACGTCTGAACGAAACCGCTCCCGGCTTCGATTCCGGCACCGGCAAGAAAGACCGTAAGACCGAATTCTCTCAATCCATCCAGGATCCTTCTGTCGGTATCCAAGGAAACGTTGAAGATCTTTCGCATTCCGCCTAAAAGCAAGCCTGAAATCAGAACACCTCCGGAGATTCCCAAAGAGAAGCTCAATCCCCCGGGTAAAGGAACTCTCACCTTTCCAAGCAACACCCCCAGACAGATCGACAGAAAGAAGGAAAACATGCCTTTTCTGTCGATGTGCAACAGATCATCATCTGAAGAAACATCGATCTTCGTTTCAGCGGTTTCCATATCCAGCTTCTCATCGTTCATCCTGGAAATGATCTGTACAGCCAGAACGACACCGACGACACCAAAGGGATAGGCAATGCCGTAACCCACGGAGGTCAGCGAACTTTGAGTGATCTCCAGACCGGTCGCCAGGCACGGGGTCGATGACAGTGCACCCGCCAGCAATCCCAAAGCCAGAGGGACAGGCAGATCGAACAGCCTGATCGCAGCCGAACACAGCAACGCCGCAACGAGTATCATCGAGATGCCAATCAGGACGTAACTCGTGGCTCTCTTCTTCAGATTCTCAACGATGGTCGGACCACTGATGAGCCCGACGGCAGCCACAAAGGAAGCCAGACCGATATTCTTGATGATCCCGGGTATCGTCACACCAAAATGTCCCGCCAGCAATGCCACCAGCAGGACAGCGGATATTCCCAGACCGACTCCCTTGATCCTGATCCGACCGATCAGATATCCGATCGATATGACCAGAGACAGATAGAAAATGTCATTCATCTTTATCGATAATACTTACGGTCGAGCTTACCGTTGAAAGTCTTATGGACTTCTTCGATGATCTCAACTTCTTTCGGCACCTTATATGGTTCCAGTCTTGTCCCGATGAAACCGATCAGTTCCTTGGCGTTGAATTCTTTGTCTTTCGGTACGGCCAGCAGCTTCAGGATCGGATAACCACGCTTGTTTGTCGACAAAATGCAGATGCATTCCCTGACCGTTCCGCTGAGCAACGCAACTTCCTCGACGTCGATCGGCGAGATCTTGTATCCGCCGATATTGATGACGTCTCCTTTTCTGCCGTTGTAGTAGATATTGCCGTCTTTATCGAAAACTCCCAGGTCGCTCGACACATACCATTCCCCGTGCATGACTTCAGCAGTCAGTTCCGGAGCTTTATAGTATCCCTGCATGTTCATCGGACTCTTGATGCAGATCTGGCCTTCGACTCCGGCGTCCTTTATGATGTTTCCGTTATCGTCCAGAATGGCCAGTTCCACACCGGGATTCGGCTGTCCCATGCAGTTCTTCAGCATGTCGTCCGTATTGTAGTCATATACGCTGACGCCCGGCGTTTCCGAAGCTTCATACGCGTTGTATAGACGCGTTTTCGGCAGCAGTCTCTTCAGTTCTTCGCAGTCTCCGACCGGCAGCGGCGACGAACTGGAATAGACAAAATCGATCTGATCCGCAAATCTGTGCAGTTCATCCTTGGTCGATGTGACCAGCAGTCTGATCGCGACAGGCGGAAGATAGAGCGCAGTAACGCCGTATTTCTCGATGTATTCAAAGTATTTCTTCAGATTCAGAAGACCGTCCATGTATACCATGGCACAGCCGTTAGCCAGGGAAAGATGCGTTCTTCTCAGACCGCCCGCATGATTCAGCGGAGTGGTGATGAAGAAACGGTTGTCTTCTTTCATATAAATGGCCTTGGCTAAGGCATAGGCATACCAGGAGATGTTTCTGTGACTGATCAGAACGCCCTTGGATTTCCCGGTTGTTCCGGTCGTAAATACCATTTCGCATAGATCATCGATATCTGGGAAAGTCAGGTCTTCAAAACGATACTCGATCTTATCCTCACAGATCTTCTCGATCTGAGCGTAGGTATGCCAGTTGCTGTCTTCTACGGAGAGGTTGCTGAAAACGAGTTTCGCATCCGTATCCGCGATGATTTCCCTCACTCTGATCTCCGGTGCATTCTTTTCCAGCGGGACAAGTACGGCACCGATCAGGTGGATCGCGTAATACAAGGCAACGCAGTGCTTGTCATGCTGCGCCTGAACGGCAACCTTATCGCCCTTCCCGATCCCTTTCTCTTTCAGAAAGCGGCTGATCGAGACGATGAGTCTGCCCAGATCCGCATAACTGCTTATCTCATCCTTGCAGATGATGGCGGCTTTGTCCGGTTCATTCTTCGCATACCAAAAGATCCTCTCGACGATCGGTTTTTCGGTATTTCTGATATCCGGCTGAAGTTCTTTCATCTTACTGTTCTTCCTTGAGTCTTTCGATCAGCGCATATATCAAAGTTGCAGAATTGAAGTTCTCCGGCAGGATGTCGTCGACAGTGATCTCGACGTCGAACCGTTCGCTGATCTCGGAAATAATCGAAACGATATCGAAGGAATCGATGATCCCGTCATCGACAAGTTTCTCTTCCTTTTCAAAATCCACATCGGATCGGATCTCTTTCAGCAGTTCCAGTAATTCTTCCATCGCAATACCTCCTAGAATCGTCCGTAGATGAACGTGGATGCATCATATCCTCCGCCATACAGACCGAATACCAATATCGCCAGTATCAACAAATAGTATATCATCCATCTCAGCACGATCGGCTTTTTCGCTATAGCCTTTCTGACATCGATCCCCTTCTCTTTCAAACCGTCGATCAACATGACGATGAAGACCGCAATTACCAGCAGCAGCCAGTTCTTGACGTTCAGACCGAGCGCTTCAAACAGTTCGCTGTCAATAAATGAAAGATCGAAGAACCGGGTAAACATCGCCCTGAACATGCCAAAGGCAGCAGGCAGATCCGTCGCCCTGGAGAAGATCCTGCCGATTGAACAGATCAGGAAGGTCCTGATCATCCTGAACAGGTTCCAGGCTTTCGAATCACCGTTGATCCTGAATGCCTCCAGCACTTTCTTATATCCGTCAAACATGATCCCGCAGGTGATGATCACGCCGTTCCAGATTCCATAGGCGACGTATTTCCAGCTGGCTCCATGCCAGATGCCGACCAGAAGATATACGACGAATGTCGCAATGCATGGCGCAACTCTTTTTCCGGCAAATTCACCGAGAATCTTCCGGGAACTTTTTCCCAGTCTGCTCAAAGGCTTCGACAGTGACAGCGGGTAGAACACATAGTCCTTCATCCAGGAACCGAGGGTGATGTGCCATCTCCTCCAGAATTCTTCGATCGACTTCGAGAAATACGGCTGTCTGAAGTTCTCGTCAAGACCGATGCCGAACACTTCGGAAATCCCTCGTATCGCATCGATGCCGCCGGAGAAGTCCGCATAGATCTGGAAGCTGTAGCAGACAGCTCCCAACAGGATGGAGATCCCCGTAAACTGCGTGTAGTTCTCAAACAGGTAGGACACCGGCTTGGCCAGTCTGTCAGCAATGATGACTTTTTTGGCGATTCCCCAGAACATCAGCTGCAAGCCACGCGTCACTCTGTCGTAGTCGTAATCATGCTCCTCGAAGAGCTGTTTGGCCAGTCTGTTGTAACGGGGGATCGGACCTTGGATGATCTGCGGGAAATAGGACATGTACAGCATGAAATGAAGGATGTTGTCATTACATTCATACTTTCCTTTGGAAACATCGATCATATAAGAGATCGCCTGCAGGGTATAGAACGAGATGCCAAGAGGCAATACAAAGTTGAATAGACTGATATTTCCATGCAGCAGCGCATTGATGTTTTCGATGATGAAATCGGAATACTTGATGACGATCAAGGTTCCCAGCACGCCGATGATCCCGACAGCCAATACGAGTTTATTCTTCTTTTTCAGTTCCTTCTTTATTTCTTTGTCATCGATCTCCTTGATCTTCCGATTGACGGAAGAAAGGGCTTTGCAGATCAGGAAGACGAATGCCGATTCCGCAATCAGGACCGCGATCAGAAGCTTGCTGTTGAGGAAGTAATATGCGTAGCTGAACAGCAGCAGGACCAGCCACTGGAATCTTTTTGGCACGACAAAATACGCGAAGAACGTCACGCCCAGGAACAGTATGAATTTAAAAGACAAGAATCCCATATTACCTGTTCACCTCGACGCCGATTCCGTTGTATTCGTAGTTGCCATATTTGATCACACCATTGTCATTCCTATAAGAGATGACGGTATATGTATTCAACCCTTCCAAACATTCACTGTCAGAGAACTCTGTTCCTGTTACATCACCGATCCGGACCCATTCGTTGTTGTCTTTTCGGTAAACAAGGTATCCGTCGGTGTTTTCGACTTCCTTCCATCTTAAAGTCACGGAACCGTTCCTGTATTCAGCCGAAACCAATTCCGGCCTGCCAAGGAAGTAATCTCTCTGTTTCATGTCCAGTTCGACATCCAGAACATTCGTTTTGATCAGTTCGTAATAATTCCTGAATGCGGAATCCCATTCTTCATTTCTCTCATGATTCAACTGTATATCGTATTTTTCAGCTACGGCATTGATGACATAGTCCGTGTACTTCAGGGATCCATGGACATTCGTATGTCTCTTGTCGTAGAAATCATGCGTCGGATCCAGACCGATCTCTTCGGCTTTCTCTCTGAGGTCCAGGATATCATAGCCTCTGGAGCTGATATAGTCGACCAGTGTATTCAGTTGTGTAAATTCTTCTTCGCTGTATGACCTTGGCGGCAAAAGGAACATGATCTTCTCGTCATGTTCATCACAGTAGTCGATCAGGTCGGTCATGATGTTGACCCAGTCTTCCGGCATCTCTCTTCTTTCCTCGCTGAAAAAGAGTTCGTCGCTGATATCCGTCACGTAAGTCAGATAGTACTGATGGGCGGTAGCGCCTTTCGTGCCGTTGTCCAGAACGAAATCGTCAGCGGTCAGATCGCTCCAGCGTTCATGCAGTCTCATCAGCGGGAAGAAATACTCCAAACTGTTCAGGATGCTTTCTTCACCATATGTGAAATACCCTTTGATGAAATCAAGCTTGTTTTTCGACATCGGCATATAGTCCAGCAGATAGTGAAGGGCCGTATAGTTCATGATATCCAAAGGAGTGATCGTCAGAACGATCAGAGCGTCCTTCTGGGTCTTTCTGACTTCTTCGATCGCATACTTGTAGGCGATCATTCCCATGCCTGAGGACGCAAAATTGTTCGAAGTGATGCCGTAGGAATTGTAGGCAAACAGAGGTGAATAAAAAGAAAAACAGCAGCTGGAACCGATGAAAACCGGATTCAGCGAATCCTCTTTTTCCTTATAGAAATTCATCACCTGATAACTTGAATTGTCTGTCTTTCTGTCTCTGTACAGAAGGGCTTTCTGTACGGGGATCACTAATCCCACCAGGATCAGAAGGAAACAGATCACCCGCAGTATCGGTGTTTTCTTCAATACCTCAAGCATTCGAAACTACAGTCTCATTCCTCCGTTGACATCGATCACCGCGCCGGTAATGTATGACGCTTTGTCTGAAGCGATGAATGTGATGACGTCCGCGATCTCTTCCGGTTCCGCCAGCCTCTTCAGCATCGTCTGTCCCGCAAACTTTTCCAGAAGGTCTTCCGGAACGCTCTTGACCATGTCCGTCAGGACATATCCCGGAGCGATGACGTTGACTCTGACCTGTGCACCTTTCCTGGAGAATTCCTTCGCCCAGGTCTTGCACATGCCGATGATACCGGATTTGGATGCCGCATAGTTGGCCTGACCGATATTTCCCTGTTCGCCGACGACGGAACTGACGGCCACGATCGAACCGCAGCCCTGTTCCTCCATCTTCGGACCGAAGTATCTGACCAGATTGAAGATCCCCTTCAGATTTGTGTTAATCACACTGTCGAAATCCTCTCCGGTCATCTTTCTGGTCATCGCATCTTTCGTGATGCCCGCATTGGCGACCAGAACGTCGACCTTTCCGTGTTTCTCGATCACGTCTTCAAACAGTTTTCTGCATGATTCTTCATCCGTCACATCCAAAGGATGGTAATGGATGTTTTCGTGATCGAATTCCTTTTCTCTTCTGGCGCAGGCATAGACAATCGCTCCTTCTTCCGCCATCTTGACAGCCGTGGCATAGCCGATGCCCTGGCTGCCGCCGGTGATGACGACGACTTTATCTTTGAACAGTTCCATATCAGTCAACTCTCCTCAAAAGCAGTGCAGCTCCCATGCCGCCGCCGATACAAAGCGAAGCGACACCATAGCCGATCTCTTCCTTCTTCATCTCATGGACCAGGGTCGTCGTGATCCTGGCTCCCGTGCATCCTAAAGGATGTCCCAGACCGAGGCCGGAACCATACAGATTGCAGTGATCGGTAATGTATTTCTCATCGACTCCGTATTCTTCTTCAAACAGCTTGAAACAGCCCAGTACCTGAGCCGCAAAGGCTTCGTTGATCTCGAAACGGTCGATGTCGGTAAACGTCATGCTGTTTTTCTTCAGCAGAGAAGTGATCGCATAGTAAGGACCCAATCCCATGTACTGCGGATCGCAGCCGACCGCTTCAAAGGAAACGATCTCAGCCAGGGGTTTGATCCCGTTCTTTTTGCAATAATCTTCACTGGCCAGGATCACGAAGGAAGCGCCGTCGTTGATGCCGGAAGCACTGGCCGCCGTGATCGTTCCGTCCTTCTTGAACGTCGTCCTCAAAGTAGCCATCTTTTCTCTGGTGGATTCCCTGTTCGGGAATTCATCGGTATCAAAGACATATTCTCTCTTCTTGTAGTCCATGAGTGTCAAAGGGACGATCTCATCCTTGAATACGCCGGAATCGACAGCTTTGATGGCTCTTTGCTGCGTAAGGTAAGAATAATCGTCCTGATGTTCCCTGGTGATATTGTATTTTTCAGCGATGTTTTCGGCGGTGATGCCCATGTGGACACCGCTGAAGGAGTCGGTCAGTCCGTCGGAGACCATGAGGTCGGTCATCTCGAAATTGCCGAATTTCTTTCCCAGTCGAATGAAGGTATTCGTCGCATAAGGAATGTTGGACATGATCTCAACGCCACCGGCCATGACCAGATCTTTGCCTAAAAGGATGTCTTTGTATCCGTTGGCGATCGCCTGCATTCCTGAACCGCAGACCATGTTGACGCTGTAGGCGGTCGTTTCCTGTTTCATGCCGGATTTCAAAGCGATGGCTCTGGCAAAGCCCTGGCCCATTCCTGCGGAAATGACGTTGCCTACGATCAGCTCTTCACACTGTTCGACCAGTTTGGGATCAAAGCCCTTTCTGATCAGCTGGGTCGCGATCTCGACCGGATCGGTCTCGTAGAGAGATCCGAGGAATTTGCCTATCGCGGTTCTTTTGGCATCGATGATAAAGACTTTTTCATTCATAAAAAATACCTCATCCTGGGATATATTTTATTTTAACCTATAAACCGAAACATGAAAAGTTTATCAGCCTCCATGTTAGAATTGAGATATGAGCAATAAGACCGTCAACTATGACAAGATCAACTACGGTTTCAGCCTGCTGAAGATGCTTTTGGCTTTTGAAGTCCTGCTTGGCCATTTCGCCATCTGGAACGAATATGACACGATCCTCGTCTGGCCGTTCAGGGAGCTGGTATCCTTAGCTGTACCTTGTTTTGTGATGCTGTCGTTCTATCTGATGGAAAAATCGTTCCTGGCAAGGGATCCGGGAAAGTTCAAGACCAGACTGATCCGGCTGCTGATCCCGCAGGTCGGCTGGGCTATCATCTACTATGTCATTTACCTGCTCCTGGATACCTTCCTGCACACCGGACTTCAAAGCGGCATTCAGGACTTCTTCTGGCAGCTGTTTACCGGACACAGCCGGAATCTGAACCCTTCCATGTGGTATCAGGTCGACGTGATCATCATCACCATCCTCTTCTATTTTGTCTTCAAGTATCTGGATGACAGGAAGGGATATCTGGTCCTGATCGGACTGACGGTCTTCAGCTATTTCATGCAGCTGTCCGGGATCAATATGGCACTGTTCGGCGATCTCGAATTCGAACTGAAATGGCCTCTGGGACGTATCCTGGAAATGATCCCGTTTGCGTTCATCGGCTTCTCTCTCAAGTACTTCAATATCCTGGAAAAGCTGAAGAGATTCCGATACATCCTGATGCCGTTATGCATGATCCTGTTCTATCTCGGTTTCTGCATTCCCTGGCCACCATACAAGGATTTCGGTTTCTCCGGTTTCGCCAAGCCATACCTGGCGATCTGGATCGTCATCTTTGCTTTCGTAGCACCGTTTGAATTGCTGCCTCTGTCATTTAAAAAGGCGATCCTGAAGATCACCGATTATTCTCTTGGCATCTATTGCATCCACAGACTGATCAATACGCTGCTTTATGTGTTCGTGCCGGGTATCACCCTGCGCAGCTTCGAACGATGCATCCTGCTGTATATCGTCTGTTATGCGGTCTGCTGGCTGATCGAGAAGATCCCGAATAAGACAGTCAAACAGCTGGTCAACTGAACAGTTTCCGATTCACCTTGCTGATGAGCTGGGCAATTATCAGACATAGAATAAAGCATATCAGCGCATTGATGAAGCTATCGTTAAGATAGCTTTTCATTTCCAGAACAAGTTTTTCATAAATCAGATAGAATTCAAGAGAATACAGACCTACATATTCTATCGCTTTTTTTATAATGTGGATCCTGTCACCGATCCTGTTCATGATCCAGGAGAGGATGAAAACCAGCGATACTCCGTTTACGCCTAAAACGTATCTGAAAAAGATGCTGGAAGAACATTCATCGGATAAGAGAAACCTATAGCTGAGATACAGGCACAGCGAAGACAGAAGAATAACCGGTATTTCATTCACGGTCTTGCCCTTTTTCACATCTTCGGCGAAATAACTGCCAAGGAGAAACACCGGAATCCTCCTCATGGCGATTTCAACGTGACTGAAAAAAACGGGAAAACCAAGAGAAACGCAGTAGTTCAGAACGACGAAGACCACGATCAGGACGAGAGAAACGTTCCTGTGAAAACGCATCTGAATCCTGTATATGAAAGGATAGATGCCATACAGAAACAGGATCAGATAGAAAAACCAGTAACTGAGATTGCCATCCTTTACGAAAGAGATGCCGCTGATGTTTCTGATCATCTGATGAATATCACGGCCTTTATAGATTTCATAAACCGATGCGATAAAAAGAAATTCAGGCAGGATCCTCTTCAGTCGGCGCATATAAAAAGATGAAATATCATTGTTTTTCTGCAACGAGTAATAAAGGCCTATCGCCGACAGAAACAGAAAGATGTCTACGCCGATCTGTCCTATCTTCTCTATGGTGTAAAGATCGAATTCAATGAGATACAGAAAATGATGCAGACCGTTACCGTCCGTTCCGATAAAGGGCATGTAGGAATGATACAGTGCAACCAGCAGTGTTGCGATGCCAATCAGAAAAGGCCGGAATCTGCTTATGGAAGAAAGATCATAGTTCCGTGGTCCGAGAATTCTATTCATATCTGTGATGCTACTTTATCCCAAACTTCAACGCACGTTGAGGAATCCAACTTCGACCTTTCCCTTCAGGACCTTCTTCTCATCCTGATTCTGCACAAATACCTTGAGGACGGCTCTCTGTACGGAAGGATGCAGTTCTTCCACGGTCCCCTTCACGATCAGGATGTCGCCGACATAGACCGGTCTAGAGTATTTCACATCGATTCCTTGCAATAAACAATACTTCCCGGGCAACAATACTCCGACCAACTTAGAAATGAAAGATGTCGTCAGCAGGCCGTAGACCACCTTGTCATGGTAACCCTGTTCCTTTGCGAAATCCGGATCGTTGTGCAGCGGATTCTCATCTCCCGAAAGTTCCAGAAAAGACCGCATCATTTCCTCTGTTACGGTCACGGTAAACCATTCTTCCTGTCCGATCTTCAGATCTTCAAACCTGTATTCGTTCATTCTTCATCCTTCGAGAGGATCAGATCGACCATCTCTCCCACGTTGGCCAGATCGGCCACTTCACTCATATCGAACATCATACCGAACTCGTTCTCGATCGCCACGATCAGATTGATCTGTTCCAGAGAATCCCAGTCTTCGATATCTTCCGCGTTGGTCTCATCATGAAGTTCGATCTCCTCATCGTCGAACACGTTCCGGAAGATCTCGTTCATTTTTTCGTATACATATTCTCTAGTCATCGTTTACCTCTATCACTTCGTTCTTGTTTCTATAGTTTTCTGTCAGTAAGGACCACACGGTATTGCCTTGAGGATCTTCACCGATCTTATCAAAACCCTGCAGGGAATAGAAGTCCTTCACCATGGCGTTCTTGGCGGTCGGATAGTAATATCCCCGGATCTCTCTGATCCCTTTTTCCTTGCATCTCCTGACAAGTTCGTCCATCATCGCATATTCGAGATCTCTCTTGAGCACCCGGCAGGACATGATCCACAGATCAATGTCACAGACGTCTTCCCGGATCTTGCCGATGACGACCGATACCAGTCCGTTGTCTCCGAAACGGTCGATCAGTTTTCCATACAGAGTGATGCAGGAATTGTCGTTGGCCATCTCTTCGATATCGGTCACGGAGTATCTCCTGGTCGTCAGGTTGTACTGGTTGGACTTGTTGGAAAGCTGGGAGATCCGTTCGTAGTAGATCGGTTCGAATTCCTTGATGATGCCTTTCATCTGCAGGGAAAGCAGATACTCTTTATAGTCGGAGAAGCTCGCTTCCGCTTTCGCTCTCTGAAGATTTTCCTTGTACATCTCGTTCCTCTTCAGGTCGTCCTTGGATAAGGTCGTCACTTCGAAGAAACCGTTGCGGTCGATGTTACGGATGAAATGCTGGGTCAGATCCAGTTCCGGTGCACATACGCCCTTGAGCTGTTCCGTCACGATGTGCCGTTCCGCCGGATTGTCGTCGATGAAGACCAGGCTTTCCGGAAGCAGATCCAGTTCCTTGGCGATGGCTTCGAAGTTGCGGTCCTTCGGTTCCCAGTTGGCCACGATCTCGACAAAGTCTTCTTCGGAGAGTTCGGAATCCGGATGTTTCAGCCCGGCGATCGCATTCTCGTACTCATTCTTGGAGTCGACGTTGAGGATGATGCCTAACTGCTTGTGTTCCTTGAGATATCTTTGGAATTCGGAATAGAACTGTCCTTCCGGTTCTTCCGGTCCGACCTTGATGCCTTCCACGCCGTCATCGCCGATGACGCCGCCCCAGAGGGTGTTGTCCAGATCGACGACGAAACCCTTCTTGTTTTTACCGAAGAGGGATTTGACGATATTGGCCACGTTGAACGAAAGATACGGGACCGCATTGACGTTCAGCGCATATTTGTACATGTGGAAATAGAACGGATCCGACCATTCCTTCAGTCCGTAATCGGAGGAGATGTAGTCGATGTCGCAGAGATAGAAATTCTCGTGACTCTGCGCATATTCCGCAAATTTCTGATTCAGCCTGCTGATAAAGTTCACCTTGCCGTGGATGTCATAGGCATCCCGGTTTCCCAGAAGGCGGTAATAAGGTTTCTCGAAATTGTTCTGGATGATCGGGCAGTTGTATCTATCTTTCAGATTCTTCCAGATCAGTTCGAATTTCCGGTATTCCGTTTGCAGAAGCTCATCGACTTCTTCCGCACTGTCTTGAATGTTCGGATAGGAGACGATGTTGCGGTTGGAGGTGCAGACGTAGACGATGTCCGGAGCGAAGTTCTTCAGTTCTTCGTTCTCGAAGACCGCATCCTCATAGAACTTGTTGTATTCAGATTCATAGAAGGACGGCTTGATGCCATTGTTCAGAAGGAACAGTTCCATGATCTGCCGGATCGCGGAAGTCGTATAGCCTCCCAGAATGGCAATCTTCTTCTCGACAAAACCGCTGCCTTCTTCCAGGAGCTTCTTTCTGATCTTTCTCTTGTTTTCCAGAATGTAGTTCGGATCGAACGGATACAGCAGTTCTTTAACCATTCAGGATCGCCTCCACGATCTTCAGATCGAATTCGGAATCGATGTCATACGATCTGTTTCTGTCCATGATGTAAGCATAGCACTTATCTTCGTAGATGTTCATGTGTTTGTAGAAGGTCCTGACCTTCGAGATGTAGATGGCCCCATTGAATCGGTAGTATGGCCGGATCTCCTGGCGGCGCTTGTTGTACTGCTTCTCGGTGATGAAACCCTTCATCGACAGCGACTTTGGCAGTTTGTTTACCAGGTGGATGGAACACTCCAGCTCGCACATGGAGACCACCGCGTTGGCCTTCTTTTCCGCAAACTCCTGATACGCATTCCGGATGTCTTCCGCGTTGCGCAAAGGAGACGTCGGCTGCAGAAGCGCAAAGGTATCGTATTCCTCGCCTCTTTCCTTGTACCGGTCCAGAACTTCCTTGACCACATCCCAGGGGGAAGTGGAATCCTTCGATGTTTCCTTGCTACGATAGAACGGAACTTCCGCTCCGTATTCCTTGGCGATCTTTCCATACTTTCGGCTGTCCGTCGACACCATGACCGTATCAAAACAACCCGACTGCAGTGCAGCCTCGATCGAATATGCCATCAAAGGCTTTCCGTTCAGCAGGCGGATATTCTTGTCCTTGAGTCCTTTGGAGCCGCTGCGGGCAATGATGATCGCAATGTTTCTCATTTATTTCTCCAGATCGTAAAATCTCTTTTTCAGGTCGATCTTCCTTCCGTGGAAGGTATTCTTCAGGATCTTGACCATTCTGTCGGATGTCCTGCCGTTTCCGTAAGGATTGACCGTCTTTCCTTCATATTTCAAAGCTTTCCGTAAAGCTCTTTCGATGTCTTTTTCTTCCGGTTTGCAGTTGATGATGCTGTCGGCCTGGATCCTGCCCTTCTGCCGGTCGCCGATGTTGACGGTCGGCTTGTTGAAGGAAGGTACTTCCACGATACCGCTGGAAGAGTTGCCGATGACGCAGACGGAATGCCTGATCGCACTGAAATACTTCAGCGTTCCCAGGGAAGCCACCAGGATGCAATGACTGTTCTTCTTTACGAACTTTTCCAGTTCTTCGTTGATCTTCTGTCCTTCCGGATCGGCGTTCGCCTTGGTGATGATGAACTTCATCTCCGTATGTTTTTTCAACACGTTCAGCAGTTCGTTCAATTGTTTCAGAGCCGACTGTTTTTCCAAGGTAACCGGATGGAACGTGACGACGCCGTACGGCTGATCCAGTTCAAAACCCAGCTCCTGAGACAGCTGTTTCCTGCTCAGACATTTCACCTTCTTCACATTCTCGACGCCCAGCGCACCGGTATTGAAGACTCTCTTTGGATCTTCACCCAGCTGGATGATCCTTCTGCGGTATTCCTCGGTCGAAGCGAAATGCAGGTAGGACATCTTGGTGATGGAATGACGGAAGACTTCATCGATCGCTCCTTCCGTCGTCTCTCCTCCGGCGATGTGAACTAACGGGATCCGGCAGATCACCGCTGCCGCTGCTGCTTCGAACATTTCGAAACGGTCACCCAATACGAGGATCACGTCCGGTTTGGAAGTCAGGAAATACTCCGTGAACTTCTTTACGGTCTTCGCCATGATGTCAGCAGTGTCCGCAACTGTTTCGTTGTTTCCGGACATAATGGAGATCTTCGCGTCGATGCACAGACCGTCCGCTTCGATCTCACTGATCGTATTACCGAAAGACTTCAAAAGATGCGTGCCGCTCACCGCCACTTTCAAATCGGCCCAGTCTTCACTGTCCAGTTTCTTCAGCAGAGGACGCATGATCCCGTAATCGGCACGGGTCGTGGTCACGGCACAGATCTTCGTCTTTTCAGTCATCCAGTTCGTCCTTCTCAATCAGATAGTCTTCTTCGTAGTCGTGTTTCGCTGTCTTGCCCAGGAGCTCGAACCAGCGCATCGGATTGATGCCATTGCCCGGTCTCTTGGTGGTCACGTTGTCTTCCGTAAAGACGTCGCCTTTGCGGATCACCTTGGCGGCGATGATGCTCTTGCGGGCGATGTCCTGATTCTTCAGTTCGGAGGCGGATACTCTCTTGACGCCATCACCGATGGCGACTTCCGTATGGCGGATCGCCTCGACCATGGCCTTGAGTTCCTGCGGTTCGACAGATGCCTTGTGATCCGGACCTTCCATGTTTCTGTCCAAAGTAAAGTGCTTCTCGATAACACAGGCGCCTAAAGCGACGGCCGCCGTCGGAATCTCGATCCCCTTCGTGTGGTCGGAATAACCCACAGGCAGATCGAAGGCTTCCTTCATCGTCTCCATCGCCTTGAGGTTTACGTCGGCGTAAGGAGCCGGATACTCGGTCGTACAGTGCAGCAGTGTGATCTCTCCTGCCCCGTGTTCCTTCAATACCTTGACCGCTTCTCCCACTTCCCTCAATTCGCTCATGCCGGTAGACATGATGATCGGTTCATGGAGTTCCGCGATCTTGATCAGCAAAGGCAGGTTCGTGATCTCTCCGGAAGGGATCTTCCAAAGTTTCATCCCGATGCTGTGGAGATAGTCCACGCTCGGCAGGTCAAAAGCGGTGGAAAGGAAGCCGATCCCCTTCTCATCGCAGTAGTCTTTCAGTTTTCCGTATTCTTCGTATGTCAGCATCAGCTTCCGGACCATGTCGAGCTGAGTGTCCGCTTCTCCGGTCGTGGCTTTCTGATATTCAGCCTTGTCCGCATATCTGGAAATGACGTTTTCTGCCTTGCAGGTCTGGAACTTGACGATGTCCGCACCGGCTTCGACGGCCTTGTCGACAAGCTTCTTCGCCAGTTCGAAACTGCCGTTGTGGTTGACGCCGGCTTCCGCAATGATCAAAGTCTTCATTATGA
>JAEEGL014726442.1_pt1 | contig 48160 bp, 41 predicted proteins | sample 9134231 | NCBI WGS metagenome assembly JAEEGL01 (sample SAMN16246548, study PRJNA631951) | gut metagenome | biome: gut microbiome; feature: rumen; material: fiber-attached | host: Bos | place: Iran: Karaj | collected 2018-10 | reverse complement strand
TGAGCAATTAACTCCCGAAGAAAAACTGGCCCAAACTTTAGTGGTATTTGTAGATGTAGACAGTGCCGAAATGGTCCGCCCGGTAATTGAATCGGGCCAAATCGGCGGGGTATTGTTACAATGGGGAAACTACTCATTGGAAGAAACCAAACGCTTGATTGACAAATTACAAAGCTGGGCACAAAAAAGCCCTCATAAAGTTCCACTATTGGTAGCCGTTGACTACGAAGGTGGCACTGTTTATACGCCCATTACATTGGGGTTTGATTATTTGCCCACCAACATGATGCTGGCCGCTTCAAAAGATGAACAAGGCGTGGCTTCTTTGGCCTATCTGGCAGGGCAAGAATTAAAACGGGTAGGCGTGCATATCAATTTCTCGCCGGTGTTAGATGTCAATAATAACCCTAACAATCCCATTATTGGGGTACGTTCATTTGGTTCAGACCCGGAAAATGTAACCAAAATGGGATTGGCTCTAATAGATGGGTTCAAAGCTTCGGGCATTGTGCCCATGGTCAAACATTTCCCCGGACATGGAGATACGTCCGTTGATTCCCACTACACCGTACCGGTAGTCCGGGCAGACAAAGAACAACTCTACAAAATTCATCTTCACCCTTTCCGGGAGGCCGTGCGCCGCCAGGTAGAAGGAATTATGACGGGTCACGTACTTTATCCTGCTTTAGATCCAGAAAATATTGCTACTTTTTCCAAACCGATTTTGCAAGATTTATTACGTGGAAAAATGGGCTTTAACGGATTGATTGTAACAGACAGTTTGGATATGAAAGGGGCCACCTCTTATTGCACAATCTCCGGCTGTGCAGTACGTTCTTTGGCCAGCGGGGCAGACCTGATTTTATTAGGCCGTTATATCAAACCGCTGAAAGTATTTACAGAAATTTATCAAGACGTGCAAGAAAAGCAACTCACCGCACGGGTGGAAGAATCGGCCCGGCGGATTTTCTCTTTCAAACAACGTTTGGGGTTGTTTGATAACAAAAAAGAGACCGTTCCCCCGACAGGGAAAGCCTACCAGGAACAATTAAGCAAAATCAGCAACCAGGCCGTTACTTTGGTACGTAACTCCGCACAGTTAATTCCCTTTCAATCCTTACCAACCAACAAAAAAAAGCCGACGGTTTGCTCTATCTTTTTTGCACCTTCCCGCTTTGCAGACCAACTGCTGGGATTTAGCCAACCTTTTTTAGAAAAAGGGTGGAAAGTGCGTTCATACAATGCCGCTTTTACACCGCAAAATACAGATAGTCGACGCGCAGAACAATGTGCAAAAGGGGCAGATTTAGTGGTGATAGGAAGTTTGCAATGGGCCGACAAAACCAACAGCAATCAAAAAAATGTCATTTCGCAGTTATTAAAAGAACATAAAAATACGGTGCTCCTTTCTACCATGAGCCCGTATGATATCGTTCATTATCCGCAAGCCTCTACCGTGTTGGCCACCTACGGCATCAATAAATATGTATTACAAGCGGCGGCCCAAGTAATTCTGGGCCAGTTGCAACCTAAGGGAACATTGCCCGTACAACTTTCCGGAATTAAGACTGCGGCTTCCGGCGATTCGCCCACACCTCATACAACGCAGGCAGTACAGACAGCACAATAATCGCTACAATAACGTAATGAAAATGTTGTTGTATAAACGGCAAATCTGCAAAATAATATCCCCCTAACGTAAACACTAACACCCACAATCCGGCTCCTATTATGTTGTAGGATGCAAAATGCAAATATGTCATTTTACCGATCCCGGCCACAAACGGTGCAAACGTGCGGATGATTGGAATGAAGCGAGCTAAAATAATTGTTTTTCCGCCGTACTTTTCATAAAAGCGGTGCGCCTTATTGAGATGATCTTTATTTAGAAGCCAACTGTTTTCCCGTGTAAATACTTTGGGGCCCATCCATTTACCGATTTCATAATTGCAAAAATCGCCCAGCACAGCAGCTGCAAACACCAACGGAATAAGCAACCAAAGAGAGATAGGACTCCCCGGCACACTGGCCAAAGCACCGCAGGCAAAAAGGAGCGAATCCCCCGGCAGAAAAGGAGTTACCACTAATCCCGTTTCACAAAAAACAATTACAAACAACATTAAATACAACCATCCCCCCATTACACCGGCCCAGGCGTTGAGGTGAATGTCCAAATGAAAAAAAATGTCCAACAATTGACTTAACAATTCCATAATTATCTAAACAACGTCAGTAAAATTCCTTTCAGGGTGACTTTGGGGTCGGAAACGGAAGAAGATTTGAAAAGACCGTCCGCTTCAATAATACGGTTAAGTGCCTGTTCAAAATTTTTGGCAGACGGGAATTTGCGCGCCGCACTTACCAGGCGGCTTTCCCACGGGAAAAGACCGGCCGCATGCAAAATTTCGGAAGCAGAGACGCCTGCATCGCTGAGTCGTTTAATACGGGCCATTTTCAAAATGGGATACGTCATTTTACTTAAAATGCCGATCGGCTCCTCGCCGTCATCCACCAATTTGTCCAATAAATTAAGTGCGCCCGTTTTATTGCAAGCCGTAATCAAATTGGCCAATTCATAAGGGTTTTGCTCTTTACTAAACCCGATACAATCCAACACGTCTTTTTGTGTAATTGTTTTATCGGTACGGTCCAAAGTATACAAATAAAGTTTTTCAATTTCGTTTTCCAAGGCAGTCAGTTCACTGCCTACACTTTGGCAAAGCAAATCCACACAATCAAAATCCGGCCGCAGCCCGCGCTGTATCATTTTCTCGCGGACCCAAGCGCCCAGTGCTTCCCCTTTTAATTCTTCGAAATTAACCACACATCCGTTATCTGCACAGACTTGCGCTAAAATTTTTTCCGTCTTCATTTTTTTAGAATCGTTGTGTGTTAAAATCAACGTGGTAGTAGGTAACGGATTGTCTATGTAACGGATGAGCGCTTCTTTAGGTTCTTTGCGTAATTTTTCAATACCCGTTAAAATAATCACACGCGCATTGGAAAATACAGGGGTGGTATTGGCTTGGGCCAAAGCCTCGGCCATGTCGGCAGCGTCAGCCTCGCTTTTATAAAAATTAAAGTCGTCCGGGTTCAAGGCTGTACGGATCTGTTCAATGATCAAATTTTTACGATAGACATCTTCTCCCGTTAATAAATAAACGGGAGAAAACGTTCCTTTCGTTAATTGTGCTTGCAATTTTTCTGCCGTGATTTTGGGCATATTAATCGGTAATGGTGGTATATTGCGGGTTATTCTGCACTTTCTTTTTGTTTTCACTCATTACAGAACCGAACCCGTCTACCGTGCGTTTGACAATATCTTTGGACAATTTCTCAAATACCACGTCCCGGGCCTGCACTTCCGTCATACCTCCCGGCAAAGTAGCGGCCGCATAAATTTGCGTACCCAAAAAGGCCGGTTCGCGCCAGACGGGGGTGTCGTTTGTTTTATCCATTAAAATTACATCCAACCAAATATCCATGCGGTAAACGGTGGGAATCAATTGGCTGTCGTATTGTATCGGCACGTTTAGATAACGGGAAATAGTGGTAATTACCACCCCTTCCGCACCGTTATTTTCCGATACTATTTGATACGTACCGTTGCGCAAAAATTCGTCATACAACTCGTTGTAAAATTTATCTTCCAAGGCAAAAACTTCCGTACGGTTTAGAATAGGACGTACGGCCACTTTTTTGATATGTTGCGGCATAATTTGAGCTTGCGGAGTATAGACAGCCCCTTCTGAAGCACAAGCGGCCAAAGCCCCACAAGCACATACGGTCCACCAGAATTTTTTCATAGTTTGCTCCTATTTTTGCGGTACGGCCACCAGGCTGACCATACGGCCCGGCACCACGATTGTCTTTTTAATTTCCATTCCCTTCAAATGGGATTGCACTTTCTCGCTGGCAAGGGCTGCTTTTTCCAATTCTTCCTTTGAAGCTGTACGTAAAACGCTTATGCGGTCACGTACTTTGCCGTTGATTTGCACACCGATATCCAACGTGTCATCTTGCAACAGGTTTTTATCGGCTTGCGGCCATGCAGTTTGCACCACAAAACCTTCGTAGCCTTTGGCTTGCCAAATTTCTTCGGTCAAATGCGGCGCAAAAGGGTGTAACAACTGCAAGAAAATCTTAAACGCCGCTTGGTTAACGGAAGGCAATTTGCTCAATTCGTTAAACAACACCATCAATGCGGAGATGGCCGTATTGAAACGGAAATTCTCAATATCATCTCCTACTTTGGCAATCGTTTGATTGAGTAAAATGGCCGATTTCCGGGGAGTATCCTGATCGGTAAATGCCACCGTTTCACTCCAACCGTACACCCGTTTCAAAAAGCGGTTAATACCTTCAATGCCTTTCATATCCCACGGTTTTTGAGCGTCAAACGGCCCCATAAACATCTCATACATACGGAAGGCATCTGCTCCATATTCATTCAAAATATCGTCGGGGTTGATAACATTCTTTTTCGATTTGCTCATCTTTTCCACCATAGAAGTTAATTCTTCTCCGGTAGATTTTAAATAAGCTTTACCGTCTTTAAAATCAATTTCGTCATATCCGTGATAGTTTCCCATTTTATCCCGATACGAGAAAGCTAAAATCATACCCTGGTGGCGTAATTTTTTGAAGGGTTCTTTGTGAGAAACAATCCCCAAATCAAACAAAACCCGATGCCAAAAACGTGCATAAAGCAAGTGTAACACCGCATGTTCCGCACCGCCGATATAACAATCTACCGGTCCATAGGCTTTTTCAATTTCTTTATCTACCAAAGCGGTAGTATTGTGCGGGTCCATATAGCGCAAATAGTACCAACAGGAACCGGCCCATTGAGGCATGGTGTTAGTTTCCCGTTTGGCCGGGCCGCCACAATGCGGACAAGTAGTATTGACCCAATTTTCCACTGTAGCCAACGGACTTTCGCCCGTTCCGGAGGGTTCAAATTTTTCCACTTCCGGCAAACGCAACGGCAATTCGCTTTCCGGCAAGGGAACTACCCCGCATTTTTCACAATGCACAACCGGGATGGGTTCCCCCCAATAACGCTGACGGGCAAATACCCAGTCACGCAATTTATAGGTAGTTTTGGCATTGCCGACGTGGTGTTGCTCCAACCAAGCAATCATAGCTGCTTTGCTTTCTTTTACACGCATTCCGTTTAAGAAACCGGAATTAACCAATTCACCGTCGCCGGTAAAAGCTTCTTGTGCCACGCCTTGTTCGCTTTTGATTACTTCAATGATAGGCAAGTTGAATTTTTTGGCAAACGCATAGTCGCGTTCGTCATGTGCGGGAACGGCCATAATGGCCCCTGTGCCGTACCCCATCAACACATAGTCGCTGGTCCATATCGGAATTTTTGTATTATTGACGGGATTAATAGCATACGCTCCGGTAAATACCCCGGTTTTTTCTTTGTTAATTTCGCCGCGTTCCAAGTCGCTTTTTTTGGCGGCTTCTTTTTGATAATCGGCCACGGCCTGTTTTTGTTCGGGCGTGACGATTTTATTTAAAATAGGATGTTCCGGCGAAACGACCATATACGTAGCACCGAAAAGCGTATCGGGACGGGTGGTAAAAACAGTTAACGTTTCCTCGTGCCCTTCTACTTTGAACAACACATTGGCCCCGTTGGACTTGCCAATCCAGTTTTTCTGCATGGTCAACGTGCTTTCGGGCCAATCCAACTCTTCCAGTCCTTCCAAGAGTTGTTCGGCATAGTTGGTAATTTTCAAAATCCATTGGCGCAAGGCTTTGCGTTCAATTTCGTGGCCGCAACGTTCACATTTCCCGTTGAAAACTTCTTCGTTGGCAAGCCCTGTTTTACAAGAAGGGCACCAATTTATCGGCACGGTGGACTCATAAGCCAGGCCCTTTTTGAACAATTGCAAGAAGATCCATTGTGTCCATTTGTAGTAGTTAGGGTCGGTAGTGTCGATTTCACGGTCCCAATCGTAGCACAAACCGATTGATTTGATTTGGTGTCTAAAATTATCAATATTTTTTTGTGTGGTAATTTTAGGATGTACTCCGGTGGCGATGGCATAGTTTTCCGCAGGCAACCCGAAGGCATCCCAACCCATAGGGTGCAGCACATCATATCCGTTCATACGTTTATAGCGTGTTAAAATATCCGAAGCGGTATATCCTTCCGGATGCCCTACATGCAGCCCGGCTCCTGACGGATACGGGAACATGTCCAGACAATAAAATTTTTTAGCACTCGGCATTTTGGGGCTGGCAAAGAGGTGTTCTTTTTCCCAGCGGGATTGTTGTTCTTTATCTATTTGCGGAAAAGTTTTCATATACCCTACATTTTACCATATTATACCCGGGCGTTTTACATTTCCGCACTTACGGTACGGGAAAACTACTCTCCCGGAAAATAAGTTATAATATAGTCGATGAAAAAACACGTACAAAATATCATTCTCGGGGTCAGCGTGGGAATATCGGGCATACTGGCGCTGCTGATGATTATCTCCCGCTTTTACGGTTTACAAGAAACGTATATCTACGACGAAGTTTACTCCTGGGTAACGGCCCATCCTTCCCTTTCTTTTTCCACCGTTTGGAATGATATTCTGCGGCAGGATGTCAATTTGCCGCTATTTAATTTGGTGCTGCGTACGTGGGCCCATATCGTGCCTTTTACAACCACCTGGATGCGCGGGCTGCCGTTGTTATTTTCTCTTATTACGTTTCCGGTGGCCTGGTGGTTGGCGCCTAAACGCTGGGGAAAATTACAAAAATTTGCACTTTGTTGTATGCTGATTTGTTCCTCCGGCCTTACCAATTACAGTTGCATTTTACGCGCTTATTCCATGGGTGTTTTGTTTACTACCGTATTTACCCTGTTGGCCGTACGGATTTTAGATGCTTTCAATGATGGCCAACCCGTTTCTCCCAAAATATGGGCCGCCTTTTTTATCACGGGGTTTATAGGGGCTTATACGCATTTTTTTGTATCCGGTCTATTCTTTATTACAGCGTTGTTTTTGTTTATCTGTGCCTGTTTTTACAAACGCGACGCACGCCTGATTTTTTGGAGTACGGCCCTGGCTTTCTTTTTGTGGGTACCGTGGATATGGAACACGTATCTTTCCATGAATCATTTTGAAACCGGTTGGTGGTACGAAACCAACAAGATGCTTTCTTCCTGGCAAATTTTGGAATTTAACTTTGGGCAGGAAAGAATATTATTGGGTTTGTTACTGCTGCTGGTAATAGGGGGCGTATCAGTGGCATTTAACGAAAAACCCCTCCTTAAAAAACTGCCCGAAATTCCGCTAACGGTTTTCCAAATCGTCGTATTGATACTGGTACTGGTAGCCGTTTCCAAACGCTACAACCTGTTTATGGATCGGTATTTTTTGGTTATGTTACCCTGTTGTTTTATTTTGTTTACTTCGTTATGGGCGCACCTGTATCGCCGTTGGAAAATTACAATTGTATTGTTGCCGTTACTCCTTTTCTCTTTTTCCACTTACTATTACCGGAATTTTCTGCCGCGCTTGCATGAATACTCCGGGCTTATCGATGCATTTAACTATGTCCAGCATGGCTTAAAGGCAGATAAAGTACTTTTCTTTTTAGAGCCCTTTTCTTATCCACAAGCCTCTGTAGAGCCATTGATGCGCTTTTTTGTACCGCCGGACAATTCCTTGGAAATTATTCCTTTAACCCAGCAAACGGCCCCTTTGATGAAACAAGAAGTGCCATTGATTATCCCTTTGTGCGGGTTTGTGCGTTTGGTAAATACTTCCGTGCAGTATGATTTCCATATTCCCGAGAAAGTAGCCACTTTCACACATTCCTGTGTAGTGGTGGACCCGCGTTATAAAAAATGAAAGCATTACTGGAAGACTTTAAAAATCATCTTTCCTTTGAACGGCAACTTTCCCCCAATACGGTAGCTGCCTACGGGGCGGATGTGGAAAGTTTTTTGGAATATTGCGAGGCCAATAATAAAGACCCCCTCTTGGCAGACCCTGCTTTTTTGGACCAATACAATTATCAATTACGCGTGGTGGAGCATTTACAAACTTCCAGCGTGTTCCGCAAAACCGAAGCGGTAAAATGTTTTTATAAATTCCTACTAATTGAACAAAAAATTAATCAAGACCCTACCCGTTTTTTGAAATCTCCCAAACTGCCGCAAACCATTCCCCACCAGCTGACCCGGGAAGAAATGAACCGTTTGCTTTCGTACCCGGCGGAAACGTTTGAAGAAATCCGCACCGTTACAATAGTAGATTTGTTATATGCGGCAGGGCTACGCGTGAGCGAACTGATTAACCTGCGTTTGGAAAATGTAAATATAAAGGAAGGCTGGGTATTGGCTTTTGGCAAAGGCGGCAAACAACGTTTTGTGCCCATCCACCGCGAGGCTTGCCAACGTATTGAAAATTATTTGCGCGCGCGGGAAGTAAAATTTGCCGCCAAATCTACCGTCGGTTCGGAGCTGTTTTTGAATAAAAACGGCCGCAAGTTAAGCCGTGTAAGCGTTTGGAAAGACTTGGCCGATTTAGGCCGCAAAGCCAACATCTCCCAGCCGTTACACCCGCATTTATTCCGTCACACGTTTGCCAGCCACCTTTTGCAAGGCGGGGCCGATTTAAGAAGTCTGCAGGAAATGTTGGGCCATGCCAACCTGACCACCACCCAAATCTACACTCATCTGGATGTTTCGGATTTAAAAAACAAACATAAGAAGTTTCACCCACATGGTTAAAAATAGAAAAAACCTATTGGCAAAATGACTTCTTTGTTGTAAAATGGGAAATAGGAAGTATTGTAAAAAATCAACTTTCACTTCTCAAAGACAAGGCTTAAACCTTGTAGAGTAAAAAAAAGGGGTTGACTTTTTGCAAAATAACCTTATACTAACTACATAGGACGAAGTATGACAGCACTGTCCTTGTATTGAGGAGGAAAGTATGAAAACTCTACTGAAAGTTTTCAGTGCATCTATCCTTGCACTGTGTATTGTGACCCCTGCATTGGCTAAAGAAAGTGAAAGAACCAATGCATTCGACGCTGTTAAAGGCGCAATCGAGGCCGACCAAAAACGCTGCGAAGAGGTAATCAAAGCAGCGAAAAAAGGTGACAGAGCCAAATTAGTCGTCTTGTTCAAGCAAGGCTACAACATGGAGTGCTCCACAGAGCATGACCAGAAAACGCCTTTAATGGAAGCCGCCTTGCACGGCAAGGCCGATGCCGTAGGCTTTTTAGTTAGCGAAGCGGGTGTTGATGTCAACCGGCCGGATGAGCGCGGCAAGACAGCCCTTATGTACGCAGCGGAACATGACAATCCTAAAGTCATCAAAAAACTGCGGGCTAGAAAAGACCTTAACGTAAACGCAATGGCCACCTTTTCGGTTAAAAAAGACAATAAGCTCGCCAAAGACAACGAACAGATGACCGCGTTGATGATTGCCGCTAAAAAGAACAAAAAGAAAGCCGTTGACGCTTTGTTAGAGCCGACAACTGATCATATCTTGGCCCCGGCAGCTAATGCCAACATTAAAGATAAATACGATCAAACGGCATTGATGCTGGCGTTGAAAGCCGGCCATCAAGATGTGGTAATCAAGTTAATACCGGCCACGGCAGATTTAAATGCCTATGATAAGTTCGGTCAATTCCCCTTGTTTGTAGCGTCCGCTGAAGGCCGCGATAGAGTTGTTAAAGAATTATTGAGAGCGGGAGTGAACATAGACCGCAGAGACGGCACTATAAAACAACAGACCTCACTAATGGCCGCCAGCAAATTCGGCAAAAAAGATGCGATTGTACCTTTAGTGAACGCAGGTGCCCAGGTGAACGCAATTAGCGGCGACGGACGTACCGCCTTGCTGTTCGCAGCGGAAGAAAATAAAGAAGATGCCATGTTGGCATTGTTGGCTGCCCCTGGCATTGATGTAAACGTCCAAATTGAAAACCCAATAATGGACAAGCTCAAATACAGCGGTGACGATAAAAAGAAAGAAATGGCCAAAAAAGGCAAAACAGCCTTGATGTTTGCCGCCGAGCGTGGTAAGAAAGCTGCGGTATCAAGCTTACTGGGCAAGAATGCCGATCTTAGCCTGCAGGACGATCGGGGCCGCACTGCATTGATACATGCTGCCGCACATGGCAAATTAGATATTATGAAAGACTTATTGTCTTACAGGAGTCTACATGATCCTGAAAACAGTAGGGACTTATTAAACATCAATGCTCAAGATAAAGACGGCAAAACAGCCTTGATTTTAGCTGTTGAAAAGATACACGGCAAAAACAAGACCGCAATTGTAGAAGAATTGTTAGCTGTTCGCGGTATCAAAACAGATCTTCGTGACAAAAAAGGTAAAGCCGCCGTTGACCATACCAAGAAGAAAGAAACGGTAGCACTTTTGGACCCGGACAGAGCCGCCAAAATGCCGGACACTCCTGATGTGGAAGAAGAAGAAATTCAAGTACCCTCTTACCGCTTCTCCGGAGTTGCCAGCGCCGATAACGAATAAGTAGTAGGATTTCAAAAAACCCCCGGTTTCTACCGGGGGTTTTTTTAGTGATACAATTTTTATTTTGCTTTTACTTTCGCTTTAGCGGCCGGAGCGTTTTCTTGCGTTTCGGCCGGTTTACCGTTATAGTGGTGGCCCAGGTATTTGACGTACAACTTATCTTCAATTTCAGCAGCCAATTCACTATTGTCTTTTAAGTACTGGCGGGCATTGTCAGCCCCTTGGCCCAGTTTTTCATCACCGTAAAGGAACCAGCTGCCGCTTTTTTCAATAAGTCCGGCCTCTACCCCTTTATCGATAATGCAAGCCTCGCGGGAAATGCCTTGCCCTAAAATCATGGTAAATTCGGCTTGGCGGTAGGGCGGGGCTACTTTGTTTTTGGTTACTTTCGCACGCACACGGGTGCCTACTACTTCGTCGCCTTTCTTTAAGTTTTCAATGCGGCGTACGTCAATGCGTACGGAAGCATAAAATTTAAGGGCCAGTCCACCGGGGGTCGTTTCCGGGTTGCCAAACATAATACCGATTTTTTGACGCAGCTGGTTAATGAAAATAATGCTGGTTTTGGTTTTGTTCAAAATGCTGGTCAATTTGCGCAAGGCTTGGCTCATCAAGCGGGCCTGCAACCCTACGTGGGAATCCCCCATTTCTCCTTCAATTTCCGCTTGCGGAACAAGGGCCGCTACAGAGTCTATAATAATCAAATCAATCGCACCGGAGCGGACCAATTTTTCGGCAATCTCCAATGCCTGTTCACCGGAATCGGGTTGAGAAACTAACAAATCATCTACGTTCACACCGATATGCGCCGCATAGACAGGGTCCAATGCGTGTTCGGCATCAATAAAAGCGACCGTGCCGCCCAATTTTTGGGTTTGAGCTGCCACATGGAGGGACAACGTCGTTTTTCCGCCGGCTTCCGGCCCGTAAATTTCAATCACGCGTCCGCGCGGCAAACCGCCCACACCCAACGCTAAATCTAATGAAAGAGCCCCGGTGGGAATGGCTTCCACGTTTTTCACGCTGCCTGCCCCTAAACGGCAAATGGCTTCTTTCCCAAATGCTTTTTCAATCTGGCCCAGGGCCAAATCTAACGCTTTTTGTTTGTTTGCGTCCATGCTTACATTCCTCCTGCTGTTAAATAGTTACGGTTGTTGTTTTTTTCCCTGCCGTCTTGCCGGAGAACGTAAGTTTCCCGGAGTCTTTGTCAAAATCTACCTTAATTTTGGTACGGGCCGGGTAACGGCTGACCAAAATATTTTCTGCCAGCGGGTCTTCCAGTTCCCGTTGGATGGTACGCAACAGCGGACGTGCCCCAAATTTGGCATCAAAGCCTTTCTCTACCAAGAAATCTTTGGCTGCTTGGGTAAGCGTGAGAGATAATTCCCGGTCTTTGAGTTTTTCATCCACATGTTTAAGAGACAAGTCCAAAATTTGGCCGATATTTTCCCGGCTCAATGCGTGGAACACTACAATTTCATCAATACGGTTGATAAATTCCGGATTGAACGTCTTTTTCACTTCGTCCATTACGTTTTGGCGCATATCTTTGTAGGTTTCTTCTTCCGACTGATTGGCCGTAAACCCGAGGGAATTACCTTTGTTGGTAATTTCCCGCGCACCGACGTTGGAAGTCATAATCACCACGCAGTTTTTAAAGCTGACTTTATGGCCTAAATTGTCCGACAGGGCCCCTTCGTCTAACACTTGTAATAAAATATTGTAAATGTCCGGGTGGGCTTTTTCCAATTCGTCTAAAACCACCACGCTATAGGGGCGGCGGCGTACTGCTTCGGTCAATTGGCCGCCTTCTTCGTATCCCACATAACCGGGCGGCGCCCCAATCAAGCGGGAAACGGCAAATTTTTCCATATATTCAGACATGTCCAACCGGATCATGGCGTCTTCATCACCAAACAGGAAACAAGCCAAGCTTTTGGCCAGCTCGGTTTTCCCCACGCCGGTGGGCCCCAAAAATAGGAACCCGCCAATCGGCCGGTGCGGGTTACCTAACCCGGTACGGTTGCGGCGAATTGCTTGCGACACTACCTTTACGGCGTCGTCTTGCCCAATGATACGTTGGTGGAGGTGTTCCTCCATGTGTAAAATCTTATCGGTTTCGCTTTGCGTCAAGCGGGTAACGGGAATGCCTGTCCATTTAGAAGCCACCAGCGCAATGTCGTCTTCCGTTACCTGCGGTACATTCTTATTGTTTTCTTCTGTCCATTTTTGTTTTAAATGGTCAATGTATTCTTTCAACCGTGTTTCGGTCGCTTTGGCTTCGGCGGCTTTTTCAAATTGTTTTTCGGCTAAGAATTTTTCTTTTTCTTCTATCGCTTCTTGATATTCTGCTTGTTTTTGTTTGATTTCAGGCGGCAGAACAGCATGTGCCAAACGTGTACGGGCACCGGCTTCATCAAAAAGGTCCAGGGCTTTGTCGGGCATGGCACGGTCGTTGATATAACGGTCGGCAATCATAGCCGCAGCGCGAATAGCACCGTCGGTATATTTTACCTTGTGGTGATTTTCATATTTGCTTCGCACCCCTTTCAAAATGGTAATGGTTTCTTCTACATCGGGTGGATCTGCCACCACAGGTTGGAAGCGCCGCTCCAAAGCAGTATCGGTTTCAATGTATTTGCGATATTCGTCAAAAGTAGTAGCCCCGATACATTGCACTTCGCCGCGGGCCAACGCCGGTTTTAACATATTGGAAGCATCAATGGATCCTTCCGCCGCACCGGCCCCGATAATTGTATGCAATTCATCAATAAACACAATGGCATTTTTAGCGGCAGCCAATTCATCAATGATGTTTTTAAGACGTTGTTCAAATTCACCGCGGTATTTGGTACCGGCCACCACAGAGGCCATATCCAACGCCAACAAGCGCTTACCGCTTAAAACGTCTGAAATTTCCCCGGAAGCCATCTTTTGGGCCAAGCCTTCCACAATAGCCGTCTTACCGACGCCCGGTTCGCCAATTAACACCGGGTTGTTTTTTGTACGGCGAGCCAAAATTTGAACAATGCGTTCAATTTCATTTTCACGCCCGATAACAGGGTCCAACTCGTGCTTAGCGGCCAGGGCCGTTAAGTCGCGCGAGTATTCGTCTAACGTCGGCGTTTTGGTTTGTTTGTCTGCCTGCGGGCGTGGATTGCGGCTGGCTTCTTCAGGTAAGTTAATTTCGGCCGCGCCGGTGGGAAAATCGGTTTTTGCTTCGGGTTCTTCGGTATTGACCAACCCCATGGCCGCTTCACGAATGAGTAACAAATTGGTTCCCAAATTATTTAAAATACGCCCGGCCATCCCTTCTTCTTCACGGATAAGACCCAACAAAATGTGTTCCGTGCCGATATGATCCGAATTTAATAATTGCGATTCTTCTACAGAAAATTCCAATACTTTTTTGGCACGCGGAGTAAAAGGAATTTCCCCTAATAGCATAATCGTATCGCCGATACCAACCATTTTTTCAATTTCTAAACGTACCTTGCGAAACGTTACCCCTACACTGGCTAGAATTTTGTTAGACAGGGTCCCTTCAATCGCACACAACCCCAATAAGATATGTTCTGTTCCGACGTAATCGTGATTTAGCCGTTTGGCTTCTTCTTGCGCAATGAGAATAATTTTTTGCGCGTTTTCCGTAAAGCGTTTTGCCATAGTAAAAACCTCATGAAATTTGTAATTGTTACTATTATATAAAATTCGTGTGAAAAGCGGGAGTTTTTATCTGCAGGATATTTTGAATTGTTTTACATGCAAACAGAAATAAAAAGTTATGCATTGTAATTTAGTATAATACCTATAATATGGAAAATAAGATTCAACGGGCCAAACCCATCAAAGTGCTTTTAACGGATGTAGACGGTATTTTAACCGACGGAAAAGTAAATTTTTTTATAGCATCCGACGGCCGCATAGAAGAATTCAAATCTTTTCACACGCAAGACGGCGTGGCTGTTTTGTTGTGCCGTAGCGCCGGGTTAATTGTGGGAATTATTACAGGACGACGCCATGAAACAACCGTGGCCCGCGCACGTAATTTGGGATTTAAATATATGTATCAAGGGTTTTTAACCAAATTAGGGCCTTTGGAAGATGTGCTCAAAAGAGAACACATCCGCCCCGAAGAAGTAGCCTATATCGGCGACGATATTACCGATTTACCCTTGCTAAAAAAAGTGGGCTTTGCCGCTACCGTACCGGGGGCGTTAGACGTGGTAAAACAACATTGCCACTACGTTACCCGCCGGGCCGGAGGAGACGGCGCTTTCCGGGAAGTGGTCGATTTTATTTTAGCCGCCCAAGGAAAATTAGATTCACTGGTGGATAACCCCGCCGCGTGGACCCAAACCCCCAAACCATCATTTGAAATTATTACCTCCCAAGAAGGACTGAACTAATGAAGGGAAAGTTTATCGTTTTAGAAGGGCCGGACCGTTGCGGCAAATCTACCCAAGCAAAGTTACTGGCAAAATTTCTACAAGAACAAGGCAAAGACGTGTTGCTCACGCGTGAACCAGGCGGAACTCCCACCGCGGAAGAAATCCGCAGTGTGGTGCTCAACCCTGATTTGAAAGTGCGCCCCATGGCCGAATTACTACTCTATGAAGCTTCCCGCGCGCAACATACACAAGAAAGAATTTTACCGGCGTTGGAAGAGGGAAAAATCGTTATTTGTGAGCGTTATACTATGTCCACTTGCGCCTATCAGGGCTATGGACGCGGTATTGATTTGAATCAAATTCAAACGTTAAATCATATCGCCACGCTGGGTTTGGTTCCTGACGTAACGCTCGTGTTTTTAATGTCGGATAAATACTTCGTGGAACGTGGGGAATATCTCTTCTCGGACCGTTTGGAAAAAGAAGATGTTTCTTTCCGTCAAAAAATGCGCCAGGGGTATTTGGAATTGCTCAAAATGACCCCCAACGCCCATTTAATTAATGCAGACCAGAGCGTAGAAGAAGTACAAGCCGGTGTACAACAATGGTTGCACCATCATAAAATTTTTTAATATGACAGCAATCCTCGGACAAGAAAAAGCCCTTTCTTATTTGGCCGGTTTGGTGCGAACCCAACGGGTGCCCGGGGCTTTTTTGTTTTACGGACCCGACGGTGTAGGGAAAAAAATGGCCGCTGTGGATTTTGCCCAAGCACTTAATTGCCTCCACCCGCAAGAGGGACGTGCTTGCCATAATTGTGCCAATTGCCAAGCCATTGAAAAGGGCACTTACCCTGATGTAACCGTAGTAGATTTTGCTTACCAGGCCCGCTTGGAAATCAAAAAAGATGTTTCCAGCAAAAGCTACGAAGAAGAACTGGAAAAAGAAATTGCCAAGCAACAACATTTAAGTGTAACCACCATACGGGAAGTGGCTACCAAATCGTTACAAAAACCGATCGGTACCGGCGGATGGAAAGTACTAATTGTGGACCAGGCCCAAACCATGCAAGGAGCCGCTGCCAACGCTTTATTAAAATTTATTGAAGAACCACCGGCCAAAACTGTATGGATTTTAATAACCTATAAACGTTCGGCCATGCTAAAAACCATTTTATCGCGCTGCCAGCCGTTATCATTTGCGCCGCTATCACAGGAAGTGATAACCCAATTAACCCAAGACCAGGTGGAAAATGCCGCTCTGGCCGCCCGTTACAGCGGAGGATCGGTAACAGGAGCTTTGGCCGCAGCCCAAGCCATTGGATTACTGAGTAACGGCGCCTTAAATACACCCACCGGCCCGATAGAAGTGGCAGCCGGCCTGTCGCACACGCTGGTTACTTCCCGACGGGAAGCAAAATGCATTTTAGATGTACTCAGTAAAGCCATTCATCAAAAATGGCTGCAAACCCAGGACCCGGCTCTGGCACTGCGCTGCCGGAGGGCACTCCAACGTTTTGAAAATTATAAACGAAGCATCACACGCAACGTTTCGCCTGCGTTGGTGGTGGAAACCGCTTTGATGGGTTTAGACGGGATGGATTTAACTATTTAACAAGAGGAACTTATGACTAAAAAATTCTATATCACTACACCTATTTATTATGTCAATTCCGTACCGCATTTGGGCCACGCATACACTACAATTGCCGACGATATTTTGGCCCGCTACAAACGTCAAAAAGGCTTTGACGTGCGTTTCTTAACCGGTACGGACGAGCACGGGGCCAACATTGAAAAATCCGCCGCGGCCAAAGGAGTCAGCCCTAAAGAATGGACCGATATTGTATCGGCACAATATAAGGAATTGTGGAAAGTTTTAAACATTTCTTATGATGACTTTATCCGTACTACCGATACCAACCACGAACACGTAGTACAAGCTGTATTCGAAAAATTGCTCAAAAGCGGCGATATTTATTTAGGTTCTTATTCGGGCAAGTATTGCACTTCCTGTGAACAGTACCTCAATGAAAGCGAAATTTTGGAAGGGAACCTTTGTCCGGTTCACAAAAAACCACTAACGGAAGTAAATGAAGAAACCTATTTCTTTAAACTCTCCCGCTATGAAAAACCTCTTTTAAAATACTATGAAGAACACCCGGAGTTTTTAAGCCCCAAATACCGAGCCAATGAAATTATTAATTTCGTCAAAAGCGGCTTGCAGGATTTGTCCGTTACCCGTACAAAAGTAAAATGGGGAATCCCCGTAAAAAGTAATCCGGCTCACACCATTTACGTATGGTTTGATGCGCTGATTAACTATATCACCGCCGCCGGAGTGGGCACTTTGTTGTGCGAAGAAAAAGCTGAACACGAAGAACAATTAAAAGATATCCGTATTGAAAAATTTGAAGACCTTTGGCCGGCCGATATTCACATGGTAGGCAAAGAAATCTTCCGTTTCCACTCGGTTATTTGGCCGGCAGTATTAATGGCTTTGCAGTTACCTTTACCCCAAAAAGTATTTGCTCACGGTTGGTGGACTGTAGAAGGAGAAAAAATGTCTAAGACCTTGGGAAATGTCATCAACCCTGCGGAATTGGCTGCAAAATACGGTGTAGATCCCGTGCGCGTATTCCTATTCCGTGAAGTTCCCTTTGGCCAAGACGGAGACTTTTCCATGGCCAGTTTCATTAACCGGTATAATTCCGATTTGGCCAATAATATCGGCAACCTCTTGTCCCGCACGCTTAATATGGCAGCTAAAAACGTGGGCGATTTGCCGGAAAAAATTGAAGGCAATTATCCCCTCCTGGCCCAAGCACAAACGGTTGAAAAAGCCATTGATGATGCTTACGAACAATTATCGTTTGATAAAGTTTTGGAACAAATCTACGGTTATTCCAGTGAGCTCAATAAATTGGTAAACGATAAAAAACCGTGGGAGTTGGCGAAAACCGACCCCGAAGGAGCTAAACAGGTATTGTTGGAATTGATTGCTTGCCAACGCAAAGTGGCCTTATGGTTAGAACCGTTCATGCCCACCGTTGCCAAAGAAATGCAGAAACGGTTATCTCCCGGCAAAATTGAAAAGTATGCGCCGCTTTTCCCGCGCATAGATAAATAGTATTCAGGTAATTACCAATAACAAGCCCCTTCCTAGGAAGGGGCTTGTTATTGAATGATTACAGAATAATTAGTTTTGCGGTACGTGTTTGTATTTGAACAATATTGCAAACAACACGGCCGTTACTAATCCAAACCCGGCGAAAATGAACCAGGAATTACTCCACCCGCTCATAATCTGCTGAGAAATGGCCGGCGGATAAACACCGTCTACCATCAATGCCGGATCTAAATGAGTGTATACCAACATGTTGATTACTTTCCCGGCCGCCAGCGACCCGATTGCCGCACCGAAACCGTTGGTCATCAACATAAATACCCCTTGTGCACTGGAGCGAATGGCTGGGTCCGTTTCTTGGTCTACGTATAAGGAACCGGAAACGTTAAAGAAATCAAAGGCCACCCCGTAAACAATCATAGAGGTTATCAAAAGCGTAATTCCTACACCGGTAGAAGGATTGCCCAGACCTAAAAAGCCAAAGCGCAAAACCCAGGCAAACATACTGATTAACATTACTTTCTTAATCCCAAACCGTTTTAAGGCAAACGGGATGAGCAAAATACAAAGCGTTTCAGACATTTGCGACAGTGAAATCAATGCATTGGCATTGTTGGCCCCCCACGAACCGGTATAACCGGCCAGTTCATTAAACCCGGTAATAAACGGGTTGGCAAAACCGTTGGTAATTTGCAGCATCATCCCCAGCATCATGGAGAAAATGAAGAAAATGGCCATCTTTTTTTCTTTGAACAGGGCAAAAGCTTTCAAACCCATTGCCTCAGCAAGAGATTTGGCCTCTGCTTTGTTGGTGGGGCAGTTGGGCAAAGTAAAACAGTAAATTCCCAAAATGGTTCCCAATACGGCGGAAAAATACCATTGGGTATAGCTGGTTTGAAACCCTGCGAAGTTGGTGGTCAACATAGCACAAATAAAACCCACCGTTCCAAACACGCGAATGGGCGGAAAAGCTTTAATTGTGTCAAAATTATTTTGACGCAACACCGTATAAGCCACCGAATTGGAAAGCGCAATCGTAGGCATGTAGAACGCCACACTGATAGTGTAGAACGTAAACATCCACGCAAAGTTAATGTGCGTTTGGGCCCCCATATACGCCGCACCGGCCATTGATGCCGCCGCTATTAAATGGCAAAGTCCCAATAATTTTTGGGCAGGTACCCAACGGTCTGCCACAATGCCGATAATTGCCGGCATAAAAAGAGACACAAAACCTTGTGTCGCATAAAACCAACCGATTTGGCTTCCAAACCCAGCTCCGGCCAAGAACGCGCCCATTGACGTTAAATAGGCACCCCATAAACCGTACTGGAGGAAGTTCATTACTGTTAAACGAATTTTAATTTTCATAAGTGATTCCCGGTTGCCCGGGCGACTCCATGCAAGCCGACCTCCCTAAAATTAGCAGTAAACCAATCCCTGCCGTTAAAACCATTGTACAAAAAAAGTATAATATAGGAAAATAAACGCGAAAGGAGGCCTCTATGGCAGATTACAGTTTTGACGTGGTGTCCAAAGTAGATTTAAATGTAATTAGCGAAGCCGTCAGTGCCGCAAATAAAGAAATTACCAATCGTTACGATTTTAAAGGGACCAACTCCTCTATTGAACTGAACCAAAAAGACAACGAGCTGAAATTGGCTTCCAGTGACGAATATAAGGTAAATACCTTGCGCGATATTATTTTTACCCGTATGGCAAAAAGGGGAATCGCCCTTAAAAATTTAATGCCGCAAAAGATAGAAGCTGCCTTAGGTGGAAATGCCAAACAAACCGTTAAAATCCAACAAGGCATTCCTGCCGATAAAGCCAAAGACATTACCAAAACTATCAAAGAGGCCAAATTAAAAGTTTCCGCCTCTATTCAGGGAGACCAACTGCGCGTTTCCTCTAAATCCAAAGATGAATTGCAGGCCGTCATTGCTCTGCTTAAAGGGCAAGATTTTGGCGTAGAATTGCAATTTACCAATTACCGCTAATGATGAAAAAAATTTTTTTATGGGTCGCTTTTTTCTGTTTTGCGGGGGTGTGTTCCGCCGCCGAAAGCCGCGCCGCCCTTTTGTTTTATAAACAACAGGCCGACGCTTTTGCAGGGGCTTCGCGCAGCGAAGAACGCGCATACGCCCGTTCATTAGCGGACAATTTAGGCACATGGGCACTACAAAACCCAACAGACGCCAACGCACCCCAAGTATTGTTTACGCAGGCGCGTTTGTATTTGTTGGCACAAGACCGTCCCCAAGCCTTAATCAGTCTGTTAAAAGCCTACAAAATGTATCCGCAAGCACAGTTTCCCTCCTTCCAAGCCCAGTGGGAAGAAGCACTCCAAGCCGTGGCTTCTGCGCAACGCACCACTTATGCAGCGCAACTTCTTTCCACGCGCCCGACAGATCAGACCACATTGCCGGAACGCGAGGCAGACGTGCTGTATATACTTTCAAATTTAGAGGGGAAAAATCTCTATACCCCGGCAGCAGCCGCTTTTGAAAGCTTTTTCCAACGCTATCCTTCTTATGGGAAAAATGACCAGGTAGAATTATGGTACGGAGATTTGCACCGCACCCATGGCAATTATTTAGCGGCTATTTCTCAATATAAAAAAGCGGCAATGCTCTATCCCAATACTCCCTATCGCGCCGCTAGCTTACGCCTGACAGGGGATATCTACGCCGATCATCTCAACGATACAACCAAGGCGCTGGAAATATACAACCAAGTATTGAAAGAATATCCCTCTTCTAACGAAATAGGCATTGTTTATAAACATATGGCAATTTTGGAAGAAAACAATAAGGATTATCCCGCCGCACTTACCCATTATGATAAAGCGATTGAACATTTGGGAGATACTCCTTCTGCCTATGAAGCTTATAGGGGCAAAGCAGATGTTTATAAAAAAATGAAAGATTATGAGCAGGCATACACTGCCTTGCAAAAGACGGCAAATGCATTTATTGCCGATGAAAATAAATTTGTAGACCCCTTGTTGGAAGCCTCTCAAATTGCCAAAAAGAAATTGCGTGATGACGTAAGATACACACAGGCATTGGAAAAAGCACTTATGGTATTCCCCAAAGCCGCCCAAGCACCGGAGATCATGTACGACTTGGCACAAGCTTATGAAGAGCAAGGAAAAACAGCACAAGCTATAGCCATGTACAAAAAACTGATTCTAACGGCCCCTTCGGGGAAATATGCTTCCAAAGCCCAAGGCCGCATCTTAAAATTAGGAAAATAACCGCTCTACATACAAAAACCCCCGGGAATCCCCGGGGGTTTTTTATAAAAAAATAGTTACCCAAACGGTTCCAATTCCACTCCCACCGTTGAACAATCGGTAGTTTGAGCCGGATATTTTCTCTCTTTAAGCCATTCACACAATACTTTTTGAGGTTCTCGAATAGCAGAAATGTACCATGTACCACTTCCCTCGTCCAAAGTAAGCTCCAGCCCCGCATTTTCCTTCAACCAAGTCCCTTTCATAAATATAACAATTTGACAACGAGCCGAACCCTCACCAGGTGAAGGCTTGATATCTGATTTAATACAACCTGCCCCCCAGGACATATGCGCTCCCTCACATAATAAACTTCCCGCTTGGTTGCAATCTCCGGGCATTTCAACATCCCCCACCCGGTCGTGTCCCGTAAAATAAACATTGCCGTTGGGCATTCCGTTGGCAAGTAGAAATGCAGCGATGTTTTGCTTGGCAGCTTGAATCCCCACATCCATTTGCGCAAAGCGTGCTTTTTGCACCGCTTTCCGATATTGTGGCAAAGCAATGGAAGCTAAAATGCCAATAATCAAAACCACTACTAAAAGTTCTATTAGCGTAAAGCCACGCTTTTCGTTTTTAATCATACCTTTTACCTTTTTTATTAAGAGCCCTTTCTTTAATTGTAATAAAAATACGAAAAAATTCCACCTTGTTAAGAAATCTGCCAACACGCCAAGATAAAAAACCGCCCTGCTACTAATTCGCAGGGCGGTCAGTTTACTTCAAGAACCATTATTTCCCGATACCACAACATTTCTTATACTTCTTACCGCTACCACAAGGGCAAGGGTCATTGCGGCCGATACGCGGCCCCTCATGTACCACGGTTTCCACTTTAGGTTGGGCTTCCGGGTTTTCCTCACGCAGTTCTTTTTCGTGGTCTTTCATCCATTTTTTCATTTGACGAATACTTTTGAAATTCACGCCATCCGCTTCCATGCGTTTGGCAATATCCATCAAACGTTTTTTAATGGTCGGGTCCTGTAATTTGCTTTTGAATACAGCCGGTAACGATTCCATCTCCCGTTCCAAGCGTTCTTCTAATGTTTCTTTCTTGGAAGATTTAGAAGACTGCTCCGGCTTGGAAGCGGACGTATCCGCTTTCTTTTTAAATGGATTCCATATCATACTTACTCCTACTTTTCGTTCAGCAATTTCTCTACGAAGTTTTTAATGATTTCCGCTTTTTCAAAATAATGTTTTTCACGCGGCACTACCAGGCGGTTGGGGTGTTTTTCCCAGATTTTTAAAATTTTGTCATCAATCTCAAATGCCTGCTGTAAATTCTCTGTGCGCACGTTGGTGGCTTGGTAATAATCTTTTTCCGGTGGCGGAGAAAGGTGAATAACGGCATCATAGCGGGCCAATTCCGCTTCCAAAGAAGAATGCATGGCTTTGAAAAAGTCTTCCGGTCCGTACGGCCAGTAAACAGCCCCGTCAATGGACCCGCGGTCACAAACCATCAAAGAAGCGTCAGAAGTTTTCTCTGCCAATTCTTCTAATTGGTGAACGGTATAAAAAATAATATTTTGCGCATGGACAATATGAATAGGGCTGTTGTCCGTACGAGGAAAACCGCCGCTGTAGATCAGCGTGGCCGCTTCTTGTACTAAGGCAATTTTCTTGCCGAAGGTTTCTTTCAAAATAGAAAGAGCCGTTGTTTTGCCCCCGCTGGGGCCGCCAGTTAAAACGATTTTTTTCATACATTATCCTTTAATAATTTTTTCTACAAAATTCTTAATAATTTCTGCCTTCTCTATAAAATGTTCCTTCCCCGGAACAATCAAACGATTGGGGTGTTTTTCCCAAATTTTTAAAATTTTGTCATCAATCTCAAAAGCCTGGTGTAAACTTTCCGTACGCACGTGGGTAGATTGATAAAAAGCCGGGTTGGTAGGCGGAGACAAATGCAATACCGCATCATAGCGAGCCATCTCTGCTTCCAGTGAAGTCCCCATTGTGGCAAAAAAATCTTCCACCCCGCCGGGCCAATAAACAGCCGCATCTACTGTACCGCGATCACACACAATCAGCGACGCCTGGGAAGATTCTTCCGCCAAAGCTTCCATTTCGCGGGTGGCTACAAAAATAATTTTCTGGGCTGCTTCTATATGATACCGGCTATTATCTTGCCGGGGAAAACCACCACTAAAAATCATTGTAGCGGCTTCACGTACCATTTCCACCTGTGGGCCGAATGTTTCTTTCAGTACGGAAAGCGCCGTCGTCTTTCCGCTGTTAGGTCCGCCGGTTAAGGCAACTTTTTTACGCTTCATGTGCTTCCTCCGTAGCAGCGGTCGGAGTACTTCCGAGCGCTTGTTGGGCTGCGTTTAACTCTTTTAAGTATAGCACTTTTAATTCCTCAAATTCTTTGCGTTGTTCGCCTGTAATATCCCGCACGGCGGAATTGCGGTTACGCATGCGCAGGAAATCTAAGAATTTGTTTCCTTCCCGGATGCGAAAATCCAAATGAGGCCCCGTAGCCAGCCCGGTACTGCCTACATAACCTACGGTTTGGCCTTGCTTCACATGCGTCCCTGCTTTGATGCCTTTGCCGTATTTACTCAGATGACCGTACATAGTAGTAAAGTTATTGGCATGCTTTATTTCCACAAAATTGCCAAAACCGCCTTTGCGCCCGGCAAAGGTAACCCGTCCGTCTGCCACGGCTTGCACCGGTGTGCCGGTAGGGGCAGCATAGTCAATGCCCAAATGCGGGCGGCGTATCTTCAAAATAGGATGTAGCCGTCCATAAGAGAAATGTGAAGAAATACGATAGTTGCGGAAACTGATGGGAGATTTTAAGAACATTTTTTTACTGATTTTCCCTTTCTCATCATAAAATTCCCCATCAAAATAAAGTGCATAGGTGGTACTGCCGGTAAATTTACTGGTATAAGAAGCCGCCAATAAATCTTGGCTGGTTATTTCACCCGATTCGACATAATTTTCTTCCCACAAGGCCGTGTATTCGTCGCCGTTACGGGTATCGGTATTAAAATCAATTGTCCAGGAAAACGCATCTGTAAAATCCAAAATTAGAGCGGTTTGTAATCCTTCTTTCAACATGCTGTTAAAAAGTGAATTTTGCACTGTTCCATGGGCTGTTTTAATACGGGTTTTGATTTCCACCTCGCTCACACCGGAAACAAGAAAATCTTCCACATTGGCCACATAATATCGTTTAAACCCTTGCATCAAAACCAATAAAATAAATTGATTGTCCGCCACGGACAAAGAATAAGTATCCCGCGGCTGCAGTTTGCGCGTATCCACTACGGAAGATAATTTATTTACTACTTGCACTACCTCTTGTGCCGATAAGCCGGCCTCTTGCAAAGCCACATAAATGGGCTTTTCTTTCACAGAATATTCTACTACCGGTATGTCCCGGGAAACCAAAAAGGAATGTTCTTTCTCTTTGTTTTCCCGCGTAACACGCACCGCCAACCATGTACATACAATAATGATAACAAGCATCACAACGTAAAAAAATACGTCGTGAAATCGGCGGTAATGATTTTGAATAAAAGCAAAAAATGTTTCTTTCATAACAAAAAACAGGGGGGCGGGTCGACCGCCCCCGGCTGATTATTTTTGATCTTTTAAGAAAGAACACAACGCAATGGCGTTGAGTTTAACTTTCGGATCGTCGGCACGGGAAGGCAAGATGACCGGGATTTTCGGCCCCACAAGCACTGCGGCTGCTTCCATATCGGCCCCGAAGAAAGCCAACGCTTTATAGAGCGGGTTGGCCGCATCCAAATCCGGCAGCATTAAAATATCTGCATCTCCGGCTACTACTTTGCCGGTAATCCCTTTTTCTTTGGCGCGTTCTTGGCTCATGGAAATATAGAAATCATACGGCCCTTCCACCACACAACCGGTAATTTTCCCTTCTTTGTTCATTTGCTCTAAAGCAGCGGCTTCCACCGTGCTGGGAATTTTTTCATTTACTTTTTCTACCGGGCAAACACAGGCTACTTTGGGATTATCAAGCCCCAATTTATGCATGGTGTCAACGGCGTTATTAATAATTTTTACTTTTTGTTCCAGAGTCGGCGCAATCACAACGGCAGAATCCGTAACGGCAAACGGTTTTCTGTATTTGGGCGTGCTGAAAAGCACAAAGTGAGAGAGCAACGCCCCTTCCGGTACCAGGTGAGCTTCTTTATTCAAAATGGCTTTCATGTAGTATTTGGTATCTACCAACCCTTTGATTAAAAAATCCCCTTTGCCCGCTAAAATTTGGTCAACTGCCAATTTGCACATAGTGGGAACATCTTCGCAATCAATAAATTCAAATTTGCTTTCATTGAGCCCCACTTGTGCTACCATTTCTTTCACAGCCGCTAAAGGACCGATCAAAATACCGTGGGAAATAAGCCCGTTTTCATCCGCCATTTTAATGGCAGTAAGGGCTTCTTTATTATTGGCCCCCGGTACGACTACACGGTTTGATTTGCCTTTTACTTGGTTAATCAAATCCGCAAAACTGTTGAATTTCATATACAATTCTCCTTCAAGTAAGTTAAAATCAGTTATATTGTTTTACAATTTTCGGGTTTTCCAATGCACGACGGGCAGCTTCGCGCAGGGCATCTTTTTCTTCACTACCCGGGAACACATATAGCGGAGCAATCCAGCCTACATATTCACTGATACGTTGCGGAATATATTGGCTATGCATTAACCCTCCGGTCAACGCAATAAAATCTACTTTCCCCTCCAACACAACGGCCATTTCACCTATCGCTTTGGAAAGTTGGTAAATCAATGCTTCCAACGCCAGTTTAGCTTCCGCACGGGAACAAGTAATTAAACTGCCGGGACGTTTCTTTCCTTTGGAGATATATTCTTCCAATTCTTTTACGTCTGACGTACCCGTGTATGCCACAAGCCCCCCCTTGCCGCGCATTTTAAAACGAATTTCTTCTTCCGTATATTTGCCGGAAAAACACATCTGCACCAGTTTAGACCCAGGAGTAGAACCGCTACGTTGAGGGGTCATGGGGCCGTCTCCTTCAAAACCGTTCGTTACATCTATCACGCGTCCCTTGCGGTGTGCTCCAACAGAAACGCCCCCGCCGCCATGGCAAACTACGCAATTGACTTCTTCGTAAGTTTTACCGCGTTTACCGGCAATCAAACGCGCTACACGTTTTTGACTAAGTGCGTGAAAAATGGAAATTCGCGGATTCTCCGGCATGCCGGAATAGCGTGCCACCGGTTCTAATTCATCTACAATAACAGGGTTAGCAATAAAACTGGGGCAACCGGCATATTTGGCAATATCGTGCGCCAAAATACCGCCTAAATTACTGGCATGGCTGCCGTATTTTCCTACCGTTAAATCTTTCATCATGGGTTCGTTGACGGCATAAACACCGCCTTCCAAAGCGTGCAATAATCCGCCTCTTCCAATAACAGCATTGATTTCTTTAAGCGGAACGTTATGGTCTAACAGGTAATCTAAAATTAATTTGCGGCGCAAGGGAATTTGATCCGTTACGTTTTTCCCTTCGTAAGGCTCTAAATCTGTCATGGAGTAGCGGACAGTTACTTCAAACACGGCTTTATTGCCGCGATAGTAACCGATATCGTCAGAAGTGGACCCCGGATTAATGACAAGAATATTGTATGCCATACCTACTTTATTTTAGCAAAATATAAGCCGGGGCGGCTAGGGAGAAGAAACTACCTTTAGCCGCTATAACCGTTGGTTTAAGCGGTCCACCAGCGTTTTCAAAAAGAATAATTGCACCGTAGAGAGCGGATGACGTGCACACATTTGGCGTAAAAAAGATTTGCGTTGCGTCAAAGATAAATCGTTACGCAAATCTGTTTTTTCGCAAAGTTTTTCTACTGCGTTTAAAAACATCTCCCGTTGCCGGTCCGTAGGCTGATCTTCCGTTTCGTTTACACTGCGAAGCGGCGTAAAATCATCCCGGCGAGAAAGTTCATAGCATGTTAAAATAACGGCCTGTGCCAAATTAATAGAGGGTTGCTTGGCCACGGTGGGAATGTTCAAAATGGCATCACAACGTTCGATATCTTCGTTGCTAAGCCCTGTTTTTTCGTTTCCAAAAACCAAAGCTACTTTTTGTGTTGGCAATTCTTTGAGACGCTCGTTTAAATGGGGAAGTGTAATCACTTCTTGCACAATACCGCGGTTGCGCAAGGCTGTAGCTGCCAAAGAAAACGTAGTATCGTGCAAGGCTTCATCCAAACTGTCCAGTTGTTTGGCGTTTTGCATAATGTCCCCGGCCCCCACGGCACTGGTGGCCTCGCGCCAGACAGGAGCGAACGGCTCCACCACGCGCAAATCACTGAGTCCAAAATTGCTCATGGCGCGGGCACAGGCCCCAATGTTATTAGGATCGCGCGGACGAACTAAAATTACACAAAAATTCATGCGCGCAGAGCCTCGCCTATACTTTCAGCCAATGTGGGATGGGCGAAAATAACATTTTTCAATTGGGGAACGGTCATTCCGGCCGATAGCGCTACATTAAAAACATGAATCCATTCGGTAACTTGTGCTCCTACCAATACGGCCCCCAATAAACGTTCCGTTTGGGCGTGACTGAAAATTTCAACAAAGCCGGTGGTTTGCCCTTGTGCTACCGCACGGCCGTTTGCCAACAAAAAAGATTTATGGCTTTTGAAATTAATCTGCTGCTCTTGCAATTGTGTACGGCTTAACCCCACGCTGGCAATTTCGGGTGACGTATAAATGGCCCGCGGCACTTGCGCATTGTCATACACGGCAGGGACTCCGCACAAATTACTGGCAGCCACTTCCCCCTGGCGTGTAGCGGCGTGAGCCAACAAGCACAATCCGTTCATATCCCCCACTGCATAAATATTGTCTTTTAATTGTAAGGTTTGCGCCTGGACCGTTACTCCCTTGCGTGTGGCAGTTACGCCAATGGTTTCAAGCCCTAAATTTTCCGCATGTACTGCACGCCCTACTGCAGCTAATACAGCTTCCACCTGTAAAGATTTTCCGTCGGAAAGGGTGAGCGTGAATTTCCCGTTTGCACGTTCCATTTCCGTCACGCGAACTCCCAAATGTAAGGCAACAGAACGTTTGGTAAAAGATTGCGTTAAAACGCGTGAAGCACTTTCATCTTCCAACGGCAACAGGCGCGGTTGCATTTCAATCAAATGGACTTCTACTCCCAAAGATTGCATGCAGTCGGCCATTTCGCAACCGATTACACCTCCCCCTACAATGGCCAGTGTTTTGGGCAAAGCGGGTAAAGTGAAAAAATTGGAATTATCATAAATTTGGTCTTTGAAACGGTCTAACGGAGGCGGTAAAAAAGATTCGGACCCAACCGCTAAAATGATACCGTCGGCTTGTAAAATCTTTTCTTCTCCCGAAGGCAAGCGTACGCTTACGGTATGTTCATCTTTCAAAGAGCCTTCCCCTTGTACTACCGTCACACCGGCTTTTTTAAGTAAAAAAGAAATTCCCTGTACTAACTTTTGTGTGGCAGTCTGCTGCGTACGTTTGATTTTTTCAAAATCGGGAACGCCCGTAAAGCCTTCTTCACGTGCAATTTGATAACGGTGGGCTTGTTGCAAAAAAGATTTAGAGGGAATGCATCCGCAATTAAGGCACACGCCGCCCAAGTGTTTTTTCTCAATAAGCGTTACTTGCGCCCCCAATGCAGCTGCTTTTAATGCGGCCGGATATCCCCCCGGGCCTCCACCGATTACTACAATTTTTTTCATAACCAACCTCTTGCCGAAATATATACCTATTGTACCATTAAAAACAGTATAATAAAAAAGGACTCATTATGCCTAACAAGACAACTGCACCACATCAAGGTCACCGACAACGTCTGCGTGAAAAATTTATTTCTACGGGCTTGGATCCCTTTTTAGATCACGAAGTATTGGAACTATTATTAACTTATGTTATTGCCCGGAAAGATACCAAGCCGTTGGCATGGGCGTTGCTCAAAAAATTCGGCACATTGGCCGATATTTTAGACGCAACCCCGCAACAGTTGGTCCAAGTGCCCGGTATCGGCCCCAATGCGGCCCATTTCTTAAAACTAATCCGCGCTGTTTTCAAACGTTACTCTTTGGGAGAAGTAAAAGGAAATGTGGAAATCTCTTCTCCCCAACAATTATTAAACTATTGTAAAGCTTCTTTGGCCGGTAAAAAGGAAGAATGTCTGGAAGTTATCTTTTTATCCGTACGCAACACGCTGATAGGAACGCAAGTGCTATCCTCCGGGTTAATTGACCGGGTAGCCGTCACCCCGCGTAAAATTATAGAAACGGCATTAACCGCAAAAGCCGCCTCTATTATTTTAGTGCATAACCACCCGTCTGGGAATGCCTATCCTTCCAAACAAGATATTGCTTGGACAAAAGATACTATTGCCGCCGCCCGATTATTTTCCATTGCGGTACGTGACCACATTATTATCGGGAAAAATAATTACTACAGTATGCGCACGCAGGGAGATATTTAATTTTCCCGTGCAAAGGTATAGGCCAACACACGTTTGGCTCCCGCTTGGCGTAATGCCCGGGCACACCCCTCTAGGGTAGCTCCTGTAGTGGCCACATCATCTATCAATAAAACAATTTTTTTGTTGATTGTTTGCGGTGTTACACAAACAAAAGCACCGTTCATATTTTCCAACCGTTCCCGGCGGCCCAATTGAGTTTGGCTGCAAGTGTCACGCGTGCGAATTAAACATTGGGTATCTAAAACAAGTCCCGTTTGGGCGGCAAAGGCACGAGCCAGCAATTCACTTTGATTATATCCCCGTTTGCGTCGGCGTTTGGGGTACAACGGCACCGGCACTACCACTTGGGCAGATGACAACTCCGGCAAGCGAGCATAACAACGGGCCATTTCTTGTCCCATAAATGAAGCCACGTAATCAGCCCCTTGGTATTTAAGGGCATGTACCAACGCACGCGAAGAATTGTTAAACACAAAAGCGGAGCGAATACATTTGCACTTAAATTGTTCACCTTTGCTTCCTCGGCAAGAAAAACAATGTGCACCGCCCGATTTTAATTCCACGCCACACCGTTGGCAAATCAACGGCCCCGGCAGCGTGAGCTGTTGCCTACAGGCGGCACAAAGCGGTTGCGATTCATCATATGGCAAATCTGTTTGACAAGCAAAGCAAACCCGCGGAAACCAAACGTGTAAAAAACATTTCCCGGCTTTGCGCAAAAAAGACAATAAATTAGAATTGAACCGTAACATTGGCGGCCACATTGTAAGCGGTATAATCTTCGGACTCTACATAGGCATGGTCCATCAGCGTAAATCCGCCCGATAACGTAAAGCGTAAATTTTGCGAAAACTCATAATCCAAAGAAGACACAAAATCAAATAATTGATAGTTGTCTTTTACTTCAATCGGTGATTTTTTATTTGTATAAGAAAAAGTTGTATTCCAAATCACGCGGTTAGTTGTGTTATACACTTTATGGATAAAGGGCAGCTTAAATCCGCGCGGGATATTAAAATCCCACCGCAAGTTGAGACTGGGTGTCCAAAAAGTGCTGTCTTCGCTGGCGCGGCCCAACGCCACGCTCTTTTCAGTGGCACCGTACAAAAGTTTGGGAGTAACACGCAGCGACTTAATATAAAAGGAAGTTTGGGCAGAAAGATCGTCTTTCTTTAACCGTTCCAAACTGGCTCCGGCGCGCAAATCATTTCGATCTACCGTTTGATGCGTATAATTGAAAACTGTATCAAAGTAATTAAATAACATGAAGCGCACATCTGCCCCATATTGAGTAGAAGAACGGTCGTCTGTTCCGATATTGGTTTGCTCCACTTGGCTATAACGTAATTTCAAATTAGAAGCACTCAGCCAACGGCCGGCATAAAACATTTTTTCCAAATCGGAAATAGAAACCGTTAGGTCAGGCAACGTACGGCTGGTGGAATCGTAAACCGTACCGGTTTGTTCGTTGTTTTGTACCGTTTTGGAAAAGTTATTAATAATGGACAATGTTTTTAACGGCGCAACCGCTCCCTTTAGATCGTACTGTGAAAGCGGATTCCACCGTTGGGTACTGGAAATAGTATCGCGCAACGTCAAATTTCGACGATAGCCGAAGGTGCCCACATTCCCCAACGAATCACGCAGCCACAAGGCTTTGCGCGAATCAAATCCGCTATCCACATCCAACCAGGAATCCGCATCTTGAATACGGTAACTGGCCGACATCACCAGTGTATTGAATAATTTACTCTTGGGTAAAATTTCATTTCCGTTCAAAGTAAGCGACACGCCCCCATCTGCATTACGGTTGACCGTTTTTACTTCCCCTACCGCAAACAAATGGGAACCGTCCACACTTTGTTTTTCGGTTAAATTGTTGTTTTCCACCGTGCTGATATTGTAACTAACCGAAGGAGCCAACCATTTATAGATCTTCCAAGTTGAGTTAAACCCGGTAGATTGCGTCATGGCTTTGGGATAGTGCAAATCGTCACGGGAACCTATCGTAAAATGCGTACGCTCCTCTTTACTCTTGGTCAAATTATAACTGGGCGTAAACTGAAAGGAACTGCTGGGTTGGAAAGTGGCCTTCATGTTCAGTTTCTGCGTATTTTCCTGTGTATCGTAGTAAGTGTCGCTCTCATAGTGGCGGGCCGTATCATATTGCACATCCGAATCAATGTAATGATAGCCGGCCACAATGTTTTTAAAACTTCCTGCCGTATGATTGAGTGTTACCCCATAGGCCCGTGAATCATCCTGGCGTTTGAGTAACTGATAATCGGTTTTGTTTTGCGTATATTCCAAACCAATAGTAGGATATTTTTCTTTTACAAATTCTCCACGCACCACGGCCCGTTCCCGTTTTACTTCTCCTTTATCCAAAAGGCTCACCGTGTTATAATCGGTAGTATCCGTCACCAGCGGGGTAATAACCGTTGAACGGTTGAAGTTCGCTGTCATGGGGAATTCTTTGATACGGTTAATCTTCAAATAATAATCTTCTTCCGTAGTTTCCTGTTGTTTGGAAACCGAAAGAGGTGTTTCAAAATTGCTGTCTTTATGAATATAACGTACGCCGGCACTTCCCCACTCATCCAATTTCAAATCTACTTGTCCTTTGTAAGCTTCACCTGTGAGTTGGATAGCTTGAGCCAAGTGAATGACATTGAGCCACACTTCCCCGGCACTACCGGAAGTACCTTCTTGTTGTTGTACCCCGGCCAAAACCAAACTAATTTCTCTAAAATTCAACAACCCGTTTACAGCACGAACAGATTCCACCCGTACATCATAAGATGCGTCCGATACGTTCTGTAATGTATCGGCGATACCGTCTCCATTGGTATCCACCATTTGTAATTCAATTAAACGCCAACCGGTAAAATTCGTTGGAACAATTACTTTGTCGTAATTGGTTTGAGTACCAATTTTTAAGAAAAATTCCGTTCCGTCTTGATTAAGCGGAGTGTTACTCCCCAACTGCACGGCACCGTGTAACAAGAAACGCAACTGGCGATGTTGGCTGAAATCCATGGAATTAAAATTTCGGTTGGCATAACATTCTCCGTCCGTACAAACCGAAGCAAATGAGGCGGAAGAAGTATCAAATTTTAAGCTAAGAGATTGATCCAGTGCGTTGGTAGAACCGGTAATGTCTTTAAAATTTTGCACCGATCCGTACAGGTAATTAAATACGCGTTGACCATCACCGGTGGTATCGCTGAAAATCGGTTCATAATCACGGTTATCTACGTTGTTAATGCCGGAGATGGAAAAAACAGCCGGATCTTCTACCGTAGAATTCCACGAAGTGCCCGACAAGGCCACATTGGCAATTTTGATGCGCCCTTTTAATTTACTGCCTTGTTTTAACGTAATACGCAAGTGGCGCACAGCTGTCCATTCCTGCTTGTCTGTAAACGTAACCGGCATAGAATAAGTTTGCCAGGTGGTATTGGTGGCCCGGTTATCACTCATCCCTTCAATAGCCGTTCCGCCAAAACCGAAATTCCCATCCGTGGGTATTTTTTCTTCATCAAATTTTCCGTTTCCGTTTAGATCCTGTGTATCAATACGACCGTTGGGTTGAGATTCATAGTTAAACGTATTGTGAGCAAACGGATTGTAACGTTCCTGTGTTCCGTCCGGGTTGGTGTAAAGCCAGCCGATATCTTCGCTGGGGGCCAAAGAGTTGCGGCAATTTACGTCTTCCGTTTTGGGCACACCGCTACCGCAAGCGGTTTCCATTCCGCCGGAATTGTCCGAATCTTCATTGATGTTACCAAAAGTGAAATTAACCTGCGGGCCGCCTTCTTCTCCCAGTAAGGTTAATTCAAAGGAGGTTTTTTCCGATAGATCTACCCCGCTCTGGCTAATGGGATAAACGATAGAAACTTCATCCGTATAAGCTTGCCCCTGCGTAAAATCATAATCCAGCACCAACACTTGTTGCTTTTCATTATAACTGACAATTGAATGGGGATTGATTTCCAATGCAGGTAATTCTTCCGTATCCCAATGCACGGCATCTAAAAAGTTGGGTTTCCCGTTGGGGTTAGCGGCAATGCGCCAATCTCTAAAAACACGGGAGCCGGCTACTTGTTCGTTGGTGTCATTCATACTGTCCACCATAGCATAGCCGAACAAATTTTGCTTCCTCTCACTGTGGGCAGCTTCCGCAGAAAAATCCATAGAAAGGGGCGCAGCTAATTTAATATCTTTTCCATTGATATCTGCACCGTATACTAAAATATCTTTGGAATAGGCCCCTACCTGTGGGACAGTAGTAGGTTTCTCTCCCCCCTCCTTAATCAAAGTAGTTCCCAATAATACTTTTTCAAACAACCGATAATCTAAACGCCCCCCAATCACGGAATTATTGGTATCCGCTCCCACCGTTGTATCGTACGTAATATCAATAACGGTGTTTTCTGTAATTTGTTCCCCTTTGTAGAAGGTAATAAAACCGGAAGTATAATCAATGTAGTAATCATTATTGCGGGCCAACGTCACGCCGTTTAACTTCACGATTTCAGATTGCACCACAATTCCCGCTTCAATAAAATACGTTTTAACGGTACTTTCATATTGAATTTTGAACGTCTGGTTTTGAGAAGATGTAGGTGTAGCGGCATAAACCCCCGGATCATCTAACCGATAAGCCAAATCAAAAACGCCGCTGTCAAAATCAACATTCACATACGTGGGATAAACAAAGTAGGGATTGGCAACGGCTTGCCCGTTGGCATCCAGTAGTTGCAAGATAAAATTACCTTTGCCGTTGTCCTGCGTGATTTTTTGCGCACCAATGGAATAAAATGTTTTTAATTCTAATTTGTTAGCCGTTTCCGTAATTTCGGAAGTAACGGGCTTATCGTTGGCAGTTTTAATAAATTTAATCGTATTGGGGGTGCCCAAATCACTTAAACGGGTGCCGTTGGTGCCCACATAATCTATGGCAAGCACGCTGGCCGCCGTAATAGAACGTTTAAATGTAATGTATCCCTTGTCATAGTCAATAGTGTAATCTACCCCACGGGTCAATAGCTGCCACTTGGCCTCATAATCGCCCCCGCCCAAATAATCGGTAGCTGTCTTATATACCGGCACATAATCGGAAGAAGTTGTATTGCTATCCAAATAAATTTCTTCCGTACCGGGAGAAATAGCTCCAATAGCACTACTCCAATGAGCATTCGCCGTCGTATCAATAGAGGGGACAATCGTTCCGTCGCTTTTAATAGCGGGGTGAACATTACCGCCGAATGTTAAATCATAATATACACGACGCTTGTAGGCAATGTCCTCCACCGTTACAATTTCCGACACGCTCGATCCCACGAAACGTTTTTGTTTGCTGGAACCTTTCGTTTGCGAACCAATAACGTACAAATTGGCATTTTTATGTTGCAGATGCATCTTAGCACCGAATAGCTGCTTGTCATAGGTAATAAATTCGGTACCCGGCAAAGACAAATTAATATCGCCGAATTGTGCCAGCTGTACCAATTCCCCGGGTTTGCCGCGGTAGGCCACAGAAATCGTCTTTTCTTCTTCCCGTTTGTCATCATAATCGATATCGACGAACACACGGTCCAAAATTTTACCTTGCATTTTCAATTGCAATTGTTGATCCATTTGCACGCTGTGGGCATTGCGGTTGGTAACGTTGCTGTTGGGATCTGTTTTGAAACGCTTGCCGGCCAATTTGGCCCCCAACACATACCGGCCCGTTAAGGCGATACTGGTACCATATAGCGGTAAGGAAAGCGTAGGATTTAAAAGGGTCAAATCCGGGATAGGCTCGGGGGCTTTGTCTAATTCGTATGAACCGTCGACAGAAGTTACCGCCTGACGCCAAAACTCATTGGAATAACGCAACAACTGCGCATCATCTTGCGGTTCCGGCAGAGCTAATTCTTCCTCTCGTTTGGCAGCTTGCTCTTCTTCAAAAATACTGTATTGGTCTTTATCTACCAAGCTGTAAGGCAACGTCTGCGCGGCCACAGGAGCGTAGATAAATTCTATCAGCAATACACAAGCAAGCAACAAGCGGCTTATTTTCATAAGAAGAAAAAATCCCTCATTCTTTCATTCTATAAAATTTACTGGTATTTGAAAGAGAAAAATAACTTTTTTCCCCGTCGTGAGTGATATTTGCTAAAATGATGATATATGCGCATTGGAATATTTAATAAATATATCGCCAAAAACTGGGCCATTTTCTTTTTGGGAATTTTAGGAATTTTAACGCTGGTAATTTTTATGAATAATTTTATCCGCGTAGTAAGTATGGCCTTGCGCTATGGCACCAGTTGGGGTTGGATCGGCATGACGTTGCTTAATATGTTGCCTGATGTTATTGGGCTCAGCGCCCCGATGGCCTTCCAAATTTCTATTTTATTTACCCTTTCTACCATGAGCGAGCAAGGCGAATTGATTGCTTTGCGGGCTGCCGGTTTTTCTTTCAAAGCAATTGTAAAACCATTGTTGGTTTGTGCAATCCTGCTATCTGTAGCACTGTTTGCGTGCAACAATTGGTTAACCCCCCATTGTTTCAAGCGCGTACTCAACTTACGTCAAGAAGCCCGCAGCAAAATTACCCGGGTAAACCTGGAACCCAAAACTTTTTTGGACTTGGGAGAGTGGCAATTATACGTAGAAGACCTCAACGGTTCCGATCACCAAGCCAAACAAATTCACTTGATTAAAAAAGATGATTCCGGCGCATTGAGCACAAAAGTAAACGCCGCCTACGGAAAAGTAATTTTATCCAAAACAGCTATCGGACTCAACTTGAAAGAAGGGCAAATGCAACGGCTGGACGCCAAAGATCCCTCCTCTTTTATTGCGGCCAACTTTGACGAATATACCATGAATATCCCTTTAACACGTGAAAACCAGCGCGAAAAACGTGCCAGCGAAATGGGAACCCCGCGCTTGATTCGCTATATTTATAAAACACCGTTGCCCCAGCGTACGCAAAATGAATTTAAAACAGAAGTCAGCTTGCGCAATGTTTTGGCTATCGCCCCCATTGTATTGTTACTGATTAGCTGCCCGATTGGGTTTTCGTTAGGGAAACGCACCAACAAGGGTTGGGGAATGTTATTTAGTGTTATCATTATTTTAACGTTCTACACTATAGGGGCTTGCGGACTTACATTGGGCAAACGTTATGCCGTTTTAGCTTATTGGGCCCCTTGGTTACCCATTATAATCGGCCTAGTCGTTGCTAAGTATTTGTGGAAAAAGAGGTTAAATATTTAATGCGTTTGTACTGTTACATTGCCCGTAAATTTTGGGGGCCGTTCTTTTTTGCACTGGGAATTTTTACAACACTGGTGCTGTTGGGAGACGTTTTTGAAAAAATGAAAAAAATGAGCAACGGTGTAACCACTTTATGGGATGTGTTGTCTTACAGTGCGTTGACCGTACCCAATTGGCTGGCTACCATTATCCCGGTGGCTTGCTTGTTAGGAGCTATATTTGTTATTTCGGAAATGATTTCCAACGGAGAATGGACAGCTTGTGTGGCAGGCGGTTTTTCTCCGAAACAACTTTTCAATCCGATTTTAGCCTGCGTATTGATTGTAGTTTTAGCTACATTCCTTGCCCAAGAATTTATTATTCCGTCTATCAATTTAAAAGCAGACGAGCTTTATTACACCCGTGTCAAACGCTCGGTGGAGACGTTCAATCCCAATACAGAAAACGACGTATTAATTAAACTCTCCCCCACTCAAATGTTGTTTGCCAAAGAAGTGGATTTATCTAAGGGAGTTATGAGTAAAGTGGCGCTGGACACATACAATGATGCTTGGAATATTTCCCATCAAATTGTAGCCGAAAAAATGATATGGGACAAACCCTCCCAATCGTGGCTATTTTCCAACGGTATTGAACGTTTTTACATTGATCCGTTGGATACGACCGAAAAACACTTTGATCAAGCTCCCTCCCCTGTAAAATTAAAACCGGAACAAATGTCCGTCAGCAAAACGGAAGATGATTTGCTTAGCATACGCGAATTGACCAAACGTATTCGTTTTTACAAACGTAGCGGTCTTGTCTCTTATCCTACGGAAACTGTCCGCCAATCTAAATTGGCTGCCCCATTTGTTACGATACTTATGTGTTTATTGGGAATGCCTTTTGCCATCAGCACACGGCGAAAAAGCAAATTACTCAACATTTTAATGGCCATTGTAATCGCTTTTGTGTTTTGGTGGTTGATATCGGTATGTACTTCTATTGGTGGAAATGGAATGTTACATCCTCTTCTGGCCGGATGGGGGCCGGTACTGCTTTGCAGTGCGCTGGTAGTGGCAGAATTTAAATGGCTACAAATGTAGTGTAAAAAAATTGAAAAAACCCCGGGGTTTCTACCCCGGGGTTTTTAAATTATTGCAGACGCCGTACAGCCGACAATAAATCATCTGTATCAAACGGCTTATATAACACTCCGTTAGCCCCGCGTTTTTGTGCCTCTGCCAATATGTTATCTTTACGCAAACCGGTTACCAAAAGCACCTTTAGATGCGGGTAACGGGCTTTCAAATCAGATAAGATATCCAGGCCATTTTCCGTCGGGAAAAACACGTCTAGCAATACAACCTGCACTTCCTGACGGCCAAGTTGTTCAAACAACTCTTTGGAACCGTCGGCCTCTATCGGTACTTCGTAGCCGGAGGATTCCAGCACATTTTTAATGGCGGAACGCAGAATAACGGAATCATCTACCAAAGCAAATTTAAGCATACATTACTTGGAAGAAGGAGAAGCTAATTTTTCCCCTAAATCTAATAAGGCTAGCGTACCTTTTTTAGTAGCGGTTTCTGCATAGATACGCAACAACGGCTCCGTGCCGGAAGGACGGATTAACATCCATTCATCATTTTCTAAAATCACTTTTAATCCGTCGAAAGTCAGCATTTCTGCCACTTTATAGCCATTGATTTTTTTAGGCATTTTTTTACGCAATTTATCCACAAACGAAGCTTTATCCAACGGCTTGGAAAGTGCAATATCCCGTCGTATATAGACAGAAGATCCGTATTCATTTACAATATCAGCGTACAATTCACTGGCCTTCTTATGGGTAACCGTCATAATTTCAATAAAAGCCAAGGCCAACGCCAGACCGTCGCGGTCCGGCAAACTGCCTTTCCACGCAAATCCGCCGGATTCTTCCACACCAAAGGCGACATCATCCAAATTCATTCGTTCGGCTACGTTCTTAAAGCCCACATTTACTTCTTCAAAATGCATCTCAAATTGACGGGCAATCCGTTTAAGCAAATACCCCATGGATACCGTTTGCACAATGTGCCCGCTGAGTTTTTTGTGTTTAATGAGATAGTCACACACAACGGCTGCAATTTGGCACGGCGTCAAATAAACGCCTTTTTCATCCACCAAAGCGACACGGTCCCCACCACCGTCGAAGCCAATCCCCAATGCGGCTTTTTTGGCCACTACGGTTTTTTTCAACTCTGCCAAATTTTTCTCTACCGGTTCCGGTTGTATCCCGCCAAAAGTGGGATCATGTTTATCGTGCAAGGCAATCACTTGTTTAGCCGGCAAGAAATGTTCCAAATATCCGGCGGCCGCCCCATGCATATAATCAATAACCACTTTGCCTTTAAAATTTTTTATTTTCTTGGTTAAACTGTGTGCCGCCACATATTTCAAATAAACGTCGGTCAAATCTTTCTGTTCGGGTTTGTATCCGTAAAGCATTAAAACGGAATTTTGATCCAGCAAAGCTTCCACATCTTTCGTTACGCGCGCTGGAGCAGCCCCCCCGTTAATTTTGATTTTAATGCCGTTAAACTCTGCCGGGTTATGGCTGGCCGTGACTATAATACTCATCCAAAATTTATGCAAACTCAAACAAGAAGCTACCGGAGAAGTTATCGGCACGGAAGACAAGGTAGCATCTAATTTATTGGAACGGAAAATATGAGCAATATGGGCGGCAAATTGGTCAGACATAAAGCGACAATCGTACCCTACAAAAATTTTCGGCATTTTGCCTTTTTCGTCGCTGGGGGCATTTTCGTTAATGTAATCGGCCAGGGCCTGCGCCATACGGTGCACATTGCGAAAAGTAAAATCCCAGGCCATAATGCCTCTCCAACCGTCAGTACCAAATCTCAGTTCTGTTGCCATATCTTCTCCTTAATATAGAAGGTGAATGAAAATTTCCGTGTCTTTTGGTTTGCCCGGGCACTCCCCCTTGGGGTTATTTCATGCGTACAAAATGTTAGCAAAGTGGAGGTGGGGGGATTCGCACCCCCGTCCGAACATCTTCTCCTCTCGGGCACTACAAGTTTAGTTTCGCTCGGTTACCGCAAACTAAGCGCGAAACAGCACGTTTGCGGGTGGTTCGTAAGTCTTAAGCAAAAGCGGACGAACCGCGCCCCTTTTGCCGCATTCTATGTAGTAACTGCGACCCTTTTGCGCATAGAAAACACAAAAGGCGCAGTGGACTAAGCGTTAGCCCAGGCAACTTGATTGTTGTTGCTTATTTTTGTGGCCCTATTTTAGCCGGCCTGGCCAACCGGCACTTGCTCCCCAGCGGCAACAGATACCCGTCGAATCTATTACACCCCCGGATACGGAAATTGTCAGAGAACCCACCTAAAACAGGTATTATATTGTATCATTTTCTTATAGCAAATTTATGCAAAAAAAGGCAAACCATGTATATTAGTACCAAACCCACTATCTATCTAATAGACGGCCTCAATATCGTACGCAGTTTTTTGTACGAATTTTCCCGCACGGAAGAAGAAGTAACCGAAGATTTCCTGGAATTTTTGGCGGATATGTCTTGCGACGAGCTATACGCCATGAATGAATATGAAGTGATTTTTGACGGTTCTTTCCGTCCGATTGGGCCCTTGTACCGCGGCGGCGTGCATATTTCGTTTTCTGAGGGGGATTCTGCCGATCAAATCATACGTGAACGGGCCGGCTACTTATCACAATCCGGCCGGCGTGTAATTGCCGTAACAGATGACCGTTCCCTCCAAAATGATTTGAAAGAAATGGGTGTAAAGACTCTTTTTTGCCGCAAGTTCTACAACAGTTTTAAACACTCCGGCAAATAAGCGTGCAAAGATAAAAAATTTTTGTTACAATAATAATAAGAGGGCTGGTGGCGGAATGGCAGACGCGACAGACTTAAAATCTGTTGGCCGCAAGGCCGTGGGGGTTCAAGTCCCCCCCTGCCCACTTACAAACTGCCATTAATTTATCCCACCGGTAAAAAAGTATGATTGCAGATATTATACGTACACTCACAAAAAGTGTAAGTTGGATAAATACAGTTTTGGCGATAGGGTTAAAATATTGCGCCGGTGCGATGTTAATCGCAGTGGTGTTTTTTGTTTTTAACTGCAATAAAACAGGTGTTGCCTTCGTAATTTTGGGCATTTTTTGCGCTTATTTCTTCCGCGATCCCAACCGCTATACTGAATTTGCAGATGATGAAATTGCCTGCCCGGCAGACGGAACCGTTCTCTCGATTAAAACCGAAGAAGACCCCAATTCTGTTGTGATCCGCATTTTCCTTTCTATTTTTGACATTCACGTACAGCGCACAACTGTAAAAGGAAAAACCGGAGATATTTTCTACAACAAAGGCACCTTCCTATTTGCCGATAATCCGGACTCTGTACGCAATGAACGCAATTTAATTCAAATTTTCAAAGACGGAGATCCTACCCGTTTCGCCCATGTGGAACAAATCACCGGCGCAATTGCGCGGCGCATTGAATGTTGGGTAAAACCGCAACAAGAAGTTGTTATGGGCCGCCGGTTAGGCTTGGTACGCTTTGGCTCTCAAGTAGCTGTTTATCTTCCCAAAGACAAAGTGCGTATTATTGTAAAAGAAGGTCAAAAAGTACAAGGAAATATCACTGTTTTGGCCTTGTGGAAATAAGTATGCAAACGGAACAAAATTCCAATGTTGTAGACAAGCTTAAACACACCGGTGCTGTTACAGCGCCTTCGCTTTTTACCTTGGGTAATTTAGCATGTGGTTTTTTCTCCATCTTGGCTTCTGCCAAAGGTAATTATGCTCACGCCGGCTGGTTGATTTTAATTGCCGCCGTATTTGATATGTTCGACGGACGTGTAGCCCGATTACTGGATACGGAATCACAATTCGGTATTGAAATGGACTCATTGGCAGACACTGTTTCTTTCTGTGCGGCCCCGGCATTTCTCATGTACTTTTTTGTCCTGCAATCCCAACCGCTTTGGGGTGGAATGGTGGCTTGTATTTTCACTTGTTTCGGCGTGCTGCGTTTAGCCAAATTCAATACCATGGCCAAAGAAGGCAAGGGATCTAAAAAATATTTCAACGGGCTTCCGGTTCCTACGCCGGCAGCCATTTTGGCTTCTTTTGCCATCTCCTACACTATTATGCAAGGGAAAGGGCATAACTTGCCCTATTTGGATCACTACTTACCGCACCTGTATAATTGCGTATGGTTCGCAATGTTGCTCTTTTCCTTATTGATGGTTTCCAACGTTCCCTATGCTGCTTTTAAAGCCAAGCGCGAAAAGAGATTTTCTATTTGGTTTCTGCTTTTGCTGGTGTGCTTGGTGGTGTTGATGATCAAATTCCCCCAAGACGTAGTGCTTATTGTATTCTCTCTCTACGTATTGTTTGGGTTGTTGGCCGTGTTGTACCGTGCCTTCTTAGGTATTAAAGTGGAAAAATAATTTAATAAATATATGAAAAAAATAATTGGGCTTTTCCTGATTTTAGGAGTTGTGGCAGCAGCCTGGGTGATGAAAGATCGCTTCTTCCAAAATCATGCCGCTTCTCAAACGTTATCTTTGTCCCCCCAAGCAGCTATTGAAAACTCCCCTGCTGATAAGGCAATCGACCTGCCGGATGCGGCCACCCCCGTTGACGAAAAAATGACCAAGAAAAATAATGATTGCGACATCAACGGTGCTCCTTGTTGGGACGTAATACGAATTGTTTTTGATAAAACCCAAGCTATTGATCCCAGTGATGAAGTCAAACGAACGGTGGAAAAATGGTGGGAACAAATAGAATATAAGAATGAACCGTTAGAAGAGCTCGGCCTGTTCATCACCAACCGGTTCCAATATAAAGACGGCGGTTCGCAAACTTATATCCTTTCTAACGATATACATTTACATCAAAACTGGGCGTTGGGGTCTCCTAACATTGGAGAAGTTACGTTGACGTGGCCGGATAAAAGCACAATCGTTTTTGATAAACGGGGTAAAATAATTGCTACCACCCCCTCCCCAAAAGAGACTCCCTCTGCAGAATAACTCCTTTCCATTAAAAACCCCCGGTATACAAACCGGGGGTTTTTTAATCAAATAAATTTTACTTCCTACCAGTTTTTCTTGCGCCAATAAATCATTACGCCCCATACCAACACCAAACAAACCCCCATCAACATCCAGAAAGCATAGGGGTGTTCAGCCATCGGCAAGGCCACGTTCATACCATAAGCACTTACCACCAAGGTAGGCACCATCATCCAAATGGTAATAACGTTCAGTTTTTTCATCAACTGGTTTAAGTTATTATTGACAATGGAAGAACGTGCATCTAACAGCTGGGCCAAAATGTTGGAATAAATATCCGCCTGGGCCTTGCACTGCATATTTTCCACAATAATATCGTCCAACATTTCCATATTTTGTTCATCAAAACCAATGCGGTTGGCCAGGGTGCGTGTTTTCTCAAACACGAAACCATTGGAGGTAATCGCCTCGGCATAATAAACCAAACTTTTTACCAAACTAAATAAATTGAGCAGGTAAGTATTGTCCATTGATTCCGTAATTTTATCTTCGATTTCTTCGGATATCATATGAATAATACGTAAGTGTTCTACATAATGAGAAATAGAATTATATACCAGTTTTAAGAAAATTTCTTTAATAGAATTGACGGCTTGGAAACGTTTGCCTACAAACAAAGGGATATCTTCGGCCAATACCAAAATCAGCTTGTCCTTAAATAAAAACATTCCTACAGACGCCACTTTAAATTCCAGCTGGTCTTTCCCGGAATAATTTTTGGGGCGTTTGTAAATCATCACGGTATGCTCCGGCTCAAACTCAAGCCGCGGCAATTCATCAGGGTCCAACGCGCTGGCCAAAGTATGTTCGTCGATTTGGCATTGTTCCACCAAAAAACGCTGTTCCTTTGCCGTCGGGTTAGTATAAACATATACCTGTGCGTTTTTTTCATCTACTTCTTGTAATTTTTTATCAATAATTTGATATGTTTTCAACATAGCGCACGCCCTAAAAACAAAATATACTTATATGATAACACCTAATTTAGGAAGTTGTAAAGTGTTTTTTAACATCTTCGTAAATGCTATAGTATAGACATGACATTGTTATTTCCCAAAAAAGAAAAATCACGCTACAAAGAAATTTCCACTCCGGCCAATTATGTCACCCATATTGCCGGCGGTTTAAAATTGCCTCCCAAGGCAATTATCTGCCCGATTTCATCTCTTACCAAATATGTTACTTCGCACCACAAATACAAACAGTACCGTTGCGAAGCCGACATTTATGTGTTGGAAGGAAAAAACATTTGTTACGTTACCAATTTCGGCTACGGCTCTCCCACCATGGCAATGACGCTGGAAGTGCTTATCGCCCTGGGCGTGAAAGAAGCTGTATTTATCGGTTTGGCAGGCAGTTTACAGGAAGAAGTACAACCTTCCGATATTGTGCTGTGCAACGAGGCCCTATGCGAAGACGGCACCTCCCCCTGCTATACCGCAAAAGAGACGGTAAAACCTTCGGCCCTGTTTTTAAAAAATTTACAGAAATCCTTACAAGCACGCCGGCAGAATTTTCATATCGGGCGCAACTGGTCCACAGATGCTATTTTCCGAGAGACGCAACCTGCTATTAAGCATTATCAAAAACACACAGTGCTGACCGTAGAAATGGAAACTGCTGCTTTTTACGCTGTTTCTCAACGACGCAAAATAAAAGCCGTGGCCGCTTACAGCATTAGCGATAAGTTGTGCAAATATCGATGGGAAACACACTTCGGAGAAAAGCCCATTTATCGCACTTTGGAAGTGATTTTTGAAAGCGCCAAAGAAATATTAAAGTAAAGACTTTTTTGGCACGTTAAAAATTAAAAAGGAGTGTTTTTAGCACTCCTTTTTAATTTAGTAATGTGTTTTGGAAGGATCATCTTCGTGTATAGGTTCAATGGCCTCCAGTTGATTCCAAAACTCTGTAACCGATTGGGTACGCTCGTTCGGATCCTCTTTAAGAGCATTCTCAATCAACGCATCTACCGCCGGCGGGATAAATGGAGCCAACTTAGAAGGCGGCACAATTTTTTTGTTTGCAATATCAAATCCTTTTACCGTCCAAGGTACCTGCCCCACCAACGCCTCGTAAAAACAAAGGGCCAAGGAATAAACGTCGGATTGTTTGCGCATATATCCCTTTTGTTGTTCGGGGGCCATGTAGGCGGGCGTTCCGGCTACGGTACGGGCACCGGTTTGCGTATCAACTGCTTTGCGGGCAACACCGAAATCCATTACCTTGGCTCTGTTGTTCTCTAAAATCATAATGTTACCCGGTTTCAAATCGCAGTGAATAATGTCTTGAGAGTGAGCATACGCCAATCCCTGACACACGTATTTGAAAATTTCTTTAGCCTGTGAAAACAAGATCCGGCCGTCAATATCCAAGCGTGTTTCCAAGGTTTGTCCGTCAACATACTCAAACACTAAATAAAGGGAATTTTCAGATTCTATAACAGTATAGACTTCCACGATATCCGGGTGGCGCAACAACGCCAGCGTGCGGGCTTCGGAAAGAAATTGTTCACGAATATAAGAACTGCGCACCAATTCAGGGCGTACTCGTTTGATAGCCACTTTGCGTTTAAGAACTTTGTCATAGGCTTCATATACTTGCCCCATGCCGCCTTCCCCGATTTGGCGAATAAAATCGTACTGTTCTTTAATCTCCACTTCCTTACGCGAATAAGCATTTTGAGGTTGACGGAAAAGGTCTTCGTAACGGCAATAAATAAACAATAAAACCGCTAAAAATATCGCTACAAAATAAATATACATCCAACGCGGACGCTGACTATTTGTCTTGGCCGGGTCTTTCTTATCAGACGCTAACGGCCGGGCTGCCGCAGGATTTTTTTCATTTAATTCTTTTTGCAAGGATTGGCCCATAAAGGAAGATGGATTTAACTTCAAGGCTGTATCCAAGTCAAGCTGGGCCCGTTCATAATTGCCCTGTTTGATGTATGCTCCTGCCCGCAACAAATAGGGGCGGGCATCTTGTGGAGATACCGCAATGGCTTGCCCCGACGAGTAAATAACATCTTCTGTTTGTTCTAAGCCGTCATACGCAATGGCTAAAAGCAGATAGAAACGGTCATCCAAGAAATTATTGGAGTACAATGTGTTGATGCGGTTAATTACTTCTTGGTATTTACCCTCTTGCAGTTGGGCACGCAACTGGGCAACTTCAGCATCACGCGCTGCTTGGTCAAAAGCACGTGTTTGAGAAGATGTATTGGTGTAAGTGGAAAAATTCCCACCTACAATTAAGGCAGAGGCATCTTGTGCCCAGGCACCTGTCCCCGCCAATAAAAAAACACTCAAAAATACCAATATCCCTTTACGTAACATAAGATTATTTTAGCACAAAGAAAGCCTTTTGTCCTTTTTCTCTGTCAAATTATCTATAATAAAGGTATGAAAACGCGTCCGATTGGAATTTTTGACTCCGGCTTGGGAGGGTTAACCGTTCTCAAAGCCTTGCGCAAAAAATTACCGCATGAACATTTTATTTATTTCGGTGACAGTGCCAATGTTCCCTATGGGGCAAAATCCCGTCAAACGGTTACCAAATTATCCGTTGCCATTGCACAGTTTTTGGAACAACAAGATGCCAAATTAATTATTGTGGCTTGTAATACGGCTTCCGCACAAGCTCTGCCCACTTTACAGAAAAAATGCCATGTCCCCGTCTTAGGTGTAATTGAACCCGGGGCCCAAAAAGCCATTCGCCTGACCCGTAGCGGACGCATTGCCCTTTTAGGAACAGAAGGGACTGTCCGTAGCGGTGCCTATGAAAAAGCTTTAAAGAAAAAAAGAAAAGATATCCGTTTCTTTGCCAAAGCTTGTCCGCTTTTTGTCCCGTTAGTAGAAGAAAACTGGACACATAAACCGGCCGCCCGATTAATTGCACAGGAATACCTGGCCCCTTTACAAAAAAAGCGGGTGGACACAATTATTTTAGGTTGCACCCACTACCCCATTTTGAAACCGTTACTGCGGCAAATTGCAGGAGAGAATATCACGTTGGTGGATCCGTCGGATACGTTGGCTGAAGAGGTACACCGTTTGTTAACCAAGCTGGGGCAATCTCAAACCACCGGCCGCGGTTCGGCCCGTTTTTATGCCAGCGATGATCCCGCACGCTTTAAGCGTTTGGCTAAATTAGTACTCAGTGCCCCTATTCAAACCGTTCACTTAAAAAAATTAAACGTATGAAAATTTTTACACCACCGGCTTTGTTACAGGCCGGGCTCATTGGCGGTACGTGTTCCCGCCATGCAGGTTCCCTTAAAGAAGCGGCCGACCAGGCCCGCGTATTAACCCCGTTGGGCATTCCCCCCCAAAGAATGCTTCACTTGCACCAAATTCATAGTGATGTGCTGCTCTCATTTTCCTCGGCTGACCAATGTTCTTCTTTTTCAAATCAACCGTGTACAGATGCAGACGGCTGGGTTTTTGCACCCGCTCCAACCGGCTGGGGAGCTACGATTATCACCGCCGATTGTGTTCCCTTTTTCGTTTGGGCACAAGATGGCAGTGCATGGGCACTATCTCATTGCGGTTGGCGGGGTGTAGTTCAGCAATTACCCTTAAAAACGATACAAGCCCTGCAAGCCTGTACCCGGCAACCCCTGTATTGCTGGGCCGGCCCTCACATTCAAACTTGCTGTTTTGAAGTACAGCAAGATACTGCTTGCCAATTCCCGCCGCAAACAATTATCCAGCGGAAGGAAAAATTGTTTGTAGATTTAAACGCTGCCATCCGCTTGCAATTAGAGCAGGCTGCTATGGAGCCGGAGCGTTGTTTTTTCTCGTACGATTGCACCTGTTGCGATAAAGAAAATTTCTTTTCTTGGCGGAGGGATCACCAGCGTAATATGCTGTTATCCTTTATTTACAAACCTTAAGGCTTGCACCAAAGGCCAAGATTTCATTTAATAGTAGTTATGGAACAGAG
>JAEEGL015446583.1_pt1 | contig 48164 bp, 36 predicted proteins | sample 9134231 | NCBI WGS metagenome assembly JAEEGL01 (sample SAMN16246548, study PRJNA631951) | gut metagenome | biome: gut microbiome; feature: rumen; material: fiber-attached | host: Bos | place: Iran: Karaj | collected 2018-10 | reverse complement strand
GGAGATGACCGCTATCCTCATCACCAAGGACGACGGTGTTGTCTACTTCTTCTCTATGGCCACCAGCTTCACCAAAGCTAGCCTCGGTGCCGAGGGTATCGGAAGCGACGTGAACATGATCATGGGCAACGGCTACACCAAAGGCCACGCCGAGTTCACTCTGCAGGAACTCCGCGAGAGTCCGAAACTGCGCAAGATTTTCGAAGAACTCTACGCATAAGGGAATTTTGAATTATGAAGTCCGAATTTTGAAATTCATAATTCCTATTTCATTTTTAACCTGCGGACAGGGGAGACCCTCCCGCAGGTTCCAGTTTATAATACAATACTATGTTGACGACGCTGTCACATTAGTACTTGAAAGGATGAAAAAACAAGTTTTGCTGATATGTTCGTTTCGCCTATGCGACTATTCTAAATGGCGATAAGGACTTTTGATTCAAAAAAACGGTTTTTTGTGACTGAAGGATGATGTGGTGATAGATACTATGCCAATACTGACCGTGCTCAATTGTATGATAGCAATAAAAACTATTACAAACAATATAATACTTAACTAACATGAAAAGAACCACTTCCCCCGCTCTCGCAGTTTCCATTTTGCTATGCTTGCCATTTTTTGCTTCTGCCCAAGGTTTTGAGGTAGGAGGTATAGCGTACAATGTTCTGTCGACGTCAGAAAACACCGTAGAGGTGACATCAAGGATGAATAACTATTACCACGGAAACATAAAGATTCCGGACACGGTGGTATATGATGGTGTCACTTATGATGTTGTAGCCTTGGGAGAAGATGCTTTTTATGGAGCATCACTCTCCGGCATCACAATCCCTTCTTCCGTCACACGGATAAAATATGGATGCTTTTTGTTTGCTAACACTCCCTATTCCATCAATATACCATCCTCTGTGACAGAAATCGAACAACTTGCTTTTGCGGCATATGGTTTGAGGACTATTAATGTAAATGAGAACAACCCAAACTACAGAACGATCGAAGGAATGCTCTTCAGCAAGGACTCTTCTACATTAGTGGAGTGCCCGGTCGGGAAAACCGGCACAATCACTTTGCCGCAGAACACGATTCGAATAGCGCCCAATGCCTTTTCTTATTGCACGGGCATAACCAATATTTCTCTCAACGAAGGGTTGTGCAGTATAGGTACATTCGCTTTCAGGGACAATGTGAGTTTGAACAGTATTGTTATTCCTGCCTCGGTGTCGTATATTGGAGCCAATGTTTTTGAGTTTTGTTACGCACTTAACAGTATAAATATTGCAAGTGTGAACACTCATTATTATATGGATGGATTGATGCTCTATTCCATTGGTGGTGATACCCTTGTGTCGTGCCATACAAGTACGGATTCTTTGTTCCTGCCAAATACACTGCGTGTAGTGGGTGGTTTTGGTGGTAACAGCGATATCAAATATATTCATCTTCCCGAAGGAATTACAACTATCCAAGAGAATGCGTTCAACTTCAGTTCGTTGGAAAGCATTGAAATGCCGAGCAGGATGTCTGTTATTGATGAATACGCATTCTATGGTTGTGAGTCGCTGAACCGGGTTGTCATGCCAGACACCCTTGACAGGATAGGGAGGGGGTGCTTCTCGTATTGTGCAGAATTGGAGTCTATCGATATACCAAATGGATTGCGTGTCATTCCTATGGAGACATTCAATGGATGCTCATTGGAAGTCGTCAATTTTGGTGATGATGTAGAGGTAATAGATACGATTGCGTTTGCAGGATGTCATTTGGGAGCGTTGCTGTTTCCTCCGTCGTTGCGTGTTGTCAGGAACTATGCTTTTGCCTCTTATGGCGATGCAGGTATAGACCAAGTGATTTTCTCCGCTCCTGTTGACACCCTTGAGTCGTATGTTTTCTATTTGAATTCCATTGATACGCTGAGATTGAGAAATGTTGTTCCGCCTGTTTCCACAGATGAAGGTTGCTTGACAGAGGCGGATGTTAACAGTATCATCATTCCATGTGGCAGCCTGGGTGCCTATCTGGCGGATGACTACTGGGGGCAATTCGCCGACAAATACAATGAGGACTGTGATGGGGTCGAAGAAGCGGCAGAGTGTAAGATGGTTGTCTATCCCAACCCCGCAACCGACCGACTGTTCGTCGTCGGTGCCACAGGATGTCGTTATGTCGAGTTTGTCAACTTCCTTGGTCAAACAGTTCTTGTGCGTGAAACCGCTGACAGCAATGTTGAAATTGATGTCAGCCAGCTGGATCGCGGAACATACTTTGTTCGTCTGTATTATCCTGACGGTATCACCACAAGTAAGGTTGTATTGCAGTGATAAAGGCTTTCGTTGAAGACGAAGATTATTTTTATCAAGAATGTGTTTAATACAAATTTATTTTGTAAATTTGCAAAGTCTACAATGTGCTTTAGTATGCTTGTGAGGTTGTTTTATATTGTTGAATAATAAATAAAAAGATTATATGAAAGTAAACCGAAGAAAAGAATTGTTTCCCAATGTCACTGACGAGCAGTGGAACGATTGGAAATGGCAGGTGAAGAACCGCATTGAGACCTATGAAGAACTAAGCAAATACTTTACTTTTGATGCCGAGGAGGCAGAAGGTATCAAGAAGGCTCTTGCAAAATTCCGTATGGCTATCACGCCTTACTATCTGAGTCTTATCGACCCCAACGATCCCTTCGACCCAATCCGTCGTCAGGCCATCCCCGCCGGTCCCGAGTGCAACATCGCACCCGCCGACCTCAACGACCCGCTGCACGAGGATGAGGATTCGCCCGCTCCCGGACTGACCCATCGTTATCCGGACCGCGTACTGTTCCTCATCACCGACATGTGCTCCATGTATTGCCGTCACTGCACCCGCCGCCGTTTCGCCGGTCAGAAGGACGACGAAAGCCCCAGCGAGCGTATCGAGAAGTGCTTGGCATACATCGAGAAGACTCCGCAGGTTCGCGACGTTCTTCTCAGTGGAGGCGACGCCTTGATGGTCAGCGACAAGAAACTCGAATACATCATTCAACGCCTTCGCGCTATTCCGCATGTGGAAATCGTCCGCATCGGCAGCCGTACTCCTGTGGTTTGCCCGCAGCGTATCACCCCCGAACTGTGTGAGATGTTGAAGAAATACCATCCCATCTGGCTCAACACCCACTTCAACCATCCCAACGAGTTTACCCCCGAGGCGGAGCAGGCACTTGCCCGTCTTGCCAACGCCGGTATTCCGCTGGGCAACCAGACTGTGCTGCTTCGCGGCGTGAACGACTGTGTCCACGTGATGAAGAAACTTATGCACGAGTTGGTGCGCAACCGCGTGCGTCCGTACTATATCTACCAGTGCGACCTCTCTATGGGTCTTGAGCATTTCCGTACCCCCGTCAGCAAGGGTATTGAAATCATCGAGAACCTGCGTGGCCATACCTCCGGTTATGCTGTGCCCACCTTTGTGGTCGATGCTCCCGGTGGCGGCGGCAAGACTCCTGTCATGCCTCAGTATGTTATCTCGCAGAGCCCCGACAAGGTCATCCTCCGCAACTTCGAAGGTGTCATCACCACCTACACCGAGCCGCGCGAATACCACGAGGAGTGTCACTGCCCGGCTTGCGAGGCCAAGAAGCGCGTCGACGAGGGTGTCGCCTCTCTGCTTGAGACCGACCGTATGGCCCTCGAGCCCAGCCACCTGATGCGTCACGAAAGAAACGCAAAGCGCTAGCGGTGACAACAGGTCTGCACAGCTGGACTATATAGATTTGCACAGCAAGTAGCGTAAAAAATGAGAACTGAATTATTCATAAGCAATAGACAATTATGGCGTGTGTTTGTATGCGCCATAATTGTCTTTTTTCAGTTTTCATTTTCAAACAGCCTTCATGCCCAGGAAGTTTACCCTATGTATTTTCCATGCCGCTGTGAGACAGGCGAGTGGGGTTATGTCGACAAGGATAACGAATGGGCTATACGTCCTATGTACGATGCCGTGCTTTATGAAACCAACGGAGGCATGTATCCTGTGTCGATAGGCGGCAAATGGGGTTTTGTGGGTGTCAGCGGTGAGTCGCTTACCGATGTCGTCTACGATGCCGCTGTGTGTGAAATCGATTACCAGAAGGCTGATTACAAGGTTAATTATGCTGCGTTGAGACGCAAGGGTAAATGGGCGTTTGTGGATGTACAAGGCAAGTTCGTCACTGAATTCAAGTATGACGAGGTCTTGATACTTAACGGCAAATATGTTATCCGCATACGGGAAGGCAAAAAAATGCGCAGTGGGCACCTTGACAGTGAGGGCAACGAAGTATGGGATAATTAGCGATTGTTGAATTGAACATTTGGTGTACTATAGCAAAATGTAAATTATGGCGTGTATTGTTATGCGTCATTTTTTTCAATTTCCAGTTCGCGTCTTTCAATTCTACCAAGGCCCAGGTGGCAGGCATGAATACCCTGTCGCTTTTACAAATGCCGTCATCGGCGAGGACTGCGGCGTTGGGAGTGGACTATCTGTCTGTCTATGCCCCCGTCGACCTGAATGTTGGCATCGGCAATCCAGCCTTGATTTCGTCAGACTACAACAACCGTTTGGCGTTGAATTATGTCGGGCTGTTTTCGGGCAGCAACTTTGGTTCCATTGCCTATGGACGCAAGATTGGCAACTTTGGAACCTTCCTTTTCGGATTCCATTTCAACAGCTATGGACGTTTTGAAGGCTATGATGAGACGGAGACAGAGCAGGGCACATTCGGGGCCTCCGACGTTGCTCTTTCTGTGTCTTGGGGATTGAACATTGATTCGAACTTCTCTATAGGTGCCTCGTTCTTGCCTGTTTTGTCGCAGTATGAGTCGTATACCGCGTTTTCTGTGGCATTCAATGTGTCTGGAAGCTATGTGTCGGACGACAGACGTTTCGCCGCCACAATCCGGGCAGCGAATATTGGGGCTCAACTTGCCACATTTGACGGAACCGTGGAACATTTGCCTTTCAACTTGTCGGCATCGTGTTCATATAAAGCTGTCAATGCCCCGTTCCGAGTATTTTTCCAGATGGACCACCTCACACGCTGGAAACTCTCATATGAAGACCCGTTGAATCCAACAACGGTCATAGACCCTTATACTGGGGAACCTGTCAAGAAACCGTGGTACGACGGTTTCGCGAATGTGCTTGACCAGTTGGCCAGACACGCCGCCCTTGGCATAGAGGCGGATATCAAGAGCGTTTTTTTCATCCGTTTGGGCTACCGTTACCGTCAGACAGTGGAGATGTCGGCCAACGACCGCACCAATATCAATCTGAGCGGTTTCTCTTATGGTTTTGGTTTGCGGACCAAAAAGTTTGAGTTTTCCTTTGCCCGCCGCAACTATCATCTTGGACAAGCTCCAAACTATCTCTCATTGTCTTTTAAACTATGAAGTTACAATTTGTCGTAAGCAACTCCGTCGACCCATTCTGGAATGTGTCGGTGGAGAACTATCTCGTGTCGCTTCCTGATAGCGACACCGTTGTAATGTATCTATGGAAAAACCGTCGCACTGTGGTTATCGGTCGCAACCAGAACCCCTTTTCGGAGTGCAATGTTGATATGCTCCTTGGCGACGGGGGGCATGTGATGCGCCGCACTACCGGTGGCGGTGCCGTGTATCACGATGACGGCAACATTAATTTCAGTTTTGTCGCGCCTTATGGTTTGTACGACCAGTTGCGACAGTTCGAGGTTATCAGTCGCGCGGTTGCCTCGTATGGACTGCGTTGTTCTGTCAGTGGTCGCAACGATATGGTTGTGGATGTTGACGGACAGCCTCGCAAATTCAGCGGCAACGCATTCTCAAAAGGCAAGTGTCAACGTCTGCACCATGGCACCCTGCTGATCAAGAGTAATATGGACGATTTGCAGCGTTACTTGAAGGTGAAACTTTCCAAATTACAGAAACACGGAGTCGCCTCGGTGCAAAGTCGTGTAGTGAACTTGTCGGAACTTGCCGATATCACCAGTGAGAACATTGTCGGACCATTGCGGAAAGCATTCGAGGAAGTATACGGTGAGGTGGCAAAATCATTGGATTTTGAGTGTCTGATGGCTGAACCTGAGGTCCGCAGGCTTCACGATATATATAGCAGTGAGGAGTGGCTATATGGTAATTGGCGTAGTTTTACAGCCTCCCGTAGCGCCCAGTTTGACTGGGGTGCGGTGGATATTCAGCTTGTTGTTGACCAGCAGCGAGGCATCATCACCAATGTCCAGATTGCATCCGACGCTCTCGATCTCGCTGCCCTTGACAAAGCTCGACGGTTGCTGACAGGTGCAGATACAAAAAAGCGCCCTCAATCTGAGGACGCTATTGTAAACGATATCCTGTCGCTCGTTTATTAGAATTTTATAAAATCCTTGTATTTTATTTCTTTGATCTCTCCGTATTTCTGCAGGTCTTTTTTGTCGAACTTTTTGGCGTTGCCGGTGATAAAGACTACAAAAGGACGGCCTTCAACATATTTCTTGTGGAATGCTTTAAGGTCTTCATATTTCATGTTGCGAATCTGCTCGGTAATCTCAATACGGGGGTCTTTGTCCAAATTCTCCTCCTCCATATAATAGCGAACCTGTCCAGGTATGCTGCGGAATGTGAAGTAATTGCTGTTCCGAACGGAGACAAGATAGTCGCGCGATAGACCGAATTTCTCCTCTCTGTCCGGGAATGTTACCATCAATTCTTTCATTGCCGCAATGCCGTCGTTGGTCTTGTCGCACTGGGTGCCGAGGAATCCGTAGAAGAAAGCGGGTCTGCGGTTGAGACGGTCGTATTGGAAATAGCCGTAGGTGCTATAGCCTAACGAGCGGAACTCACGTATTTCCTGGAAGAAAACAGAATTCATGCCGCCTCCCATATATTCGTTGAACATAGAACACGCAGCGCGGTCGCCATAATAATCAAATGCGGTTGATGGTATGTAGAGTTCTATGTCGCTTTTGAGGAACTTCTTGTTTGAGGCATAGAACACCGCATCGTTTGAGAAGTCTCTTTGTTTGCGTATGCGTTTGGGCATGACGGTGACGTTGTCGCGGACTAGGTTGTGCTGACGAAGTAATTCGACTACCTTTATGGGATCGCTATTGCCTACAAAGGTGACATAACCGTCGCGGCCGAACATTTCAGAAATGATGTTCATCAAGTCCTCGCCTTTCATTTTCTTGATTTCATCAATTGTGGCATGGTTGATGTATTCAGACTTGTCTCCATACATGACGTATTCCCATAGTGCTGATTTCCAGACAGAAGACTCGTTCTTGGACCCTTTCTTTGCTGCTTTCAAATTCTCGACCAGGTTGTCGAGTTGTTGCTTGTCATGGCGTGGATTGATAAGTTTGCTCATAGCCAAATCAATGATTTTGTCCATGTTCTTTTCCAGTCCGCTGATATTTATGCTGCTGTAGTCGTTGCCATTACTGATTGAGAAAGAGCCTCCAAGACAGTCCATCTTGATTTGGAACTGTTCGCGGGTCATGTCGCCGCATCCGAGGTTTCCAAAATAATCGACGGCCTCGGAAATGTTATGGTTGTCCAAGGTGCCGTAATGGTAGTTGATGGTGAGGGAAAAAAGATCGTTTTTGGGGTTCCTGCTGGCATAGAGTTTGCAGTTGTCGCTTACAGGAACAATGGTTACGTCTTTTTTGAAATCAATTACCTGTGGTTTGATTTCTTTGATTTTGCGTGACTCTATATGCTTTGCGAATTCGGTCTTCTCGCCTTTGTTCTGGGCCTCCAGATGATCCCAGTCGGGTTTGATTGCGGCGGCTTTGGCCGGGAAACCCATCTTGGAACGTACTATGGTGCAGTGCTCTCGGTCGAAATATTTCTTTGCTATAGCCATAATATCCTCGCGGGTTATGTTCTGCATACGTTCGCCTTCGCGCAACCACTCGTCATAGTTGCTGTAGTTCATCTCCAAATTCTGCAGCATGCTTGCAATGCTGCTATAGTTCTCAAAGTAGCGCTGTCTTGTGATATAGTCGTTCATCTTGATGCTTTGAAGCAGCTCGTCACTGAAACGCCCTTCTTTAATAGAATCGATAGCCGCCCACACTAGCTCCTCCGCCTCTTCGTGTTTCTGTCCCACCAACTTTGGAACATATAGTATGGCGTTGATGCCGGCGTCGTTAAGCGACATGGTAAGCTGCTCCGCGGCCAAGAGTTTGCCTTGGGTGGCGAGTTCATTAAGACGACCATTGCCACCGCTGATAATGGAACTCATTACGCTGAGCGGCAATTCGTCGGGGTCGTTGGATTTTACAGCGGGGAAAAGAAGGAGCCCGACCTTTATGGGGGTTTGCTTGACTTCCTTTACGATATGGCTTGAGAAATCGGGCAATTTATATGTCGGCTCAACCGTCTTTTCTCCTCGTGGCCAGATGCTGAAGTATTTCTCAGCCATCTTGAGAGCCTCCGCGCTTTTGAAATCACCTACCAATATCAGAACCATATTGCTGGCAACATAGTATTTGTCATAGAATTTCTTCATTGCCGAGGGTTGTGGGTTTTTAAGATGCCAATCGTGTCCAATGACGTCGCGGCTGTAAGGATGTTCGCCGAACGCCTCGGTGAAGATGTTGCGCTGGAATGAGTACATCAGCTCGTTTGCATAGATATTGCGCTCTTCATAGACGGCCTCAAGCTCGCCTTGGAAAAGGCGGTAGACAGGGTTACGGAAACGCTCCGCATAGACTTCCATCCAGTTCTCCAGTTGGTTGCTGGGAAGAGTGTTGTGGTAGCATGTCACATCGAAAGAGGTGAATGCGTTGAGGCCTGTGCAACCCATCTGTTGAAGGATGGCGTCGGTCTCATTTGCGATGGCAAACTTAGAAGCTTCTATGTTCAGACGGTTTATTTCCAGCTGGATGGCGTGACGCTGTTCTGAATCCTTTGTGGCTTGAAGACGGTCGTAAGCGTCGCTGATGCTGTCCAAGTACAGTTTCTCCTTCGCCCAATTGGTTGTGCCGATGCGATCTGTGCCCTTGAACATGATATGCTCAAAGTAGTGAGCCACACCTGTGGCGGCGGTATCCTCGTTTTTGCTGCCTGCGTGCACCATGACGGCGCCGTAAATTTTGGGTTGCGAGTGTTCTTCAGCCAAGATAACCTTTAGTCCGTTGCTCAAATAGTGAGTCTCAACCTTGAAGGGCTTTTGAGCGTTTAATGTGGCAAAAGCACAAAGAAAAGAGATGATAAAAAGCTGTTTCTTCATAAGAATAAAATGTTTGTCCATGTAAAAGACGTTTCAGAACATGGAAATCTTACAGGCAGACAAGTCTTTTTTAGTATCAGTCTACTTTTATTGGTTTAATGTTCTCATGAAGGTAGCTGTTAAGGTTTTCGACAGCAACACGTTCCTGCTGCATAGTGTCGCGATGGCGGACGGTGACGCCCTTTCCTTCGAGAGTCTCATTGTCGACAGTGATGCAGAATGGGGTTCCAATGGCGTCTTGGCGGCGGTAGCGACGGCCGATGGCGTCTTTTTCATCGTACTGCACCATGAAGTCGTATTTCAGCATGTCCATGATTTCGCGGGCCTTTTCAGGCAGCCCGTCTTTTTTGACCAACGGCAGCACGGCGGCTTTGTAAGGTGCCAGCACGGGAGGCAGGCTCAGCACGGTGCGGGTTGAGCCGTCCTCAAGAGTCTCTTCCTTAAGAGCATGGCTGAAGATGGCGAGGAAGGTGCGGTCCACTCCGATGGATGTCTCAATGACGTATGGTGTGTAGCTCTCGTTGAGCTCGCTGTCGAAATACTGCAGTTTCTTTCCGCTGAACTCGCTGTGTCGACTAAGGTCGAAGTCGGTACGGCTATGGATGCCTTCCAATTCCTTGAATCCGAATGGGAACTCGAACTCTATGTCGGTGGCTGCGTTTGCATAGTGCGCGAGTTTTTCGTGATCGTGGTAACGGTATTTCTCGGCGGGGATGCCAAGGGCGAGATGCCATTTCAGACGTTCCTCTTTCCAATGCTTGAACCATTCCAGTTCGCTGCCGGGACGCACAAAGAATTGCATTTCCATCTGCTCAAACTCGCGCATGCGGAAAATGAACTGTCGCGCCACGATTTCGTTGCGAAATGCCTTGCCAATCTGAGCTATGCCGAAAGGTATCTTCATGCGGCCGCTTTTCTGCACGTTGAGGAAGTTGACGAAGATGCCTTGGGCGGTTTCTGGGCGCAGATAAAGTGTGTCGCTGTCGTCAATGACGGAACCCATCTTGGTAGCGAACATAAGATTGAATTGGCGCACGTCGGTCCAATTGCGTGTTCCGCTGATAGGGCAGACGATTTCCAAGTCTAGTATGAGTTGTTTGAGGCCATCGAGATCGTTGCGGTTCATGCAGTCGGCGTAGCGTTCGCGGATTTCGTCGATTTTCTTTTGATGCTCGAGTACGCGTCCATTGGTGGTAACAAACTGTTGACGGTCGAATGCGTCGCCGAAACGTTTATGGGCTTTTTCGCACTCTTTATTGATTTTGTCTTCTATTTTGGCGATATGGTCCTCGATAAGTACATCGGCGCGATAGCGTTTCTTGCTGTCCTTGTTGTCGATCAACGGATCGTTGAAGGCATCGACGTGACCTGAAGCCTTCCAAATCTTGGGGTGCATAAAGATGGCAGAGTCTATTCCGACAATATTCTCATGGTATTGCACCATGGCTTTCCACCAGTATTGTTTGATGTTGTTTTTTAGTTCAGTTCCAAGTTGACCGTAGTCGTAGACGGCGGCCAGACCGTCGTATATCTCGCTTGATGGGAAAATAAAACCATACTCTTTTGCGTGAGCGACTACTTTTTTAAAGACATCTTCTTGATTAGCCATAAATTATCTTGTTTTAGTTGTTTGCGAATGAAGAAACAAAGTTACTAATTTATTCTGAATATCTATTTTTTTGCTATTTTTGTAATCTTATATTATTAGTGTATACAGTATTCAAAAGTAACAAAAACAAAATATTAAATAAAATGAAGAGAATTCTTTTTTGTGTAATTGCGATAGTGACGTTGTTGTTTGCTGGAAAAGCAAGCGCGCAGATCAGTCATGGAGGCACTCCTCTGTTCAACCATTCACAGTCAAAGGTTATGGCCGAAGGTATCTATCTGTCATCTTTAAACAATCAGGTGTTTTTGGACGAAGACCTTCGCATGGAGAGAGGTGCCAGCCCTATGCGTATTGGTGTTTTTCAGGAATGTGATGTTGACGTTTTGAGCGACGCTAAAGTGGTGAAGGACGCCGAAGGCCAGCATTTCATTATGTCTGTGAGTTCGCCGAATGCATCGTTCATGTCGCTTGTTTTCGACAGATATGAGCTCCCTGATGGCGCTGAACTCTTTGTTTATGACCGCTCGGGAGATTTTGTCCTCGGATCTTTCAATGCCTCAGATGCCTTGGATGACGGAACATTCCAGACGCAGTCGATCCCTGGTGATTTGGTATTTGTCGAGTATAATGTCCCCGCTGGTATTGAGCCAGGCATGTTGCATATAGATCGTGTGTGCCATGGCTATAAAAATATTTTCAAAACTATAGAGTCGGTGTATGACGACGCGGAGGCTGCGTTGAAGGGTGCTCATGGAATAGCGGAGGGCAACTGCCATATCAATGTTGTCTGTCCTGACGGTGACGATTGGCGCGACCAGATCCGTTCGGTGGTAGCAATAGAGATTAGAACCAACGGTGGCTCGTATATGTGCTCAGGCGCGCTTATCAATAACACACGCCAGGACAAGACTCCCTATGTTTTGTCGGCATATCATTGCCAGGAAGAGGATGAAATAGGGCCAATCACAAATTTTATCACCTATTTTGGATATCAAACAACGACATGCGAAGGTAATTCCGGTCCATCGAATCGATCAATATCGGGTGCCGAGAGAGTGGCGAAATATACCTATAACGGTGGTTCCGATTTTTTGCTGCTCAGATTGAACCGTGATGTACCCCAGTCATATAATCCTTACTATGCGGGATGGGATCGTCAAAATGTGGCGTCGCATTCTGCTGGCATTGCGATACATCATCCTGGCGGTGATTACAAAAAGCTGTCGTTCCCCAAAACTATCACACGTGGAACGGGCCAGTTTTCAAAGTTTTATATTGTCGGTTGGTATACGGGCTCTCAGAATAAAGGAACCACAGAGCAAGGCTCGTCAGGCTCTCCTATATTCAATTCTGACAAACGTATTGTTGGACAGTTGTATGCTGGAAGAAGTGCTTGTGACAACACCTCAGGTGTGGACTATTACGGACGTCTGTTCAGTTCATGGGTTGGCAACAGCAATGAGACAGGCTGTCTGAGTGTTTGGCTTGACCCTGACGGAACGGGAGTCAACACCCTAGACGGATTGGACGGTAACAGTGTTGGCATAGACGTTGCTGAGAAAACACAATTCCAGTCATTAAAGGTTTATCCTAACCCTTCGGAAGGACATATACGCTTTGACGTTGATGCCTTGGGTGATGCCAATTATAAGGTGTTTGACATGAACGGACGTTGCGTCAGAGAAGGCAGGACTGTACTTACTGTCACTGCCCAGGCGGTGGACCTCAGCATGTTGCCTAAAGGCTCCTACGTGTTGCAGCTTTTCACTTCGACGCACCGTTACTCCACAACTGTTATCATCAAATAAGTTGTTTAACTATCATTTTTAAATTATTTTAACCCGTAAAACTTTTTCACGTTAAAATTTTAAAACTACCCACATATGTCATTAATGGAAGAAATCAGAGCCAAGGCAAAAGCCGCGAACAAATGTATCGTCTTGGCTGAGGGAACGGAGGAGCGTACCCTCAAAGCGGCTGATATTATTCTTGAACAAGGCATCGCTCGTCTTATTCTATTAGGCAACGAAAAAGAAATCAGGGGCCTCGCTTCGCAATGGGGTTTGAAAAACATTGACCGTGCCACAATCATTGACCCGGTTAACCAACCCAAGAAACAGTATTATGCTGAGATGCTGTGCGAAATCCGCAAGAAGAAAGGTATGCAGATGGACGAGGCTATGCGCTTGGTCGAGGATCCTCTCTATCTTGCTACCCTTCTCATCAAAAATGGTGACGCTGACGGTGAGGTGGCAGGTGCCCGCAATGCCACTGGAGATGTGCTTCGTCCTGCTTTTCAGGTAGTGAAAACCCTGCCTGGAGTGAGTGTTGTAAGCGGTGCTTTCATTATGGTGTTGAAAGACAAAACCTATGGCGAGGATGGTATAATGGTTTTTGCCGACTGTGCCGCCACACCATGTCCTACAGCTGAAGAATTGGGACAGATAGCCGTGGTGTCTGCTCAGACAGCCAAGGCTATTGCTGGTTTCAAAGAGCCTCGTGTAGCTCTGCTAAGCTTCTCTACCAAAGGCAGTGCAAAACATGAACTTGTTGACAAGGTTATCGAGGCTGGCCGTGTAGCCCATGAGCTCGACCCGGAAGTGAAGCTTGATTGCGAACTCCAGGCTGATGCCGCCATAGTTCCCAAGGTAGGCGCGTCGAAGGCACCTGGCAGTGACATTGCCGGCAAGGCTAACGTGCTTGTTTTCCCCGACCTGCAAAGTGGTAATATCTGCTATAAACTCGTTCAACGTCTTGCCGGAGCCGAGGCCATTGGCCCCGTTATGCAAGGAATGGCGGCTCCCATCAACGACCTGAGCCGCGGATGCTCGGTTGAGGATGTGGTGAATGTTGTGGCTATCACCGCAACCCAGGCCGCCGCAAAGAAGTAAGACTAGTCGCACATAAAAAAAGGAGACCCATTAAGGTCTCCTTTTTTTATGCAAAGTTGAATTGTTTAGAAGCAGTAGCGGATACCAAGTGCGATATCACCCCAGTGGAAATCAGTGTTGGGAATGAGATAGAAACGCGGACGGATGTCAAGCGACAGCTGGATGGGTACAGCATCGAATTTGTATTCGATACCAAGCTGACCAGCGAGAGCAATGGCGAAGTCACCATCACCTTCATAGCCGTTGTCCCATGTCCAGATTCCGAGGTGTGCGCCAGCACCGGCATACCAACCGAAACCGCTTCCGATTTCGCCAGTCCACTGATAGATACCAGTGAGGCTGATAGCTGAGTGGTGGTCTCCACTTGCCCATCCGAGGTCAAGTTCAAGACGGTTGCCACCAAGACCATGCTGCCAAGAAAGTTCAGCTCCAAGGGTCTGGACGTCTCCGATGCGGACACCGAGGTTGTTCTGTGCGTTAGCAGTCATAGAAAGGGTGAAGACTGCAACAAGTGCTAAGAATAATTTCTTCATAAAAGATGTTTTTAATGATTAAAAAAGGGTTAATTGATTTTGTTATAGGTTTTTATTATGATTTGTGCGTTTTTGGCGCCTTGTTTTATATTTTTGCAAAGATAGTGAAAAAACCTTAAAAAGCAAAATTTTTTTATTAAAAATCATTTGATACCCATAATCAGCTTGATTTTTTCGGGTTCTTTCACTTTTTTCAAGCGGTTGTTATAGTCCTCTTTTTCAAGAGAGTTGGCCAGTGTGGCAAAGCGTTCCTGCATGGCTGTGACATCGGTCTGGTGTTGTATGTAGCGGTTAAGATCGCCTTCGCTTATGATGACTAGCTCGTAGTCATAAGTTTTCATAAGTCGGTCGTATGCTTTATTGATATTTGCATATTCTTTAAAGGCGGTACGGAACTGCTTGGTGTTGTTCTCTATTTTGTTGTTTTCGTCAATGATGCTCAAGAATTTGCCTTGGATTTCCACGAAATGGTTAAGGAGGCGGATAAAATCTTCGCCGGCGTTCACTGTGGAGAAGTGTGGCGTGAAGTCAGTATAGCGCATCATCTGTTTGTAGCCGGGAATCAGTCCTTTGGGCGCATTCTTGCTTGCGTTGATGCGATCTGTGCCAGCGTCAATGCTATTGCGGATTCCAATGGCTTCGATATATGTTCTTTGTATACTCTCGAAGTCATCGAGGAAGCTATTGAAATAGTCGGCGCTGGCTTTGTTTATGAAGCGTGGAATAAAATCGGTTGAGGAGACAAGCTCTTTGTATGCTGATGCTATATCGCTTGCAGTCTTGGGGCATATGGCCACAATTGAGTCGCCACGATTGGCGATAGTGTCAAGTCGTTTAACAACGTCGCTGTACTCGTGTTGGAGACTGATGAATTCATCCAAAGTGGATATGAATTTCTCGCTTTCCGCCAAAGAGGTGTACGCCGGAACGGTGTTTAGCTCGTCAAGCAGATCTTTATAGGCACTGTAGACATCTTTGTTTCTCTTGCCGCATTGGTTTTGAAGGTTACTGCTGTTCTTGCTGATGGTTTCACGCATTTCAATAACGGTGATGTAGCTATGTTGAACCGCTATTATCTCGCGCAGTTGCGCAATATATGAGTTGTACTCAGCAATAGTCCTGAAACTGATAGGCACCTGCACTTTCTTGAACACACGTAGATACGACTTGTTGACATCGGTGTGGTCCTTACCCGAGCGGGCGTGAAGAGTGTTCTTGAATTTTTCTATGCGGTCGGAGTAAGAGTTGTTGCCCATTACGCTGTCGAGGAGTTCGATCTGAAAACTTTTCAGTTCGTTGAGTTGTCGGAAGTAACTCTCGGTGGTGTTGCTTTCTGTCAAGTCGTAGCGGTTGTAAATAGAGAGATAGGCGTAGAAAAGATCTTTGAGTTCCTTGATTCTGTTTTTATCTGTCACCCCTTTTGCGTCGCAAGTGGAGGTGATGTTTTTGTGCATGTCTCGTATCGAGTCTTTGAGAATGGCCAATTGCTGGTCTTTGACTTGCTGCAGTCGCAGAGCTTCGGCGCGTGCCCTTTCCTCAGCCGCGCGACGTTCGGCCTCGATACGCTCTTGCTCAAGACGGTCATAGTTGGCGGCATCGTTTTGCAGACGCTCAGCCAATTGTTGCATACGTGAGATGTAAATGCCAGCGTCGGTGATGCAGTGGACAGAGTCCATCCAAATATTGTCTCCCTCGCGTGTGTAGTCTTCGTTAAGGCTGGTAATCATACGGTTAATGCGCATACGTTGCTGGCGACACCATTGGCTCATTATTGGGTAGGAGTTGGGCTGCACGCGCTGTAGGCTGTCAATGATGGTTGTCAGGTTCTTGTCCGACTCAATGATGCGTCGGTCCACGTTATACGCAGGACAGAGGTCTATGGTGCTGAAATATACAACGGAAGAGTCTTTACCTGTCACATCTTGAGCATGGATTGGAAGTCCAGCAAAGGATAAAAACAGGAAGGCAAACAATATAATTTTTTTCAGTCGCACCTTTTTGCTGATTAGTGAATAATTATACGGGCGTACACAATTGTACGCCCGTACTGTTTTTATATGTCGAATGACAGTTGGTCGGGGTTGAGGCTGCTGATGTCATAGCTTGAGCCGTCAAAACAGTGTGTGCAGACATTTTCCTTGGGCAGTCCTATGGCATTGCATACAGTTTGTAAACTATTGAACTTAAGAGTGTCGACACCTACATGTTGGCGTATCTTTTCCACCATGGCGGCGTATTCCTTTGTGGTGCTGTCACGATAGGCCTCCAAGTTGCGTATTTCGCCACCCTCGAGTTCCTCGATGCAGCGGCGGGCGATAAGTTCCATGTCGGTTTTGGATGCGGAGAAGTTGATGTATTGGCAACCGTGAATCAGCGGAGGGCAGCTGATACGGATATGTACGTGTTTGACACCTGCGTTGTAGAGCATTTTCACTTGGTCGCGAAGTTGTGTTCCACGTACGATGGAATCGTCGCAGAATACCACATCTTTGCCTTCAAGTACTTTGCGGCTGGGGATAAGTTTCATTTTGGCGACGAGATTGCGCGACTCCTGGTTGACAGGCATGAAGCTACGCGACCATGTCGGGGTGTATTTAAGTACACCGCGTTTGTAAGGTATGCCTTTGCCAGCGGCATATCCGAGAGCCATGCCGATTCCGGAGTCGGGTATTGCGGAGACGAAGTCAGCGTCGATGTCGTCGTTTTGTCCCATTGCAAGTCCCAGTTGGTAGCGCACCTCCTCAGCGTTTATATCCTCATATTGTGCCACAGGGTAGCCATAGTATATCCAGAGGAAGGAACAGATCTGCATTTTGCCTGAAGGCTCAAGCATTTGTGTAAGTCCGTCGGGTGAGATAAGAACCGCTTCGCCTGGAGCAACATAGCGGATTGTCTGGAATCCGAGATTGATGTATGAGTGGCTCTCCGAAGCCACGGCGTAGTCGGTGCCTCTGCGGCCAATGACGAGGGGCGTGCGTCCCAGGTAGTCGCGGGCAGCTATGATGCCTTTTTCGGTGAGTATCAACATCGATACGCTACCTTTCACATGGCGGTATACGTTGCGGATGCCGTCGGCGAAATCTTTGCCTTGTGTTATGAGCAGAGCTACAAGTTCTGTGGGGTTGGTGCCGCCCATGCTAAGTTCGGTAAACTGCTGGCGTTGGTTGAGGCACTGCTGCTCAAGTTCGTCCATGTTGTTGATTTTACTAACAGTGCATACCGCAAAGCGGCCCAGGTGGGAGTTGACCACTATGGGCTGTGGGTCGGTGTCGCTAATTACTCCGATACCCATGTCGCCAGCCATTTCGTGCATGTCGTCACTGAATTTTGTACGGAAGTACGAATTCTGGATGTTGTGGATGTTCAGGTGCATAGTGCCGTTGTCGATTGTGCTGATACCGGCGCGGCGTGTACCCAGATGAGAATGATAGTCAGTGCCGTAAAAAAGGTCTGTGGCACATGGATTTTTGGTAACAACTCCAAATAGTCCGCTCATAATTGTTTAATTTAAAAGATGATAAATGATATATGTGGGTTAATTAAAAATGCAAAAATATTAAAAAGCGAATAATTATTAGGAGTATGATTCAATTATTTTTTAACATTATACGAACAGTTCCTCTTTTTCGACAAGTCTTTCGAGTGTAAAAGGTGTGACGGTATTGACCAGAGTAGAGTCGTAAGGCCGTCGCACGCGTATGTAGTTGTCTGTGAATCCATGCATGAATCCGTTCTTCAGGTCGCTCTCCCATAGGACCGGATGTGTTGTTCCTTGCTGGCTTGTGTAGAACGCCCTTTTTTTTCTGTCCGACAGTTCCTGTAGTATGCGGCTGTGCTCACGCCGGTGGTGGACAGGTATGCGCTCCTCCATTCGCAGTGCCGCTGTTCGTGGACGCTCGCTGAAGGTGAACACATGCAGGTAGGAAATGGGTATGGATTCTACAAATTTCAGCACTTTGTCGAACTCCTCGTCTGTTTCGCCGTTGAAACCTGCCATGATGTCGGCGGCTATACAAGCGTCAGGCATTGCCTGTTTTATCTTTTCGAGTAAGCTGGCGTAGAACGCGGTATCGTAGCGGCGGTGCATCATTGCGAGCACTTTGTCGCTTCCTGCCTGCAGAGGTATGTGGAAATGCGGCAGGAATTTTTTCGAATGCGCCACGAAATCGATTATATCGTCGGTCAACAGGTTGGGCTCAATGCTTGAGATACGGTAGCGTTCAATGCCGTTTATTGTGTCGAGTTGCCTGATGAGGTCGAAGAAAGACTCGCCGTTATTCATCCCGAAGGTGCCAGTGTTGACACCGGTGAGCACCACCTCTTTGGCTCCTGATGCCGCTATCTCGCGGGCCACGGACATGGTTTCCTCAATGGTGGCGCTTCTGGAACGTCCCCGTGCGAAAGGTATAGCGCAGTATGTGCAGAAATAGTCGCATCCGTCCTGTACTTTGAAGAAAGTGCGTGTTCGGTCGGCGTGCGAGTAGGCGATGTTGAAGTCTGTTCTTTTTGAATCAAATAAGGAGGTCTGATGATTTTTTTTACCGTCTTTCATCATCCTTCTAACATAATCAGGCAGGTTGTGTTTGTTGTCGTTGCCGAGGATGATGCTCACGCCTTTTATTTTTGATATTTCGTCAGCGCTGTTTTGAGCAAAGCATCCTATAACCGCCACAATGGCGTTCGGGTTGGCGGCAACAGCCTGACGTATGGCATTGCGACATTTTTTTTCCGCAACCGATGTCACTGTGCAGGTGTTTATGACGTAGAGGTCGGCGGGTGAGTCGAAATCAACGAGGATCCAGCCGTTGAGGGTGAATTTACGTACGATGTCCGATGTTTCGGCAAAGTTGAGTTTGCAGCCTAGAGTATGAGCGGCAATAGTCATCGCTGTTATTCCTCGTCCAGTTGGTCGATACGTTTGAGACTGCGAACCAATTTCATGCACTCTTCGTCGGGGAATACTGTGAATGGCGGTTTGGGTTGCAGTTCCAGAATGGCGCGGCCGTCACCGTCTTTGGTGATGTCTATTATGCTACCGATGTTTGACATAAGTTGCGCTTTCCGGTCGATGATGACGAATTGGTTGCGACCGACACGCTCGTTGATGGCGTCGGGGGTATCGGTGCACACCAGCTTGGTGCCGTCATTAAGGTAAACTATTGTTCCGGTTGCCGACTTGCCTTTTGGCATGTAGTAGGCTATGCCATAAATTGACTGCCAGCGTTCCGCAGGGCAGTTGAGCAGTATTTTTCTGTCGGCGAGTGTGCCGTTTTGCCAGCTTTCGTCAACGGTGCAACGTCCGTTTTCGAAACGGCGGTAGCGACCATGTTTGGCTCCATTGAGGTAGTTACCGTCGCTCACTAGTCGTCCTTGCCCATCGTATTCCACCAGTCGTCCCTGCATGAGTCCGTTTTCGTAGCGTCCCTCAATCCAGCCTTTCTCGCCTATGCGTTTCCACCAGCGTCCATGCCGGTGATTGTCTTTCCAGTTGGCTATCTCGGCGGTGTCGCCGTTCGAGTTGAAGATGATGTGTGCGCCCTCTTTGATACCCATGCGGTAGCCTGCTATTTTCACAAGCTTGCCGTCCTGGCTGTAGTAGCGCCATTCGCCGTCGCGGTTCTTCTGGTTGTAGAATCCTGTGGCGAGGAGTCGTCCCTTTTCGTCGTAAGCCTCGTGTTTGCAGTATCGTCCGGGCTCGGTGAAGGTGTTGCGTATTTTCAGAGTGCCGTCGGGGTAATAGTAGTTGAAGACACCAATCTCTTTTCCGTCTTTGAAATCACCTTCAAATATGCGGCTGCCGTCTTTGTCGGTCTTGATCCAGTGACCCTGTCGGCGTCCTTGGTTGTCGATTTTGTTTTGTGCATAGCAGTTAAGGCTCATGCACAGAATTATCAAAGATATGAGTTTGAGTTTCATAGTGCTGCTTATCAATTTGAGATGTTTTGCGTGCGTACTTTTTTTAGTATTTGGTCTGTCGCGGTGTCTTCTGACTCATTGCGACGTATTGTTGTTCGGCTGCGTGTCGGCTCTTCGCTCTGTGCTTGTTGTGGAGGTGTGGGATCCTGCGGAATCCACAGGTTGTTGTCGCCATCCTCGCGCGAGGAGTTGCCGGCGGGTTTAAGATAAACCCTTTCACGCACTGCGTTGAAGCGAACAGTGTATTCGCTGTTTTTGCGGTCGGGTCTGATGGTGCGGGTTACGGCCACCTCGTATGGGTCGTCGATAACTATGCGTATATGGTAGTCTTTGTCTTCAAGATTATTGATGGTGACCATGCCCGACGATTTCTCGTTTTGCAGTTTGCCGTTCAGGTAGACAAAGAATTTGGCGTCAGTTACCGACGTGAAAGTCAGTTTCAACCCCTGAGCGTGCAAGGCGCATGAAAAAAGCGAGATAATAATCGTTAGCAAGGTAGTTTTCTTCATTGGATGTGTAGTGGTTTGATAGTTTGAAGTCAAACTATGTAACGAGGAGAGAGTATTTTTATTGTGAGTATAACAATAAAGATTTTATCATTTCGTTAAGAGAGAGGTTGAAAGATAACATAAACCATTCGGATGCCGAAATTTGTCAGACAGTACATAGTGTTGTTTTTTGCGCTTGTGTTTTCGTTCGTCGATGCCCAGGAGGTTGCAACGCTGCATGGTTCAGTTTCCTCGTCGTCGGGCAAAGCTATCCCCTTCGCAAGTGTCGCTGCGGTGAGTCTCAATCCCGTCAGGGGGACAAAGACCGACGAGCATGGCCGTTATAGTCTGCAGTTGCCAGCAGGGCGTGATATTTCTCTCAGTGTCCGCTGTGTGGGATATGAAACCATCGACACGGTGGTGACCCTTGTTGGCAGAAAGGAAACCGTCATGAATTTCGTCATGAAAAGCGTCGCCAAACAACTTGATGTGGTGAAAGTCACCGACGAGAAGACAAGGACAACGACATTCACTGTGGTTAATATCGACAAAGTGGAGAACAATGTTGGTCCGCAGGCGGGAGTTGAGGCTCTGCTGAAAACGTTGCCCGACGTTGGCTCCAACAACGAGATGTCGTCGCAATACTCGGTGCGAGGTGGTTCGTTCGACGAGAATCTGGTTTACATTAACGGTTTTGAAATTTACAGACCCATATTGGTTCGCAACGGACAGCAGGAGGGGACCTCTATCATCAATCCCGACATGGTCGACCGCATCTTGTTCTCGCCAGGCGGATTCGATGTCACATACGGCGACCGTATGGCGTCGGTTCTCGATATTACGTACAATGCGCCCTATGCGCAGGGTGACACATCTCATAGGTGGCGTATGCACGACACCAAGGGCCAGTTTTCCGCGTCGTTCCTCGGTGCGTCGTTGTCGTTGCAGGGGGCTGTTGGCGACAAGCTTTCGTATTCCATGGGATTCCGGCATCATTCGAACCGCTATATTTTCCGCTCGCTCGACACAAAGGGCAATTATACCACCTCATACACCGATTTTCAGGCAGTGCTGGCCTATAGGGTCAACGAATCGCTCGATTTGAGGTTGCTTACTGTCGCCACACGCAACATCTACGGACTTATTCCGGAATCGCAGACCACCACGTTCGGTGGCTGGCAGGAGGTCATGCAGTTTGACGTCTACTACGAGGGTGAGGAAAAAGATCGTTATAATACCATGCTGGCTTCTTTGATGATGGATTATCATCCCGGCGACAATTACAAGCTGACTTGGACCAATTCGTTCCAGTCCAACCGTGAGACCGAGAACTACGACATTCTTAGCCAGTATATGCTCTATGAACTCAATGTGGGCAATTTTGACGAGAATGGCGAAACTGAGCGTTTTGACCGTGGCATTGGCTCCTTTCTTGAGCATGCGCGCAATTCGCTTCAGACAAACTACTTCTCGTCAGAGATCAGAGGCACCCATTATGCGCGTATGGGCAATTGGAACTGGGGTGTTAAGGTTCAATACGAGCAGATACGCGACCGCATGAGGGAGTGGAAGTGGGTCGATTCGGCGGGCTATGCGATGCCTGCGGTGATACCCACCCCCGGCAACGACAGCAACGCTCCCTATTCACCGATTCTGCAGCTGTTTTGCCGTTCCAACCACACGATCGGCACCACCCGTCTTTCGGCTTTTGCGCAGCGCAATGTCAACTTCTACACCCGCCGTGAAGACCTTTTCTCTCTTGTTGCTGGCGTCAGGGCACAGTGGTACGACATCAATTTCGAGAACGACAACCTCACCGGCAACGTGTCGAATTATCCGCATCAGGTCCTTTTCGACGAGACTACGCCGCACAATAGGCGTCTTTTTGTCTCTCCGCGTCTCAGCCTCAACTACAAACCAAAAAATGAGCGCGACATGCTGTTCCGCCTTGCCGCGGGTATATACAGCCAGGCACCCGCCTATCGCGAATACCGTTTCGACGACGGAACTCTCAACCATGCCATACGTCCTCAACATTCATATCAGGTGATGGGTACCATGGATTGGAATTTCCGTATAGACAGACGCCCGTTCAAGTTCACCGCAGATCTTTATTATAAATATGTGACCAACCTTATTCCTTACCGAATCGACAATTTGCGGGTGCGTTACGATGCTGACAACGATGCTGTGGGCTATGCCACGGGACTGTCGTTGCGGCTCAGCGGCGAGGTGGTCGAGGGGTTGGAGTCTTGGGCGTCACTGTCGTTGATGCAGACACAGGAGGATATTATCGGTGATGAATACGGATGGCTGCCGCGTCCCACCGATCAACGTCTCAGTTTCAAGATATTCTTCCAGGACTATGTGCCTAGTGTGCCGTTTTGGCGTATGTCGCTCAATTTCATCGTCGCCAGCGGCCTCCCATTCACCTATCCAACCCAGAGCGATTTCTCTCAGGTGCGGCGCTATCCTGCCTATTTCAGGGTCGACTGGGGCAACACAATCCAGCTCTCGCGCTTCGAGAAAATAAAGAACAGCTGGCTTATGCGCTACATCGACGACATATTGCTGTCGGTCGAACTCTTCAATATTTTCGACTACAAAAATGTCGTCTCGTTCATTTTTGTGTCAGATTACGACAATCAGTACTATCCAGTACCCAACTATCTAACAGCCCGTCAAATGAATCTTAAGCTGGTTGTGCAGTTTTAATAAATAGTAAAGGTTAAATCCAATCACCGACCAATGTTTCCCATTGAAATAGATCGTAGAGGACTCGTTCCGCAATTATACAATATGACAAACGGGCGTCCGTTGTATCTGTTCTACGACAGCCACATTGACATTGTCCGTATAGATTTCATTTTCGACGCTGGTACAGCATTGCAATGTAAATTTCTGCAGACAGCGTCGGCAATACAGCTGCTTACCGAGGGTACTTCCCGCCATTCGGCGCGCGATATTGCCGAGTTTATGGACTTCCGTGGTATTGTTGTGGAGAAAAACTGCGACACTGTGTCGGCAACGCTGACGGTTTACAGCCTCTCACGCTATCTTGATGAGCTGTTGCCGCTGCTGCATGAGTGCCTTACCGATGCGACATATCCACAGGCGGAATTTGATGTCTTTGCTGCAAAACGCCGCCAGCACCTGCAGACTATGGCTTTGAAACCGTCGCATATAGCGCGGTGCCGTTTCTACGAGTCGCTATACGGCAAAGAGCATCCGCTCGGACGATTTGCGACAGCCGAGGATATAGACAACCTTAATGCTGAGGATGTTAGATATTACAGCAGAGAATATCTCATTTTTTCACGCATGACAATACTCATGGGTGGCAATGTCAAACACGAGGCCGTCGAGCTTGTAGACCGTTTGTTCGGCGCTGTGCCGACCGCACCATACGAGCCTGTCGTCTTGCCGCCTTCGGTGGATATGCCGACGGGTTTGTTGCGTGTCCCCATGCCAAACGCGGTGCAGGGGGCGTTGCGGGTGGGTCGTTTGCTGCCGTTTGAGTGGAGCGATCCCGACTATTCGCGTTTCATGGTGCTCAACACCATACTCGGAGGTTATTTCGGCTCGCGTCTTATGACCAATATCCGCGAAGACAAAGGCTATACCTATGGCATTTATTCGCAGACGCAGATTTATCGTGGCAGTCTGGCTTTCTATATCGTCAGCGATGTTGCGGGCGACAAGGTCGACGACGCACTCAAGGAAATACGCAACGAGGTGCAGCGTCTATGCGAAGAGCCTGTGCCCGAAGAGGAGCTTCGGTTGGTGAAGTCCACTATGGCAGGCGATTTCCTTAGAGGTATTGATGGGGTTTTCGAGCGAATGGAGCGTTTCGCCATGATGTGCAATTGTGGCATCACGGAGCGGTTTACCGACAACCTTTTGGCGATGTTCAATGACGATGGAGTCACATCCTCCGAATTGCGTGATTTGGCGAAAAAGGTTCTTGATTGGAACGGTTTGTTGGCCGTTGCCGCAAAATAGACTATGCAGGTGTGAATTCTTTACACAGTTTTAGATAGTCGTCGGGAATGCCGATGTCGAGAAAATAGGACTCTGAGGTATAAGCGTAAAAAGCCTCGTTGAAATATAGTTTCTGCATGATGTCTTTCTCGAACGAGAATGCTTGGTCGGAGGGTTGCTCTTCTATCAGTGAGCGGTCTAGCATATATATGCCTCCATTTATGGTGCCGGCACCATGCGAGTCAGTTTTTTCAGCGAAGCGGCTGATGCGGCCATTTGTGTCGATGGACACGGAACCGTAGCGTGAGGTGTCGTCCACTTTTCGCAGTACAACCGCAAGCCGTGTGGAATGGGAGTTGTAAAACTGTCGCAGGATATTGTAGTCTATTTGAAACAGGGTGTCGCCATTCAGCACCACCACGTTGTTCTCCTTGCAGTGGCTTATGGCGTTACGGATGCCGCCCCCAGTACCAAGTGGTTCGTGCTCAACAGCATAAGAAATGGGAATATCCTTGTATTGGGAGCCAAAATGCGACTCAATTATTTCGTGCAAATAGCCTGTCGAGAGGATTATGTGGTCGAATCCGAACCCGATCAGATAATCCATCAGAATCTCTAGGAACGGACGTCCTCCAACGGGCGCCATGGGTTTAGGAACGTCGCTGACCACACTTCGAAGGCGAGTGCCGAATCCACCTGCAAGAATTATTGCTTCCATGGAGAAATCAATGTTTAATGTTTTCGCAGGCGTACACGCCTGCATGCCATTTTGTTATTTGGGAAACATAGCCGATTCCACAAGTTCGCATATAATATGGCCAATCATGATATGGCTCTCCTGTATGCGAGGCGTGTCGGTCGACGGTACGTTTAACAGTATGTCGGACATCTCTTTCATGGCGCCGCCTGTTTTGCCAGTCATAGAAATGATGTTAATACCTATCTCTTTGCACACTTTGTAGGCTTCGAGAATGTTCTTGGAGTTTCCCGAAGTGCTGATGCCAACCAGCACATCGCCTTTTTTGGATGTTCCTTTCAGCAGTCGGGCGAATATGTACTCGTATCCATAATCGTTGCCCACGGCGGTGAGGTACGATGTGTTGCAGTGTAGTGCTTCGGCGTTGAGAGGAGGACGGTCGTAATAGAAACGTCCGCTCAATTCAGCCGCCAGATGTTGCGCGTCGGCGGCGCTGCCGCCATTGCCGCAGAAGTGTATTTTACCGCCAGCCTTCAGCGAGGTGGTTATCATCTTGGCCGCCTGCTCGATGCGGGCAAGGAAAACGTTGTCAGCCAAGATTTCCTGCTTGGCGGCTATGCTCTGTCGGATGGATTCAGAAATTCGTGGATTCATAGAGTAAAGGTTAAAAGTATATAGGTTGAAAAGTTTGTTTCGCAATAGGGCATGTCTATGTGACAGGTAGAAGGCTTAAAAAGACGGTGGAGATTATGCCATTGTCCATGTTTTTAATCCTTCGGTGGTGAATTCGTACCGCCTTATGGTTCCACCGAACTGCAGCAGGGCGTCGGCCACTTCGTGGCGCGTCAGCGCCGGACAGTAGAAGAACATAAAACCGCCTCCGCCAGCACCGCTGATTTTCCCTCCGCTGGCTCCAGCTTTGCGTGCGGCGTCGTATATGGCGTCTATGCGGGGATTGCTGATGCTTTTGGCCATCTGTTTTTTGTGCTGCCATCCGAAGTCGAGTATCTCGCCAATACTGTCAATCTCGCCCTTTAGAAGCACCTCTTTCATTTGAACAGCCTGTTCCTTCAGTTTGTGCATCGACTCGATACTGTTGGTGTTCTTGGCCTTTACATTTTGCTGCTGCTCTTTTATGATGTCGGCGCTTACGTGACTGGTATCAGTATAGTATAGCAACAGGTTGTGGCACAGCTCGTCCTGATAACGTGGGCGCACGCGCAGAGGGTTGACAATGACATTGTCGCCCACGAATTCCATGAAGTTGAAACCACCGAAAGTGGCGGCGTATTGGTCCTGTTTGCCACCGGCGAGACCAAGGTCGATGCGCTCAATTTCGTATGCGAGCCGAGCGATGTCGTATTCTCCAAGGGGCAACTTGAGCCATTCGACATAGGCTCCAAGTATGCTCACAACGAGAGTGGATGAGGTTCCCATTCCGCTGCCTGCAGGCACGTCGACAAAAGAGGCTATGCGCATGGAGAGTGGGTGGTGGGTGAATTGACGCACGATGCGGTTGTACACACCTTTGTGAAGGATGAAGTAACCGTCGGTGTCGACTTCGGTGGCGTTTGTGTACTCCTCGCGCAGGTGTTTGTCGGGCGCGAGAAACACCACCTTGCCATCGTCAGTTGGTTCGATGGTGGTGTAGGCGAACATGTCGACAGTGGCGTTAAGTATGGCTCCGCCATAGATGTCGGAATATGGAGAGACATCGGTGCCGCCACCGGCGAGACCAAGTCGAAGAGGGGCTTTGCTGCGAATAATCATGGGTGATTGTGTTATTGTGGGAATGTGTTATTGTGGGAGTGCGATATTGCGTTAATGCGTTAATGTGGGAGTGCGTTATTGTGTTAGTGGGTTGATTCTATTGCTTGTGTCATGTTGCTCCAGAGGTATTTCTTCTTTTCGTCGCGGACGGCTTCGGTGAACGGCAGTTCACATTTTTCATCATAAAAGCGCACTATGGCGTCGGCTATCTGCTTGGATTCGGGGTTGACCACAAATCCTACCTTGCTGTCGGGCACTATCTCGGCTAGGCCGCCAACATCGGTGACAAGCATGGGCTTCTCGAAATGGAAAGCTATCTGAGTCACACCGCTTTGGGTGGCACTCTTGTATGGCTGTGTGATAAGGTCGGCGGCGCAGAAGTAGCGGTTCACCTGACTGTCGGGAATAAAATCGGTGCAAAGTACCACGCGGTCGGCTATCTTCAGGCGTTCAATCTGTTCCATGTAAGGCTTGGGGTCTCCATAAAATTCGCCAGCGACAATAAGTCGAATATCTCGCTCCTTTACCTGGGGATCGGCCAATGCGTCGAAAAGCAGGTCCAGGCCTTTGTATCCACGTATAAATCCAAAGAAAAGCAGGTATTTGCCGTCTGGGTCGATGTTAAGTAATTGACGAGCTTCGGTTTTTGTCATATGTTCGCCATAGTGGTCGTAGAGTGGGTGAGGGCAGAAGGCGCATGGTTTGTCGCTGTCAAATTGGTTGAGGTCGTCGAGCACGGAGCGCGACATTGCCACAAATGCGTCGGTCGAGCGTACAAAATAGCGGGCAAATAGGCGGTCGCCAGGGCGGTGCTCATGTGGAATGACATTGTCGAGTATTGACACTATGCGGGTCTTGCCGCGCGTCAGTCTGCGCACACGACGTTCGATGGTGCCAAGGCAGGGCGCCATGAAGGGGAGCCAGAACTTGGTGATCAGTATGTCGGGATGCTTGCGGGCGATCTCACGGCCTACGTGAAACCAGTTGAATGGATTGATGGAGTTGATTCGGCGGTGGATGGTTAGTCCCTTTGGGGCCGGTTCGTCGCTGTACTGCGTTTTGCCGGGAAAGAGAAACGACGGGTATTGGAGTGTGAAGGTGTAAATCTCTACCTCGTCGCCGCGCTGTATGTACTCGTAGGCGAGCCTCTCGTTGAAGGCACTCAGACCCCCACGATAGGGATAAGCGGTTCCTACTATAATGATTTTCATATATTAATGTTTTCTCGACTGAAAAATAACCAAAATGCAAAGATAATAAATAAAATGATAAATAGGAAACTAATGTCTGTTTCATTTTTTTTAACTTTCGTTTTATAATAAATTGGCACGATTTTTGTTAGTTAATAACAAACGTCTTTGACCTTGACTATAACTAAAACTTCTTTATACTTTAACTATAGCCTTAACTTTAACCTTGAAAGGACATTTACGAAAACGAAGTATGGAGTATTATTACTTTTAAAAAACAATAACGAAAAACGGAAAGCCAATAAGCGCGCCGTTAAACTTTCAACCATATCAACATATCAACATTTTAACCTTCCCCAATCACATATGAAGAAAATTGTTTTGTTTTTGTCAATGATTTGTTTTGCGTTGTTGCCATGTGGCTGTACGGCGCAGAACAGTGAGAACACATCCACCACTGTTACTCAACCAACACCAAAGGCTCCACTGCCGTCGTTGCTGACCCAGACCGACTTCACTGAAGTCGCCGCCCGCACCATTGACGCAGTGGTGCATATCAAGACTGAGATGACCAAACTCACCCCCCTGTACCAGTCGTTTTTTGGTATGATTATTGACCGGGGTGTGCAGCGTCAGACCTACAATGCATACGGTTCGGGAGTCATCATTTCGCCTGACGGCTACATCGTTACCAACAACCATGTGGTTCAGGACGCCGAGAAGGTGTGGGTCACTCTCAACGACAAGCGCGAGCTTAGCGCCCGTGTGGTTGGCACCGACCCTGCTACGGATCTCGCTGTCATCAAGATTGACGCCGCCAACCTGGAAACAATTCCTTTCGGCAACTCCGACTCGGCGAGAATTGGCGAGCCGGTGCTGGCCATCGGCAACCCGTTTAACCTTACATCCACAGTTACAGCCGGAATTATCTCGGCCAAGGCGCGCTATATGGACATCATTAAAAACCCGGGAGTGGAAAGCACCATCGAGTCGTTTATCCAGACTGACGCTGCGGTTAACAGCGGCAATTCTGGTGGAGCCCTTGTCAACGGCCGCGCCGAACTGATTGGTATCAACACCGCCATTGCCAGCGGCAACGGCTACTATACGGGCTATTCGTTCGCCATACCGTCCAACATTGCACGCAAGGTTACCGGCGATTTGCGGCAGTATGGAGTGGTGCAGCGCGGATACCTAGGAGTCAACGTCGTTGAGGTGACAAGCGAGATAGCGGCGAAACTCAATCTTAAAGAGTTGAAAGGCATTTACATAGCCCGCGTCCTTCCACATTGCGCCGCCGACAAGGCTGGACTGCGTGAGGGCGACGTGCTTATGAGCGTCAACGGTGTGGAGGTTAACTCGTATGCTTCGATGATGGAAGAGGTTGCGTTGTTCAACCCTGGCGACGAGGTTGAGGTTACTTATCAGCGTGGCAACACCCTCAACACTGTGAAGCTTACACTCCTCAACTCGAAGGGGAACACACAGATAATCAAGAATTAATTTCGATTATTGTCAGGCTTGGATTTAAAATATAAAGAGATGACCGAAACACCTGTCCCTCGACTGGTGTTTCGATTGGCTATACCCTCTATGGTAAGCATGGTGGTTACGGCGCTATACAATGTTGTCGACGCCGCTTTTATAGGTCATCTCTCGACAGAGGCCACGGCGGGTATAGGTATCTCGTTTGCCTACATGACCTTTATCCAGGCCATCGGCTTCTTTTTCGGACATGGATCGGGCAATCATATATCAAGAGCTCTCGGCGCACGCCGCTACGACGATGCTGAAGTGATGGCGGCTGTGGGCTTTTTCACACCTTTGCTGATAGGTGTTGTCGCTGCTCTTGTTGGACTCCCGCTGCTCCCGCAGATGGTCAGACTCCTCGGTGCTCCGCCCGACGTGGTGCCATATGCTTGCGACTACCTGCGCTACATTCTTGTCGCTTCGCCATTTATGATGTCGGCGCTCACGCTCAACAATCAGTTGCGACTTCAAGGTAACGCCAATTTCGGTATGATAGGTATTGTCAGCGGTGCGGTTCTCAATATAGTGCTCGACCCCTTGCTGATATTCGCCTTCGACCTTGGCGTTACAGGAGCCTCGCTGGCGACAGCAATCAGTCAGTTCTTTGCATGGGGACTGCTTCTGTGGGGGACTACACGCAGTGTGTCGGTGCATATTTTGTTGCGTAATTTCCGTCCCTCGTGGAGGTGCTATGTCGATATTATTGCCGGCGGACTGCCCTCGCTGTTCCGCCAGCTGTTCAACTGTGTGTCGGCCATCATGCTCAACTATGCTGCCGCAAAATATGCCCCTCATGGTAGCGACGCCTCGTCGGTAGCCGCCTTTGCTGTTGTGTCGCGCACCACAATGTTCGCCTTCTCGCTTATTCTTGGCTTTACACAAGGTTTTCAGCCTGTTTGTGGATTCAATTATGGCGCCCGCAAATACGGACGGGTCCGTCAGTCCTATCTTTTTGCACTTAGTGTGTCGGCGTCGATGCTAGCAGTGCTGTCGGCGTTAGGTTATATCTTCGCTCCAGAGATTATCGCGGTGTTTCGCGACAAAGACCCGATGCTTATCGAGATAGGCAGCTCGGCGCTGCGTTGGCAGTGTGTGGTGTTCCCGCTATGTACACTCAGCACCGCCACAAATATGCTGTTCCAGAATATTAGGATGACCTTTCCTGCCACCCTGCTAGCAATAGGACGGCAAGGACTTTTCTTTGTCCCTGCCGTCTTGTTGCTGCCGTTATGCTTGGGGCTGCAAGGTGTTGAGATGGCTCAAGCCGCAGCCGACGTGTGCACATTCCTTCTCTCGCTTCCTTTCGCTATCTGGATAACGAGAAGACTTAGAACCGAAGAGGAAGCTGTTGCTGCCAAGCATGCGGAATAATATCAGCAGATTAGTTTTAGAACAGAACTATGCCGGCATTTGCTGGCTAAGGCAGTGGAAGGAGCCGAGTCCCCAGATGATATCGGTGCTATCGATGCCGACGATTTCGCGAGAGGGGAAGCACTCTTCAAGCACGTAGGCGGCGCGTGTGTCGTTGTCGCACTTGTAGGTGGGGAAAACCACCAGCCCGTTACAAATGTAGAAATTGGCATAGGAAGCAGGCAGTCGCTGGCCCTCCCATTCGACAAGAGCGGGCATGGGCAGTTCGACAATGGTGGGTTGCTTGCCGTTAGCGAGACGGCAGCTGTTCAGTAACTTGAGGTTAGCCTGGAGAGGGGCGTAATTCTCGTCGTTTTTGTTTTCCTCCACTGCAGTGACGATAATGTCGTCGCTGACAAATCGCGATAGGTCGTCGACATGGCCGTCGGTATCGTCGCCGGCAATACCGTCGCCAAGCCAGATAATGTTGTCAACGCCGTAGTAAGCTCTAAGGTGGTCCTCGATTTGGGTCTGCGAGAGGGCAGGGTTGCGGTTTGGGTTTAGCAAGCAGGATGTGGTAGTAAGAAGGTCACCTTTGCCGTTGACATCTATGGAGCCTCCTTCCATGACGATATGTGGCTCGAACATGGTAATGCCAAGTTTTTGGGCTATTCGGGCAGGTATTTGTGTGTCGAGCTCATGGGGGTATTTCCCTCCCCAAGCGTTATGGTTCCAGTTGACAAGGGCGCGTTGTCCGGGACTTTTCCTGTTGAGAAGAAAAGCGGGGCCGTGGTCGCGACACCATGCGTCGTTTGTGGGGAAACGATGGAATTCGACGTTGACCATGAAGGCTCCTGCATCTTTGAGCGCCTGGCGGACATGGTCCTCCATCTTTTCGTCCTGGACATTGATATGGACAGTCTCCACCTCGGTGAGGGTTTTGATAAAAAGGTGGTAGGAGGGGAAGATGGTCTCGATTTTTCCAGGCCAGGAGTCTTCGTTGTGGGGATAGCTGAGCCATGTGGCCTCATGCTGTTCCCATTCGGCGGGCATATAGAAGCCGCGGTCTTTAGGGGTAGGGGTTATTATCATGCGGATTGGTAGTTTGTTTGTTTTAGTCGATATAACGGTTGAGGATAGGCGAGTAGCTGTCAATGCGGCGGTCGCGCAGATAAGGCCAATGGCGGCGGTATTTGTCGCTGTCGGCTAGGTCGAGTTCTTCGACATGTGTACATTCCTCAAGGTGTGGGGCTTGCCACAACAGGCGCCCGAATGCGTTGGTCACAAACGAGCCTCCCCAGAACTGCATATCACCCTCACGGCCTGTTCGGTTGACGCTGACAACGGGAACGCCGTTGGCAACCGAGTGGCTACGCTGTATTGTCTGCCATGCTTGGTACTGCTCGTCGTTGGTTGCTTGGTCTTGGTCAATGGCCCAGCCTATGGCAGTGGGGTAGAAGAGTATCTCAGCTCCCATGAGGGCTGTGATGCGAGATGCTTCGGGGTACCACTGGTCCCAGCAAATAAGCACGCCTATACGGGCGAATCGGGTGTGGAACACTTTGTAGCCGAGGTCGCCGGGGGTGAAATAGAACTTTTCGTAGTACCCTGGGTCGTCGGGGATATGCATTTTGCGGTATTTGCCGAGATAAGTGCCGTCGGCGTCGATAACGGCGGTGGTGTTGTGGTAGAGTCCTTCAGCGCGTTTCTCGAACATAGAGCAGACAATGACCACGCCGAGTTCGCGTGCCAAAGCCATAAAGTGTTGGGTGGTGGGACCGTCTGGTATAGGCTCCGCATATTTGAAATTGTGGTAATCCTCGGTGTCGCAGAAATAAAGAGACGCAAATAGCTCCTGAAGACAGATTATTTGTGCGCCTTCGGAGGCAAGTTTCCTCACTTTGTCTGTGTAGCGGGCGATATTTTCTTGTTTGTCTGGACCGCAGGCCATCTGTGCGAGGCCGATTTTCACTTTTGTTGACATTTTGTTTAGTAAAGGTTTAATTTAAAAGGTTTGAAAGGTTCGCTTGGCAGGCTAAATTGTTAAAGAATTATTGTCGGAACACTCGGTTGCCGTTGGAATCGAACCATATGGGGTCGCTAGAAACTATGCGCAGCCCTATGAGTCCTGGTGGCGGTGCGGGGTAGGATTCAGGGTTTTGCTGCGGGCTGTCGAGGATACTGCCGCCAAGATAGAGTGTGGCGGTATCGTCGCTGACCATCTCGGCGACATTGCCGAGCATGTCGTATATGCCTATCTCGTTGGGAACTCGCTCACCTCCATGGTGCAGTGTTCCACCGCTGTTGCATGAGGTCCATCCGACAAACAGCGGCTTGTTGCTGCCAGAATAGGCATAGCCTTCATTGTAGATGCCGCCATGATAGGCGAAGAGCCATTCCGAGCGAGTTGGAAGCCGCCATTGGCGGTTGACGGAAATAGAGATTTGATGGCAGAATTGTTCGGCTTCCTGACGAGTCATGCCTGTGGCTGGCATCATGGAGGAATCGGCTCTTTGATGGAGATACCAGTTCCATAAGTTCTCGGTTATCTCCTGGCATGTAATCCAGTATCCGTCGATAAGTGTGAGTTCCCCTTGTGTCTCGGTGTTCTCCACTCTCAGCGTCTCGCCGGTGCAGACCCAGGTAAGGTCGTAGATGGTCATGTTCGACTCTATGCCGTGTCGGAGGACTTGGGCGGGACAGAATTGAATGGCGGAAAAGAATAATATGGCAAGGAGGATCTTCCTCATGTTTGTAATGGTACTAGTCATTGACTATGAAAAACTCGACGCGGGCTTGGAGGCCACGTGTCTCACAGATGCGGTTGAGAGTGTTGATCATAACAGCCCCTGGCATCCAGACCGCGTCGCCGGTGGCTATGGGCGCAATGGCGTGGATTATGCCTTCCGATTTGTCTTTTCTGTTGGCTATTTGGTCAAACAGACTTTCGACAGCGGGATAATCCACAACTTGGTATTGCTTCAGTCCGGCGCTGTCGGCGGCGATACAAATGGCGTCGTCAAGTCCGCCGAGGGCATCGACAAGTCCGAGTTTGAGAGCGTCGCGACCGGTCCATACACGTCCACGGGCGATGCTGTCGACATAATGCGGGTCGAGACCACGACCTTTGGCCACGCGGCCAATAAAAACCTGATAGAAATCCTCAACGTTGCGCTGCATCAGTTCAAGGGTTTTGGGCGACAGGGGACGCATGACACTCAGGGCTGTCGAATTCTTGTTGGTCATTATTGTGTCGGTGGTTATGCCAAGATATTTTTTCAGCGTTCCACCCACTTCGGGGATTGCGGCGAAGACACCGATAGAGCCTGTTATTGTGGTCGGTTCGGCAACAATGTAGTTGGCGTTGCATGAAATCTCATAGCCTGCGGATGCCGCCACGTCGCCCATCGATACGATGATTGGTTTCTTCTCTTTGACCCGCATCACGGCGTTGGTCATTATCTCGGATGCGGTCACTGCTCCTCCCGGTGAGTTCACGCGCAGCACTATGGCTTTGATTTTGTCGTCGTCGGCGGCGTCAAGAAGGGCTTTGGTGATTTTGTCAGAATAAACAGCGGTATTGAAGCCGGTGCCGGTTATGACGTCGCCCTCGGCGTAGATTACCGCTATCCGGTCTTTGGAGATGGTCTTGGGTAGGAGGGTTTTGCTGTAGTCACCTAACGAAACGGTGCTTTTGCGGCCATACACATTGTCCATCACGTCGAGTATGTCGCTTTCGAAGCAGAGGCGGTCGACGAGATTGTTGGCGAGCGCGTCCTCAGGCAGCACAGCGTCAAGTTCTGAGGCTAGATGGTTAAGCTGCTCCGGTGATATGTCGCGGGCTTCTGATATCTGGTCTACCACATATTCCCATATGCTTTTAATGTATTCTCTGATCTGGGTGCGGTTTGCGTCGCTCAACTTGTTCATAGTGTAGATTTCGCCAGCGCTTTTATAGTTGTTGCTCTTGGGACGAACGAGGATCATTTTGACCGCAAGTTTGTCAAGCATCTCTTTAAAAAACAGGCTTTCTGCACCGATGCCACGGAACTCTACAAGACCCGAGGGGTTGAGGTAAATGCTGTCGGCTACTGTTGCGACAAAATAACCTTGCTGTGTGTAACCGTCGGCATAGGCGAGTATGGGTTTGCCACTGTCGCAGAAACGCTCGAGGGTTTTGCGCAGTTCCTCGCTTTTACCCCATGAGAAAGCGTAACCGCTTCCCATATAGAGGTATATGCCTTTGATTTTTGGGTCGTCAGCCGCTGCGATGATGCTGCGGAGCATATCGTTGAATCCTACAGAGGATCCGTCGCTCAGCATGGACTCCAAATCATCGGGAGTGCGCTCCGCCATGGGTTTTGTGAGGTCGAGTTTGAGAAACGAGGAGTTGCTAACCGCAGCGGTCGAAGAGGTGCTTAGGGAACCTACTACGCCGAAAAACAGTAACAATTTGAAAACTCCGACAATGAGAAGCACAATGAGGGTTCCGACGCCTGAAGCGAGCATTATTTTGCCAAATGAGGGATGTTTTTTTTCTGACATGATTTTAAAAATCTAAAGTTGAGAAGGAAGTTGACGAGGGTGAAAAGGGAGTTGAAAGAGGAAGTATTTAACATAATTAAACGTTGGAAGCTCCATTTTATTTTTCAAGGAACAAAATAAAGTTGTTTTTTCTTCGTTTTGCATTGCGTAATAACAAATAGAACGATGAAGAGATTTTGTGTTTTATTGTCGTTGATTATGATCACCGTTTTCACGGCTATGGCTCAGAACGACAAGGTTAACAACAAACAGGCGGCAAAGGCAGAAGGCGACAGCAGCCATTTCCGTCGTATTGAGCAAGTTGACAAATATATCGAAACATATTATGTTGAGACTCCGAACTATCAGAAAATAACGGAGAAGGCGGTGTCGTCGATGCTTTCGGAGCTGGACCCCCACAGCATGTATATTGCCGCTAAGGATGTGCAGCGTACCAACGAGGGGCTGCAGGCCAATTTCGAAGGTGTGGGTATATCGTTCCAGATTGTCGATGACACTATATCGGTCACCGATGTCATTGTTGGCGGTCCGTCGGAGCATGTGGGCCTGATGATTGGTGACAAACTGCTTAAAGTAGACGACACGGTTGCGACATTCAAAGGGGTCAACAACCGTTTTGTGTTCAACCATCTCAGAGGTAAAAAAGGCACCGAGGTGCGTCTTACTGTCAAGCGTCCAGGTTTGGCGATGCCGTTGGAATTCAAGATTATACGTGACAAGGTGCCAATCTATTCCATCGATACGTATTTCATGGTCGACGACGAGGTGGGTTACATACGCCTGGCACGTTTCGCCCGCACCTCACATCAGGAACTCAGAGAGGCTATTTCCAAACTCAAACGCAAGGGAATGAAGCGGTTGGTGTTCGACCTACGTGGCAACGGAGGCGGATATCTTGACATTGCGGTTGCTGTTGCCAACGAGTTCCTTGAGCCTCACCGCCTGATAGTCTACACCGAAGGCGACAAGTCGCCACGCCAGAACTTGGTGTCGCGCCGCGGTGGCAGCTACACTTCAGGTCCGCTTGTGGTGCTTATTGATGAGTATTCGGCTTCGGCCTCCGAAATTGTGTCGGGGGCTGTGCAGGATTGGGACAGGGGCGTTCTCGTCGGCCGTCGTTCGTTTGGCAAAGGTTTGGTGCAGCGCATGTTCGAAATCTACGACGGAGCCCAGATACGCCTTACTACTGCGCGCTACTATACCCCCTCGGGACGTTGCATCCAGAAACCTTATGACGACGGTACCGACGCCTACAACCGCGAGTTGCAGCGTCGTTACGACCACAACGAGCTGGTCAGCGCCGACTCGATCAACTATCCCGACTCGCTCAAGTATTTCACCTCCAAAGGACGCGTGGTATATGGCGGCGGAGGTATTATGCCCGATGTGTTTGTGCCGATGGACACACTGCGGTTGAGCGATTATTTCTTGTCGCTCCGTTCGGCGGGTGTGTTCAACACTTTCGCTTTGAGCTGGGCCGACAACCATCGGTCGGACGATAACTTCAAAGATTTCGACTCTTTTGTCAGCAATTACGACTCGGCGGCGGTAATGAGTGAATTCGCTGCGTTTGCCGCTTCCAAGCATGTGTCGCGTAATGATGTGAAAGGCGAGTGGGTGGCCGCGTGGATGAACGACCAGGCCCGCAAGTTGGTCGCCGACACGACGCATACCATACATGCCGCTAACTACGAGGAATACTTGTCGCAACTGCTCAAAGACCCCTATTTCGTTGATCAACTTACAGAGAAGGCCAAATCGGAGGACCGCCGGAGCGACCGTATCAACCATCATAGCGATATTTACATGGGCTATATGATCAAAGCGCTGATAGCCCGCAATCTGTATGGCATAGAATACTACTACCGTGTTATGCGCGACTACGACGAGGGATTGAGAGAGGCTATAAAGAGAGTTAGGGAAATATAAGGCGTGAAACAGCAACAATGAAATGAAACGCATCCAGTTTACACCGGTCAATGTCCCTGTGGTGATTATTGTCGCAATACTTTGCGCATTGTCGATGACGCTCTTCTTCTTGCAGCGTCAACACCGCGAGGAACCCGTGGTGGATGTGGCGGACAGCGCGGAACAGGAGGAACCTTTCGATGAACTGGCATATTACAACCAGATTGCGGGCGAGTATCTTTCCGCCCTGCCGATGGACAAGCGAGTCGTGGCCACTCTGATTGACAGTGTGAACCATTGTATTATTTATTATGAGACCAGTTCGCATCCCTCATGCTACAGTTATGATCTGGAGTCATTGACCACAATGGTCCTTTTCGGTGGAGAGAACGGTTTCTATGTAGGTACCAAACTGCTGATAGTCGGCTCGATACAGGAGTGGCGGCGTATAGGCGACAGGGTAGTCTTCGTGGCCTCCAACAGGGCGCCGGGGGTGGAGTATCCTGAAGAGACTCTCGTCTTTTCGATGAATCTTTATTCTCACCAGCTTGCGTTCCTGTATTGCGTGGCAGAGGCCGGTTTTGTGGATGACACTCATCTGTCTGTCGTTACCGCAAGGTTTCTTTTCCGCAATTTCCTAACCCGTGAGCCGGTTTATAATCAAACAGAAAAGACCCTCGAGCTGAGTTTTGAGGATTGATGTTTTTTCGTTTTCCTTCAATTTTACTCTTATTATATAAGGAATTTTTGTATATTTGCATTTTGCATATTCCGTTGTGCTGTCTATAGTTTGCTGTATGACAGTGTAATGGTTGTTTTGACGTAAATAATTTTTATGAAAATATTTGAAAACAGACCTGAATTAAAAGTTAATGTATCTTCCGAGATCGGCAAACTCAACGCTGTGTTGCTGCATCGACCAGGCGTGGAGATTGAGCGTATGACGCCAGCCAACGCCGCGGAGGCATTATATAGTGATATTCTCAACAGGCCGATTGTGGATAACGAGTACAAGTATTTTTGCGGCGTGTTTGAAAAGGTGACAAAGGTTTATTATGTCGCCGATTTGCTTGAAGAGGTGCTGAGTGACGACGATCTGTGCTATTCAATGGTGACGCAGAGTTGCGCCGCTGAAGGATGCGAGTATCTTATCGACGAGATGATGCAGATGAGCGTGAAGGAGATAGTCAGATTCCTGATAGAGGGTTTCCCGTACCGAAAAGGCAAGGACCCCGACTTTTTCGCCGAGCGACGTTATGTGCTGCGCCCGCTCTACAATCTTTTCTTCACCCGTGACGCCTCGTCGTCGGTATTCGACCGTGTTCTCATTAATTCCATGTCGTTCGACGTGCGTAAACGTGAGAATTTGATATACAAAGCTATTTTTAAATACTATTTCAGATGTGAGGTGATGAACGCGCAGGAATGGGACGCCGGCGCCCACACCGAGGGCGGTGATGTGCAGATTGGCCGTGACGACCTGTTGTGCATCGGCGAGGGAATACGTACCGACGCTAAAGGTATTGACTTTTTGGTGCATCAGTTTTCCGACCGTCCGAAATTCAATATCATAGTTCAGCAATTGCCCAAACACCCTGAGTCGTTCATTCATCTCGACATGGTCTACACCTTTTTGGACCGCGACCGTTGTATGATGTACGAGCCGATGCTGCGCAAGAACAACGAGTTCTCCGGCAAGTCGACCACCTGGATTGAGATCGACAACGGCAATGTCCGCCGTCACGACTGCAAGAACATGCTCGAGGCTTTGAAGAATGTCGGTTTCGACATGGAACCGGTGTTCTGCGGTGGCGACGACTTGTGGATGCAGCAGCGTGAGCAGTGGCACAGTGGAGCCAACTTCTTCGCACTGGCACCGGGCAAGGTCATCGGATACCGTCGCAACAGTCATACAATAGACGCTCTCGACCGTGCTGGATTCAGCGTGCTCAACGCCGAGGATGTCGCCGAAGGACGCGTCAGTATCGACGACTACGAACGTTGTGTTGTCACTTTCGCGGCAAGCGAGCTGCCTCGCGCCGGCGGCGGTGCGCGCTGCATGACAATGCCGATAAACAGGAGTGAACTCAAACTATAATCTCAAACTTTTGATCTTTCAAAACTTTTTAAACTATCTATAATGGACAAAACATTGAAACAGTATCATCTGACGAACAACGTCATAGGCTGGCTTATCGGCATCATAGCCTGTGCGGTGTACATCATGACAGCCGAGGCAACGGCCTCGTGGTGGGACTGTGGCGAGTACATAGCCACAGCGTACAAAGTTCAAGTGGGACACCCTCCCGGAGCACCTACTTTCCAGATCTTCGGACGACTCTTCTCGCTATTCACCGACCCATATCACGCCGCATTCGCGGTCAACGTTATGTCGGCTGTGGCCAGCGGTTTGGGCATCATGTTCCTCTATTGGACTATTACACTGCTTGGCAAGAAACTGCTCAAGCCCGAAGAACTGGCGCTCAACAACACCAAAGTCTGGGCGGTGTTCGCGTCGGGCGTCGTGGGAGCCTTGGCTTACACCTTCACCGACACCTATTGGTTCTCGGCAGTCGAGGGCGAGGTTTACGCCATGTCGTCGTTCTTCACAGCTGTCGTGTTTTGGGCCATTCTTAAATGGGATGAACAGGCCGACGACATGCATTCGCTGCGTTGGCTGATTCTCATATCGTTCCTCGTAGGCATCGCCATCGGTGTTCACTTGCTGAACTTGCTGACCATTCCGGCAATCGTCTACGTGGTGTATTTCAAGAAGTTCCCCAAAACCACATTCAAAGGTTTCCTTATCAGCGGCGTCATATCGCTCGTCATCCTTGCGATAGTGCTTTGGGGTGTTATTCCGGGAATTGTCAACCTGTCGTGCGACTTCGACGTCTTTTTCGTCAACAAGCTGCATATGGGATTCAACTCCGGAACCGTTGTTTTCTTCCTCCTTGTGGCGCTGTTCATCGTATGGGGCGTATGGAACAACTCGCATTTCCAGCGTCCGGGTAAGACTGTCAATGTCGTTGTTTTGGCAGTCATCTTTGCCTTGATGTTCATCGCCAAGATTGGTGCGGGCACCTTCTCCGTAGGCTTCTTCTTCGTGTTGGTCCTGCTCGGCGTTGCCTCCTATTTCATCGTCAAAGGCAAGAACCGCGAGGTTACCAACGCCGCGTTGATGAGTCTTTTGCTCCTTGTGGTGGGTTATTCCACCTTCTTTATTCTCGTTATCCGTGCCAACACCAACACGCCGCTCAACGAGAACGCTCCCAAGGACGCCGTGGCTATGCGTGCCTACCTGGGCCGTGAGCAGTATGGTCAAACCCCGTTGTTGACAGGTCCATACTACACTGCGGGCAACCCGATAGGCAGCGACGACGACTATGCCAAGTATGTGCGTACAAAGGACAGCGAGGGGCGCGACTACTACAAGGTCGCAGCCTATGCGCAGGAATTCAAATACAACGAAGCCCATACCGGTGTCTTCCCCCGCATGTACAGCAACGACAACAGCCGTCAGCACCCGTTGTATTATCGTTTCTGGGCTGGTGATCCACCGGCTGGCGAGAAACCCACCTTCGCTCAGAACCTGACATTCTTCCACCGCTATCAGTTGGGATGGATGTACTGGCGCTACTTCATGTGGAACTTCTCCGGACGGCAGAACGACATACAGGGTCACCACTTCGACGACAATACCGGCATCCAGAATTCGCATTATCCGACAATCAACTATACCGACGGCAATTGGATTTCGGGCATCAAGTTTGTTGACGAGCAGCGCCTCGGACCGCAGGACAACCTGCCCGATGTACTGGCCAACAACAAGGCTCGCAACAAATACTATATGCTGCCTCTCTTGCTCGGCATGATAGGTCTGATATTCCATTGTGTTAAGAACCGCAAGGATGCCTTTGTGACCTTCATCATGTTCTTCATGACAGGTTTGGCAATCGCCATCTACCTCAATATGCCTCCCCGCCAGCCACGCGAGCGTGACTATGCCTTTGTGGGTTCGTTCTATTTCTTCTCGATATGGATCGGACTTGGGGTCTACGCTCTCTACGAATGGCTCACGACGCAATTTGAGAAAAAAGACCGCAAGGTCTATCTTATTGCTTCGGTGGCATGCATTCTCATTGGCGTGCTGCTTGGCCGTGGATGGTTCATCCTTACCATGGTGGGCGCTGTGATGCTAGTCGCCACATTCGTCAAGCTGCCCAGAATCGTGGCCCTGCCGCTGGTGTTCCTTCTTTCCATGACGGTTCCGGTGATTCTCGGCGCCGAGAACTGGGACGACCACGACCGCTCGCAGAAGACGGCGGCGCGCGACTTCGCCAAGAACTATCTCGGACTTGTCGACAAAAACGGCGTTGTCATCACCTTCGGCGACAACGACACCTTCCCCCTGTGGTACATCCAGGAGGTGGAGGAGTGGCGTACTGATGTGCGTATCCTCAACTACACCCTGTCGGGAATGCACTGGTATGTGGAGCAGCTCTACAACAAACTCTACGATTCCGAGGCCCTGCCGTTCACCTTCCCCAAAGAGATGTACGGCTTGGGTCATGAGATTTTTATCTACAACCCCGACGGGCCCCGTATGGAGGTCACCGACGCCTTGAAGACCGTGGTCAACAACCGTCGCCAGTTTGTCCGCGCCGAGCGTGGCTCTGATAGCATCACCTATCTGCCTACCAACAAGTTCCGCATCACTCTCGACAAGGCGAAACTTCTCTCCAGCGGCATCATAACCACCGAGCAGTCCGAAACCATGCCCGATTATATCGATTTCGACGTCAGCATCCCTCGTCGCGGTTACTTGACTCGCAACGAGATGATGATGCTCGACTTCCTCGGCACAAACCGTTTCGAGCGCCCCGTGAGCATCATGAACACAGGCTATATCAAAGAGGTGTTCCCCGTAATCGACCACTATAGTATCAACGACGGCATGCTCTCGTTGCTGGTGCCCTATCCGGTTGATGGCGGCCAATATATCTACACCGAGCGAACCGGCGACTATCTGCTCAAAGGCATGCGCCAGGACGACGGCAGCTACAAACCGCTCGAGTGGGGCAACCTCAACAAGGAAATCTACATCGACCCGATCAGTCTGAATATGGGCAACGTGCAGCGTCAGTCTTACATCATGCTCTCCAACCAGTATGTTGAGAGTGGCGATACGGCTTCGGCCATCAAAGCCCTCGAGATCCAGAACGAGTTCTTCCCGAAGCCTAACTTCATCAACGACCGCTTCGCTCTCATGCTGGTTTACGCCTACAGTCACGTGGGCGACCAGGTGAAGGCTTACGATGTGCTGTGCGACGTGTTCGACTACTACATTCAGCAGCTCAACTATGTGAAGAGCTTCCCGCCCGAGAAGTCGCAGGGAGTTAACCGCATGCTCGGCGACGCCTACTATTTCCTCTATCAGGTGGTGACGCTGCGTAAACACAACGTATTTATGCGCAACCCATTCAACAATGAGCCTGAGATGGCTTTGACCGATGCTGGCGAGGCTGCCTTCAAAGCCGCCGCCCCAGACAACGCCGAGCGCCTGCAGGCCATTGACCTCTTTGCCTCCAGTCCTGTTTTCCAGAACGAGGTAATGGCGTTTGTCAACAGTGTGCGTTGATAGTCAAATGTAACAACGGCTTTATGAAAAAAACCAAAAGCACAAAGAAGACGAAAAAGCTGACTGTCAGTTTGTCGATGAGAGATTTCGACAAACTGACAGCTTATGCCAAAAAACAGTGCGTCTCCCGACCGCTTGCCGCCAAACGCTTGCTGAAGACTCAGATAGCCGCGCTGGTTGTCGAAAAACAACAGAAACAATCGGAAAACCAGCTCGGTTTGTTCGATTCAATGCAGATTGACATTTTCAACAACACTTCCAGAACAAAGGATGATTAATATGGTTTAATGTTTTGAATCTCAAATCATTATGGATTGAAAATGGAGAATGCGTTTGGTGGTTTTAATATATTTTTGTAACTTTGCTACTTATTATTTTTTTTAAGTAGGATAATAAACTAATTGATAATGACTCGTTTCAAACTGCTCACTTTACTATTGGCTCTTTTTTCTTTCAGCCTTGCAGGCTGCTCGTCTACAGAGAAAGAGGAGGTCGATTCCGGCAAAATCATTATCGGCCACGTCACGGATTCGCACACATGGCATATCTGCGACTTCAAGTCGAAGGATGGCAAGGAACACACCGTGGCCGTCAATCTGCCTGTTATTCTGATTGACGAGGGTCACCTTGAGATTTTCTCTTCTAAGCGCTTCCACCACGGACACGCTGTCTATCAGGGTGATAAGCACACCTACGCGCTCGTCGGCGGCGGTCTTGAAAAAGAGGAGGTTGTCTGTGTTGAAGGTCCTGTGGAGAGATGCGTGGAGGCTGAGGATGTATTTGTCGATGGTGAGGGTCGAACTTTTGTTCTTTTGGAGGACGCCGATGGAAAAACCCTCAAGCCTGTCGACATCTCCATCACCAAGACGGCGGCGGCCATCATCATCGCGGTCACTCTGCTGATAGTTATTATCCTCGCCTCAGCCAAGAAATACAAAGTGCGCAACGGCAAAGCCCCGAAGGGTATGCAGTCGTTGATTGAAATCCTGGTGCTCCATGTGCGCGACGATATTGTGGAACCTATTCTGGGCCACAACACCGGCCGTTTCCTGCCCTACCTGCTCACTCTGTTTTTCTTCATCTTCTTCTGCAACATCCTGGGTCTTATACCTGTCTTCCCGGCGGGTGCCAACATTACCGGCAACATCGCCGTAACGGCTATATTGGCGTTGATAACATTCATAATCACCAACTTCAACGGCAACAAACACTATTGGAAAGACATCTTCAACACCCCCGGTGTACCGGCGTGGCTCAAGATATTCCCATTGATGCCTATCGTCGAGCTGGTGGGTGTGTTTACAAAGCCCATAGTGCTGATGATACGACTTTTCGCCAACATGACGGCGGGCCATATTGTCATCCTTGGCTTCGTGGTCATCATCTTCATCCTCTCCAACAGCCTCGGAATGGCTGTGGGCGGCGCGGTGTCGGTGGTGTCAGTGCTGTTCGCGGTGTTCATCAGCCTGCTGGAATGCTTGGTCGCTTACATCCAGGCTTTTGTCTTTACAATGCTCTCGGCGCTCTATATCAGCATGGCCGTCGAGGAACCTGAAACCCATTAAATCCCTATACTCTATGAAATCAATCAAAGACATCAATTTCAAAGGCCGCAAGGTCTTGTTGCGTGTGGACTTCAACGTCCCTGTTGACGATAATAAGAACATCACAGACGACACACGTATGCGCGAATCGATGCCGACCATCAACAAACTGATGGCCGACGGCGCAAGTATCATCATTATGGCGCATTTTGGCCGTCCCAAGAAGGGTGGTTTCGAACCCGAGTTCACCCTCCTGCCAGTGGCCAAACATCTTGAGCAACTCTCCGGACGCCCTGTCAAGTTCACACAGGCCCTGCTGGGCAGCGGCGAGCCCGAGGCTATGGCCGCCTCTCTCAAGGAGGGCGAGATCATGCTCCTCGAGAACATCCGCTTCTATCCTGGCGAGACCAAAGGCGACGCTCAACTTGCGGAACAGCTCTCCAAACTCGGCGACTGCTACATCAATGACGCTTTCGGCGCTGCCCACCGCGAGCATAGCTCAACGGCCGTCATCGCCAAGTTCTTCCCCAATGACAAATATTTCGGCTTCCTCATGGAGAACGAGGTGCGCAACCTCGAGAAACTGATGCAGAATCCTCCGCGCCCCTTCACCGCCATCATTGGTGGCTCCAAGGTCAGCAGCAAAATCGGCATCCTCGAGAACCTGCTCGACAAGGTCGACAACATGATCATCATCGGCGGCACGCGCTATACCTTCACCAAATCCCTCGGCGGCACAATCGGTAACAGCATCTGCGAGGACGACAAACTCGACCTGGCACGCGAGCTGATGCGCCGCATGGACGAGAAGGGTGTGAAATACTATCTGCCCGTCGACAGCGTTATCGGCGACAAGTTCGGCAACGACGCCAACACCCAGATCGTTCCCTCGGGCGAGGTGCCCGATGGCTGGGAGAGCATGGACTGCGGTCCCGAAAGCTGCAAAGCCATACGCGACATCATCATGGCCTCCAAGACCATCCTCTGGAACGGTCCCGCGGGTGTCTTCGAACTCGAGACCTTCGCCAAAGGCACCAAGGATATCGCACAGGCCGTGGCCGACGCCTGCAAGCAGGGATGTTTCGCCGCTGTCGGAGGTGGCGACAGTGTGGCCGCCGTCAAGCAGATGAAGCTTGCCGACCAGATGAGCTATGTCTCCACAGGTGGCGGCGCCATGCTCGAGTATCTCGAAGGCAAGGTGCTTCCCGGCATCAAAGCCATTCAGGACTAACAACAACTATACTCATCGACCACAAAGGTCCTTAAGTCCCTAACCTAAAGGCCTTAAGGACCTTTTGTTAATCAGCATCTTATTAAAAGACGAAAATTTTTTTAGACTTTACCCTTTACTCATTGCAACAATAGAAGCAAAACATTTTAACTCCCATCGAAGATTAACTTCCATCAGAGATTTACTCCCACAATAACGCACTCCCACAATAACGCACTCCCGCATTAACGCAATAACGCAATAACGCAATAACGCAATAACACAATAACACAATAACACATTCCCCTTTGTCCCATTTCCTGCCCATAACGTTCGACGAAGTCAAGCGACTCGGTTGGTCGCAAGTCGATATAGTGCTCGTCACTGGCGACGCCTATGTCGACCATCCGTCGTTCGGCACCGCCGTGATAGGACGCACCCTCGAGGCGGCAGGCTACCGTGTCGCCGTATTACCGCAACCCAACTGGAGGGACGACTTGCGCGACTTCCGCAAATTCGGCGAGCCCAGACTCTTCTTCGGAGTTACAAGCGGCGCTATGGATAGCATGGTGAACCACTACACCGCAGCGCGGCGCCTCCGCCACGACGACGCCTATACCCCGGGCGGCCAGGCGGGCTTCAGGCCCGACAGGGCTACATACGTCTACAGCCGCATACTGAAGCAGATCTACCCCAACGTGCCGGTCATCATCGCCGGTGTCGAGGCCAGCATGCGCCGTCTGGCGCACTACGACTATTGGGACGACCGCCTCTTTCCAAGCATCCTTGTCGATACCCCCGCCGACCTGCTCAACTATGGCATGGGGGAGAGGACCACGCTGAAAATAGCCAGCCTTCTCAATCAGGGGAAAGGCATCGAAGCCTGCCACCTCCTTCCGCAGGTGGCCTATCGAACCAGCGATATTTCCGCCCTCGGCGCGGCTTCCCAGCCCATCGAGCTTCACTCTTTCGAGCAGTGTCTTAAAAGCAAACGCTGCCAGGCCGAGAACTACCATATCATCGAACAAGAAAGCAACAAGATCGAGTGCGCCACCCTCCTGCAGAGGCACGGCGACCTCTACGTGGTCGTCAATCCTCCCGAACCCCCGATGACCACCGACGAGATCGACGCCTCCTTCGACCTGCCCTACCTGCGACTCCCTCATCCCAAATACAAGAAACGAGGCGCCATACCCGCCTTCGAGATGATCAAGAACTCCGTCAACATCCACCGCGGTTGTTTCGGCGGTTGTTCCTTCTGCACCATCTCCGCCCATCAGGGCAAACAGATAGCGAGCCGCAGCGAACGCTCCATCCTCGACGAGGTGAGGCTCCTGACGCGCACCGACGGCTTCAACGGTGTCATCAGCGACCTGGGCGGACCGTCGGCAAACATGTACGGCATGGGAGGCAAAGACAGGGAGCTCTGCCGCAGATGCGGCCGCTACAGCTGCATCCATCCCACCATGTGCCGCAATCTCGTCAGCGATCACCGGCCGCTGCTCGACCTCTACCGCAAGGTCGCGGCCATCCCCGGCGTCAAGCACATCTACATCGGCAGCGGCATACGGTGCGACCTGTTCGTTTCCTCCCCCCGGTCAGGGGATGGAAAACCGCAGGGTGGGGGGGAGTGCGGCGACAACTATGGCTGGGAGTATTTTCGCCAGGTCGTGCTGCACCACACATCGGGACGCCTCAAAGTCGCCCCCGAGCATACCTCCGACACCGTCTTGAGACAGATGCGCAAGCCCTCGTTCGACCTCTTTGTCCACACAAAGCAACGCTTCGACGAGATATGCCGCCAGGCGGGGCTCCGCTACCAGTTGATACCCTATTTCATCAGTTCGCACCCCGGATGCAGGCTGCGCGACATGGCCGATCTGGCGGTCAAAATGAAACGCATGGGCTATCGTCTCGAGCAGATACAGGATTTTACGCCCACACCCATGACACTCTCCACCGAGATGTACTACACCGGCATCAACCCCGACACTATGGAGCCGGTCTATGTGGCTCGGCACCCTAACGAAAAAAAAGAGCAGAACCAGATGTTCTTCTTCTACAAGCGCGAATTGCAGCCCGCCATCCGCCAATCCCTCCACAAAGCCCACCTCGACCCGTAT